>Ga0134121_10000003_pt1 | contig 330091 bp, 321 predicted proteins | sample KB301_FD_96463 | JGI IMG/M metagenome (GOLD analysis project Ga0134121, IMG submission 96463) | Terrestrial soil microbial communities without Nitrogen fertilizer from Kellogg Biological Station, Michigan, USA - KB3-0-1 | ecosystem: Environmental > Terrestrial > Soil > Unclassified ... | reverse complement strand
GCCGTGGGGACCTGTTCTCGACTTCGCCAGTTCTATGGCGGCATCGGAGCAGTAGGGGATGCCGGCCAGCTTGCCGGTGATCCCCGGCGGCAGCTTGATCGAGAAGTGGGTGATCTCCTGTTCTGAGTCAGAGCGGTTGAGGCGCAGGTAGAAGGGGCTGAAGGAGCCGGCGCGGTTGTTGTTGGTGCCGGCGATCAGGCCCGGTTTGAAGGGCGGGGTGGCGCCGGAGGGGCAGGGGCCTTCGTTCGGGCCGGTGATGATCTCGAAGGCCGAGTTGGTGGTGATCGGCGCCGTCCCCGACCAGGGCGTCAGTTCGGCCTGGGCCTGGTAGGTGCCGCAGGCCTGCGGCGTGGTCAGCGGGCTGCGGGCGCCCTCGCGGAAGTGCAGCTTGAAGTGGGAGAAGGGAATCTGGGGCAGTTCTTCGGCCACCGTGGTCAGCTGCCCCGTGACCGGGTCCGGTTCGACCCGCAGGGCCTGGCGGACGACGATCCCCAGGTTGGCGTTCTTGATGACTATGTAGAGGGCGAGCAGGGTGTTGAAGGGGTTCTCGTAGGGCTTGGCGATGTAGAGGGCGCCCTTGACCGTTTCATCGACCAGCGGCGATTCGACTTCCACCGAGCCGATCTTGGAGGCATTGGGGCAGCCCTCGCCGGGGGCCGAGAAGGCGCTCTCTGATTCCAGCTGGGATTCGCTGCAGACCTCTAGCCCTTCGGCGATCGAGGGGTTAGACGACATCCCCTCGGGCAGGGTGACGCGGGCTTCTCGGATCGTCGACTGGGCGATCCCCTCGGGGTTCTCCAGGCCTTCGTCACCGACGTCGAGGCTGAAGTCGAGGCCGGTCGGCGAGGAGGCCGCCTTGGCGGTCGGCTTGGCCGAGATCGCCGGCGCGAAGCCCGGCCGCGAGCAGCCGGTGATCCCCAGCGGGTTGGGCGGTTCGGAATCGTCGTGGGTGAAGATCGTCTCGGTGACGAAGTTGTCCGGTTCCTGCCAGGAGTCGGCTTCGAAGCTGGTCGGCAAGGGGCCTTCGCAGGCGCTCGGCAGGGTGAGGAAGGCGCGCTCGGCGATGTCGGCGGAGCATTTTTTGCCGGTCGGGGTGCCGTCGCCCTTCAGGCAGTGCCCGCGGACGGGGTCGTGCACGGAGGAGACCGGATCCCCCCAGACGCTCAGGGTCGAGCCGTAGAAGCGCACCGCCTGGGGGATGTCGGGCAGCGTCGCGATCGCGTTATAGGGGGGGTTGGGGCTGAGCCCGAGGTTGATCGTCACCGGCACCCCGAGGGCGACGAAGCCGATCCGCAGCGGCACTCCGGGCGGCGGGACCAGGTTCCAGACCGGGAAGCCGAAGGTCTGGGGTTTTTCCCCTTCTTCGACTTTCGTCAGGCCGACCTTGGCCAGCGAGATGCCGATCGCGGTCGCGTCCGGGCAGATCGGCACTCCATTGACGAGGGTCGTGAAGTCCGCCCCCGAGCAGCGCACCAGGGCGCTGGGCGCGCCGATCAGCCCCGGCGGCAGCGAGACGGTCAGGTCCTTGATCGCATCGTCGGGCAGTTCCTCTCCCCCCGCGAAGGTTGCGTTGAGGTCGATCCTGGTCGTGGCCGCGAAGGGATGCGAGGCCGCCTGGGTGGAGGGCGAGCCGTCTTCGGCGGTGAAGGTCTCGTCAAGCGCCTGGAAGCCGAACTCGGCCTGGGCGGCGCCGGGCACCGCCAGCGCCAGCAGCGCCGCGCATGCAAGGGTGATCGCTCCGAGCCGCCTCATCGTCCCGCCCTCCGGCTGTGCTTGGCTCGCCTATGGTGTTTTTTCACATGCCGGGCGACGCATTTGCCGTGACGGCGAACCTTGCCTTTCGCGCAGGGTTTGCGGACGATCGGCGCTTCTTCTTTGACATTGCCCGCCCCTTCGAAGGATTCCGATGAGGGTGTGGGGTCGTTGGGCGCTTCCGGGGTGCCCTGGCAGGCTTCCCCTTCGCAGGCCGCGGGGGGAGGAGGCGGCTGCGGGAAGCCGCCGCCTACGCGGGCATCGTAGATGTCGACCAGGCCGGGGTCCTGGGGCAAGAGGCTCGCCCCGGTGCGGATGAAGACGTCGGTGCCGTCGGCCGAGGCATCGACGAACTGCGTGTCGGTCGCGCTTTGTCCCGAGGAAATCAGGCTGACGCAGCCGCCGTTTAGTGCGTTGAAGGTGGGGTCTTCTTCGGTGCAGCTTCCTTCGCCAGGCGCCTCCCACTCATAGACGTCCTGCACACCGTTGGTGTCGCGGGCGACGAGAGCCTCGAGGCTCTCGAAGAAGAGCCGCCCGCCGCTGGCCGAGAGCACCCGGGGGGCATAGAGCTGGAACTCGGCAGGCGTGATCTGGGCAGCGGCCCAGAGGCCCGGGGTGCCGTTGAGGCCATTGAGCAGCTGCGCTCCCGTCGGTCGCACCCCGCTCGGGTTGCAGGAGACGCAGAGCAGCTTGCCCGCGCCGCCTTCGGCGCTCGCGTCATAGAGGTAGACCTCCTCGTCCGCTTCGCCACTGACCGCGTCGGTGTTGTCAAAGCCGGTCGGGCTGCCCGCGGTCATGAAGGCGACGTGCTGCCCGTCGGGGCTGACCTGGGCGAGGTGCAGGTTTGGCGTCAGGGAGAAGGCGTAGGGCAACGCGCTCTCCAACGCAGGGGCATCCGCCAGCGCCGCGACGAACCTGAATCCTCCTCCCGCTTCGCGCAGGTAGAGGTTGAGCTCGCCCGCCGTGGCGCCCGCGGCCAGCGCTTCTTTGGAGACCAGGTAGACCCGGCTGGCATCGGCGCTCATCCCGAGCAGGCCACGGACTTTGCCCGCCAGCAGCGTCGATTTGGAGGCTTCCGCGTCGTATTCGAAGAGGCTGGCGCCGCTGTTGAGATCGCCGACCGTATAGAGGGCGCGCGAGCCGTCGGTGGCGGCGTCCCAGAAGCTCCCGGCGGCGGCGACTTCCACCGTGCAGGCCTTGGCCGCTTCCGTGCAGGGGCTGGTTGCCGCCAGGGCGGCGCCGGTTTTGGACCCGCTCGCTTTGGCCGAGAGTTTGAGTTTGGCCCCGCCTTCTTCGACCGCGAGGACCGTGGTTGCGGCGGCGATGCCGGACCCCGAGATTTCCTGGCCGGCGGCGAAGGCGCCCGTTTCCGTGTTCACGTTGGAGACGAATTCCGAGGCGGCGCCGGTCAGCGCAGCGGTCAGCGAGGTCGCCGTCGCTTCCTTGGAGATTTTCAGTTTTTTCGGCTGGACTTCGGTGATCGTCGTCGCCGCGGGGATGCCCGGGCCGGTGATCGTCTGGCCGACGGCGAAGGCGCCGCTCGTCACCGTCAGGTTGGCGATGTTTTTGGAGCCGACGACCGTCGCGCCCGTGCCTTTCGCCGGGCCGATCAGGTCGCCCGTGCCCGAGGCGGCCCCGTGCAGGCGGGCGCTTTCGGGCTGGGCGGGGTTGGTGCGCAGGTAGAGGCCGATGGGGCCAGAGCCGCTGCCGGCGGTCGTCCAGTAGACCCGCGAGCCGTCGGCGGGGAGGGCATGCAAGACGGTACTCGAGCGGTTGTCCGAGAATTCCGAGGAGTGGGTTCCAGCCGAGGCATTGACCTTGCTCGGCGCACCGTCGGGCAGCACGCTGACCAGGTGCAGCGCGCCCCCCGAGGACTCATAGAGCTGAAGGTTGCTCCCTTTTCCCGCTTCGCCTTCGTTGGCGTCCGCGGTCAGCTTGTCCTTGGCCTGAAAGACGGCGTGCTCGCCGTCTGCAGAGACGCCCTGCAGTTCGGGGACGAAGATTTTCGGTTCGACGGTCGGCGGCTCTGCCGTGGTCAGCGCTTCATAGCCTTCGCCGCAGAGGTTCGAGCGGTAGAGGTTGGAGAAACCTTCTACCGCGCCCTCGGCCAGCAGCAGGTCGGTGTCCTGCAGCAGCCAGCCCGAGCAGAGGTCCTCCGAGAAGGCCTTGAACTGCACGTCCAGCGAGGGCCCGACCCCGATCAGGCTGACGCCGCGAGGCGGGGAGATCCCGTGGCTCGACCAGCCCCCTTCTTCGCGCGTGGCGAGGTACTGGGAGACAAAGGGACCGCTGACCGCGTCGCCGAAGGCCTGGTAGGTGGAGTAGGTGAACCTGCCGCCTTCGACCGCGCTCACGTCGAGCGCCGTGGGATTGGAGTTGATGTTGAGCAGGGGACGGATGTCGGCGCCGTTCTTATCGACCGGCGAGACCATCTCGTAGGCCCGGCAGTCGGCCAGGTAAGCCTGCAGGCCGCCGCGGAAGGGGGCGTTTTCGCAGGGGTCGGGGCTCGGCGGAGGGCTCGGCAGCGCCGGCGTGGTGAAGGTCGCTTCGCTGCCGTCTGTCCCCACCACGCCGCCGACTCCCCGCACGGGGCCGCCGCCGCTGCTCTGGGCGACGAAGCGGTAGTGGTAGGTGGTGGCGGGCTCGAGGTCGGTGAGGAAGACCCCTTTCGTCGTCACCTGAGAGCTCCCACCCGCGCTGCTCAGCAGTGAGCCGGGCGGGGCCGGGCGGGTCTCTTCGCATTCCCCTTCTGAGCATTCACCGGTGCCGTATTCGACGTAGTAGGTGGTGTCTTTCCAAAAGCGCGGGTTGATTTTCGCCTTCAGCGTCGCCCCCTGGGCATCGACCGAGGTCGCGTACTGGGAGGCGATCTGAGGCGGCTTGACCGGCGGCAGCCACTTTTCAGGCAGGGCACCGAAGGCGACGACGAAACCGGGCGCTCCTGCTGAGGCAACCGCGGCATAGAGGTCGATGGCCCCAGACGAGTCGACGATGTTCGTCGCCAAGCCTGTTAGAATGGGTGAGTTTCCGAATGTATCTTCCGCAGCCACGACGCCGGCACCGGGCGCCATCAACAGGGCTCCGCTTGGACTGAACTCGATGACTTCTCGGAATTCCAAGTCCTCTCCCAGTTCACCCACATTCGTCACGACCGCGTAGAGGTTGCCGGCGGGATCGACCGCCAGCGGGCTTTGCGCCTGGAGTTCGACTGTTTTCGTCAGGTTTTCTCCAAGGCTCTTCTCGAAGTATTCGACGTTGAATTTCGTCGAGACAGTGAGCAGCAACGTTCCATCTGAGTCGTACTTGTAGATGTGCTTATCGAAGCGACCAGGAACTACGTAGAAGTGGCCGCTGGCGTCGATCGCCAGCGACGTCACAAAGGGTTCTCCTTCCAGGGTCACCTTTGCCTTGAAAGCGCCGCTCGCTTCGAACTCTTGGACCCTTCCATTAGGGTCGCCGACGAAGATCGTCCCCGCCGAATCCATGGCCATGCGAACACCTAGCTCCGTGGTGAACTGCCCGTCCGCTTCGCCTTCCACGCCCGCGCCACAGACGTGGCCTGAGAGGGCGGTGCAAACGTCAGCGCCGCTCGTCTTGTCGACTTCCTCGCCGAAGGCCAGCAGGAAGTGGCCTTCGGAATCGAACTTCTCCACCCGGGCGTTCAGCACATCGGCGACGTAGACGTCACCGACACCGTCTATGGCAATTGCTGGGGTACCGCCACCGGCAGCCGGGTTATAAAGGAACTGCCCCGCCCCGCTGCCGGAGATCCCTTTCTGACAGGTTTCGCTCGGCGGGGTCGCTCCCGGTCCGCAGGTCTGCAGTTCGCTGGCGCCGTTGCGAACGCCCCAGCCCCAGGCCTTGACGAACTCGCCCCAGGCCGTGAACTCGCTGATTCGTGCGTTGACAGCCTCGGCGACGAAGACGTGGCCGGTGCTCGGATCGGCCGCGACTCCGTGGGGATGGTCGAGCCTGCCGGCACCGGAGCCGGAGAGGCCGTCCTCGGGTGCCTTCCAGATCAACTGGGGGACTTCGGCGGCTGCTGTGCCCGGCGCGAGGCTGCAAGCGGCGATGGCGGTCAGGCAAATACCGATCGTGAGCTTTGCGGCGCTCGCCGAGACCCCTGTCCTCGCCCTAGCTGCCATGTCCCGTGTCCTTCTCATGTCCCGTGTCCTCTCTCGTCCCTTGCTTCCTCTCCCCCGCTCCCTGTTCGGGGGTCCTGCGGCGCTGCTGCTTACTTCGAAGTCTTGGTCTGCTCGAGGCCGCTGCCGCGGGGAGGGAGGCGATCCCTCCCCGCGGCCTTGGCCTTGCTTCCTGGCACGGCGTGCCTGTGGGTTACTCGTGCTTCAGTCGCTTGCTCCTATTCGAGTTCGTCAAAGGTGGCTTTGACGGTTGCGTTGGCTTCTCCGATTTCCACCACGCAGTTGCCTTCGCCGTCGATCGAGCTGCAACCGGACCATTCGACCGCTTTGGACCCCGGAGCCGAGACGGCTTTGAGGACCACGACCTTGCCCGGCTTCGGTTTCGGCAGGGTGACCGGGCCCTGGTAGACGACCGAGGTCGAGCTGCAGAGGAATTCGCAGCCCAGGCCGGCGGCCTTGACCGTGCCGAGGCCCGATCCGTCCTTTTCCAGGGTCAGCGTCGTCGCGAAGCTGAGCGCTTTGCTCGGGTCCGAGAAGACCGCTGTGGTCGTTTCGTCTTCGTTCATCGTCACCGTGCAGACCGGGTTGGTGGAGCCTTCGCAGTCGCCGCCTTCCCATTTGACGAAGGTGCCCGAGGAGGGTTTGGCGGTCAGTTCCACCGCGGCGCCTTCGGGCATATTGGCGACGGCCTGGGTGCAGGCCGTGCCGCACTTGATCCCCTTCGGCTTGGAGGAGACCGAGCCGTTGCCTTTGCTGTATTCCTTGTTGACCGTCAGGACTTTGTTCGGCAGCGCTTCGTATTCGGCGGTGACTTCCCTGGCCGTTTCCATCGCCACCTGGCAGTTGCCTTCCGGTTCTGAGTCGCAACCGCTCCAGCCGCTGAAGGCCGAGCCGAAGGCCGGGGCCTGTTTGAGGACCACGGTCTTGCCCGGTTTTGCTTTCGGTTCGGTGATCGGGCCCTGGAAGAGGACCACGGTGGAGGTGCATTCGGCTTCGCAGCCGAGGCCCGGTCCCTTGACCGTGCCTTTGCCGGTGCTTTCGCCCTTGGAGACGGTCAGCGCCTCAGCCGGGCTGAATTCTTTCGAGGTGCCGCCGAAGACCGCGCCGACCGATTCGTCTTCAGACATCGGCACGGTGCAGGTCGGGCTGGAACCTGAGCAGGCGCCGGTCCATTCGACGAAGGTCGAGCCGGTCGAGGGTTTGGCGCTCAGTTCGACCGGGGTGTTCTTGTACATGGCGGCGACCGCTTCGTCGCAGGTCGCGCCGCACTTGATCCCCTTCGGCTTGGAGGAGACCGAGCCGTTGCCGGCGCCCACCGAGGAGCTGGGCGACTTGGTGATCGTCAGGGTGCGCACGCCGGTGACGCCGGTGTGTTCTTTTTCGAAGAGAGCCGTGGCTTCGGCGAAGCCCCCTTCGGGCGCGCCGAGCAGGCATTTCGGATTTTCTCCGCAGAAGACCGTTTCCGCGGATTCTTCGACGATCCAACCGGCGAATTCGGAGCCCGGGTCGGCAGTGGCCGTGAGGCCGCTTACGTAGCCTTCGCCGAACGGCGACATTTCGCCTTCGCAGACGCCTGTTTTAGGCGGCCCGCTGCATTCGATCGGCGGGCTGCCTTCGCCGAGGCCGAAGACTCCGCCCACGGAGCTGACTTTGCCGGTGCCGCTGCCGCCGAGGTTGACGTGCACGAGGGGTGCAGCGGCCGCCTGGGCGACCGGCACGAGCAGCAAAGCCCCCACCGTTGCAAGCAAGATTGTTAGACGTCTCACGTAGCTCTCTCCTTTGCTTGAGCCCCCTGCCGGGCCGCTTCCCCGCGGACCTGGGCGACTCGCTTTCCCTGTTGCGTTCGCCGCCGCCCGTTCCCGACGGGCAGCTTATGAACTAGAACGTACATCGATTACGCATGAGTAAAGCAATGCACGTCGAACCCGTCAAGGGAAACAAGTCGTCTCCAGATCGCCGGGAAACAGGGAGAATCGGCCACAAACCGCTTCGGAATGGGAAGTGATTTGGGTACTAGCGTGTTATCTGGTGAAATGCTCGAATCAAGGGCACAATTTGAGCGGAGTGGAGCTGCGCCTAAAAGAGGATCTTGGCTCCGTGCGCCTCCGGCGAGTCGCGCTCGACGTCGGCGCGGAGGCCGAGACGGAGCTCCGTGAGGGGCTGGTCGCCGACGAGCTCGCCCAGGCCGAGGGCTTCTCCAGCGAGGCGTCGCGGCGGCGCTACGTCGTCGCCCGAGGCGCCCTCCGGGTGTTTCTTGGGGAGCTGCTCGGCGAACCCCCCGGCTCCGTGCGGATCGAGGTGGGGCCGGGGGGCAAGCCTCGCCTCGCCGGCGCCAGACGCCCGGGACTCCATTTCAACGTCTCCCACTCCGGCGACCTGGCATTGATCTGCATCGCCGATCGCGAGGTGGGGATCGACCTCGAGGCGGTTCGCCCCATCCCCTCCGCCCTCGCGATCGCCAGGCGCCGCTTCGCGCCCGCCGAGGCGCGCTTCGTCGAGGAAGGCGAAGCGGCCGACGTCGACCGTCGCTTCCTCACCTGCTGGACGCGCAAGGAGGCGCTGGTCAAGGCAGTCGGGACCGGGCTGGACGTCGATCTTCGCGGCTTCATCGTGCCACTTGCCGAGGTGGAAGGGATCGTCTCGATCGCCGGTTCCAATGACAGGCGGACACAAAGCTGGCAGATCGTCGACGTCCCGGTCGGCGACGAGCACCTGGCAGCTGTTGCCCTACAGGTCCTCGGCGCCAATCACTGAAATCCTTTGACGATGGCCAGTTGCTTCAAGTGTTCCGTCGTCGACAAAGTCGGCTTCGAGGCCGAGCCGATCGGGGTATGCGCAAACTGTCACAGCCTCACCTGTGTGGACCATGGCACCCGGCTGAGAGGCGTCCCCGAGTTCAAGTGCGTGTTCTGCGCAACCGCGGATTTGAAGACGGCGGCCGGGCTGATCGTCCACGAGACCTATGAGCCACCTCCTGGCGGTCATGGCGGTGGCCTCCATGAGCCCGCTCCGACCGAGCCCGGACCAGACGGCGGCGACGTCGTGCCGGTGCTCGCCCTTGCATCGCATGAGGAGTTTGAGAACTCGATATCGACATCGCGGATTGCCGAACTGTCAGCCGACCACCGCGGGCAGGCCGCCGAGACGCTGGATTCTCTGCTCGAGCTGGTGGAGCGGTTTGGAGGCGACTCAGCGCAGGATGCGATGGTCTCCGACCTCGCCGCGACCAGCGATGAGATGACCCGGACAGCAGTTCATAGGGCCGGAGTCAGAGTCGTACACGGCTTGACGCGGGCGGTGGAATCCGACCGACTCGACCGCGATCTTCTCGCCGACTGCATCGGCCTCGGCAGTTGGGCGATTGGCGAGCGCGTCGGAGCCGAGATGTCGGTCGATCGCATCCTCCTGATTCCCGACCTCGACGTTCAGTTCCTGCTGCGGGTCACCTCGAGATACCTCATCAGCGAGACCGCGTGAAGAAGTCGAGCAAGGCACTTCGCGACTGGAAGCCGGTCGAAATCACGAAACACAAGGACTCCGAGGGAAATCGTCTTCAGATCCCTGCCGGCACCTTCGCCGACTTCGATGGGCACGATTTTCCGTCCCTCCTGATTCGGCTCCGTGGCAAGAACAAGGCGCGCAGCCTTGCCTCCGCGGAATGGATAGACCCCGTGGAGGGACAGGACAAGGTGAGGGTCAGCTCCACGCTCTGGACGGCACTAGGCGTATCGGCTGTGCAATATGCACCCGCCGAGATACAAAGGGCCACCCTCGCCGCGAGGATTCGCCACGACAGTGCGCTTCGGTCCTACCTGACGGCCGCTCTGATCGCCTTCGTCGGCGCCTGCTTCGGGGTGGCGGCCGCCACCTCAAACCCTCCGGCCTGGGTCGGGATCGCTTCGGCCCTAATGACCCCCCTGGGGATTGCGTTGGCCGTATTCCAAAAGGTTCGCGGTCGCGACTGAACGCGGAGAACGGCACTTCGAGACACGGGAGCGACGGGGCAGGAGTCCTCAAAGGACACCGGATTGAGATTCGGAGCTGAGGCGCGCACGGAGCCGGCTCGGCTAACTCGATTGCCCTTCCTGAGCCGTTGCTCCTTAATGCGGCGAGCGACCTTGGCGTAGACGATCATCCGGTCGCGGCGGTCGATCGCCTTGCGGCGAGCGACCTGCACTTCGAAGCCAGCTTCGCGGACGGCCTTCGCTAGAGCGCCTCAGCTCAGGCGCGCAGTGGAGATGCGCCGTGAGATCACGAATGACCGGGGCAACGCAGAGCAAGCCGGCCTGCTGGAGGAGCCAGCGCAGATCGTGACCGGAAAGCTGCCAGGTCTGACGGCGAGGGTCCGTCAGCTTTCAGGCAAGTGGGCGGAGCAGACGCTCGGCGAGGTCGAAAGGGAATTGGAGTACATCGAGCCCGAGGTTCAATCGCTGCTGAGCCGCCAGCGCGAAATCGCGGCCCGGCTGCGTTCGATGCTGGAGTCGTAGAGCTACGCCGAAGCCAGGCGAGCGGCTGCCGCCTGCTCGTAGCGATCAACCAAAGCGAGAGCGCTCAGGCGGCGCAGACTGACATCGAGGGCTGAGCCAGGATTTCAGCCGAGCCACTCTGCTTGCGGCTCCGAGCGCCGCAAGCTGTGGCGAGCGTGGACTCACTTTCCCTCCTGCCACCTATCTCCCGTGTCGTTCTCGCCCGGGAAGCCTTTCCCCGTTGTCCCCGACGCTCGGCACGATATCTCCATCCAGTCGTCCGAACAACTTGACAATAAAACGTCAGATCAATTAAATTAGGATTGGATAATGAGGAGACTGTCGCGCAGGGACGCTTGAGGTCAGGACCATCGGCTATATCGAAGAAGCAGGGGAACTAGAAGTAGTACCCGATCATGAAGTTGCGTTCTCTTTCGTAATTCCATAACCCAGTCAACGGCGGAGGCGAGCATGTGCATCAGAGCGGTGCGACGGTTGAGGCATCCCAAGAACGCAATGATCTTGGGGGCGCTCCTAGCGATGCTGCTCCTGCCAGCGTCGGCTGTGGCGGAAGAAGTTCCCCTGTCGCCCGAAGGGAACCCTGTTGCCGCTTTCCCCGCCTCCTCCCCCAACTCCCAATCACCTGAAACCGATAACCAGCTCGTTCCGAATCAGGCTGAAAGGGAAGAAAAGGCCAACAAAGGCAAAAAGCATCAGACGCCGGCCACGCCCGAACAGCGCTGCGACGAAATCTCCTGCCCACAACCGCCGCTCTATTACCACGGCGGGCCGGTGCAGCACAACCCAAAGCTCTACTTGATCTTCTGGGGCGAACAGAAAATAGGGGAAATCCTTTTTCAACCTATCCTGGAATCAGAGTTCAAAAACTTGAGCGGGTCGGCTTGGTTCGGGCAAATGAGCCAATACTTTGACGAAACAGCCAACACCTCGACCACTTTCACTACCACGGCATGGCGCGACAAATCTGTAGCCGCCCCTACAAACGTCAACCAGACAAAGATCATCGAAGAGGCCGCTGCCGCAATCAAAGCGAACGGCTGGACACGGGAAACCGACGCTCTATTCATGGTCATTCCGAATACTGCAGCAACTTACGAAGCAGGCTTTTTTAGCGGCTGCGCGTACCACACATATGATGGTTTTGGAACCCCAGTGGCGTTCGTGCCAATGGTGTGGACCGAACCGTTCTACGAACGATGCAAGTACTATGACTCTGAACTTGAAGCGGGGAAGGTCACGGAGATGCTGGCCACGCATGAGTTCGGTGAGGCTGTTACCGATCCGAAACTCAATGCTTGGTACGGCAAAGAAGGACTCAGCGCTGAGAATGCTGACATCTGCGCATCTCATGACGAAGAAATCCTCGCAGTCGGAGAAGCTCATTACTGGGGACAGGCTCTCTGGGACAACGGGCAGAAGGCTTGCTCGAACTCGGACCCAGCGCCTGCCCAGGTATACGCAGAAACCGAACCCGCAACCGAAATAGGCGGCGGGTCCGCCGTTCTTCACTCAAAGGTCAATCCTGAGGGGAAAGAAACCAAAAGCTATTTCAAGTATTGGATCATTCCGCTCATCGAAAAAACCACTGCCGAAGTCTCACAGGGCTCGGGGCGCTCGATGGTATCGGTGGGTCAGAAAGTCACAGGTCTTTCTGTCGGATCGACCTACCACTACCGAGCATACGCAAAAAACAGCTCGGGCAAAACGGCCGGATACACGGTCGGCACCTTCGTCGCTGAATAGGCGACAAGGGAGAATGAGGTAGTCAAAGGAGAACGGTTGCAGGTGCTGTGGCGCTAGTTCATTGGGCTCGCGTCTTGTGGTGGGGGCTCAGACGATTCCGGCACCACAGCTAGCACCGTCACCGTTCAACAAAGGGCACCACTGACCAAGGCCCGATCCATCGCAGAGGCTGATGCGATCTGCGGGGCGTCTCGCCCCGCATCGACGCCGAGGCCCTAGATGAACGCGTAGACCTCGCAGTAAAGTCTCGGCCGGCCCACCGACTCGGTGATCGTCAAGGTCCTACCGCCACCTGGTCGAGACGGGGGAGGGCATGCAGCCGCAGATGGTCGGCCCCGCCACCTGGTCATGTGCGAGATCCAGATCACCAGCGTGCTGGACCTGCGCGATAACACGAGCTGCGACGCGGTCGGCTTGATGATCACCGACTTGTGCAGCGAGGTCGGTGACTACGGGGCAGGAGTCCTCAAAGGACACCGGATTGAGATTCGGGGCTGATCCGGGACTTCTGACTACGCCCGACGACGCAGGTCCGCGAGCTTGGCGACCGTGCGGTCATCGGGACGGTCAAGCGCCTTGAGGAATCGGCTGGCCTCTTTCTCGTCAAGCGCAATCGTGGGCAGACCGACGAGCGCCTGCTGGCGCTCGTCATCCCCGTGCCGGCCTTCGGCCCGCTGAGATTTCTGATGCTGAAGCGGTTTCACGAGCCAATGATCGTACGCGGACCAGGACGAATGGGTGCCTACCTTGAAAGGCACGTCGTTTAGAACGTTGTTTAGCCTGCTGTCGCCCGCTATGATGCAGGTGTCATGCACGCAACCCAAGCACCCCCTGCCGCCGGCCTCTACGCCCACCTCGTCGACGATCTGCGAGGCGGCGTCTTGAACAACGCCGAGCTGGCGACGATCACCGGCGTCAAGACCCGGCAGGTCCAGCACTGGGCCGCCGGCACTCACCGACCCCAGGGGCAGGCGAAGGACCGGCTGCTGGAGCTGCACTACATCCTGGAACGGCTGCGAGACGTCTACACCGCCGAGGGCGCCGACATTTGGATTCACGGGCGCAACCATGACCTCGGCGGCGAGAAGCCGATCGACCTGCTCGCCGCGGGCCAGTTCGAGCGAGTGCTCGCGGCCGTCGAACGCCTCAGCGCAGGGGCGATGTAGGAGTGGCGCGCGACATCGCCGCCGCGGTGTCGCGCGCAGGCACGGCCACGGTAGCGGGCCGCTTTCAGCGCCACGTCTCGCCGCGTCAGGAACCGCTCCGGGGCAGCCGCGCCGGAGGTCGCTGGGGTCCCGAGGGCGACTACCCCGTTCTCTATCTGGGCCGGCCCACCGACTCGGTGATCGTCGAGGCCCACCGCCACCTCGTGGAGACCGTGGAGGGCATGCAGCCGCACATGGTCGGACCTCGCCGCCTGGTGACCTGCGAGGTCGAGATCACCAGCGTGCTCGACCTACGCGAGAGCGCAACCCTCGAGGCGGTCAGCTTGACGACCGCTGATCTGCGCAGTGAGGTGGGCAACTACGAAACGTGCCATCGCGTCGGCCAAGCCGCGTACTCGCTCGGGCTACACGGCATCATCGCTCCGGCAGCCGGTGGCCTCGGCGAGACCCTGGCGGTCTTCGAGGATCGGCTTGATGAAGAGGATCAGATGGCGCTCATCAAAGAGCGGCCCTGGGAGTCGCTCCCGGCCGACCCGCGATAGATCGAACCAGAGCGGGTGGGTCAAGGAGAGGCCGAAGGGCGGCGCGCCGGGCGGGAGAAACGATTCGGCGCAGAAAGCAGCGTTTTCAGCGCTCTGGCGACCGTGCCATCGTGCCCACCTGATACTAAGAGGCGGGACGGTTCCCCCACCTCCGAGGAGCGCCATGTCCTTCCCTACCTTGACCTTGCCGCAGCTAGCTTCGCTTACCGGCGTGGAATATCGCACGCTGCACAACTGGGTTAACCGTGGGCTCATCACCGCTTCGCAAGAACAGGCTCGCGGGTCCGGCACCCAGAAGATCTTTACCCGCGATGACGCCCTGACCGCTTACGTCTTCGCTGATCTTCGTCGCTCTGGTGTCGAGCTGAGGAAGCTCGAAGAAGTCGCTGCGGAACTTCGGAGGCAGAAGGAGGGCTTGGTCGACGTCCTGTTGATCAACGGGGTCGTCAAAGGCGCGAGCTACGCGAACCTGCAAAGCCTGGTCCGACAGATGAGCCCTGCGTTTGTTTATGACGTTGGTCTGGCCGCTGCGCAGTTCGACGAGAGGTTCTCGGGATGACATAGCAAAGGATGCTGTTTCTGAATTCTGAAACAGCATTCAGAATTGCCGTCCGACTGACTCGGAATCATCCCGAGTCCCAGTCGGGCGATCCGCGCTCGGCGCCACCAGGAGGCATTAAATGCCCTGGAACATCGACAACTCGCGTAAACGAGTAGCCCGGATCGCCGCCTCGATCCCGAAAATCGAGATCAGCAACCTGAAGCGGGAGATGACGCTGGAGAACGTCAAGCTGGCAAACCCGAAGCGGGTAACCGGCGCTCATTGCTACATCGGCCTGGCAAGCGAGAAGCCGTTGACCGATGCACTTGGCGATGTGGACGACCGCGACGCCGCCAAGCGAGTCGCCCGTCAGCTGCACCTCTACCAGCGGGCCGTAGGTCGAACGGCCGACGCGTTCGGAGCCGCGCGGATCCACTTCCAAGGCGCACGACTGCATTCGCTGATCTATCGCCCCTTCGCCGACCACAGGGAGATCGGGGCGCGTGCCATCGGCATGTCCCTGGCCGCCGGCTTGGTGGTGCGCCGGGCGCTGAACCCAGCCCTGAAAGACGACCCTGATCTTTCAACCGCTGCAGGCGCGGCCTTTGGCGAGTCCCTCGCGACGATGAGCGGCTCGCGCGGCGATGCAGAGCTGCTGTTCATCGGCGAAGCCGCAAACCAAGGGGCCAAGGCGATCTCCCCCGCGGCCACGCTGCGTGTCAACAGCGAGCTCCTTGATCTGCTTGACGTCGAAGACCTGGGCATCTCAGTCAACGAGCAGGCCGACGGCTTTCACAGCCTGTCGATGACCGAGGAGGCGTTGACCTCACTGGTCGAGCGCTACGGGGTCGACTGGAGCCTGGACAAGGCTGCGAAGAAAGCCGAGAAAGATGCCGAAGACATCACGCTCGATTCGGTCGGAATCAGCAAGGCCACGGCTGAGATCGACAAGGACCGTCTCTCCCTCGCCAACGGCAAGTTCAACGAGGCGTTGACGACCTTCGGCGACCTCGACGGCTTCACCGCGATCGTCGAGGAAGCCATGGGCGACGACGACCGCCTGACCTCCCTGGTTCGTGCTTTCCACATCGTTCGCGCCGAGTTGCGCCACGTCGCGATCGGCGACTACGGGCCGAACCTTCGCGTTCAGTACCAGGGTGACCGCATTCAGCTTCTGCGCCACCTCCCCCACGACGGCGGCGTCAAGCGTGCCGAACAGGCGCTGCGGACCGCCGCCGCGTGGAACTCCTCGCTGACCCTCACGCTTCCCGACGTCATCGACATCGAGGGACTGGCCGTGGCGACCGGAATAGCCGACGGCCCGACGCTGATCTCGAAGCTCGGGACGCGAGGCAACCGCGATGTCCTCGCGGTCGGCGGCGGGGTGCGCCGAGCCGAGCGCATCCAGCGCAACCTGGATGGGGGCGAGATCGGCATCGACACGTCGACTCTCGATCGCCTTCCGGAGAGCGTCCAGGATCTGTTCGAGTGGCGCTCTGGCCCACAAGCGCATGTCTGCGTCGATCGCGACATCGCCGACCTCGAGCTAGCAATGCGGGCCGAGAGCTACGAAAGCGAGGAAGAGCAGCAAGTTGCAAGCACGGCTACCAAGGTGCTCGTCGGAGCCGGCGCGGCCGCACTCCTGGGATATGGAGCCAAGAAAGCGATGGGGCGTCCGAATAAAGGGAATGCCGGTCACGGTGGAAACGGTGGAGGACACGACCATGGAGGCGGCAACGGCCATGGAAACGGGGGCGGTCCCGGCCATGGCGGGGGTGGTCATCCAGGTGGGGGAGGGGGTGGCGGCGTTGTCCCAGGCCGACGGTGGGCGCCTTGACCGCAGCAGGCGAAGCCTGCGACTGAAGGCGGACCGCGAGCTCCTCGCCGTTGAGCATCCCTACCTGAGCTATGACCTCGACGAGCGCCGCCTGACGGCGGTCGCCCAAGGAACGGTGCCCTTGGCCCTTCCCGACGGTCGAATCGATCCAATCGAGATCCGGATTGAGTTCGGACTCGACTATCCGAGAAAACCGCCGGTCGTCTTCGATGTCGCCAAGCGCTGGCTCCCAGACGATGATCGCCACATCCCCGCTGACCGCAGCTTCTGTCTGTACCTGAGGGGCGTAGACGAGCCCGACCTCGCGCTGCCGTCGGCCCTGAAGATCTTCATGCTCGACGTCATTTGCTTCCTTGAGCAGCAACTGATCTTTGACAGGATCGGGAGGTTCCCCGGCCCGCAATGGCCACACCACCGGGACGCATACGCTCTCCACATTGTGGAGCAGCTGATCTCCGAGTCCCAACCCGCCGAGCTGTGGGCCGCGATCAGCTCAGATGAGCCGGAGCGAAACGATCCGTGCCCATGTGGGAGCGGGACAAAGTACAAGCGCTGCCATCTCGACCTCGTCCATGGACTCGATGGAATTGCACGGTCGCACAGCCTGAAGAACCTCAGCTATCCAGACTTGAAGGAACTAGCGGGTGTCGGAGTCTGACGAAACCAACCACAGCGATCATTCGACGAGGATCGACTTCGGCTGGCGGGTCCACCAGGCGATCCAGGACTGGACCCGCGCGGTCGATCAGAAGGCGTCAATCACTCTGACGCTGGCAATCGTGCTGGCCACCTTGGCGGCTCACGAAGTCTTGGGACCAGATGGCGGGCTTTACGACACGGCAGGCACCAAGCTCTGGGTCGTTCGGATGATGGGTGCCGCCTTCACGGCCTCCGTGATCTTGGCGATGTCAGTCGTCGTGCCCAGTCTTGGTTGGCGTCGTTCTAAGGGCAGGCCGGCAGTCGGCTTGATTTATTTCGGTGACCTGCGGCTTCGCAACAGCAAGGAGATCGCCGCCGACCTTGAGCAGTTGTCAGACTCAGGAGCCCTCGTTCAACTTGCCACTCAACTGCAAATCACCTCGCGCATCGCTTGGAACAAGCACCAGCGCCTGCGGTTGAGTCTGCTGAGTTTGGCAGTTGGTGCAGCATCCTTGGCTTGCGCCCGATTGCTCTTGTAGGTGCGAATGTGCAGTTGTCCAGCACCGAAGTGAATCGAGCAGATGGCGCTTACTGCTGCGACTGACATGGGTCTACGGCGGGTTCGTCTATTTCTCCGGGCTCTACCAACCCCAGCAAGAAGTCCGGTGCTCCTTGCGCGAAGTCGATAAAGCGTGAGAGGCCCCAGCGCCACCACTCCTCTGGCACCTTCTCCCCCCGCACTCTTTCCCGCACGCACCACATGACCGCCCCGGAGAGGATGTCTGCCAACTGCACCGCGGAGGAATGCCTGGAGTCGGCCGTGATTATCTCCGGTGCCATCAGTGGGAATACGAAGCGGATGTCGCCGACTTCGAAGCTGCTACGGGGAACCTCCTGGTCGGACATCCGCTCCAATAGATCGCGCCAACGCCGCACGACGGCAGAATCGTCATGTACAACCCTGAAAGGCTCACAGAGCCGCTCTGACCAGTGATGCAGTTGCTCGACCAATCCGCCGAGGGCAGGATCGAGCTCGTCTCGTCCGTGCGGGATCAGCGCGGCCAGTAGATCGGCGTCGTCGGGCACCACGTCCAGCATGTGCCCGATCGCCGTTTCTTGGCTTGCCTCCTTGAGCGCTGTCAGCGCAGCCGCGAACTCCGCCATCGGCTCACTCTCTTCCGGGTTTCGCACGACCGCCACAAACGCCCTCTGCCACCGCTCCCAGTTTTCCTGACCCGCTTCCCGTGGCCCCTGTTTCTGCAGCATCGTGGCGATCTGGCGGTGCATCCCCGATCCGTAGAAGGCATTGCTATCCATCGCCGCCGGCTCCCAGAGCAGATCGACCATCTTTCCCGCCACCATCCAGTCCTTGTCGACCGGGACGACCCGCGCGCTTTCCGGCTCGAGGAGGTCCGACTCAAACACCGAAGAGAGGATTTCTCTTCCCCTCGCGGACCCCCGAAGCGTCGAGAACTTGAACTCCGAGAAGGGGCTGTTCTCAAGCAGAGGAGACATGCCCGCGGCGGCCTCGGGCTCCGGCTTCGCGACCGAGGCGAGAGCGTAGACGGGCTGGGCTCGGTCGAGCAGGTACTGGCCCGTGTTTCCGCTCTCGTCGAAGGCGACCTCGCGCATCAGAGCAACCGCTGTCTCGCCTCGCGTGCCAAGTCAGAGATCTGGCCACCCGTCATCCCCACGCTCCTCATCACGTCCTGCCGCCGTGGCCCGCTCGGCGGCGAAGGCCCGCTGGATTGCCTCCTCGGCGGAGATCACGTCCTCCACCGAACCCTGATCGTCTGGGTCAACAAGCTGGTACGAGCAGAAGCGCTCTCCCCCATCCTCGTCGGCAACCATCACACCGCGCGGCCAACCCTTCTTGACATGCTCGATGCCGACTGTCGGGTCATCGGAGTCTGCCTCTTCGAGAATCACCGGCTTGGGGGTCCGCGGGCGGATCACCTGCTCAGGTCTGCGCTTGGCCTCGGCACGGACCCGCTGCAGAAGCTCCTGCGTCCTGCCGTAGATGAATTCCGAGGCCCAGCCATATATGCGCAGGTTGAGTTCACGAACATCCTCTGCGTCCGCCGCGGCAACAATCGTCGGGGGCTCAGCCTGCACGAGGGCCAGGCATCGGTGGGGTGAGAGCGGAAAGGTCGTTTGCGCCCTGAGAGAACTGCGCAGTGCATGGCCCGACCAGGGAAATTTTGGGGTTGGGTCATGCATTGCCAGGCTTCGGTCCGAGATGATGAACTCATCCTCTTGAGCCTCGATTAGGACCCAACTCAGCGAAGCGATCGTCGAGGCGAGCGCATCGGCCGTCTGCAGCATCATCTGGAAAGCTCCGAGCTTGGGCTTGTCGAAGGCAATCTCACCTCCCTTCAACATCGTCAGCGTCTTGTGACGGAAGGCCTCGATCTCCTCCTGGCTGGCGTCGTCACCGAACTGCTCGCGGTAGCTGACTCGAAACGAATCTGGGTCGGCGAAGCGCAGGCCCAGCATCACGGCCATCGTCGCCTGCTGGCTTGCCGCCGAATGCTCCAGTGCGACTGGGGTGCGCTGGTACTGGAAGGCAAAATAGTAGGCGAGCGTTTGCCGGTCCTCGTCGCGAAGGCCAAGCGGATCAGCAAGGAGACGGCTAAGCGCCTTGGCCGCATAGTTCTCGACGATCGAAAAGAACGCCTCCAAAGTCCGGTCGAGCGCACCTTCGTTGTCCTGTGAGTAGAGCTCCTCAACAAAGCAAGACGCATCGGGCGTCGTCTTCTTCGGCCTTCCGCTTTGCGTGTCGAGCTTGAAGAGCACGCCGTCGCGCTTGCGCGGCGTCGCAAATTGAGAGAGGGCAAATGAGGGCACGAAGTGGTGCCGCCGTGCCGCAGTGCTCGGCACGGGTCGTCTTTCTTCGGCGATTTCCCGAAGATGCTTAGCGAGCGGTCCTTCGATTGCCTTCGTCACTACCCAAGGATGCCAGACCGGCCGTTGCTTGATAGCGGAATCCCCGCGCATCCTCGCTAACCGGCTCGCTTTCCCCGCGCAGCAGAGCTAACGTCGCCGACGACCAAGACATAGCGGCCCCGGCGGCGCGCTAACGCCCCGGGGCCCGGCACCGAAGAACCGTCCTTCGATGCGCGACTGATTCTCCCAGAGCACTTCGGGTGCCCGGGTAGATCGACGGCCCTGATCTGAGGCGGCTCTTCGGTGCCCTACCGAAAGGGGGCGCCCATGCCCAACGTCACCGCCACGATCGACCGCGACCAGCGGGACGGTCTCTACGAACTGGTCCGCCATCACCTCTACAGCATCGAGGATCTCTGGATCGCGTTCGGGCGGAGCAGAGACTTCGCAACAGCCGAGCGTCTCGGCGAGGAGTACAGCGAAGACTTCCGCCTGTTGGCCGACATCGGCTGGGTCGCAGACGACGATCGCGAGAGCTTCGAGCTGACGATGCCGCCCCTCGACCTGATCGAAGTGCTCCGGCGCCTTCGCGGCGAAGCCGAGAGGGTTCTGGTCGAGTCGGGCACCGAGCGCGAGTCCAGGGAAGCCGACGCAGAGACCCGCCCGCTTCAAGCTTGGCCTCGACGCCTGCGAGAAAGTCCTCGTCGACCTCGACCAGCGAGAGGGTGAGCGAGCGTGACCGCCGCGAAGGCGAAGCGCCTCCGCCCCGGCGAGCTGGACGGCCTCGTCCTCGCCTACCTGACCGAGCACAAAGGCGATGACCCGCTGACTGCCACCGCGATCGGCAAGGGCATCGAGCGCTCGGCTGGCGCGATCGCCAACTGCCTCGGTCGCTTGGCAAAGGACGGAAAGGTTCGCCAGGCCAAGAAGCGCCCGCGCGCCTACGTCCTCAAGGACGCCAAGGGGAAATGACCGGGGGAGTTGCACCTGCGGTTTTTCGAGGGCCGAGGCGCAGGCCACAGGGAGGTACGGGGCGTCCGCTGGTTGGGCGTCTCGACACCTGCCTCGGCCCTCGAGAAACCGCAGGTACGCCGAGGCGATCGTGATGAGACAGCGCGTACCAACCTCCGCTCCTCCTACCGAGGAGATGAAGCTGCGCTTCGGCCAGAACCTCGCTCGCTGCCGTGAGGGCGCTGATGTCTCGCAGGAAGAGCTGAGCTTCCGCGCCTCGATCCACCGGACGGAGGTAAGCCTGCTGGAGCGCGGCGAGCGGATGCCGCGCGTCGACACGGCGCTGCGGATCGCCGGCAGCCTCGGCGTGCCGCTTGACGATCTCATAGTCGGCCTGGAGTGGCGGCCTGGCTACGAGATCGTCGTGCCGGGATCGTGGGAGGTGGTCAAGCGGAACGGTCAAACCCGAACGAGTCCGGCCAGCCCGGCCGCTGTCGAGACCCCGAACGGCTCGCGATGACCGCGGGGGCGCGATCGAAGACGCCTTTTCCGTTCAAGGCGCTGGCCCGCTTCGCGGACAACATCTACCGCGGCCGTGAGCTGGCCCGGCCCTCGGAGGAGTACCTGCTGCGCAAGCTCCTCTACTGCGAGCGTTGCGACGCCCGCATGCACGGCCAGAAGGGCCGAACCGCTGGAGGCGCAGATCGTCGAGTGGTTGCGCGGCTTTCAGCCCGATGAGGAGCTGCGGGCCGTGGTGCTCGCCTCGCTGCGCCAGGCCGCCAAGCGAGAGGGTGGCGACGGCGCGCGCCGCAAAGAGCTGGGCGGCCAGCTCGAACGACTGCGCGAGCTCTACGTGATGGGCGACCCGACCAAAGACGAATACGAGATGCGCTGCCAGGCGATCGCAGAGGAGCTTGAGCGGATCGGCCCGCCGCTCGATCCTCAGATCGAGCGCGCCGATGCGATCCTGCGCGACTTCGCCCGCTTCTGGGAGGTCGAGCCGAAAGCCGCGGAGCGGCGCAAGCTGATCGCCTCGCTCTTCGACCGCGTCTGGCAGGACGAGGGCCAGATCGTCGCGGTCAAGCCGCGCGAGCCGTTCCTGCGCTACTTCAAGCTCGCCGACGAGGTCGCCCAGCTACGCACGGGTGTCAATCGCGGGAGCAAGGGTGGGGGTGGTCAATCCCGCAAGAAGGCCACCAAACCGCATGGGAATGCGGCAGGTGTCAAAAGCGGGAGCGACGGGACTCGAACCCGCGACCTCCGGCGTGACAGGCCGGCGCTCTAACCAGCTGAGCTACGCCCCCAGGGGATGGGCGACGAGCGCCCGGCGGTGATTATCTCAGGGTCGCTCGATTCGCAGCCTGAAGGGGTGGCCGTGGGGGCGAGTCGAGCGGATCACGAGGCGCAGGCGGGGCTGGCCGCAGACGGTGTAGTCGAGGCGGCGGGGGTCGGGGTTTTTGTGGGGGAAGCGACGCAGCAGCCTGCCGGCACGGCTACGGAGGGCCAGTTCGTAGCCGTGCCGGCGGCCGCCGGGGCGCAGGGTCACCGTCCCGTCGAGTGGCGTGCGCAGGTACTCGACGGCTGCGCCCTCCCCCCTGGCCGGCACGTGCCCCACCAGCACCGAGGTGCTGCGCCCCCGCCAGGGCTCGAGCGTGTCTTCGCGGATCGCTTCGAAGGCGGCGGCATCCGGCCGCAGGGCCGGCAGCCACTGCCAACGGATCGGCGAGTCGGGGAAGCGGTAGCGGGCGAAGGACTCGGCGAAGGCCTCGCCGGGGTCCTCGAAGTAATGGCTGCCCTCGTCGCCCGGGAAGAGGCGACCGTGGCGCCTGCCGAGGCAGACCTTCTCGAGGCTTGCCCAGCGCTCGGTGCCCCAGTCGACCGCGGAGCCGAACGGTGCCGGCAGATTGCGGTGCGCGGCGACGTGGTGCCCGTACTCGTGGGCGAGCACGTATTCGAGCGGGTCGCCGCTGTGGTCGACTTCCTGGTAGCCGCCGATCACGATCTTGTCTTCGCCCGCGTAGTAGCAGGCCTCGGCGCCGAGGCCGCAGTCGGAGCCGAGCTCGTATTCGGTGTCGAGCTGGACCGTCAGCAGCTCAACCTCGTCGCCGTGGATCAGCGTGCCGACGAAATCGGCGATCCGCTGGGGGTCGACCACCGAACAGTTGCGCGCGCAGGCTTCGGTGATGTCGACGCCGATCGTCGCCCCGCTGCCGTCACCGATCGAGTACCGCCGCGACGACGCTGAGGCCGAAATCTGCGCCGCCGCGGCGTCGGCCTTCTCCAGCACGGTGTCCCGCAGCGGCAGTGCCGGGTGCGAGATGCCGAGGGAGGCAGCCGGATTTGAGCGTCCGGCTGCCGCTCCCGCCGGATTCGCAAGGAGCAAGATCATGGCTATGCCCGCAAGCGCCCCCGCCGGGCGCCGGCTCACGGAGCGGGACCCGGGTCTATCTCGTAGGACTTTGCGGGGAGGGAGGCCGAGGCGGGGCGCCAGGCCGGGAGGAAGCGGCTGGCCGTCGCCGCGCTGCTCGCTCGGGCGCCGCGGGCCGCCCAGCGCGGCCGCATCGGCGCGACCTGCAGCAGGGCATTCCAGGTGGTGGTGCCAATCGCGCCATCGACCGACAGGCCGCGCGAGAGTTGGAAGTCACGCACCGCGGCCGCGGTCTTCTTGCCGAAGATGCCGGTGACCGGCAACTGCGCCTGCCCGGCGCCGACCAGGTGCTCCTGCGCCCAGACGACCATGTCGCCGCGACTGCCGCGACGCAGCAGTGGATTGGACGAGATGGGGCGGTAACCCTGAAACGGCCCGTTGGTCGTCGCGCCGAGCGCACCCCAGGTCCGCCGGCCGGTCTCCTGCCAGTCCCACCAGCTCGGGGCGAGGCCACCGTAGCTTTGGGCGAAGCGGCGGAAGCGGAGGACCTCCCGGCGACCCGGCCGTTCGTATGTCTGTCCCAGTGGATAGATCGGGTGTCCCCAGATCCGGTTGTAGAGGTAGGTGTGCTCGAAGACAGTGCGGACCGAGGTGCCGATCGCCCTCCAGTACATCTGCGGCTGGTTGTAGGTGGCCCCTTCCGGGCCGAAGAAGACCGAGTAGGGAAACGACGGGTGGTAGTCGACGTAGGGGAAGCCGGCCAGCGCCAGCGGGAAGCCGGCGCCGATGCGGGCGCGGAGCGCGCGCACGTAGCGATCGGCGGCGGCGTAGCGACCCTCATATTGACCCTCGGCGTCGATCGTCAGGCAGTCGGCGCCGCGCCGCGCAGCCGCCGCGCCGACCTTCGCCTCGGCCAGCGGGCGTTCGCCGTAGACGAACTGCCAGGCGCAGACGTCGACCCCCGCTCGGTGCAGCGATTCGACCAGGTGGGGGTTGAACTGGCTCCAGTAGTTACTGCCGTCCCCGGACTTGACGTAGACGGTGCCGATGCCGGCGCGCTCCGCCCGGGCGACGATGCGTGGAATGCTGCCCCCCTCCGAGCGGTCGACGTACCAGATCCACATGCCCTGGCGGTCGAACGGCGTGCCGCCCGCCCCCTGTGCGCCGGACTGACCAGCGCCACCGGTCGCAGCGCAGGCAGGGGTCGGCATGTACGCGAGGAGCGCCATAAGAACGGAGATCGCGAAAAGCACTGGGCGGTTCCCTGGGACCGCCGTGCGGCTGGCTTTCACATCAACACCGAACACGGTAGCTCGCGTCGCGTTGCGCGGCGAGAAATCCATCCTCCGACGATGTACCTGATGTTGTCCGTGTATATCTAGGCGATCGGCACCTCTCGCAAGATCCTGTGCATCGCCGGCGGCGCGGCCGTGCTGGCAATCGCGGGTGCAGCCCCAGCCGGAGCGAGCGCAGCCCGGCCGGAACTGCGGCGCGCCGGGCTGTCCCAAGCGGGGCGCAGGCTGATTCTCAGCCTGCGGACATCTGCTCCCGTAGCGCTCGCCGCTCTCGATCCGTTCCCCCGCCAACTCGGAACCTCCCGCTATCTCTGCCTGACGATGCGCAAACCGGCAGGGGGCGAGCGGCGCCTCTGTCTCGGCGGAGCCGACGCCCATCGGCGCGCGGGCCTCGAGCTCCTCGGTGGCGGCGGACGGATCGTCTCCAAGGGCAAGGTCCCCGTTCGGCTGAAGCGCCCGCAGCCGGACAAGCTGGTCCTCTCGGTGCTGCCCAAGGACGCGGCACTCCTCCCGGCCCGCTATCGCTGGCGAGTGCTCGCAGGCTTCGGCGATTGCGACGCCCTCGGGGCGGAGTGCGAACAGAGCCTGCCGGCGACGGGGGCGCTCATCTTCCGTCTGCGCCCGGTTCGCGCCGTCGGCTGCACGGGCGGCAACGCCGGGCTCGTCACCAACGGCTCGCGCGAGCGGCGGGCGGTGGCCCTCACCTTCGACGACGGCCCGAGCGAATACACGCCCGGCTTCCTCGACGTGCTGCGCCGCAAGCACGCGCGTGGCACCTTCTTCGAGATCGGCCAGGAGATGGCCGGACGCGAGGCGACGATGCGCCGCATCCTGCGCGAAGGCGACGAGATCGGCAACCACACGATGCACCACACCGAATATCCCGGCTACGACGACATCGCGCCGACGACGTCGCTGATCGAGTCGATCACCCACTTCCGGCCCTGCCTCTTCCGCCCCCCAGGCGGCGCGGCCAACTCGTCGGTGATCGCGGCGGCGGGGGCCGACGGGCTGCGCACGATCACCTGGGACGTCGACCCGGCCGACTGGTCGAACCCGGGCAGCGCCGCCGTCTACAGCCGCGTCGTCGGCGCCGCCCAGACCGGCTCGATCGTCCTCATGCACGACGGCGGCGGGCCACGGGGCGGAACGCTCGAGGCGCTGCCGGCGATCATCGACACCCTGCGCGCCCGCGGCTACCGCTTCGAGACCGTCACCGAGCTGCTCGGCGACCGCATGCTCTACCGCCCCTACGGCTAGCCCGGTTCAGCCCTCAGCCCCGCCCCGGTGCAACGTTTTTTCCATCCCATGCATGGAAAAAACGTTGCACCGGGGCGGGGGGAGGGATACTTCACGCGTGATCGTCGAGCGGACCGAGAACCCGCAGTGGCTGTCCAACGCCTACCTCGTCGCCGACGAAGCGGGCGGCAAGGGAGTGCTGATCGACGGCAACGACGACGTCGGGCCGCTGCTCGAGCGCGCCGAGCGCGACGGGATCGAGATCACCCACGTCCTCGTCACCCACCCCCACCTCGACCATGTCGCCGGCCTGGCCGAGGCCCGCGAGCGGCTGGGCGGCGTGCCGATGGTCGCCCACGCCGAGGCAGCGGCGGAAATGGACGAGGAGGTCGAGCAGACGATCGGCGACGGCGAGAGACTCAGCACCGGCGGCCTCGAGATCGAAGCGATCTCGACACCCGGCCACGCCGCCGGCCACGTCGCCTTCCTCGTCGACGGCACCGACCTCTTCACCGCCGACGTCCTCTTCAAGGGCACAGTCGGCGGCACGATGGCACCGGGTGCCAGCGGCTTCGAGGATCTGCGCGCCTCGGTGATGCGGCTGATGGAGCTGCCGCCGGAGACGGTCGTCCACCCCGGGCACCGCGAGCCGACGACGATCGGCGCGGAGCTGGCGGGCAATCCCTTCGTGCGGATCTGGCGCGGCGAAGAGGAGACTGGCGCCGAGGACGTGACCGTCTGGGGCCGGCAGGCGACGCTGAAGCTCTGGGCACCGGATTACGACGGCGGCAACAAGGCCTGGATCGTCTTCGCCGACGACGGAGCCGAGGCGATCGTCGGCGGCTCGCAGGTCGAACGCGACCTTTAGCCCTTCCGGGCAATTCTGGACGCATGTGCGATTGGAGGAAATGCCTCCACCCCCCACACTGCGTACTCACTTCTGAGGCGAAACGCCGCCGAGAGAGGAACGAGACTTGATCGAGGCAATCACAACCGGCGGCATCCACGAATTCTTCTTCGACTGGTACCCCGTCTTCGGGGTCTTCTTCATGGGCTGCCTGCTGTTCGTCTTCCTGCGCCTGATGCGCTCGACGATGGGCACGACGAAGCCGGAGACCGTGAAGGCGAGCAAGACCGCGCCCGTTCTCTGGGACGAGGTGCAGGGAGTCGACGCGGCCAAGGACGAGCTGATGGACGTGGCCGAGTGGCTGCGCGACCCGAAGCGCTTCGCCGCGCTCGGGGCCCAGCCGCCACGCGGGGTGCTGCTCTTCGGTCCTCCGGGGACCGGCAAGACGATGCTGGCGCGGGCGGTGGCCGCGCAGGCCGGCGTCGACTTCTTCGCCGCCTCGGGATCGAGCTTCGTCGAGATGTTCGTGGGGAGGGGTGCCGCCCGGATCCGGCGGCTGTTCAAGGAGGCGCGCAAGTCGGGCCGTGCGGTGATCTTCATCGACGAGCTCGATGCCGTGGGAGGTGCGCGCAGCGGTGGAGGCGGCGATGGCGGCTCGAGCGAGCGCGAGCAGGCGCTCAACCAGCTGCTGGTCGAGCTCGACGGCTTCGAGCGCGACCCGGGCACGGTGATCGTCATCGCCGCCTCCAACCATGTCGACAAGCTCGACCGGGCGCTGCTGCGCCCGGGACGGTTCGACCGCCAGGTGCTGGTCTCGCCACCCGACCGCAACGGCCGCGAGGCGATCCTGCGCGTACATGCCACAGGAAAGCCGCTCGGGCCGGACCTCGACCTGACCGATGTGGCGCGCAAGACGACCGGGATGACCGGCGCGCAGCTCGCCAACGCGCTCAACGAGGCGGCGATCATCGCCGGCCGCGCCGGGCGCAAGGCGATGGCGCGCGAGGACCTCGACGAGGCGCTGCTGCGCCAGTCGGTCGGCTCGCAGCAGGCGCGCCGACTGAGCCCGAAGGAGCGGCGCATCGTCGCCTACCACGAGGCGGGCCACGCGCTCTGCCGTCACCTGGTCGGCGGCGATCCGCCGGAGATCCTCAGCATCATCCCGCGCGGCCCGGCACTCGGCTTCGTCGCCCACTCGCCCGACGAGGACAGCTATCTCGAGTCGCGCGAAGAACTGCAGAATGAGATCGTCACCCTGCTCGGCGGGCGCGCAGCGGAGGAGGAGGTCTTCGGAACCTCCTACTCCGGTGCTTCGGGCGACCTCGCCCGCGTGCACCTCGTCTGCAAGCAGATGGTCGGCGAGTTCGGCATGGGCGTCGCGCTCGACGCCGAGGGCGCGCCACCGATCGCGCTGCCGACCGGCGACTACGCGCTCTCGGATCGCACCCGCCGCGACGTCGACGTGGCGGCGATGATGCTCGCCCGCAACGCCTACCGCCGCGCCCGCTCGCTGCTCAGCGCCAACCGCAGGTGCCTCGACGATCTCGCGGCCAACGCGCTCGAGCGCGAGACGCTGACCCGCGAGGACCTCGACGACATCTTCGCCGCGCACGAGCTGCAGCACGAACGGGTTCTGGAACCGAGCTAGCGGCACTAACATCCGCGGTACCGGTGGCGTACCTCAGCGATGACACCTACTACTTCCCGCCCGGGCGCTCGGTCGCGCGCCGGGTGCACGGCGAGCGTGCCGTCGGCCTGCTCTACGGACAGCGGGCGCTGCTGATCGGCGCCCTCGAGCCGCTCACCTACACCGGCACGATGCTGAGCACGCGCTCGGCCGACCGACCCTTCGAGCGCCTCGCCCGCACGGCGAAGATCCAGGAGACGATCCTGCTCGGCACCAAGGAGGAAGCCGACCGGGCACTCGAGGTCGTGCACCGCCTGCACGAACGGATCAAGGGGACACTGCCCGAAGCGGCCGGCGCGCATCCTGCCGGCACCCCCTACTCCGCCTTCGACCCGCAGCTGATGCTCTGGACCCTGGCGGTGATCGCCGACTCGGGGCGGGCGATGTACGAGACGATGGTGCGGCCGCTCGACGACTCCGAGCGCGAGGCGCTCTGGCAGGACTACGTCCGCTTCGGCGAGCTCTTCGGCCTACCTCGCAGCGAGGTCCCCGGCAGCTATCGCGAGTTCAGTACCTGGTGGGAGCAACGGATGGGCTCGCCCGACCTGCAGGCGACCGAGCACGGCCTGGAGATGGCACCCCTGGTCGCCTTCCGCCAGCCGGTCCCGGCACCGGCGCGCGGCAACCTCGTCGCCCAGAATCACATCATCAAGGGCACGCTGCCGCCACGGGTGCGCGAGATCTTCGGCATCCGCTGGGGCGCTGCACAAGAGCGGAGCTTCCGAGCAATGGCCGCCATGCACCGCGGCGCCCGTCACCTCTTCCCGCGCACCGTGCGGCGCGGCCGCAATGACGTCTTCTTCGACGTGGTGACGAAGGCGGAGCGCGAGCGCGGTGGCACCAGGACCCCGCAGCTGAATCTCAGCGCCTGACCCTTGGCGCGGCGACCGGCCAGCAGCGAGCCGGTCCACTGGTGGTCGATGCGCCCGGCGCAAAACCGCAAGCCGGCGACCTACCGCTGCCCGCTCTGCGGCGGGCACCTGCCGGCGCTCAGCGAGCACGTGCTGCTCAAGCCCGAAGGCGACAGCGAACGCCGCCGCCACGCCCACACGGCCTGCGTGCTGGCCGCCCGCAAGACCGGGCGACTGCCGACCGAGGAGGAGTGGCGCCGCACGCAGCCGCGCCCGCCGTCGCTCTGGCAGCGGCTGCGGGCGAAGCTAGGTTAGGCGGGAGGCGCCTATTCCTTGCGCACTTTGCAGGGCAGGAAGAAGCTGGCGTTGAGGATGGTGTTGTCTTCTTTGAAGGTGAATTCGCCGCGCACGCGGAAGTGGCCGGTTTCGCAGCGTGCGTTGATGTAGCTGTGTTCCTTGCCCTTGAACTTCCATTTGCGGCCGACTTTCGCCGAGCCCGAGAGCGGGTGGCCGTAGCCGCCGGCGATTTTCGGGATTTTCACTTTGACCCGGTAGCCGAAGACGCCCTTGTGGATCTTTTCGATCACGATCGGGACGATGAAGGTCGTCGGGCCGGGATAGTTGAGGTAGGCGTGGGCGAAGATCGTGTCGTTGCCGCCCTTCTTCGGACCGTTGAAGAGGGTGATCGGCGAGCCCACTTTGAAGGGTTTCGATTCCGGCAGGGCGACGATCGCGCTGCCGAAGCCGGTGCCGACGATCGCGCCTTTGCAGTTGCGGCGCGCTTTCGCGACTTCGGTCGCGACGAGTTTGCCTTTCGTGCAGACCGCGAGGCCGGTCGTGTCGAGGTGCCCGTGCCGGTCGAATTCGAGGACGAAGGTATCGAGGATCGGCGGGATGTCCCCCGTCACGGTCGAGAGCGAGCCGCCGCCGTGCGTGAGGATCGGGGCGTCGTGATGGCGGGGCAGCGCGTTGGGTTCGAAGCCCCCTTCCGCGTCGAGAACCAGGTTGCCGACCACTTTGTGGACGTGAAACGAGCTCGCCATCGCCGTCGCGGCCAGCGCGAGCAGTCCCAGCACCATCGCAACGACGATCTTCCTACGCATTCCCGCCTCCGTCCCGTAGCACCAAAAGGATCCTCTCGATCCCAAACACGGAATCGAGTCCAGGATACCGGTGACCGCGAAAAGCGCTCGGCGCCCCCGATGGGCGGTACTGGGCTCGAACCAGTGACCCCCTCCTTGTAAGGGAGGTGCTCTCCCAACTGAGCTAACCGCCCGGGCGTCTGATTATGAAACACGGGCGGCTTGGCGGGGGCGCGGCGGCCGGGCGTGGAAGAATCGCGACCGTGAGATTCGAAGTCTTCTGGCGGGTCGCGGTGGTGCAGTTGGTTGCCGTCGCCGTGCTTTCGGTGGTCCTGGCGATCGTCTTCTCGCACGGCTTCTTCGAGGACTGGGGATGGCTCGTCGGCCCGCTCGCCTGGCTCGGCTGCGCCTGGGTGACGGCGCGTGTGGTCGGATTGGATCCGCCGCCCACCCTCTGGCGGGCGCTGGGAGCGGGCGTGGTCAGCGTCTTCTTCGTCCTCGTTGGCCTGCACTGGCTCGGGGCCGTCGTCGCCGTCGGGATCTTCGCCTACCTCTGCGCCCGCGAACCCGGGGAGCGCGCGTGGATCTAGGCCTCGAGGGCCGCGTCGCCCTCGTCATGGGAGCAAGCCGTGGGATCGGGCGTGCGATAGCGGCTGCCCTGGCGCGCGAAGGCGCCCGCGTGGCGATCGTCAGCCGCTCGCGGGAGAAGCTGGACGAAGCGGCTGCCGAGATCGGCGAGGCGGCGACGCCGTTCGTCGCCGACGTCTCCGACCTCGATCGCCTCGCCGTCCTACCTGCCGAGGTCGAGTCCGTCCTCGGCCCGATCGAGATCCTCGTCCTCAACGCCGGCGGACCGCCGCTGGGCGGTGCGCTCGACCACGAGCTCGACGAGTGGGAGCTCGCCTACCGCTCGCTCGTCCTCGCGCCCCGCGTCCTCGCCGGCGCAGTCGTCCCCGGCATGCGCGAGCGCGGCTGGGGACGGATCGTCAACGTCGGCTCGAGTTCGACCCGCGAGCCGATTCCCGGCCTCAACCTCTCCAACTCGCACCGGATGGCGGCGGTCGGCTTCCTCAAGACGCTCTCGCGCGAGGTCGCCGCCGAGGGGATCACCGTCAACACCGTCGCCACCGGTCGCTTCGGCACCGAACGCCTCGCTTCCAATACCGGCTCGCTCGAGGCCGCCGAGGAGGCGGCGAAGCGCGAAGTCCCCGCGGCCCGGCTCGGCAAGCTGGAGGAGTACGGCGACCTCGTCGCCTTTCTCTGCTCGGAGCGGGCCGCCTACCTCACCGGGACCGTGATCCCGCTCGACGGCGGCATGCTGCACGCCGCGTTTTAGTCGGCGGAGGCCTCGCGCATCGAGGGGAAGAGGATCACCTCGCGCAGGTTCTCGACACCGGCGACGACCATCGTCAGCCGGTCGATGCCGATGCCCGAGCCGCTCGCCGGCAACGAGCCGTATTCGAGCGCCCGCACGTACTCGTCGTCACTCGGATAGGGCGCCTCCTCGCTCTCGGGGTGCCTGCGCTGGCGCTGGCGCACGAAGCTCTCGCGCTGCATCTCGGGGTCGTTGGTGTCGGTGCCGCCACCGATGATCTCCAGCCCGTCGACGATCCCGTCGAAGGCCTCGCCCAACAGGTCGGGATGCTCGGGCACCGGCTTCACGGTTGGCCACAGTTCGCGCGGCAGGTCGACGAGGAAGGTGGGCTGGACCAGCTTCGGCTCGATCAACTTGCCCTGGATCTCGTCGACGATCCAGGGCCAATCCGCTTTCGGGTCGACGTCGTCCTCGAGCAGCTCGGCCAGCTCCTCGCGGCTCGCGGCGCAGATGTCCGCCCCGGTCTCCTCGAGCACTGCATCACGCAGGGAGACTCGCTTCCACGGCGTCTTGAAATCGATCGTCTTGCCGCCTCGCTCGACCTTCGTCGAGCCGGTCACCTGCTCGACCACGGTCGCGATCATCTGCTCGGCAAAGGTCATCAGTCCCTCGTAGCCGATGCAGGCGTGGAACCACTCGAGCATCGTGAACTCGGGGTTGTGCTGCGGCGAGAGACCCTCGTTGCGGAAGAAGCGGCTCAGCTCGTAGACGTTCTCGAAGCCGCCGACGATCGCCCGCTTCAGGTAGAGCTCGGTCGCCGTGCGCAGGAAGAGCTCGCGCCCCAGCGCGTGGTGCTGGGTGGTGAAGGGGCGCGCTGCGGCGCCGCCGGCGAGGTGCTGCAGGATCGGCGTTTCCAGCTCGACGAAGTCGCGTTCGTTGAGGTAGTTGCGAATCGCCGCGACCAGCTTCGCCCGCATCGCGAAGATCTCGCGCGAGCGGTCGTTGGCGATCAGGTCGAGTTCGCGGCGGCGGTAGCGGACCTCGGGGTCGGAGATGCCGTGGAAGAGGTCGGGGGGGTCGCGCAGCGCCTTGGCCAGCATCGTGCACTCGCGCACGGCGAGCGCCAGCTGGCCACGCTTGGTCACGTAGAGGTCGCCTTCGATGCCGATCTCGTCGCCGATGTCGAGGTCCTCGATCCGCCCGAAGGCCTCGTCGCCGAGCGCGTCGCGGCGGGCGTAGACCTGGATCGTGCCGGTCAGGTCGCGGACGTCGAGGAAGGCGGTCTTGCCGTGGCCGCGCTGGCCGACCACGCGCCCAGCGATCCGGTAGCCGAACGCGGAGTGCTCTCCCTCCCCCAGCTCGGCCGGGTCGTGAGCGTCGAGGATCGTGGCGATCTTGCTCCGGTCCGGGAACCCCTCGCGGGGGTAGGGCTCGATTCCTTCGGCGCGCAGCTGCTCGAGCTTGCGGCGGCGGACGTCCTCGGTCGACTCGCCCGCGTCGGTCCCCGCTGGAGACTCCTCCCGCTGCTCCGGCTCCACGACTACAACCCCGGTGCGGGCCTGATCTCGTTCGCCGCAGCCACGCGCGAGAGGCTACCGTGCCGCTGGCTCACGACGAGCAGCCAGACAGCGCCGGCCACGACCATCGCGAGGCTCTCCCACTGTGCCGCGGTGAGTCCCAGGGCAACCGCATCGTTGCGGCGCAGAAACTCGACGAGGAAGCGCTCCGCCCCCGCGTAGAGGAGATAGATCGCGAAGAGGACGCCGGTGCGGAAGCGGTCGCGCAGCTGCCAGAGCATCCAGGCGCCGAGGCCCATCGCCAGCGTCTCGTAGACCGGCGTCGGGTGGACGGTCCGGTCGGTTGGCACCGTCCCGTCCGGGTAGGACATCGCCCAGGGCCCGTCCCAGGCCTTGCCGTAGTCGCCGTCGCCGGAGAGCTGGCAGCCGCAGCGGCCGATCGCGTAGCCGAGCGCCAGCGCCGGCGCCGCCAGGTCGAGCAGGGCGAGGCCGAGGAAGTCGCGGTACCAGGCCCAGAGCAGGACCGCGAGGGCTCCACCGATCGCGCCGCCGTACCAGACGAGGCCCGAGCCGGAGAAGAGGTTGCCGAGCAGGTCATCCTTGACGCTGTCGTAGTTCTGGACGATGAAGTAGATGCGCGAGCCGACGACGCCGCCGGCCAGCGCCGAGAAGGCCATCTCGTAGGCCCAGTCGACCGGCTTGCCGAGCTCCTTCAGGCGCTCGGCGATCAGTGCTCCGGCGGCGAGGAAGGCGAGCGCGAACATCAACCCGAAGGTCTGCAGGGTCAGCGGGCCGATGTGGATCTCCGGATACACGGCGCTCAGTCGGCGAGCAGCGTCTCCAGCAGCGCCTTCTGCGTGTGGAGGCGGTTCTCGGCCTGGTCCCAAACGGCTGAGCGCTCGCCATAGAGCACCTCGGCGCTGATCTCCTCCCCCGGGTGGGCGGGCAGGCAGTGGAGGACGATTGCGTTGTCGTTCGCGGCCGCCAAGAGGTCGGCGTCGATGCGGAAGGGAGCGAGATCGGCGCGCCGCCGGTCGGCCTCTTCCTCGTCGCCCATGCTGACCCAGACGTCGGTGTAGAGGGCGGCGGCGGCGGTCGCCGCGTCGCGCGGATCGTCGGTCAGCTTCGCTCCATGGCCGTCGTCGAGCTGGTAGCCGGACGGAGCCGCGACGACCACCTCGACCCCGGCGAGCCCCCCGACTATCGCCAGCGAGCGGGCGACGTTGTTGCCGTCGCCGACATAGGCGAGTCGCAACCCCGAGAGGTCGCCGAAGCGCTCGCGCAGCGTCAGCAGGTCGGCCAGCGCCTGACAGGGATGGTGGAGGGGGGTGAGGGCGTTGACCACGGGGGCCTCGGCCGCCTTGGCGAGCTCCTCGACGGCGGCGTGCGAGCCGGAGCGAATTACGATCGCGTCGACGTAGCGCGAGAGGACGCGCGCCGTGTCGGCGATCGACTCGCCGCGCGAGAGCTGCAGCTCGTCGCCGCGCAGGACGATCGGGTTGGCGCCCAGCTCGGCGACGCCGACCTCGAAGGAGATCCGCGTCCGCGTCGAGGGCTTTTCGAAGACGAGGGCTATGTTGGCGCCGGCCAGCGACTCCGTCCCGAGGCGCTCGCCACGGCCTGCCTTCAGCTCAGCCGCGCGATCGAGCAGCCTGCCCAGCTCGAAGGCGCCCAGCTCTTCGCCTGTGAGGAAGTTGGTCAAGCGACGGATACTAAGCGCGTGCAATTCACCGCGATCAGCTGGAACCTCTTCCACGGGCGCGATTTCCCGCCCAATCCGGCGCTCTTCACCTGGCGCTCACGGCTGCTTCGCAGCGAGACGCGCGACGACACCCACGTGCAGGTGAACCGCGACCTGCTGGGCGAGTTTGCCCGGATGCTCGCCAGTGCCGAGTGGGACGTGGCGCTGCTGCAGGAGTGCCCACCCCGCTTCGCCGAGCCGCTTGCCCGGGCCTGCGACGCCGAGGCGCACCGAGTTCTCACGTCGCGCAACTCGCTGGGCGGACTGCGGGCGCTCGCAGCGCGGCTCAACCCCGACCTGATCGCTTCCGCGGAGGGCGGCTCGAACCTGACCCTGGTACGCCCGGGGGGGCCGCTCGGGCCGATCGCCGAAAGGCAGGAACTTGCGATCCATGAGGGAAAACCGGAGCGCCGGGCGCTGGCCCTGACCTACGTTGCGGCGGGAGTCTGCTTCGCCAACTTGCACGCGACGAACGACCAGCCGGCACTTGCCGCCGAGGACGTGCTGAGGGCGGCCGAGGCGGCGGTCGGGTGGGCGAGCGATTCCCCATTGGTCTTCGGCGGTGACCTCAACCTGCGGCCGGGCGAGGACCCCGGTGTCTTCGATGTGCTGCGTGAGCGGTTCGGCCTCGAGGGCCCGACCGGTCCCAAGACGATCGACCACCTTCTCTCGCGGGGGGTGATCGCCGAGCCGACGGCGGTCTGGCCAGCGGAGGCCCGCGAGCTGCGCCGACCCGACGGCCGCGCCCTGCGCCTCTCCGATCACTCTCCGGTGCAGGCACGCTTCGAAACGGGAAGCGGCCGCTCCGAGCAGCGCCAGGAATGAGATAGTCAGACGAGCAGTCTCGGCAAACGATCAGGAGGCCAGTGAGCATGGCGGCGAAAAAAGCTTCAACCGGCAAATCGGCGAAAAAAGCAAAGGCCGGCGCGGGCGCCAAAAAACCCGCCGCGAAAAAACCCGCTGCCAAGAAGGCAAAAGCCAAAGCGGCGAAAAAACCCGCCGGCGGTCGCGGGGCGACGACCGGCCTCGACAAGAGCGTCGAGCAGTTCCGCGACAGCCTCGAGCGCAGTGTCACACTGAGCCGTGACCGCCTGCAGGAAGTCGTGGACGACGCCGTCAAGCGCGGACGGATGACGCGCAGCGACGCCGAGAAGATGCTCACCGACCTGGTCAAAAAGGGCCGGCGGCAGACCGACTCGCTGTTGAAGGAGCTCGAACGGCTGATCAAACAGGCGCGCCGCGAGGTCGGTGGGCGAACCGGACCGGTTCGCAAACAGGCGACGCAGGCGGCCCGCCGGGCGCGCAAGAAACTCGGTTAGTGGAGCAGGCGACGGGCGAGAAACCCCGGACACACCGGCGCGGCGAGCAGCTCGAGGTCGAGATCGAGTCGCTCGCCTTTGGCGGACGGGGAGTCGCTCGGGTCGACGGCCTCGTCGTCTTCGTCGCCGGCGGGCTGCCCGGCGACCGGGTGCGCGTCGAGGTGACGAAGGCGAAGAAGCGCTTCGCCGAGGCGCGGGCGGTCGAGATCCTGCGCGCCGGCGAGGAGCGCGTGGCAGACGTCTGCGTCCACGACGGCGAGCCCTGCCCCGGGGCTCCCTGGCAGGGACTCCCCTACGAGCACCAGCTGGCGCAGAAGAGCGAGCAGGTCGAGGAGGCGCTGCGGCGGATCGGCGGCCTCGACGGCTTCGAGCTCGAGGAGATCGAGCCCGCGGTCGAGCGCTGGCGCTACCGCAACAAGCTCGAGTACTCCTTCGGCGAGCGGGACGGGGAGCCGATCCTCGGCTTCCACGCACGCGGTCGCTGGGACCTGGTCGTCGACGTCGACGACTGCAAGCTGGGATCGGAGCGCGGCAACGCGGCGCGCAACGCGGTTCGCGCCTGGGCGCGGGACGAATCGGTCCCGGCCTACGACGCGCGCGCCCGCATCGGGGTGCTGCGCAACCTCGTGGTTCGGGAGGGGTGGCGTACCGGCCAGATCCAGACTCGGTTGGTTACCTCCCCCGCCCGCTTTCCCAAGCCGCCGGTCGACCTGCACACCGTCATCGAGGGGGACTCGGGGGGAACGGACGGGCCGACCGGCGTGCTTGGGGAGGAGTGCCTGCGCGAGGAGCTCAGCGGCCTGCGGCTGGAGATGTCGCACGGCGCCTTCTTCCAGACCAACACCGAGATGGCCGAGCGGCTCTACGCCGTCGCCGGCGAGTACGCAGGGCTGAGCGGCTCCGAGCGCGTCTTCGACCTCTACTGCGGCATCGGCACGATCGGGTTGGCGATGGCGAAGCAGGCAGGCGAAGTCTGGGGGCTGGAGATAGTCCCCGAGGCGATTGCCGACGCCGAGCGCAACGCCGAACGCAACGGGATCGAAAACGTCCACTTCTTCGCCGGCAGTGCCCGCACCGGCGTGCGGCCGCTGATCGAGGAGGCGGGAAAACCTGATGTGGTCGTCGTCGACCCTCCCCGCGCCGGCCTCTCGCAGAAGATCGTCCGCCGGGTGCTCGAGTGCGAGGCGCAGCGCATCGTCTACGTCTCCTGCAATCCGACGACGCTGGCCCCGAATGCAGCTCAGATGGTCGAGGCCGGCTACACGCTGAAGCGGGTCAAGCCGGTTGACATGTTCCCCCAGACCCCCCACATCGAGTGCGTGGCGCTGCTGGAGAGGTAGCCTCAGATCTGAACGGAGACCATGGCGGCAAAGCCGGCGACGATGGCGCTGGACATTGCGATAAACCCGAAGACCAACGTGCGCTGAACCCCATTGATCTCCTTTCGCACGCCGTTGATCTCACCCCGCAGCGCCTTGAATTCATCCTTCATCTCCAGCCGCAGGCCATGCACCTCGGCTTCTACTCGATCGAAACGCCTATCGACCTGTGCAAGGCGTTCGTCGACGTGCTTGAAGCCGAGATCGACCTTTTCGTTGAGAGCATCGAGCCGATCGTCGCTCCATTCCCGTGCCATTGCCTCCATGATGCCAGGCTAGCCCTGAAACTTGTTGTCTGTGGTTGGGTTGGCGTTAGAAAGCGTCACAGCTTCCGCGCAAAAGTCACGCAATAGGCTTCCGGCGTGGGAGACGGCCAGAGCAGAGGCTTCGGAGTCGCCGCCGGGCTCGATCCGGACGTCGCGCAACCGCTCGCGGCCCGCTGCGCCGAGCTGGGCTACGGCTCGGTCTGGTCGAACGACCACCCGGGCGCCAAAGGACTGAACACCCTTGCCGAGTTCGGCGCCGCCGCGCCAGGGCTCGATCTCGGCGTCGCCGTCATCGCTCTCGACCGCACTCCCCCGCAGGCGATCTCCGCCGACGTCGAGCGACTCGGCCTCGACCCGGCGCGCCTCTGGCTCGGCGTGGGCGCCGGCTTCGGCGAGAGGCCACTCACCCGGATGCGTGAGGCGCTGCCCGAGCTGCGTGAGGCGCTGCCCGGCGTTCGCCTCGTCCTCGCCGCGATGGGCCCGAAGATGTGCGAACTCGCCGGCGCCTCATACGACGGCGCCTTCTTCAACTGGATGACGCCCGCGTTCGCCGCCGGCGCCCGCGCCAAGGTCGAGGCCGGCGCCGCATCGGCAGGCCGCGACACGCCGCCAATCTTCGGCTACGTCCGCACCGCGGTCGGCCCGGACGCCGCCGCCCGCCTCGCCAAGGAGGAATCGTTCTACCGCGACCTCCACGATGGCTACCGCAACCACTTCGCCCGCCTCACCGAGCCCGAGGGCACCGTCGGCGTCGCCGCGGCGGACTCGCCCGAGGCCCAGTCCCAGCTGGCCGCCTACACCGCTCTGGACACGGCGGTCGTTCGAGGTCTCGCCAGCGCCACGGCCGAGGCAATGACCGCCGTCGCCACAGCTGCTGCGCCCTGAGCGACGCGCTTCCGACATTAACCCCACCAGGGTGTGGTCAATCTCGGATGCGCGCTTGGAGCGAGGGACGGGGACACCCTCGAACTGGCGGATACTCAAAATGCCGGTCCAACTGGACCGGCATTTGTCAGGGCGAGGGTGTCCCCGTCCCTCGCTCACCGGTCAGTACGGAGGCAGATCCTCGTACCACTCGCCGAGCGTCTTGAACGCCCGCCAGAAGCGCTGCTTGGACCCCTCTTCGTCGAGCGAATCGTCGATGTCGGGCGTGTAGAGGGCGTCGACGGTCGGCGTGAAGGCCTGGACGTCGCCCTCACGCGGCTCGATCGGCCGCGAGAGCGGCACTTCGAGGCCGTTGAGGACGCGCAGGGCGGGCTCGCCCATGACGACGAGGATCTTCGGCTGCACGATCGCGATCTCTTCGACCACGCGGTGCATGCACTCCGGGGCGGCAAGGTCGGGCTCGGCGATCGGGCACTTCACGCAGAGGGTGCCGTAGACGACGATCGGGTCGATCCCGAGCCGCTTGAAGCTCTTCATCAGGGCATTGCCGGCGCGACCGTAGAAGGCAACGCCCTCTTCGATCTCAGCCGGTGCCGGCGCGTGCTTGAGCATGAAGACGTCGGCCTGCGGGTGGCCGGAGCCGAGCACCGGCATCAGTTTTCCGCGCGGGCAATGCGGGCAGGACTGCAGCTCGTGGCTGAGGTGATTGAGCTCGCGGATCGCTCGCTCGAGGTACTTCTCCCTGATCTCGTCGTCGGTCGCCGGCACGCTGGCCGATCTCTTTGACGAACCGCGCTCGGCTCCTCTCGCGCGGCCCGCCTGCATCAGCTCTTGCCGACGGAGCGCGCTCCCCGCCGCCGCGCTTTCCCGCCGCGCGCCGGCTTGGCGTTGGGCACGCTGCGTTTCGGCGCCTTCGGCCGCCCCGTCGTCTGCAACAGCTTCAGCGCCTGCACGTAGACGAGGTTCTTGTGCTTGCGAACGATGTCGGCGTCGCGCATCGCCTCGAGGAACTCTGCCGGACCGTCGAAGTCGTGGATTCGCACCCGCACGCTGCCAAGCCCCTGGGCGACGTGGCTGTCGGAGCCTGCACCGGGGACGATCCGGTACTTGCGAGCAAAGCGTTCGGCCTCCTCGTTGAAGGCGGTCAGCGCGACGCGCGGGTTGAAGACCTCGAGGATGTCGATCTCCTCGACGATGTCGAGCAGGTGCTCGTAGTCGGGCACCGAGTGGAGGCGATCGAAGGGGTGGGGCACGTAGACGAGGCCGCCCTGCTCGCGGATCGCGGCGATCGTCTGCGCCATCGTCATCCCGCGCGGGATCTTCTCCTCGATGAAGAGGCCGATCACCTCCCCCTGCTCGGCGGTCTTCACCTCCTCGGCGACGATCACCTTGATGTCGCCCATCTGCTCGGCGATGCGACGCGCCTCATGTGCGCCGGAGACCTCGTTGTGGTCGGTGATCGCGATCGCGCCGAGGCCGCGATCGCGGGCCGTCTCGAGCAGCACCTCAACCGGGGTCGCGCAATCCGGCGAATGGTCGGTGTGCATGTGTAGATCGACCTCGATCAGCGGCCGCTCGGTGATCCGCTGGCGCGCCCCGGAATCGCCGTCGGGCGGGTGACGGCGGGCCAGCAGGCGCCGGTAGAGCGCCTCCAGCTCGGTGGCCACATCGGCCCAGTCGCGCCCATCGCCAGCCGGCTCGAGCAATTCGTAGGAAGCGGGAAAGTAGCGTTCGAGCAATTCACCGGTCTGCCTGCTGGCCACCGTCCGCGCGTCGAGGCGGCCAAAGAAGACCTCGACCAGGGGCCGCGCCACCTGGGTCGAGAGCACCCGCTCCTGCGGGGCGTGGAAGGTGGCGACGTTGAGCGAGAAGGAGTGGCGCAACGCCGCCGAGGAGACACTCGGCGCGAAGGGCTCGTGGACGTGGACGATGTCGAGCTGCTCGCGACGCAGCGGCCCCTTCACCGAGTCGCCGGTGGAGAAGCGCAGCACCCGATGGCCGCGTCGCTCGAGCTCAGCGGAGACGCGGTCGGCGAACTCGCTCGCAGGGTCGGCACCGGTCCGCCGACGCGGCGCGACCTGAGCGATCGAGAGGGGCTCAGACGTGGGCACCGGGGCTCAGGCTAGCGACGCAGGCGAAAACGGAGAGTTTTTGCCGCCCGCGCCGAGGACTTGTTCGTGAAGACCGCGTTCAGGCGAAACCTGGCGACGCCGTCATGGATGTGGTCGACGATCGTGCTGAGGCCCTTCGGACCGAGCTCGAAGACAGCTCTGCGATTGCCGGCGGTCGGACCGCCGGGGGGATCAAAGGTCGATATCGCGATTCCCGCGACCCTCAGCCGCATGAACGGCTGACAGGCTTCCATGCAGGAGTAGCTGACGACCAGCTGCTGTCGTCGCAGGACACGGTCGAGGTCCACGCTCGGCCGCTCGATTGCGACCCCAGGGAGGTACGGCGCTTCGGCCGCGAGCCCCTGGTCAGGGGACGCGCTCTGCGCGACCGCCAGCGCGGCCGTGACGACCAGCCCCGCCAGCCCGCCGCGGAGCAGCTCAGGCACCCGCCCGCTCGGCCTCCGCCGTCTTCGCCGCGGCCGGCGCCTTGCCCCGCGCGTTTGCCGCGATGAACTCCTCGGTCTGCTCGCGCGCCTCGTCATCGGGGCGCTGCGTGTGCGGCGACTTCATCAGGTAACTCGAGGGCCCGTCGAGCTGCCCCGCGATCCCGTTGTTCAGCGCCAGCTTGATCAGCCGCACCGCATCGATGACGACGCCGGCCGAGTTGGGCGAGTCCCAGACCTCGAGCTTGAGCTCAGCGGTCAGCGGCACGTCGCCGAAGGCCTTGCCCTCGAGGCGGATGTGCGCCCACTTGCGGTCGGTCAGCCAGGCGACGTAGTCGGAGGGGCCGACGTGGACGTCCTCGGCGGGCAGCTCATGTCCCATGATCGAGGTGACCGCGTTGGTCTTCGAGATCTTCTTCGAGTCGAGCCGCTCGCGCTCGAGCATGTTGTAGAAGTCCATGTTGCCGCCGACGTTGAGCTGCGAAGTGCGCTCGAGGCGCACGCCGCGGTCGTGGAAGAGCCGGGCGAGCTGACGGTGGACGATCGTCGCCCCAACCTGCGACTTGATGTCGTCGCCGATGATCGGCAGGCCCGCCTCCTGGAAGCGCTTGTCCCAGTAGTCCTCGCGGGCGATGAAGACCGGCAGGCAGTTGACGAAGCCGACGCCGGCCTTGAGCGCCTGCTCGACGTACCACTTGGTCGCCTCCTCGGAGCCGACCGGCAGGTAACAGACCAGCACGTCGGCCTTGGTCTCCTTGAGGATGCCGACGACGTCGGCGGTTTCGCCGGGCGCCTTGGTGATCTTCTCCTTCAGGTACTTGCCGAGACCGTCGTGTGTCATCCCACGCTCGACCTTGATCCCCAGGTTGGGCACATCGGCGAACTTGATCGTGTCGTTCTGGCCCGACCAGATCGCCTCGGAGAGGTCCTTGCCGACCTTCTCGGCGTCGATGTCGAAGGCAGCGACGAACTCGACGTCGCGGACGTGGTAGCCGCCCAGGTCGACGTGCATCAGGCCCGGCACTTCGTCGCTGGGATCGGCGTCCTTGTAGTACTGGACGCCCTGGATAAAGGAGTTGGCGCAGTTGCCGACGCCGACGATCGCGACGCGAACCTTCTCGTCCGTGCGTGCGGCTCCGTTGCTGCCAGATGCTCCGTTGGTCTCGCTCATGAAGTTGGAAGTCCTTCCTCGTTCGGCTTAGGTGGCAAAGCACACCCGGAGCCGGGACTGGTTACAGGTCAGGCGGGGAGTTCGCCTCGTTGGAAAGCTGGTTTCTGACGTGCCATACGCGCTGGATCGTCGTTACCACGGTCAGCGCCGCGATCACGTAGACCGCCGGGGCCAGGAGCTCGAAATCGCCGAGACCGGCGCCCTTGGCGAAGACCAAGCCGATGGACAGTATGACTACCCGGACGGGGCGCGTCGCCAATCCCACCTTGCACTCGACGCCGAGCGCCTCGGCGCGAGCGCGCGTGTAGGAGACCATCAGCGAGCCGAGCACCGCGACGACGCACATCGCGGCGGCGAAATCCTGCCCGGTTGCGGCGAAGTAGCCGGCGACCGCGGCCAGCACTATGCCCTCCTCGATCCGGTCCAGGGTCGAGTCGAGGAAGGCGCCGAAGAGCGTCCCCTTGCCCGACATCCGCGAGTAGCGGCCGTCGAGCGTGTCCATCACCGAGCCGAGGATGAAAGCGATCCCAGCGAGAAAGAAGAGCCGCTGGGTGATCAAGACCGCCGCGACGAGGTTGCCGACGAGGCCGGCGACCGAGATTGCGTTCGGGGTCAGCCGCGACTCGATCAGGCGCTCGCGGGCGTAGGCGCGAAGCTCCTGGCCATTGCGCGCCTGGCGACCGTTGCGGCGGGCGCCGGGCGGCCTCGGGGGCGCCGAAGGTTCCATCTAGGCGGAGGCTATCGGAGGCAACTCAGGCCTCTGCCTCCTGCGGGGCCGGACTGCGCGCCCAGGCCCAAGCGTGCGGCCGGGCGCGGGCGAGCAGGCGCTGCGCGACCAGGGCCGAGGTGAGCGCCACCATCCAGCCGAGGGCGACGTCGATCCAGTAATGGTTGCCGGTGACGACAACCACCCAGGCGATCAGCAGTGGCCAGGCGGCCCACCACGCCTTCGACCACCAGTTGCGGCAGACGCGCACTCCGGTCACCCCGATCATTGCGGCGAAGGCGCAGTGCATGCTCGGGACCGCGGCATAGGGGTTGATGAAGACTTTCGCCAGCGTCGAGTCGTGGTTGACGTTGGAGAAGTCGGTGATCGTGTCGACGAAGCCGTGCTCGGGGAACATCCGCGGCGGCGCGGTCGGGTAGAGCGTGTAGCCGATCAGCGCCAGGCCCATCGAGACGACGAACATGTTGCGGACGAAGTAGTAGGACTCGTTGCGGAAGAGGTAGAGCCAGACGAGGAAGCCGAGCGCAATCGAGAACTGGGCGTTGAGGTAGAGCTGGTTGGCGACGACGACCAGCCAGTGCGCGGGCAGGAAGAAGGCCTGCAGGTTGGGCTCGAAGAGCGCGTGGGTGGCCTGCTCGAATTCGATCACCTGCTGGCCGTGCGCGATCGCCTCCGAGCGCTGGCCGTCGGCGATGCCACGGACGAGCTCGTAGCCGGCGTCGACGCCGACCAGGATCGCCAGCTGCCGCCCGGCGTCGCCCCAGCCTTGGGGCAGCTTGGCCGTGACGGCGGCAAAGGCACGAGACATCCAGCAATTGTAATTCGCGCGTTAACGGAGGGGATGGGGATAGACGATGTGTCCCTCGTTCCGACAAGTGTCGAGCTAATTAGCTCGACACTTTGAGTATCCGCCGGCCCGAGGGACACATCGTCTATCCCCCGCTTCCGACATAGCTCTCGTTAGCTCAAGAACTCGAGGACTTGGTCGATGACGCGGGCGTCGTCGATCCAGGGCCAGTGGCCCGCGGCCGGGACGACTTGGAGCGTGGAGCTTGGGAGGGACGATGCGTAGGCCTCAGCGAAGCGGGTGGGGAGGTATGGGTCGCGGTCGCCCCAGAGGATCAGGGAGGGACAGGTGAGCTTCGAAAGGTCCTTGCCGGCGGTGGCGAGGCGGTCGGGGTCGGCGTGGCGGTAGAGGGCGAGGACGGCCCGCGAGGTGCCCTTGTCCCAGTGCTTCCAGACCATGTCGACGAACTCGGGTGGCATCCCGCGGCGGTCGCCGCTCGCCTGCCGCATCAGCAGTCCCATTCCCGACCTGGTCGTGGTCGCGTTGGCGAACTCGCCGAGGCCGCGACGGCGCCAGATCTGCGCCACCCAGTGCCAGCGGTAGCCGGGCAGCAGCGTCACGGCATTGATCACGACGAGCTTCTCGATCAGGTCGGGTCGCCGCTGGGCGCCGATCAGGGCCAGCGATCCCCAGTCATGCACGACGAGCTTGCGTCGCGTCACGCCAAGCTCGTCCAGGCAGCGCTCGAGAAAGGCCGAGAGCCCGTACATCGAATAGTCGAACCGCGCCGGATCGGGTCGCGCCGAGCGTCCCCAGCCGGGCATGTCGATCGCGATCGCCGGTCCGCCCCGCTCGAGGAAGGGCAGCCAGTCCTCCCCATGCGTCGGGTTGCCGTGGCAGTAGACGACCGGCGCCCCCTCCCCCGGCACCCGTCGGTAGAAGACACGCGTCCCGTCAACCACGAGCTCTGCCTCTTCGATCGCACGCGCCATACCCCGAACCCTATGCCGCCGATAGCGTCCAGCGCGATGGCCTGGAAGCGCCCCGACAAGCGCCGCGTCCGCGCAATTCGCGATCGGCTGCGTGGGATGTACGGGCGACCCGTGAACGAGCCGCACGGGCACCCGATCGCGGAGCTGGTCAAGACGGTGCTGTCGCAGCACACCAACGACCGCAACCGCGATCGCGCCTTTGCCGCCCTGCGCGAGCGCTTCCCCTCCTGGGAGGAGGTGCGCGACGCGCCCGTGAGCGAGGTCGAGGAGGCGATCCGTCCCGGCGGCCTCAGCAAGCAGAAGGCGCCGCGAATCCAGGCGATCCTCGAACAGCTCGGCGACCCACCGGACCTCGACTGGACGAAGGATGCGCCAGCCGAGGAGTCGATGTCCTTCCTCGACTCGCTGCCGGGCGTGGGGCGCAAAACGGCGGCCTGCGTGCTGATGTTCACCTGGGACATCCCCGAGATCCCGGTCGACGTCCACGTCTACCGCGTCGGCGGGCGGCTCGGACTCTTCCCCGAGAAGGCGTCCTTCGAGCGTGCCCACGACGAGATGCTCGCCGTCACAGACCCTGCTGACGCCTACGAGCTGCACATGAACCTGATCCGCCACGGGCGCGAGACCTGCCGTCCGAAACCGCGCTGCGGCGAATGCGAGCTGCGCCGGATGTGTCCCTGGTACCGTGCCGGGCGCAAATGACTCTGGGACCCGCCAAGTGAGCAAGAAAACCTTTGTCGCCTTCGGCCTCGTGGTCGTCGTTCTCGCCGTCGCAATCCCCTGGCTCGCCTTCCGGACCAACGGCGACGCGGACACTGGAGCCCAGGAAGTCCCGGCCGACCTGAAGGCCGGTCAGAGCCTCTTTCAGACCAACTGCGGCACCTGCCACACGCTCTACGCGGCAGGGACCGACGGCAACTACGGACCCGACCTCGACGAACTGCTCGCCCCCTCCGGACCGCCGGAAGGCCCGACCGCAGCGGCGACAATCGAATCGACCGAAGGGCGCGTGCTGAGCGCGCTCGAAAAAGGCGTCGACAGCACGACGACCCCGGGCCGGATGCCGGGCGACATCCTCAACGAGCAGCAGTCGAAAGAAGTCGCCGAATTCGTCGCCCGTACCGCCGGCGAGGGCTAGCAGCCCCCGCCGGCGGGAATCGCTAGTGCATAAAGCGGAGGGCGCTGAAGAGACCGGCGTGGTCTGAATCCCAGAAGCCATTCACCGGCTGGCGGCCGGTGACGTAGGACGCTTTCAGCTTGACCTCGTTCGGGTCGCGGGTCATCACGTGATCGACCTGGTGGTCGAAGTCGGAGACCGACCCGCCTGAGCCGACCGCGAGCAGGCTCGACTTGAGACAGCAACCGAGCGGTGTGTCGGTGCTGCGCTCGCGCATGCCGGCCGCGACCAGCGTTTCGTAGGCCTGACGGTCCCCCGGTTCGACCGTGTCGTCGTCGGAATTGAGGTCGCCGACGAGGACGACGGGCAGTTTGCTCGTCGCCGGGCCGCCGGGTGCAACCAGTTCACCGGCCTGCAGCGCCCGGATGCTGGGCACCTGGGCGGCATCGTCGAACGCCTCGAGGTGGGTGTTGACGAAGCGGAACAGATGGCTGCCGCGAACCTTGGCGTCGATCGCCGTCCAGCCGCGGGTGACCGTGATTTTGACCCCCGAGATCGTCTCCGTCAGCAGGTTGGCGAAGTGACCGGCCTTGGGGCGCTTGAAGGTGACGCCGGCGCCGTTACGGACGAGGATCACGTCGCGCATCGTCAACCGCCCGTTGATCTCGGCGTTGGGGATCGCCCCGTTGGGACCGTCGCCTTCGACGCCGTTCTCGTTGGCGGGGGCTTCGAAATCGAACTCGTCCTGCGAGATCGCGACCCGGTACTGCGGCTTGCCTTTGCCGCCTTTGCCTTTGCCCTTGTTGAGTTGGGCGAGGAGTTCCTTCAGGTAGTCGTAGCGGACCGTCGTCGCCGTCGGAGTGGCGGCCGAGTTGAGCAGCGGTTCGAGGCTCGGCGGACCGGTGCGCCAGAGTGCCACCTCCTGCAGGCCGACCAGGTCGGGCTTCTTCTTGAGGATCTCCTGCGCAAGGCCCTTGGCCCGAACGGGGAAGTCGTTGGCGGTCACTTCGCGCAGCACCTGGCCATTCAGCTCGGTGAATTCGGCGAGGCTTTTCGCGCCGATCGGCGGGCCGAGATCCGCACCGAGATAGAGGTTGCGGGTCATGACCTTGGCTTCGTGACCCTTGCCCCGGTTTTGGCTCTTTCCTTTGCCTTGATGGTTGGCCTCGTGGCCGCTCGGGTGCTCAGCTTTGGCCCCGGCCGCAGCCGGCAGCGCGAGGATCAGCGCGGCGACGAGACAGAGCAGCATGCCGCTGCGTGGGAGAAGTCGCGGGTGGTTCAAGATGCCTCCTGTTGTCGTAGCCCTCAGCGGAGCCAGGGCGATTCCTGGGAGCGCCTCCACTACCCGCTAACCCAATATACGCGGGAAAGGTTTGCAAGACCTGACAAATCTGCCATACTGGCGCTTAGATTTCCTAGGCCAGACAGAACTAGACTCGGAGGTACTTGATAGTGGGTAAGACGATCGGGATCGATCTGGGCACGACCAACTCCTGCGTCGCCGTGCTGGAGGGCGGCGAGCCTACCGTCCTCGAGAATGCCGAGGGCGGCCGCACGACGCCGTCCGTCGTCGCCTTCACCGAGTCCGGCGATCGGCTCGTCGGCACTGTCGCCAAGCGTCAGGCGGTGATGAACCCCGAGAACACGATCTTCTCGATCAAGCGCTTCATGGGGCGCAAGGAGGCTGAAGTCAAAGAGGAGGAGACGATCGTCCCCTACGCGGTCGAGGCCGGGCCCAACGGCGACGTCCGCGTCGACGTGCGCGGCAAGCAGTACAGCCCGCCGGAGATCAGCGCGATGATCCTGCAGAAGCTGAAGGCGGACGCCGAAGCGAAGCTGGGCGAAACAGTCGACAGCGCCGTGATCACCGTCCCCGCCTACTTCAACGACGACCAGCGCCAGGCGACCAAGGACGCCGGCAAGATCGCCGGCCTCGAGGTCAAGCGGATCATCAACGAGCCGACCGCGGCCTCGCTCGCCTACGGACTCGACAAGGAGACCGCCGACCACACGATCCTCGTCTTCGATCTCGGCGGCGGCACCTTCGACGTCTCGGTGCTGGAAATCGGCGACGGCGTCTTCGAGGTCAAGTCGACCGCCGGCGACAACCACCTCGGCGGCGACAACTGGGACAAGGCGATCGTCGAGTGGCTGGTCGCCGAGTTCAAGAAGGACCAGGGCGTCGACCTGGCCGCCGACAAGAACTCGCTGCAGCGCCTCTACGAGGCCGCCGAGAAGGCGAAGATCGAGCTCTCCTCGGCCCAGGAGACGCAGATCAACCTGCCCTTCATCACCGCCGTCGAGGGCCAGCCCAAGCACCTCGACATGAAGCTGACCCGCTCGAAGCTGAACGAGCTGACCGGCGACCTGCTCGAGCGCGTCGTCGGACCGGTCAAACAGGCACTCGCCGACGCCGGCACCGACGTCGACCACGTCGTCCTCGTCGGCGGCATGACGCGGATGCCGGCGGTGCGCGAGCGAGTCGAGGCGTTGACCGGCAAGGAGCCGCACCAGGGCGTCAATCCGGACGAGGTCGTCGCCGTCGGCGCCGGGATCCAGGCTGGGGTACTGGCCGGTGACGTCAAGGACGTGCTGCTGCTCGACGTCACGCCGCTGACCCTCGGCATCGAGACCAAGGGCGGCGTGATGACGAAGCTGATCGAGCGCAACACGACGATCCCGACGAAGAAGTCGGAGATCTTCTCGACCGCCGAGGACAACCAGCCCTCGGTCGAGATCCACGTCCTGCAGGGCGAGCGCGAGATGGCCTCGGGCAACAAGAGCCTGGGCAAGTTCCAGCTCACCGGCATCCCGCCGGCACCGCGCGGCCTACCGCAGATCGAGGTCACCTTCGACATCGACGCCAACGGCATCGTGCACGTGACCGCGAAGGACCTGGGCACCGGCAAGGAGCAGAAAATCGAGATCAAGTCCGGCTCCGGACTCAGCGAAGAGGAGATCCAGAGCATGGTCTCCGACGCCGAGTCGCACGCCGAGGAGGACAAAAAGCAGCGCGAGCTGGCCGAGGCGCGTAACCTCGCCGAGAACCTCGCCTACCAGTCCGAGAAACAGCTCGAGGAGCTGGGCGACAAAGTCGAGGCCTCCGACAAGGAGGAGATCGAGGCGGCGATCAAGGGCGTGCGCGAGGCGCTCGAGTCCGACAGCGTCGAGGAGATCAACTCGAAGACCGAGGCGTTGACGGCGGCCTTCCAGAAAGTGTCCCAGCAGATCTACGAGGCGGCGCAGGCCGAGCAGGCAGCGGCTGACGGTTCATCTGCCGACGGCGGTTCGGCTGAGGACGAGGAGGAAGTGGTTGAGGCCGAGGTCGTAGACGAGGGCGACGAGAAATGAGGCTTCCTCACGACGGCGATTCCAGCCACTCGACCGCGGGTCCTGTCGCGGGGGAGGGGGGGCCTGCGGGCGATCCACGGTCGTCCTCGACCCCCCCATCCCCCACGCCACCCGCGGAAGGAGCGGGAAACGCCCAAGCTTCGGACGTCGGAGCAGCAACCCCCGCGCCACCCGCGGAAGACGCGTCCCAGGTCCAAACGGATCTGGACGCCCTCATTGCCGATACCCAGCGCGAGCGGGATGAGTATTTGGAACTCGCCAAGCGGACCAAGGCCGATTTCGAGAATTACCGGAAACGGATGGCGGCCGATGTGCAAGCGGCCGTGGCTCGCGGGAAGAGCGAGCTCCTGAGGGACGTGGTGCCTGTGCTCGATGACTTGGAGCGGGCGATTCAGGCGGCGGGGTTGGATCCGGAGGGGGATTCGGAAGATGGGTTGGCTCATGGGGTGCTGTTGGTGTTCAGGAGCTTGCGGGACTCATTGGCGAGGAACGGGGTCGAGGCGGTCGATCCGAAGGGGGAGAAGTTCGATCCCAACGCTCATGAAGCCCTTTCCACCCAGCCAGCGGACGGGGTCGAGTCCGGGACGGTCGTCGAGACGATGCAGAAGGGCTACCGGCTCGGCGAGCAGCTGATCAGGCCGGCGCGCGTGGTGGTGAGCGAGTAGCCGGTGGCTGAGGATCTCTACAAGGTCTTGGGTGTCTCGAAGGGGGCGTCGGACGAGGAGATCAAGAAGGCGTACCGGAAGCTCGCCCGGAAATACCACCCTGACCGCAACCCCGACGACGCGGCGGCCGAGGAGAAGTTCAAGGAGGTCCAGGGCGCCTACGACACGCTCTCGGACCCCGAGAAGCGCAAGCAGTACGACGCGGGCGGTGGCATGTTCGGCGGCTTCGGCAGCGGCCCCAGTGGGGCCGGGCCGTTCGGGGCCGGCGGCGGGCCGGCGGGCGGCTTCGACGTCGGCGACATCTTCTCCAACCTCTTCGGCCGTGGCGGCGCCGGCGGACGTGCCCAACCGCAGCAGGTGCGCGGCCGCGACCTCGAAACCGAGGTGAGCCTCAGCTTCGAGCAAGCCGTGCACGGGGCCGAGGTCAGCGTCACGGTGCCGAAGGCCGAACGCTGCCCGACCTGCCACGGCAACGGCGCCAAACCGGGGACGAGTCCCACCGTCTGCCCGCGCTGCGAAGGGCGCGGCATCGACGCCCAGAGCCAGGGCTTCTTCTCGATCAGCCAGCCCTGTCCGCAGTGCGGCGGCCAGGGCCAAATCATCGAGGATCCCTGCCCGACCTGCAGCGGTTCCGGCCTCACCCAGCAGACCAAGCGCTACAAGGTGAAGATCCCGGCCGGGGTGAAGAACGGCGCCCGCATCCGCCTCGCCGGCAAGGGCGAGGCCGGCCGGCGCGGCGGCCCCCCGGGTGACCTCTTCGTCGTCACCCGGGTCGCGGCCTCGCCCGTCTTCAAGCGGCTCGACGGCGGCAACCTCGAGGTGACGGTGCCGATCACGGTCGCCGAGGCGCTGCGCGGGGCGACGATCGAGGTGCCGACCCTCGAAGGCACGAAGAAAATCAAGGTTGGGCCCGGGACCAAACACGGGCAGGTGCAGCGGTTGAAGGGAGAGGGCGCGCCGAAACCACGCGGGCGCGGCAAGGGCGACATCCGCTACCGGCTTGAAATCGAGATGCCGGAGAAGTTGACCGAGGAGCAGGAGAAGGCGGCCGAGGCGCTGGCCGAGGCCTTCAACGGCTCCGACCCACGCGCCGAGCTGCTGCGCAAGGCGGGAGCGCGATGAGCGCAATACGCCGAGAACGGATCGACGTCTCGATCGACTCCGACCAGGGGGTCTTCATGATCTCGGTCGCCGCCGAACTCGCCCAAATGCATCCGCAGACACTGCGCATGTACGAGGCGCGCGGGCTGATTCGCCCGAAGCGCTCGCCGAAGAACACCCGCCTCTACTCGCAACGCGACGTCGAGCGGCTGCAGCGCATCCAGCAGTTGACCGCCGAAGGCCTGAACCTGGCCGGCGTGCAGAGGGTGCTGGCGCTGGAACGCAGGCTCAGGGAACTGGAAGGGCAAAGCGATGCAGCCGGATAGGTTCACCGTCAAGTCGCAGGAAGCGGTTGCCGGCGCCCAGGGGGACGCGGCGCGCCTGCGCAACACCGAGGTGACCCCCGCGCACCTGCTGCTTGCGTTGCTCGCCCAGGAAGACGGCCTCGTCGTGCCGATCCTGCAGAAGCTCGGTGCCGATGTCGGCGCGATCTCCGCCAAGGCGCGCGAGGCGGTCGCGGCGCTGCCGACGGCGAGCGGCGAGGCGTCGGAGGTGCGTCCCTCCTCGGCGCTGGTCAAAACGCTGCAGCAAGCCGAGACCGAGATGGCGAAGCTCGGCGACGAGTACATCTCGACCGAGCACCTGCTGTTGGCGCTGACTGAGAAGGGCTCCGGGGTCGAGGAAATCCTGCCCGAGCGTGGCTCGCTGGAGAAGGCGATCGCCGAGGTGCGCGGCCCCCACCGGATTACCTCCCCCAACCCCGAGGACAGCGTCCAGGCGCTGGAGAAATTCGGCCGTGACCTGACCAAGGAGGCGGAGGCGGGCAAGCTCGACCCGGTGATCGGCCGCGACGAGGAGATCCGTCGCGTGATCCAGGTCCTCTCGCGACGGACGAAGAACAACCCCGTGCTGATCGGCGACCCCGGCGTCGGCAAGACGGCGATCGTCGAGGGACTGGCGCAGCGGATCGTCGCCGGCGACGTGCCCGAGAGCCTGCGCGACCGGCGCGTGATCGCGCTCGACATCGGCTCGCTGCTGGCCGGCTCCAAGTACAGGGGCGAGTTCGAGGAGCGACTGAAAGCGGTGCTGACCGAGGTACAGGAGGCCGAGGGCCAGATCGTCCTCTTCCTCGACGAGCTGCACACGATCGTTGGTGCCGGCGCCGCCGAAGGCGCGGTCGACGCCGCCAACCTCTTGAAGCCCATGCTGGGGCGCGGGGAGCTGCGGGCGGTCGGGGCGACGACGCTCGACGAGTACCGCAAGCACATCGAGAAAGACGCGGCGCTCGAGCGGCGCTTCCAGCCGGTGCTCGTCGGCGAGCCCGACATCAATGACACGATCGCGATCCTGCGCGGGCTGAAGGAGCGCTACGAGGTCCACCACGGCGTGCGGATCGCCGACTCGGCGATCGTCGCCGCGGCGACCCTCTCGGAGCGCTACATCGCCGACCGCTTCCTGCCCGACAAGGCGATCGACCTGATCGACGAGGCGGCTTCGCGGCTGAAGATCGAGATCGACTCGATGCCGACCGAGATCGATGAGGTCGAGCGGCGCGCCCAACAGCTCGAGATCGAGCGCAAGGCGCTGGAGAAGGAGAGCGACGAAGCCTCCAGGGAACGACTCGATGCGCTCGACGCCGAGCTGGCCGAGCTGCGCGAGAGCTCGGCCGAGATGAAGGCACGCTGGCAGAACGAGAAGGAGGCGATCGAGGCAATCAAAGGGGCCAAGGCGCGACTCGAGGAGGCCGGTCGCGAGGCCGAGCGGGCCGAGCGCGAGGCCGACCTCGAGCGAGCGGCGAAGCTGCGCTACGGCGAGATCCCGGAGCTGGAGAAGACCGTCGAAGAGCAGGAGGCCAGACTCGCCGAGCTGCACGCCGGCGGCGGCACGATGCTGGCCGAGGAGGTGACCGAGGAGGACGTCGCCGAGGTCGTCGCCAAATGGACCGGCATCCCGGTCAGCCGCCTGATGGAGGGCGAGGTCGAGAAGCTGATCCATATGGAGGAACGCCTGCACGAGCGGGTGATCGGCCAGGACGAGGCGATCGCCGCCGTTTCCAACGCATTGCGCCGCTCGCGCGCCGGGCTATCGGACCCCAACCGACCGATCGGCAGCTTCCTCTTCCTCGGCCCGACCGGGGTCGGCAAGACCGAGCTGGCCAAGGCGCTGGCCGAGTTCATGTTCGACTCCGAGCAGGCGATCGTCCGCCTCGACATGTCCGAGTACATGGAGAAGCACACCGTGGCGCGGCTGATCGGCGCCCCGCCCGGCTACGTCGGCTACGAGGAGGGCGGCCAGCTGACCGAGGCGGTGCGGCGCCGGCCATATGCGGTGGTGCTGCTCGACGAGATCGAGAAGGCCCACCCGGACGTCTTCAACACTCTGCTGCAGATCATGGACGACGGGCGGTTGACCGACGGCCAGGGGCGCACCGTCAGCTTCACCAACACGGTGCTGATCATGACCTCGAACGTCGGCAGCGACCGGATCGTCGGCGAGGCGGTGGACGAGAAGATCCGCGAGCAGATCGAAGAGGTGCTGGCGGCGACCTTCAAGCCCGAGTTCCTCAACCGGATCGACGACACCGTCATCTTCCATCGCCTCTCCAAGGAGGACATCGGCCGCATCGTCGACCTGCAGGTCTCCCAGCTGATCGGCCGGGTTGCCGAGCGCGGCATCGAGGTCGAGCTCGACGACGACGCGCGGACCCTGCTCGGCAACCTCGGCTACGACCCGACCTACGGCGCGCGGCCGCTGAAGCGGGTGATCCAGAAACAACTCGTTGACAAATTGGCCCTCAGGATCTTGGAGGGTGAGTTCCGTGAAGGGGACGTCGTCCGCGTGCGTGCCGAGGAAGGCGAGTTGGCCTTCGACGGCGCACCTGCCAAAGTGATGGGTTAGCGCCCCTGGGAAGCACGGCCCATTATGCGGTGTTAAGGGAATACAGGCAGGATTCCGACATAACCTGACGACGCCTCTCTCCATGCTCGGACGACCAAAGATCAACGCTGCAGCGCCGCTTCGCTCCTCGGTGGCCGATGCCGCCTTCGCGGTCGAGCAGCGCCTGGTCTGGAAAGGCGCCGACCTGCTGCGCCGCATTGGGGACGCGGTCAGGTGGCCGGTCGAGCGAGCCGTTTGGACGATCGAGCGGGGAGTCGTCTGGCCACTCGAGGAGCGGACCGACGGCTGGGACGAGTCGCTGCGGGCGGCGAGTGCCGGTGGCCTTGCGCTGCTCGCTGCGGGAGCCATAGCCCTCGGGGCCCTGGTCGCGTCGGGCGGCGGCTCGACGACGCAGCTGGGAGAGGTCTCCGCACCTGCCGCTAAGCCGGCGCCCCTGGCCGCGCAACCCGAGTCCGAGTCCGTCCTGCACGGTGCGGCTCCCGACTTCGCGGCGGCGACCGACGAAGCCGCCTCGAAGGGCTCGAGCGCTGAAGCCGGCGCCGGGACCACCACGCAGGCCGGCGACACGACGCTCGAAAGCTCGCCCCAAGCAACGGCGGCCCCGGTGGTGGCGGCTGGACCCGCCGCAACCAAGATCGCCCACCGCTTCGCCGGCGCATTCGTCCTCTACGAGACCGGCAAGACCACCCCGAAGGTGCGCGCCACCTTCGCCGAAACAGCCACGCCGCAACTGATCCGTGACCTGCTGCGCCGCCCGCCGCGGCTGCCGGCGAACACAGAGGTGCCGCAGGCGAAGGTCGTCAACATCGTCCCCGGTCCCAAGCGCGGCGACTCCTACACGATGAGCATCTCTCTCCTGCGCGTCGGTATCACCAGCGAGCTGCGCATCGACGTCGGGCGGGACGAGAAGTCCGGCGAATTCAAAGTCGAACACATAGACGGCTGATGGGACGATTGCGCAACATCCTCCTTGCCGCCGCGATCGGCGCGGCGTTGATGGCGTCCAGCGCCGCCGCTGAAAATGCGCCGGAACCGGTTGGAACGGCGGAAGAAGCACCGACCCAGCCCGCCAGCGAAACGGCGGCACCGGCACCTCCGACCAACCAGCAGCCGACGCTCGAACAGGGCGACTCGCTCGCGGCTCCGACTGGGGGCAGCAAATCCCCCACCGGTGGAACGGCGCCCGGGCATTCGGCGAAGCCGCCGCGGACCAAGCCGACTCCGTCCCCCGAGAGCGACGGGGGAGCGACGGCCCCGAAAGCCACTTCCCCGACCTTCACGATCCCCTCGATCCCGAGCTCGAGCTGCGCCGCCTCCGGGGTACCGCCGATCCTGATCCCGGTCTACCAGCGGGCCGCGGCCGCCTACGGGCTGGGGCCGCAGGGCGCGTCCGTCCTCGCCGGCATCAACGAGGTCGAGACGGCCTTCGGCACCAACCTCAACATCTCCTCGGCCGGAGCGGTCGGCTGGATGCAGTTCCTGCCCTCGACCTGGGACATGTACGGGGTCGACGCCAACGGGGACGGCGTTGCCGACCCCTACAACCCCGAAGACGCGATCTTCGCCGCCGCCGCCTACCTCAGCGCCGCCGGCATGCCGGGCGATACCTACGGCGCGATCTACGCCTACAACCACGCCGACTGGTACGTCGCCGAGGTGCTCTCCAACGCCGCCTGCTACGGAGGAATCGGCAGCACCGGCGGCGCCTTCTCACTGACGCCGCAGTTGCAGGAACTGAGCTGCAGCCTGCCGCGAGCCTGGCGCGACCAGGTTCCGTCCAGCTACCTGCGCGCCTTCGAGGACGCTGCCGCCCGCTACAGCCTCGGTCGCCGCGGAGTCTGGGCGCTGTCGGCGATCGCGCGACTCGAGTCGGACTTTGGCCGCAACCTGTCGAAGGTTCAGCTCAAAGAAACGGGGCCGCTCGGCCTCGACCAGTTCGAGTGGGGCCACTACGCCGTCGACGGCAACGCCGACGGTCGCATCCGTCACGCCAGCCCGGCCGACTCGGCCGCGACGCTGGCGCGCCTGATCTGGTCACACGGCGACCTGCGGGCCGGTGTCTTCGCCCACAACCAGGCTGCCTGGTACGTCCAGGCCGTCCTCGTCGAGGCGGAAGCCATGGAAGGCAAGTGCACGACGGCGCCGGTGAGCTGGAGCCTGTCCCTGCCCCACGCGGTGATCGCCCCGATCAACTGGAGCAACCTGACCCTCTCCAACGACCTCGAGCTGCACGACCTGACCAGCGGCGCGATCGATCCCCGCATCGTCGGCCTGATCGGCGCGATCACGCAGGAACACCAGTTGACGATCTCTGCCCTGCGCTCCGACCACTCCGAGTACACAACGGAAGGCAACGTCTCCAACCACTACTTCGGCCGGGCGATGGACATCGCCGCGGTCGACGGCGTCTCCTGCACCGATACGGCGCCGACCGCGCCCTGCGCGGAACTGGCGAAGACGCTCGCCTACCTGCCGGCCCCGGCGCACCCGACCGAGCTGATCTACTGCTTCGACGTCGACGGCCCCGGCCCGGCTTTTGCGCGCTCCGATCACTGCGATCACGTCCACGCCGGATACGACGAATAGCTATCGCGTAACGTAGGCTCGAATCCCCGCCGAGAGGAGATCGAGATGCCCACCTACGTGATGCTGACCAACCTGACCGCCGAGGGTGTGCGGACGCTGAAGAACAATCCGGGACGAGTCGCCGAGGTCAACAAGGAGGTCGAGCAGATCGGGGCGAAGGTCGTCGCCCAGTACGCGACGCTCGGCCAGTACGACTTCGTCACGGTGATCGAGGCGCCGGACGAGAAGACGATGGCCAAGGTCTCGGTCGAGCTCGGCTCGCGGGGAACGATGACCAGCCAGACGCTGACCGCGATGCCCTCCGACGAGCTGGCCGGCTCGCTCTAGCAGGACGACGGCTTGCGGGTCCTCGTCGTAGGCGGAGGAGGGCGCGAGCACGCGATCGTGCGCGCCCTGGCGCGCTCGGCGCACGCGCCGGAGCTGCTCTGCGCGCCCGGCAACGCCGGGATCGCCGCCGACGCGGAGTGCCTGCCGGAGGTGGCGGCCGACGACGTCGAGGCGATCGTCGAGGCGGCACGCAAGCACGCCGTCGACCTGGTCGTAATCGGACCTGAGGCGGCGCTGGTCGCCGGAGTCGTCGACGCGCTGGAGGACGCCGGCGTGCCCGCCTTCGGGCCGAGCCGGGCGGCAGCGGAGCTGGAGGGCTCGAAGGCCTTCGCCAAGGAGCTGATGCGCGAGGCCGGGGTACCGACTGCCGCGCACAGGCTGCTGCGCAGTCGCGAGGAGGCGGTCGCGGCGGTCGCCGACGCCTCCTATCCGACGGTGCTGAAGGCCGACGGGCTGGCGGCGGGCAAGGGAGTGATCCTCTGCGACAACGAGGACGAAGCGCTCGCGGCGATCGACGTCTTCTTCACCGAGCGGCGCTTCGGTGAGACGACAGTTGTGCTCGAGGAGTTCCTCGAGGGCGAGGAGCTCTCGCTGCTCGCCCTCTGCGACGGAGAGAACGTCGTGCCGCTGGCGCCCGCCCAGGACTACAAGCGGATCTTCGACCGGGACGAGGGTCCCAACACCGGCGGCATGGGCAGCTACTCGCCGGTGGCGGGGTTTGGCCCGGCCGAGGTCGAGGAGATCGTCGACGCCGTCCACCGGCCGGTCGTCGCCGCGATGGCCGAAAGGGGCACGCCTTTCCACGGCGTCCTCTACGCCGGACTGATGATCGGCAGCGGCGGTCCCAAGGTGCTCGAGTTCAACACTCGCTTCGGCGATCCCGAGACACAGGCGGTGCTGCCGAGGCTGCGCTCGGACCTGGTCGACCTCTTCCTGGCGGCGCGCGAGCCGGGCGGCCTGGCGGGGGTCGAGGCCGAGTTCGCGGAGGATTGGGCGGTGACGCTGGTGCTCGCCTCCGCGGGGTACCCGGAGAGCTCCTCGAAGGGGGACGTCATCGGCGGTCTGAAGGCAGCCGCCGAGCTGGCCGAGGTCACCCACGCCGGCACGGCGGAGCGCGACGGCGAGATCCTCACCGCGGGGGGCCGGGTGCTCAACGTGACGGCGCTCGGCGCGAGCCCGGCCGAGGCGCGCGATCGGGCATACGATGCAGCCGCCCGGATCGAATTCGAGGGAATGCAGATGCGATCCGACATCGCCGCGCGGGCGGTGGAGCGCGTCACCGGTCAACCAGTCAGCGAAAGGACGAGATGAGCGAGATCTCAGAGGAGCCCCAGCCGAGCGGCGGCGAAGCGGGCGAGCCCCAGGTCGGCGAGGCCCTGACGATGCCGGCAGTCGAGGAGGCATTCGAGGAAATCGACGTCGACGAGCCCCTGGTCGGAATCATCATGGGCTCGAAAAACGACAAGCCGAAGATGCAGCCGGCCGGCAAGGCCCTCGAAGAAGCCGGCATCCGCTACGAGGTGCGGGTGATGAGCGCCCACCGCGACCCCGAGCTGGTCCGCGAGTACTGCGTCAACGCCCGCATGCGAGGGCTGCGGGTGATCATCGCCGGCGCCGGCATGTCGGCAGCGCTGCCCGGCGTCGCCGCCGCGCACAGCGACCTGCCGGTGATCGGTGTGCCGATCCTCGGCAAGAGCCTCGGCGGCCTCGACGCGCTGCTCTCCGCGGTGCAGATGCCACCGGGGATTCCGGTGGCGTGCGTGGCGATCGACGGGGCCAAGAACGCCGGCATCCTGGCCGCGCGGATCATCAATGCGTAGGACGAGCGGATTTGGCGGGCGGGTCCTGTCGCGGCGGCCCTCCCCCACATGCTCAGACGCCGCTTCGCGGCGCCTTCCGCTGCGGGGGGACCCCCGCCGCCGCGCCACCCACCCGACAAGCGCTTCCTCCCAGCGCTTCTGCTCCAGTGCGCTTTATGTGGTCTATAGCCGCATAAAGCGCACCGGAACGGGAGAGGGGCGGGAGCTTTCATGATTTCGAGATACACGCGGCCGGAGATTGGCGAGGTGTGGTCGCAGCAGCGGAAGCTGGAGTGTTGGCTGGAGGTGGAGTTGGCGGCGACCGAGGCATGGGCTGAGGAGGGGGTCGTGCCGCGCGAGGCGGCAGAGGCGGCGCGAGCGAACGCCCGTTTCACGGTTGAGGCAGTGAACGAGCGGGAGAAGGTGACCGACCACGACGTGGCGGCATTCGTCGACGTGGTCGCCGAGTCGGTGGGCGAGCACGGGCGCTGGATCCACTACGGGCTGACGTCCTCAGACGTGCTCGACACGGCGCTGGCGCTGCAACTGCGCGAGGCGGGCGAGGTCGTGGTCGCGGGCGCGCGGGCGTACCGCGATGCGTTGGTCGAGCGGGCGCTGGAGCAACGCGACACACTCTGTGTCGGCCGCACTCACGGCGTGCACGCGGAGCCGACCACCTTCGGGCTGCGCCTGGCGGGCTTCGCCTTCGAGGCCGACCGCAACCTGAAGCGGCTGGAAGAGGCCTTCGAGCAGCTCGCCGTCGGCAAGCTCTCCGGCGCCGTCGGCACCTACGCGTCGGTGCCCCCCGCGGTCGAGGCGCGGGTGATGGAGCGGCTCGGCCTGCGGCGCGAGGACGTGGCGACGCAGGTGATTCCCCGCGACCGCCACGCGGCGCTGACCTCGGCGATCGCGATCGCGGGGGCGGGACTGGAGCGCTTCGCGACCGAGGTGCGCAACCTGCAGCGGACGGAGGTTCGCGAGGTCGAGGAGCCGTTTGCCACCGGCCAACAGAAGGGCTCCTCGGCGATGCCGCACAAGCGCAACCCGATCCGCAGCGAGCGGGTCACGGGCCTGGCCCGCGTCCTGCGCGGCTATGCCCAAGCCGGGCTCGAGAACGTCGCCCTCTGGCACGAGCGCGACATCTCGCACTCCGGCGCCGAGCGGGTGATCCTCCCCGACGCGACGATCGCCCTCGACTACATGCAGGACCTGGCGGCGAAGGTGGCGAGCGGCATGAACGTGCGGACCGACCGCATGCGCGAGAACCTCGACCTCACCCACGGAGCGCTGTTCAGCCAACGCGCGCTGACCGCGCTGGTCGAGTCGGGCATGACCCGCGACGACGCCTACCGGATCGTCCAGGAAAACGCCCAGCAGGCCTGGGACACCGGCACGCCGTTCCGCGACCTGCTCGCCGAGGCCGCTCCCGACCTCGACCTCGATGCCATCTTCGACTTCGACGCCTACCTGACGCACCTGCCCGAGGTCTTTGGGCGGCTGGAAGCGCTGCGCTGAATCGTTCCGGTGTGATTTACGCATTCATCGGTGGCACAGGTCCCACCGAAACAGTTGCGTCAATCATCCGAATCACCTTGCAGATCGCTCAGCGGCGAGTATTTCCAAGAGTTCGACCCGTTCGGTATTGGAAACCCGCGGGCGCGGAACGAGTCTTGCAATCTGCCTGTCCCCCACTGCGATCACCAGGGTCTCTCCCGCAACAACGCGGCTCAGCAGTTCCTCTGTGTTGACTTGCAATTCTTTGTCTGTCACTTCTTTCACTTCAACAAGGCTAGCGCGTAGACAAGCACTATGGCGATAGGCTTCCGCGGCGATGGTTCTCTACACCTGCGGCCAGAAGAAACGAGGTCCCGCCTTCGCCCATCCCTGCGCCAAGGCCGGCAAGGCGCTCGACGCGGCGGGCTACGAGTACGAGATCAAGGTCGTCGGCGGGTACCGGCTGATCCCGACAACCTGGGGAAGCCGCGACGAGGACCGAGCCGAAGTAAAGAAGCTGAGCGGGACCAATGAGGTTCCGATCCTCATCCTCGACGACGGCGAGGTGATCTCCGGCTCGGGGACGATCGCCCGCTGGGCGCGCGAGAACCCAGCCACCGCTTAGGCGGCGACGAAGTCGCGCTCGCGGGCCGGGCGGCGGGCGGTGACTACCACCGGGGTGCCGTCCTTGGGTGAGAAGGTGATGCTGCGGCGGCCGACCTTCTCCGGCGCCGGGCTGGCCTTGCGCAGGTCGCAGCGGGTCAGCACCTCGCGCAGGACGATCCGCATCTCGAACTCCGAGAAGGCGGCACCGATGCAGCGGCGGACGCCGCCCCCGAAGGGGATCCAGGCGTAGGTGTCCGGAGCCTCGTCGAGGAAACGCTCGGGGCGAAAGGCGAAGGGCTCGGGGTAGACGTCGGCGCGGGTGTGGGTGAGCCAGATCGCGGGAGTGACGTCGGTTCCAGCCGGCAGCGTCAGCCCTTCGACACTGAGCTCGGTGCTGAGCCGACGGCCGGCGAGCGGCACCACCGGGCGCAAGCGCAACGACTCGGAGATCGTCGCCCGCAGGTAGTCGTCCTCGTTCGCTGCCAGCGAGGCGCGCAGCTTCCGCAGGGGCTCGGCGTGGCGCAGCAACAGGTCGAAGGTCCAGGCGAGCGCAGTCGCGGTCGTCTCGTGGCCGGCAAGCAGCAGGGTGAGCAGCTGGTCGCGCAGGTCGACGTCGGGCAGGCCGCTGCCGTCCTCGAAGCGCGCCGCCATCAGCACGGAGAGGATGTCGTCGCGCCCCTCGAAGCCTTCCTCGGCGCGATGCTCGGCAATCTCGGCGTAGAGCAGGTCGTCGACGGCTTTCAGCTGGCTCTCGAACTTGTCCCACGGCCCGCGGCCGGTGAAGCGCCTCGTCGCCAGGGCGGCGATCTGGGTGAACGGCGACGCTGTCTGCTCGAGCAGGCCGGTGAGCAGGGTGCGGAGCCGCTGCAGGCGCGGCCCCTCGGCGATGCCGAAGACGACGCGCAGGATCACGTCGAGCGTGATCGCCTGCATGCGGGGGTGGATTGCGAACTCCTCGCCGAGCTGCCAGGAGTCGATCTCGCGGTCGACGATCTCCTCGACGAGCGGTTCGTAAGAGCGCATCCGCTCGCCGTGGAAGGCGGGCAGCATCAGCTTGCGGTGAGCAAGGTGGTCGGCGCCTTCGAGCAGCAGCAGCGAGCGGGAACCGAGGACTGGCTCGAGGAAGACCTCGCGGCCGGGCGGCAGCCCGTGCGAGCGCTCGGTGTAGAGGGCCTTGATCGCGGCCGGGTCGGAGATCATCGTCATCGGCCGCTCGAAGCCGAGGAATTTGACGGCGAAGTTGTCGCCGTAGCGCTCCCTGCACTCCTGCATGAAAGGCAGGGGTCGAAAGGCCCAACGGAGCGTCTGCACCAGCGGCGGACTCGATACCTCGGGGGGCGCGTTCACGCCGCATAGGTTCGCAGACCGGGGTGGCGGGGTCAGGTGCCCCTCGTCCCGACAAGTGACGCGCTAATTAGCGCGTCACTTTGAGTATCCGCCGGTTCGAGGGGCACCTGACCCCGCCACCTGCGGACACGCTTACGGCCAACGGGATAGCTAGCATCGGGGCTCGTGCCGCCCGTCGCCGACTTGAAGCTCCATTCCTCGGGGAAGGTCCGGGAGATATACGAGTGGGAAGACGATTTGCTGATGGTGGCTTCGGATCGGATCTCCATCTATGACGTGGTGATGCCGACGCCGATCCCCGACAAGGGGAAGGTGCTGAACCGGATCTCCGAATTCTGGTTCGAGCTGACCGCCAACATCGTCCCCAACCACTTCGTCTCCGCCGACGTGCCGGAAGAGGTCGCTGAAAGGGCGATGCGAGTGCGGCGGCTGGAGATGTACCCGGTCGAGTGCGTCGTGCGTGGCTACCTCTCCGGCTCGGGCTGGAAGGAATACAGGCGCGACGGCGCGGTCTGCGGGATCGAGCTGCCGGCCGGGCTGCTCGAGTCCGACAAGCTGCCGGAGCCGATCTTCACCCCGGCGACGAAGGCCGAGATCGGCGACCACGACGAGAACGTCGACTTCGACCGGGCGGCGGAGATCGTCGGCGACCGGGCGCTGATGGAAGAGCTGCGGCGGATCTCGATCGAGGTCTACCAGCGCGGCGCCGAGCATGCGGCCGAGCGCGGAATCATCCTCGCCGACACGAAGTTCGAGCTGGGGCGCCACGCTGGTGCCGAGATCGTCCTCGCCGACGAGGTGCTGACGCCGGATTCTTCGCGCTTCTGGCCCGCCGACCGCTACGAACCGGGCAAGACGCAGCCGTCCTTCGACAAGCAGTACGTCCGCGACTGGGCCGACGAGGCGGGCTGGGACCACACGCCGCCGGCACCGGAGCTGCCGCCCGACGTGGTCGAGCAGACCCGGGCCAAGTACGTCGAGGCCTACGAGCGGATCACGGAGCGCAGCTTCTGAAGGCGCGGGTTCTGATCCGCCCCAAGGAGGGAATCCTCGACCCGCAGGGCAAGGCGGTCGAGCGGGCCCTGCCGGCGCTCGGCTTCGAGGGGATCGAGCACGTGCGCGTCGGCCGCATGGTCGAGCTCGAGGCCGAGGATCCCGAGCGGCTGGGGGAGCTCTGCGAGAAGCTGCTCGCCAACCCGCTGATCGAGGACTACGAGATCGAGCCGATCGACGCCGCCGCCTGATGCGCTGGGGAGTGCTCCAGTTCCCCGGCTCCTGCGACGAGCGCGACGCCCTGCATGCCTGCTCGCTGCTCGGCGATGCGCGGTTGGTCTGGCACGAGGAGCGTGACCTGGACGGGATCGACGCCGTCGTCGTCCCCGGCGGCTTCTCCTACGGCGACTACCTGCGGGCGGGGGCGATCGCCCGCTTCTCGCCGGCGATGGAGGCGGTCGCCGAGTTCGCCGCAGGCGGCGGGCCGGTGCTGGGTATCTGCAACGGCTTCCAGGTCCTCTGCGAGGCAGGGCTGCTCCCCGGTGCGCTGCTGCTCAATGAGGACCTTCGCTTTCACTGCCGCCAGCTCGACCTCATCGGGGACGATGGCGAGCGGCTCTCGATCCCGGCGAAGCACGGCGAAGGGCGCTACTACGCGCCGGACGAGGCGCTCGACGAGCTGGAGGCGAACGGCCAGGTCGCCTACCGCTATGCGCCGGGACAGAACCCGAACGGCTCGGCGCGCGACATCGCCGGGGTGCGCAACGAGGCCGGGAATGTGGTCGGCTTGATGCCTCACCCCGAGCACGCGGTCGACCCGCTGACTGGATCGACAGACGGGCTGCGGGTGTTCGAAGCCGTGGCGGCGGCCGGGGCGCCGGCATGACCGTGGATGTCGCCAAGCATCGCGAGTTGGGGCTCACCGACTCCGAGTTCGACCTGATCGTCGAGAAGCTCGGGCGCGAGCCCAACGACGTCGAGCTGGCGATGTTCAGCCTGCTCTGGTCCGAGCACTGCGCCTACAAGCACTCGCGCAAGCTGCTGCGGCGGTTGCCGACCGAGGGCGAGCGGGTGGTGATGGGGCCGGGTGAGAACGCCGGCGCCGTCGACGTCGGCAACGGCCACGCGGTCGCCTTCAAGGTCGAGTCGCACAACCACCCGAGCGCGGTCGAGCCCTTCCAGGGCGCGGCGACGGGGGTCGGCGGGATCCTGCGCGATGTCTTCGCCCTCGGCGCCCGGCCGATCGCGATCTTCGACTCGCTGCGCTTCGGCGAGCTCGACTCGGTGCGCTCGCGCCACCTGCTCGACGGGGCGGTGCGCGGCATCGGCCACTACGGCAACTCGATCGGCGTGGCGACGGTCGGCGGCGAGATCTACTTCGAGGCGCCCTACGAGCACAACTGCCCGGTCAACGCGATGTGCGTCGGCCTGGCGAAGACCGAGGACATGGTGCGGGCGGCCGCCGCGGGCGTCGGCAACGCCGTCGTCCTGATGGGCGCCTCGACCGGGCGCGACGGGATCGGCGGCGCCTCGGTGCTCGCCTCGGCCGAGCTCGGCGACGGCGACGACGCGAAGCGGCCGACAGTGCAGATCGGCGACCCTTTCGAGGAGTCGAAGGTTCTCGAGTGCTGCCTGGAGCTGCTCGGGAAGGGGCTGCTGGTCTCGCTGCAGGACCTCGGCGCCGCGGGGCTGACCTCCTCGGCGGGAGAGATGGCCTCGGCCGGTGGCGTCGGCATCGACCTCGACGTGGCGAAGGTGCCACTGCGCGAGGCCGATATGGAGCCCTTCGAGATCATGGTCTCCGAGTCCCAGGAGCGGATGTTGGCGGTGGTCGAGCCGGCGCGAGTCGCCGAGGTAATCGCGATCTGCGAGAAATGGCAGACGGGGGCGGCCGAGATCGGCGTCGTCACGGACAGCGGCCAGGTGCGGGTGCTGCGCGGCGACGAGGTCGCCGGCGAGATGCCGGTCGAGGCGCTGGTCGACGGCTGCCCGCTCTACGACCTCGAGCCGGCCGAGCCTGACGAGTGGATCTACGGCAACCGGCGAACCCTTGAGGAGGGGGCCTCAGCGGAGGACACGCTGCTGGCTCTGCTCTCCTCACCGAGCGTCGCCTCCAAGCGCTGGGCCTTCGACCAGTACGACTCGGTGGTCGGCTCGCGCACGGTGCGCCGACCGGAGTCCGCCGACGCGGCGGTCCTGCAAATCCCCGAGGCCGGTAACGCGATCGCCGTCTCGATCGACGGCAACGGGCGACGGGTCGCCTGCGACCCCTACGCCGGCACGGTCGAGGCGGTGCTCGAGTGCGCCCAGAACCTCGCCTGCGTCGGCGCCGAGCCCCTCGGCCTGACCAACTGCCTCAACTTCGGCAATCCCGAGAAACCGGTCCCAGCCTGGCAGCTCGACCGCGCGGTCAGCGGCCTCGCCGACGCCTGCGAGGCGCTCGGGGTGCCGGTCGTCGGCGGCAACGTCTCCCTCTACAACGAGGGGCCGGAGGGCCCGATCTACCCGACGCCGGTCGTCGGCATGGTCGGTGAGCTGCCCGACCCGAGTCGCGCCTGCGGCAGCGCCTTCGCCCGCGAGGGCGACGCGATCGGCCTGCTCGGCCCGTTCGAACCCAACCTCGCGGGTTCGGAGCTGGCCAAGTTGCGCGGCGAGCTGGCGATGGGCCTCCCCCAGCCCGACGTCGCCGCCGTCGTCGCCGCCTGCGAGACGGTCCGCGACGCGGTTCGCGCCGGCAAGCTCTCCTCCGCCCATGACGTCAGCGACGGCGGCCTCGCCTGCGCGATCGCCGAGTGCGCGATCGCCGGCGGCCTCGGCTGCGCGGTTGACCTGCAACCGCTGCGTGAACGCGGCTGCTCGCCCGAAGAGGCTCTCTTCGGCGAAGGCCCTGGCGGCTTCCTCCTCAGCGGCGACCGCGAGGCGCTCGACGCTCTCGGCGCGACCCTAATCGGCGAAACCGGCGGCATCACGATCGAGATCGCCGCTGGCGACCGCAGCTTCACCGTCGGCCTCGACGCGATCGAGAGCGCCTGGCGCTCGCTCGGCGAGCGCTTGCGGCAGTCGAGCTGAGCGCGCCCGTCCGGTCAGCGCTCGCAGCCGCGCTCGCGGTCGAATCCTGCGCCCCCATGGCAGCGGTCGAACCCGCGACCGCCTCGCAGCCGGTCGTCGCCGGCGTTGCCCGCCAGCACATCCGCGTTCGCGTTGCCGGCGAGAAGGTCGGGGCCGCCACGGCCCTTGACACGATCGGGCCCCGCGCCGGCAAAGACCCGATCGGCTGCCGGTCCCGCGGTGACCCGATCGCCGCCCCGCCCGGCGCAGATCAGGTCGCGGCCCGCGAGCCCGAAGATCTCATCGCCGCCCGCGAGGCCGACGATCACGTCCCTGCCCCCCGTGCCGACCAGGCGATCTGAGCCGTCGGTGCCGACGATCGTGGCCGCGGTCCCCCGGCAACTCGCGCCCGGCGCCGGTGCCGTGACCAGTGTCGAAGCTTGCGCTTTGTCGTTGGCGGAGACCAGGTCGTTCTCGACGCTGTCGACCAATGCCGTGTTGACGATCGTTCCAACCTTCGTCGGTCGCACCTGGATCGTCAGGGTGATCGCGTTCGCTTTCGTAGGATCGGCGGCGAGGGCACCGACGTGGCAGGTGACCTGCTTGCCTTTGTGGGTACACGTCCCACTGCTCGCGGTGGCGGAGACGAAGGTCACATGACTCGGCAGATCGTCGGTGACGATCACTTCGGTGGCCGCCTGCGGACCGAGGTTGCCGACCTGGATCGTGTAGGTGAGGACGGCGTCGACGAGCACCGGGTCGGGGCTGTCAGCCTTGCTGATCGAGAGGTCGGCAACGTCACCGGGCGCGGTGTCGGCGGAGGGTGCCCACAGCAGCGCCAAGGCGAGCGCAGCCAGAGCCACCAGAGTCGAAGAGAGCGACAATCGCGGGCCTGAGGCCATGGTCTCTCCTACCCGCGGCGCTGTCCCGCGGAAACCGGGTTTCCCCTGCTTCTGCCCAAAACCATGCGGTCCCGCGCCGTTGCTACCCTGCCGGGGTAGGCAGTCTGCCTGCGCGTCTCCGTCCTTCAAACGCGAGGAAAGCGCGCTTGACTCCGCCCCAGGGGCAGCCCATAGATCGCGATGGCCCGCGCGAGGAATGCGGGGTGTTCGGCGTATACGCACCGGGGCACGACGTCTCGCGGCTTGCCTACTTCGGGCTCTACGCGCTGCAGCACCGTGGTCAGGAGTCGGCCGGGATCGCAGCCTGCGAGGGCGGCCAGATCACGACGCTGCGCGACTCGGGGCTCGTCTCCCAGGTCTTCGACGAGGAGAAGCTGCGGGCGCTCGAGGGCGACATGGCGATTGGCCACGTGCGCTACTCGACCACAGGCGGCGGCTCTTGGGAGAACGCGCAACCGGTCTGGCGCGACGACGGCCGCGAGCTCGCCCTCGCCCACAACGGCAACTTGACCAACGCGGTCGAGCTCTGGGGTGAGCTGAAGGAGCGCGGCATCTCCTTCCGTGGCACCTCGGACTCGGAGATCATCGCCGCCCTGCTCTCCTCCAGCGGAGGCAAGCTGATCGAGGACGCGGTCGCCGAGACGATGCCGCGCCTGCAGGGCGCCTACTCGACGGTGGTGATGACCAAGCGCGCGATCGTCGCCTTCCGCGACCCGCACGGCGTGCGGCCGCTCTCGTTGGGCAGGCTCGAGGACCGCTTCGTCGTCGCCTCGGAGAGCTGCGCGTTCGACATCATCGGCGGGGAACTGATGCGCGAAGTGCACCCCGGCGAGATGGTCTCGCTGACCGAGCGCGGGCTGGAGACGCGCCAGGTCGTGCGGGCTGAGCGGCCGGCGATGTGCGTCTTCGAGCACATCTACTTCTCCCGCCCCGACAGCCGGCTCGAGGGCAAGGTGCTGCAGCAGGTGCGCGGGCGAATGGGCGAGATCCTCTGGCGCGAGGCGCCGGTCGAGGCCGACCTGGTGATCTCGGTGCCCGACTCGGGCAACCCGGCGGCGGCGGGCTTCGCGCGCGCCTCTGGGCTGCCGCGCGACGACGGCCTGATCAAGAACCGCTACGTGGCGAGGACCTTCATCCAGCCGGGACAGGAGCTGCGCAAGCACGGCCTGCGGCTCAAGTTCAACCCGCTGCCGGAGATCGTCGCCGGCAAGCGAATCGTCGTCGTCGACGACTCGATCGTGCGCGGCAACACGACGCGGCAGATCGTCGGCATGCTGCGCGACGCGGGCGCCAGTGAGGTCCATCTGCGGATCTCGGCGCCGCCGATCCGCAATCCCTGCCACTACGGCGTCGACATGTCGACCCGCGAGGAGATGATCGCCCACAAGCGCAGCGTGCAGGAGATCGCCGACGAGCTCGATTGCGACTCTCTCGCATATCTCTCGCTGGAGGGCGTCTACGAGGCGGTCGGCACGCCGCCGGAAGACCACTGCGACGCCTGTTTCAGCGGTCACTACCCACTTGGCGATCCCGAGGAGGCGAACGGCAAGTTCGCCTTGGAGAAGGTCGTTGTTGCACCTGCCGGCGGATAAGGCCCGTTCCCGCAGGGGTTCCACTTAACTTTTTCTGAAGACAGTTGTCGGCTGTCCGCCGATCTAACCGCAGAAAAAGTACAAGACGTTCCACCCCTGCGGGAACGGGCCTTTACGGTGTCAAAGCGCCCACGATCTCCGCTGCTGCACGGAGCTGGTGGATGCGCGCGACCGTTTCCCCGGCGTAGAGAGGGCCGTCGTCGACGAGCTCGGAGGGCCCGTCGTCGGTGGCAGCGAGGGGCGGCAGCGGCTCTTTGCCCCCGCGCTCGGTGGCGGCGTTTGGGACGACGCGATGCGGCGCTGGCCAGCCGAGGCCGAAGAGCTCGGTGAGGATGGTCTCGTCGGCGTCGAGCAGGCGGCGCTTGTACTCCGGGTGGGCGCGGCTCTCCTCTGCGAGCAGGAAGCGGGTGCCGGCGACGGTGGCGCTCGCTCCGACGTCGAGCGCCCGTTCGACGTCGGCTCGCTCGGCGATCCCGCCGGCGAGGAGCAGCGGGAAGTCCTCCGGAAGCGCGGCGCGGGCTTGGGCGAGCAGCTCGAGCGCCGGCACGCGGCCGCGCACATGCCCACCGGCCTCGACCCCCTGGACGATCAGCGCGTCGGCGCCGGCGGCGTGCGCCGCGCGAGCCTCCTCGATCGAGCCGCACTGATGGATCCAGACCCCGGCGGTGCGCCGCCGGGGCTTGCCCCAGAAGGTGACCACCGCATCGGCCTCGGCGGCGGCCTCGAACCAGTCGCGCCTGGCGAAGGGCAGCAGGATGTTTACGGCGAGCGGCCCGCCGGTCAGCTCGCGGGCGGCGCGCAGCTCGCGCTCGATCGCGGCGGCGCCGTTGACCGCGATCGTCCCCATCCCACCGGCCTCGGCGACCGCCGCCGCCAGCTCGTGACGGCTCAGGCCACCGCCCATGCCGGCCTGGACGACCGGCGTCCGCATCCCGATTTGCTCCAGAAACGTCATTTCGCTTACGAACTGCATCAAATTCCCACCCTGGGAGGGTGGAAATTGATGCAGTTCGCGATGATGGGGGCCGTGAAGGACTTCCGCATCGTCGTGCTCGCCTCGGGCAGCGGCACCAACCTGCAGGCGATCATCGACAAGCTGCACGGGCGCGACGGAATACGCGTGGTCGGAGTCGGCTCCGACAAGGTCGGCGTGCGGGCGCTGGAACGAGCGCGGGCGGCGGGCATCGAGACCGCCTCCTTCCCGGTCGACGGCTACGAGGACCGGCCGACGCGGGACATGGCCATGGGGAATTGGATCGAGACGCACCGCGCCGACCTGATCGTCCTCGCCGGCTACATGCAACTGCTGGGCAAGGAATTTGTCGCCCGCTTCCGCCAACGGATCGTCAACGTTCATCCCGCCTTCCTGCCGGACTTCCCGGGACTGGACGCGATCGGCCAGGCGCTCGAGGCCGGCGTCGAGACGACCGGCGTCACCGTCCACTTCGTCGACGAGGGCGTAGACACCGGGCCGGTGATCGCCCAGCGCGAGGTGCCGGTGCCGGCGAGCCGCGACCGTGCCGCCCTGGAGGAGGCGATCCACGCCACCGAGCACGAGCTCTACCCCGAGGCGATCCGCATGATCGCGAGTGGCGCAGTTAGGATCGGCGGCGGCGGCGATCAGTCCGTCGTCTCGATCGATGAGTGACGCTCCCGCAGACACCCAGCAGGCGGCCGTGAGCGACGGCGCCGTCCGCGTGCGGCGGGCGCTGGTCTCGGTGTCGGACAAGACCGGGGTCGCCGACTTCGCCCGCGGGCTCGCCGGCCTCGGCGTCGAGATCCTCTCCACCGGGGGCACGGCGACGGCGCTGCGCGAGGCGGGCCTCGAGGTCACCGACGTCTCCGAGTTCACCGGCCAGGAGGAGATCCTCGGCGGCCGCGTGAAGACGCTGCACCCGCGACTGCACGCGGCACTGCTGGCACGCCGCGGCGACCCCGAGCACATGGCGACGCTGGAACGCGAGGGGATCGAGCCGATCGACCTCGTCTGCGTCAACCTCTACCCGTTCGAGGAGACCGTGGCCGGGCACGAGGTCACCCACGAGGTCGTCGTCGAGAACATCGACATCGGTGGGCCGACGATGATCCGCGCCGCGGCGAAGAACCACGAGGGGGTCGCGGTGGTGGTCAAACCCGAGTCCTACGACGCGGTCCTCGCCGAGCTGGAGGAGAACGACGGAGCCCAATTGTCGGCCGCCACCCGGCACTGGCTCGCCAACGAGGCCTTCGCCCAGACGGCGCGCTACGACGCGGCAATCAGCCGCTGGTTCTCGGCCGAGTACGAGGAGTTCCCCGAGCACCTGGCGGTCGCTTACGAGAAGGTCCTCGACCTCTCCTATGGCGAGAACCCGCACCAGCGAGCGGCGCTCTACGCGGAAGCGGGGGTACGCAGCCACATCCTCTCGCGGGTCTCGAAGCTGCACGGCAAGGCCCTCTCCTTCAACAACGTGCTCGACCTCGACTCGGCCCGCCGCCTGGTCGAGGACTTCGACGAGCCGGCCTGCGCGATCATCAAGCACAACAACCCCTGTGGGGTGGCGATCGGCGCCGACGCGCTCGAGGCCTACCTGAAGGCGCTGGCCTGCGACCCGATGTCGGCCTTCGGCGGCGTGATCGCCTTCAACCGGCCGGTCTCCGAGGAGCTGGCGAAGGAGCTGCACGAGAACTTCGTCGAGGTGCTGATCGCGCCCGACTACGGGCACGGGGCGCTCGCCGTCCTGCAGCAGAAGGAGGCAATCCGCATCCTCTGCGAGGAGGAGCGCCGCCAGCGCGACCCGGCCGAACGCGACGTCAAACGGGTGCTCGGCGGCCTTCTCGTCCAGGATCGCGACGGCGACCCCGAGCCGCGCGAGCTGATGGAGATCGTGACCAAGACGCAGGCGAACGAGCAGCAGTGGGACGACATGTGCTTCGCCTGGACGGTGGTGCGCCACGTGCGCTCGAACGCGATCGTGATCGCCAAGGACGGCGCCACGCTCGGCATCGGCGCCGGCCAGATGAGCCGCGTCGACTCGGTGCGGCTCGCGGTCGAGAAGTGCCGCGACGCGCGCGGCGAGGGTGCCGAGGCGCTGCTCGCCGGCTCAGCCGTCGCCTCCGACGCCTTCTTCCCCTTCGCCGACGGACCCCAGCTGGCGATCGAAGCCGGCTCCACGGCCGTGATCCAGCCCGGCGGCTCGAAGCGCGACGCCGAGGTGATCGACGCCTGCGACGCCGCCGGCGTGGCGATGGTCTTCACCAAGCACCGGCATTTCCGGCACTAGCCGGACACGGACCCTGCCCTCACGAAGAACTCTAGGTTAGCTCGCGCTGCAGGCGCGTCGCCTTCTCGACGTGGCCGCAGATTTCGTCGACTGTGTCAGCGGTGACGAGCAGCTCCATGTCGGGCGGTGAGATCAGCGAAGTGTCATCGAGGTCCTTGTCGATCCACTCGAGCAGCGGCTCCCAGTGCTCGGAGTCGACGAGGATCGTCGGGAAGAGCCGGATGCGGTGGGTCTGGATCAGGGTGAGGCTCTCGAAGAGCTCGTCGAGGGTGCCGTAGCCGCCGGGGAAGATGACGAAGGCGCGCGCGTAACGGACGAACATCAGCTTGCGGGCGAAGAAGTAGTGGAAGGCGAGGCCGCGGTTGACATAGGGGTTGGCCTTCTGCTCCGCCGGCAGTTGGATGTTGAGGCCAACGGATAGGCCGCCCGCCTCGGCGGCCCCGCGATTGGCCGCCTCCATCAGGCCGGGACCGCCGCCGGTGATCACAGTGAAGCCCTTGCTCGCAAGGCAATGCGCGGTTTCGCGGCAGAGCTCATACCAGCGGTGGCCCTCCTTCACGCGCGCCGAGCCGAAGATCGAGACACCATCCTCGACATCACGCAGGGAGTCGAAGCCCATGTCGATCTCGGCTTTGATCCGGTCGAGACGGAGGTCGTCCTCCTCCTCGACGTCGCAAGGAGAACGGAACAGCTCCCTGTCGCGCTTCCCGTCGGTTGCCATGCGGTCCTCCCTCCCCAGCAGTACCCCCGACGGGATTCGAACCCGTGCCGCGCGGCTTAAAAGGCCGCCGCTCTAACCAACTGAGCTACGGGGGCGCGAGTCGTGGATTCGGCTTTGGCTAGCCGTTTCCCCGACTTTGTCGGCTACCAGCGTAGAGCCTCGGGCAGGATCGGCGTCGGCTCCGCTGCCCATTGCTGCCTATTGCGAGAGCTTGCCGACGAATCCCGCTTCTAGGGTAAGGGGGCCTTTGGTCCCGATAGGCCGCCTGCCAGCAGAAAACCATAGATCCCCTTCGGGTCCCTTCGTCAGCGATTTGGGGATCAGCTCACAGTCATCATCGAGGCATATCGGCTCAGCGACACTTCCCGCTGGCGTGATCGAGTCGATGGCAACTCGGTTGCCTTCATCGAGACCTGTCGTGAACCAGATGCGTTCCCCCGGCCCAGCCGTAATTGCCCCGGTTCCTCCTACCCCGGGGACGGGGAATTCGGTGATCGACCCACTCGTCTTGATCCGGCCGATCTTGTTCCTGCGCCCTCGCTGCGGGTAGGGCGGGGGTCCCTCCGTGAACCACAGATTCCCATCGGGGCCGACGGCGATTAATCCCGGCACCCTGCTCCTGTCAGGCAGGGGAAAGTGGGTAATTCGACCCGTGGGGGTAATGCGGCCTATCCTCGAGGCGTCCCTTCGCACGTGCCGCCGCCTCGATCGCCGTCGAGGCAAGGTCTGCTCGGTGAACCAGAGGTTGCCGTCGGGCCCGGCGACGATCCCCCATGGGACGTTCTGAGGCGGGAGGAGAAATCGTGTGACCTTCCCCGAGGTACTGATCCGTCCGATCTCGGAGCGAGGCCGCCCACTGCGCCAGAACCTCTCCGTGAACCAGAGGTTTCCGCCGGTCCCTACGGCGATCGAGTTCGTGCTCCCAACAGCATTGTCGAGCCGGTAGTCGGCGAATTCACCTGCAGGGGAAATGCGGCCGGCCTTCGCGATCAGATAACCGGCCTTGTTGAAGAGGCTCTCGGTGAACCAGAGGTTGCCGTCGGGCCCGGCGACGATCTGGCCAGCCGACCTTTCCCGAGGCAGGGGAAACTCACTCACCAGACCACCGCCTGGGGTGATTCGACCGATAGCCGCTTTCGCTTCATACCCCGAGCTTGCGTAGTCTGAAGACCAGACGTTCCCATCGGGGCCGACGGTAATCGAACTGGCCTGGGTGGCAGGAGGGAGTGGGAAGAACGATGCCTGCTCAGCCCCCGCGTTCGTCGTGGCCAGCAGTGAAGGCAGGACGACGGCGAGTCCGTAGGCGAAGGCGGCTGAGAGCCTCGAAGGACGTCTGATCCCCCTCATGGAAGCTCGGGGAGGCCCTGGTAGGTGGTCGAGGCCTCGGCGTGGGTGCGGCGCGGGATGCGGCCGGCGGCGTGGGCGGCGTGGCCCGCCTCGACCGCGAGGCGCAGGGCGGTCGCCATTGCGGTCGGGTCGGCGGCGCCGAAGATCGAGCTGGCGGCGAGCACGGCGGAGCAGCCCAGCTCCATCGCCAGCGCCGCGTCTGAGGCGGTGCCGATGCCGGCGTCGAGGATGACCGGGACGGAGGCCCGCTCGGCGATGATCGCGATGTTGTAGGGGTTGCGGATGCCGGCGCCCGAACCGATTGGCGAGCCGAGCGGCATCACCGCGGCGCAACCCGCCTCCTCGAGGCGACGGGCGAGGATCGGGTCGTCGTTGGTGTAGGGGAGGACTGTGAAGCCCTCGCCGACGAGGGTCTCGGCAGCGTCGACGAGCTCCACCGCGTCGGGGAAGAGGGTGCGGTCGTCGCCGATCACCTCGAGCTTGATCCAGTCCGTCTCGAAGGCCTCGCGGGCGAGCTGGGCCGTTCGCACGGCGTCGCGCGCCGTGTAGCAGCCGGCCGTGTTGGGCAGGGTGAAGAGGCCGAGCCGGTCGAGGACGTCGAGGACCGAACCCTTCGCGTCGGGGTCGATGCGGCGCAGGGCAACCGTGACGATCTCGGTTCCAGCGGCCTCCAGCGCCTGCTCCATCTGCTCGAGCGAGCGGAAGCCGCCGGTGCCGGCGATCAGGCGCGAAGTCCATGCCCGGCCGCCGAGCTCCCATCCCTCGGCCCCGCCCTGGATCGCGGCCAGCACCTCGACCCTGCTGCCATCGGCGAGCGGCGTCGTGGCCCACTCGCCGCGCGGGGCGACCTCTCCGTCGAGGGCGATGGCAACGCCGCGCGTCGCTTCCACCCCCGCCGCCTGCGCGGCGTCGGCGAGCGTCGAACCGGCCGGCAGCTCCAGCTGCTCACCGTTCAACTCGATCCTCATCGAACGCCCTCCACCACGCGGCCATCGGCGATCAGCTCAGCCACCACGTCGCCGGCGAGCGGCGCCAGGAGGATGCCGTTGCGGTAGTGGCCGCAGGCGAGGACGAGGCCGTCGAGTGCACCCGGACCGACCAGCGGCAGGTTGTCGGGTGTGCCGGGGCGCAGTCCCGCCATCGCCTCGACCAGCTCCGTCTCTGCGACCTCGGGAAGCAGGCGATAGGCCTCGCGCAGCAGCTCGTGGACCCCGCCTGCGGTGACAGCGGTGTCGAAGCCGCGCTCCTCGACCGTGGCGCCGACGACCAGTCGGCCGTCGGGACGGGGAACGAGATAGACGCGCTCGGAGACGACGATCCGCTCGCAAGGCGCCTTGCCGTCGAGCGCCCGCAACTCCAAGATCTGTCCCTTGACCGGACGCACTGGAGGCCGGGCGTTCTGTGGAAGCCAGTCGGCGACTCCCGACCAGGCGCCCGCGGCGAGCACGACTGTGTCGGCTCGCAGCTGCTCGCCAGCGTCCGTGCGCACGCCGGACAGGCGCCCGCCGTCAATGACCGCTTCGCGCACCTCCACCCCGGTCCGCACCTCGACTCCCTCGGCTTCGAGGGCTGCGAGCAGCGCGGCTGTCATCCGTCGCGGGTCGATCGCGCCCTCGCCGGGGGCGAGCACCCCGCCGTTGAAGGACGGCGTCAGCCCCGGCTCCAGTTCGCGGCAGCGGCGCGGCGCCAGCCATTCCGCGCCCAGCCCGAGCGAGCGCTGCAGCTCGTGGATGCGGCGCAGCTCGGCCGCCTCGTCGCGGTCGAGGGCGACGTGCAGAGCCCCCTGCTGCGTAAAGCCGCAGTCGAGCCCGCTCGCCGCCTCCAGCTCGGCGACGAAGGCGGGATACCGCTCGGCGGCCGCAAGCGTCATCCGCAGCAGCTCGGGCTCGCCGAAGGCGAGCTCGCCGACCGGCGCCAACATGCCCGCGGCGACTCGCGTCGCTCCCGCCGGCGGGGCATCTCGCTCGAGAACGACGACCCGCCCGCCGCGCCGCGCAATGCTCCAGGCGCAGCAGAGACCGATCGCGCCCCCTCCAACAACCACCGCGTCGTAACCGCTTCTCTCGCTCATCTTGCCTCCGCCGGCATTACCCGGATCAGGTCCAGACGGTCGGTGGCCTCGTTGCCACCCTCTCAGCCTCTTGGGCTCCCGTACCCCGGATGCTACTCCTGGCGATAATCGAGGGGTGAGCCTCGCCTCTCCCGACGCCAAGGGCCCGCTGCGCCGCGAGCGGCTGCGCACCGCGCGGCTCTACCTCTGCTGCGAGGCGCGGCCGCACGGGCAGGACCCCGAGCCGCTGCTTCGCGCAGCGTTGAGCGGCGGCGTCGACATCGTGCAGCTGCGTGAGAAGGAACTGCCGCGGCGCGAGATCGAGCTGGCCGCGCAGACCTTCCGTCGCCTCTGCGACGGCTACAGCGCCCTCTTCGTCGTCAACGACGACCCCGACCTGGCTCGCGCCTGCGACGCCGACGGCGTCCACATCGGGCAAGACGACACGCCGGCCGCCGAGGCACGGGCCGCCCTCGGCCCGGACGCGATCGTCGGCCTCTCGACCCACTCGGGGGAGCAGATCGCGGCCTCGACGGACCAACCGGTCGACTACATCAGCGTCGGGCCGATCTGGGAGACGCCGACCAAGGAGGGCCGCCCGGCCGTCGGACTGGAGCTGATCCGGCATGCGGCGGAGAGCGCGCCGCACCCCTTCTTCGCGATCGGCGGCATCGACGCGACCAGCGCTCCCCAGGTGGTCGACGCCGGGGCGCGGCGAATGTGCGTGGTGCGGGCGGTCCGCGACGCCGAGGACCCGGCCACTGCGGCCGAGGAACTGCGCAACGCCTTCGCTCCCCTTGGGGAGGCGGCACCGGGTGCCTGATCCCAGCTCAGCTCAGCCGCAAAAGCGAAAGCGGCGGGATCCGGCGAGTCCCCGCGAGCACATGGAGCGCGGCTACGCCAAGGCCGAGGAGCGCAACCGCGAAGCGCGCGAGGCACTTGAGCCGCTGGCCGAGGGCGAACGGCCGCTGGTGGTGACGATCGGCGCCGTGGTCTCAGCGCTCGTCGTTCTCTCGATCCTCGTCGGCTACCTCGCCGGGGCCGACGTCAACGGCGACAAACCGCGCCTGGCCCAGGCCCTGGCGCCCGCCCTGCTGATGAGCGCGATGGCCTGGGGAATGTGGCGCGCCCGCTACTGGGCGGTGCTCGGCTTCCAGCTCGTCCTCGTCTTCCTCATCTTCAGCGCCGTCTACGGCCTCGCCCTGCAGGCGGCGACTGTGGCGCAGGTTCTCGCCACTCTCGCCCTGCTCGCCGTCGCCGGCACCTTCTTCTACTTCATGGTGAAAGCGATGGCGCGCATCCAGATGCCGACGCGCCTGCCGAGGGACTAAGCCAGCGTTCCGGTGCGCTTTATGCGGTTATAGCCCACATAAGGCGCACCGGAACGTTGCTTCTATAGGCTCAGGAACGTGGCTGACTCTTTCGACGTGATCGTCATCGGCGGGGGCCCGGGCGGCTACGTGGCCGCGATCCGCGCCGCCCAGCTGGGCAAGAAGACCGCGGTCGTCGAGCGCGACAAGCCCGGCGGACGCTGCCTCAACTACGCCTGCATCCCGGCGAAGACCGTCCTGCGCACGGCCGAGATCTACGACCAGGCGCGCGAGAGCGCCGAGCTCGGCGTCGTCGCCGAGGGCGTCTCGCTCGACTGGGAGGCGCTCGGCAAGCGGCGCGTCGCCGTCTCGGAATCGCTCTCCGGCGGGGTGAAGATGCTCTGGGACAAGAACAAGGTCGCGCTGATCGAGGGCGACGGCGCCCTCACCGCCGAGGGCAACGTCGCGGTCGGCGACGAGCTCTACGAGGCGGGCACAGTCGTCCTCGCCACCGGCTCGGTGGCGCTGCCGATTCCAGGGGTCGAGTTCGGCGGGCGCGTCGTCGACACCTGGGGCGCCTGGTCGCTCCCCGAGCAGCCGCAGAAGATCGCGGTGGCCGGGGCCGGCGCCTCAGGCTGCGAGATCGCCTCCGCCTACGGCCGCTTCGGCACCGAGGTCGTCCTGATCGAGATGCTCGACCAGATCCTGCCCGCCGAGGACAAGGACATGGCGCGGGTCGTCGAGAGGGCCTTCAAGAAGCAGAACGTCACGATCTCGACCGGGACGCCGGTGCGCGACGTCGAAGCCGGCGAGGGCTCGGTCAAGCTCGGCTACGGCGAGGAGACGACCGAGGTCGACTACCTCTGCATCGCCGGCGGCCGGGCACCCGACGTCGAGGGGCTCGGCCTCGACGCGGCGGGCGTCAAGCTCGCCGAGAACGGCAAGGTCGAGGTCGACGAGTACGGCCGCACCTCGAACCCGAAGGTCTACGCGATCGGCGATCTCGTCAACGCGAAGGCGCTCGCCCACAAGGCCTCCGAGGAGGGCGTGGTCGCGGTCGAGCACGCCGCGGGGCAGCCGACTCATCCGGTCGACCAGAACCTCGTCGCCGGGGCGACCTTCTGCCACCCCCAGGTGGCGAGCGTCGGGCTGACCGAGGCCGCCGCCAAGGAGGCCGGGTACGACGTCAAGGTCGGCAAGCAGAAGCTCGGCGGCGTAGGGGGCGCAACCGTCTACGACGACAAAGACGGGCTGGTCAAGCTCGTCGTCGACTCCAAGTACGGCGAGATCCTCGGCGCCCACGTGGTCGGCAACCGCGCCTGCGACATGATCGCCGAGCTGGTCGCGACGATGGCGCTCGAGGGCGGCTATCAGGAGCTGGCCGGGATCGTCCATCCTCACCCGACGATCTCCGAGGCGATTCCGGAAGCGGCACGCGCCGTCGACAAGTGGGCCATTCACGCTTGAGCGCTCCCCGCGCCACCTTCTACTTCGACCTGGGGAGCCCCTACGCGTATCTGGCCGCCGAGCGGATCAGCGGCCTCTTCACCGAGGCCGGGCTGGCGCAGCCCGAGTGGCAGCCGATCCTGCTCGGGGGGCTGTTCAAGCGTTTCGGCCGCGACTCATGGGGGAACGGACCGGAGCGGGCAGAGGGGATGGCCGAGGTCGAGCGGCGGGCCGCCGCCTACGGGCTGCCGCCGCTGACCTGGCCCGATCCCTGGCCGGGGAACATGCTGGCCGCGATGCGCGCTGCGACGTTCGCCAAGCAGACCGGGCGCACCGTCTCCTTCGCCCTCGCCGCCTTCCGCCAGGCCTTCGCCGCCGGGCGCGACCTCTCCGAGACCGACAACGTGCTGATCGCCGCCGCCGCCTGCGAGCTGCACCCGCGAGCGCTGCTCAAGGCGGTCGAGACGGAGGGGGTGAAGACGGCGCTGCGCGAGGCGACCGATGCCGCCGCCGAGCTGGGCGTGACCGGCGTGCCGTCGCTGGTCGTCGGCGGCGAGGTCTTCTGGGGGGACGACAGAGTCGAGGAGGCGGTCGAGGCGGCGAGCTAAGGTCCGTCGCGATGGCCGATCTCCCTGACGCCTCCACCTGTTACGAGCTGCTCGCACGGATGGCACTGATCCGCCGCTTCGAGGAGGAGGCGGGGCGCCAGTACCAGCGCGCCAAGGCCGGCGGCTTCCTGCACCTGGCGATCGGCGAGGAGGCGACGATCGTCGGCGTCGCCGCGGCGATGCGCGACGAGGACTACCTGATCGGCACCTACCGCACCCACGGTCACGCGATCGCCCGCGGCACCGAGCCCAAGCACGTGATGGCCGAGCTCTTCGGCCGCGTCGACGGGACCAGCGGCGGCCGCGGCGGCTCGATGCACATCTTCGACGCCGAGCACCGCTTCATGGGCGGCTACGGGATCGTCGGCGGCAACCTGCCGATCGCCGCCGGCCTCGCCCTCGCCTCCGAGTACAAGGGCGAGGACGCGGTCACCGTCTGCATGTTCGGCGACGGCGCCTCCAACGCCGGCAACTTCGGCGAGACGATGAACCTGGCGGCGCTCTGGAGCCTGCCGGTCCTCTTCCTGGTCGAGAACAACCTCTACGGGATGGGGACCTCGGTCGAGCGCCACTCCGCCCAGACCGACCTCTCCAAGAAGGCAGAGGGCTACGGGATCTCAGGACGGCGAATCGACGGCATGGACGTGCTTGCGGTGCGCGAGGCGGTTGCCGAGGGCGTCCGGGCCGCCCGCGAGGAACGGCGGCCGACGATGATCGAGGCCTTCACCTACCGCTACCGCGGCCACTCGGCGGCCGATCCCGAGGTCTACCGCGAGCGCGAGGAGGTCGAGGAGTGGCAGGAGAAGGACCCGATCGAGAGCTTCGCGCGGCGCTGCGTGGAAGCGGGCGTGCTGGGCGAGCGCGAGGTGCAGGAGGTGCGCGACAAGGCGACCGAGGCGGTGCTGGCCGCGGTCGAGTTCGCCGACGCCTCGCCCGAGCCGCCGCTCGACACCCTCTACGAGAGCCTCTACGTGCTCGACAGCGCCGCCGGCTGGTACGCGGTCGACGAGCGCAGCCCCGAACCACACCGCGGCGAGCACGAGGAGAGGATGCCGGCTGCGGCGCGCGAGCTTGCCGAGGCGGGCGCCGCCTACGCGGGACAGCCGGACGGGCCGCGTCCGAACCCGGCCGAGCACGGGGATGCCCAGGAGGGCGTCGAGCCCGAGGTCGCCGAGGAGGGCGACGATTCCCCCGTTGCCGAGGAGGTCGAGGACTGATGGCGACGCTGCGGATGCGCGAGGCACTGCGGGACGCAATGGCAGAGGAGATGCGGCGCGACGAGGCGGTCTTCGTGATGGGCGAGGACGTCGGCGTCTTCCAGGGAGCGTTCAAGGTGACCGAAGGCCTGCTCGAGGAGTTCGGCGAGCGGCGGGTGCGCGACACGCCGATCTCCGAGAACACGATCGTCGGCACGGGCGTCGGGGCGGCGATGGCGGGGCTGCGCCCGGTGGTCGAGCTGATGACGGTGAACTTCGCCCTGCTGGCGCTCGACCAGATCGTCAACCACGCGGCGGCGATCCCTTACATGTTTAACGGCCAGGCGCGGGTGCCGATGGTGATCAGGATGCCGGGCGGCGGTGGCCACCAGCTCGGCCCCACCCACTCGCACAGCTTCGAGGCGCTCTTCCTGCAGGTGCCGGGGCTGCTCGTCGCCTGCCCCTCGACGCCGGCCGACGGCAAGGCGCTGCTGAAGGCGGCGATCCGCGACGACAACCCGGTGATCTTCATCGAGCACGAGAACCTCTATGGGCGACGGGGCGAGGTCGCCGACGACGGGGACGAGACGCTGCCCTTCGGCCAGGCCGCGGTGCGGCGCGAGGGCGGCGACGTGACGATCGTCGGCATCCTCAAGATGGCCCACGTGGCCGAGGACGCGGCGCGGGTCCTCTCCCACGAGCACGGCGTCGAGGCCGAGGTGATCGACCCCCGCACCCTGCGCCCGCTCGACCTCGACACGATCCTCGCGTCGGTGCGCAAGACGAACCGGGTCGTGATCGTCGAGGAGGGCTGGCCGCACGGCGGCGTCGGCGCCAACCTGGCGACCCTGATCACCGAGCAGGCCTTCGATCACCTCGACGCGCCGGTGCAGCGTGTGACCGGCGCCGACGTGCACATGCCCTACTCGCGACGGCTGGAGCAGGCGGCGATTCCGCACGAGGAGCACGTGGTGCAGGCGGCCCTTGCGGCATTGGAGGGAAGCATCTGATGCCCGACGTCGTCATGCCGCGGCTCTCGGACTCGATGGAGGAGGGAACGGTCCTGCAGTGGTTCAAGCAGGTCGGAGACGAGGTGGCTGTGGGCGACGAGCTCGTGGAGATCGAGACCGACAAGGCGAACATGGCGTACGAAGCCGACGTGGCGGGCGTGCTTAGCGAGATCCTGGTGCAGGAGGGCGAGACGGTGGCGATCGGCACTCCCATCGCCAGAGTTGACGGTGAGGGATCAACCGGTTCCGCCGCGGGTCCTGTCGCCGCAGGGGACCCACCGCCCCCTCCGGTCGCTAAAGCGTCCTCGGGGGCGGTCCCCCCTACGACGCCACCCGCGGCACAAGCGGAAGAGAGGCCGATCAACGCGGCCCCGCAAGCTTCAACCGAAGACGGTCGGATCAAGGCATCGCCCATAGCTCGCCGGCTCGCCAAGGAGAAAGAGCTCGATATATCTCGGCTGCATGGCTCGGGTCCCGGCGGCCGCATCGTCAAGGCGGATGTAGAGAAGGCTGCTGCCGCGGGTGGCGAGGGCGGGGTGTCCCTCGAACCGGCGGATACTCAAAGCGGCGAGCTGATTAGCGAGCCGCTTGTCGGGACGAGGGGCACCCCACCCTCGCCACCCGCGGTCGAAACCGCCAAGGGCACGGTCTCGTACGAAGACCCGTCCAAACTCCAGGCAACGATCGCCCGGCGCATGGCCGAGTCGAAGGCGACGGCGCCGCACTTCTACCTCGAGGCAGAGGTGGACATGAGCCGCCTGGTCGAGGCACGGAGACAGATCAAGGCCTCGGCCGGCGAGGGCGATGTCGTGCCCTCCTTCAACGACATGATCGTCAAGGCCTGCGCGCTGGCCCTACGCGAGCACCCGCGCGCCAATGGCGCCTACAGGGACGGTCGTTTCGAGCTCTACTCGCGCGTCAACGTCGGCATCGCGGTGGCCGCGAACGACGCGTTGGTCGTCCCGACGATCTTCGACGCCGACACGAAGGTCTTGCGGCAGATCGCTTCCGAGGCGCGGACCCTGGCGCAGAAAGTCCGCGGCGGGCAGATCACGCCACCCGAGCTCTCCGGCGCCACCTTCACCGTCTCCAACCTCGGGATGTTCGGGATCGACAGTTTCGCCGCCGTGATCAACCCGCCGCAGGCGGCGATCCTTGCCGTCGGCGCGATTGCCGAGCGTCCCGTCGTCCGTGACGGTCACCCCACCACCGCGCACCTGATGCGCGTCAACCTCGCCTGCGACCACCGCATCCTCTACGGCGCCCAGGCCGCCGAGTTCCTCGCCCGGATCAAGGCCTTGCTCGAAGAGCCACTCGCACTAGCGCTCTGAGGGACCGGCGACCCTCAACAGGTCTTCTTCGCGCCCGTCACCGCGTTCCAGGCGCGACCGACCGAGAAGTCGGCGGAGACGCGGAAGACGCCGGGATGGGCGGCGCGGGCGACGGTCCAGTCGCCGCGGCGCAGCAGGCAACCCGCGCCCCGTGAAATCGACCAGTAGGGCGTGAAGTTGACGCGAACGAGGAATTCGCCGGGACGGCTGACGTCGAGGCCGAAGCTCTGGCGCCCGACCCAGAGGACTCTGGCCGCGGCGGGCCCCAGGGGGTCGACAAGCGGCTCGGGGTCGCGGACGGCGTAGACGCGCCAATGCGGCGAGCTCCAGCGCGGGTCGAGGTAGGACGGCGCGGAGAGGATCAGGCGACGCTCGGCGACCGAGGAGTAGTCGAGTGGCGCGTCGGGCAGAGCGACGTAGGAGATCGCGTTCTGTCGCAGCCAGTGGCCGTACGTCGCGACATTCAGCGGCTCGTCGTCGCCGTAGAAGATGTCGTCGCGGGTGGTGTCGAGCTGGCGCAGCCAGCCGCGGGCGAGCTCGAACCGCGGCGCGAGGTAGGCCGACTCCCAGTGGTTGGCGGTCGGCGGAACCTCGACGCGGACCCCGGGGCCGCCGTGCGTGCGCAGCCAGTGGGCCACCGGTTCGAAGTAGCCGGCCGACGTCGAAGGGTCGCCAACGCTGCGCGCGATCTGGCTGACGCTCGCCGTCACCTGCCAGTAGAGGCCGCCGGCGAGGGCGAGCGAGAGGATCAGCACGGAGAAGCGGTCGAGTCGCGGCCGGTGCGCAAGCACGACCGCCGCCAGCACCGGACCTCCGAAGAGAGCGCCGAGCCGCACCGCGTTGCCGCCGAGCGGGTTCGGCACCAGCCAGAGCAGCGTCGCCGCGACGACGTAGCCGACGAGCGCCCAGCGCAACTGGCGCTCCTCGCGGCCGAGGCCGCGGGTGACGTAGAGCGCCCCCCCGCACCAGAGCGGGATCGCCAGGTAGGAGGAGAAGGCGAAGGGGAACTGGCCGGGCTCGGGGAAGGCGAGGTTCGGCAGGGCGACGAGGGCGAGGGCGAGGGCGCCTGCGGCCACTCCGGCGCGGTTCAGCGGACGGCCCCGCTCGAGCGCCCCGACCGCGACGAGGCCGGCGAGGAAGGCGGCGGCGACCGGGCTGGAGAGCGCGCAGGCCGCAGCGGCCGTCAGGGCGAGCGGGCCGCGGTCGAGCTGCAGTGCCCGCAGGGCGGCGAGAGCGAAGGCGACGCCGAGGGCGAAGGTCAGCTGCCCGTCCGCGAGCAGGGTGACGACGCCCGCGGCGAACCAGAGGGTCGCCCAGCGCGCAGGCTCCCCCCAGCGGTCGCGCACGAGGCGGTCGAAGAGGTAGGAGGAGGAGACGACCGAGAGCGTTCCCACCAGTTGGGGGCTGAGCAGCGAGGCGAGCGGCGGGAAGAGGACGCTGTAGGTGAGCGTGTAATGGCCGCCGTACCAGCTGCCGTTCCAGATCGCGAGGCCAGCGCGCTGGAAGAGCTCGGTGCGGAAGACCTGCGCCGCAAGGTCGCCGACCTGCGGGTTCCAGGCGAGCATCGCAGCCGCGAGAAGGGCGCTGAGCGCGACGGCTGGGAGCCAGTCGGGCCTGAGGGACTTGGACTGGGCCATTGGGGACAGCGCTAAGGATAGGTGGGCGCCATGCAACGATTCCACCGTGAGCGCCGAAGTCCTCGTCGTCCGTTGCGGCCTCGTCCCCTACGAGGAGGCCGCCGTAGCCCAGCGCTGGCTGCGCGACGCGCGCGAGGACGGCTCGATCCCGGACGTGCTGCTGCTGCTCGAGCACCCGCCCGTCTACACGCGCGGGCGCCGCTCGGACGACGCCGAGCTGCCGATGGCGCGCGAGTGGTACGAGATGCAGGGCATCGAGGTGTGCGACACCGACCGCGGCGGGCGAGTCACCTACCACGGGCCGGGACAGCTGGTCGCCTACCCGATCGTCTCGCTGCGCCCCTATGGCGACGACGTGCACGAGTACGTGCGGCGGCTGGAGCGGGTGGCGATCGGCGCGCTGGGCGCGCACCGGGTGGCCGCGACGACGATCGAGGGGCTGACGGGGGTGTGGACCGAGGGCGAGCCGCCGGGGTCCGCGGCGGGACCGGCGGAAGCGCGCAAGATCGGCTCGATCGGCGTCCACGTCAGCCGCGGGGTGACGACGCACGGGCTTGCCGTCAACGTCGACAACGACCTGCAGCCGTTCGAGTGGATCGTGCCCTGCGGGATCGAGGGCTGCCGGGTGACCTCGCTGAGCCGCGAGTTGGGCGCCGAGCAGGGCCTCGACGCCTTCGCCGAGACGCTTGCCGCGCAGTACGCGGAGGTGTACGAACGCACCCCGGCGAGCGCGAGCCCCGCCGATCTCGGCATCGACAACGCTAGGCTCGGGATAGCGTGAGGGAATCGACTGCAGAGCCAACCGAGCGCGTCCACGTGACGCGCTCGCGCGCCAAGCCGGGCGGCACCGCGGCAGAGAGCGACGGCACAGTCCCCTTCCGCCGCGCGCGCAAGCCGCCCTGGCTGAAGGTGCCGGCGCCCGGCGGGCCGACCTACCGGCGACTGAAGTCGATGATCGGCTCCGACAACCTGCACACGGTCTGCGAGGAGGCGAATTGCCCCAACGTCGGCGAGTGCTGGGAGCGGGGCACGGCGACCTTCATGATCCTCGGCGACGTCTGCACCCGGCGCTGCGGCTTCTGCAACGTGAAGACGGGGGTGCCGACCTGGAACGACCCGCTGGAGCCGATGCGCGTCGCCAACCAGGTGAAGCGGATGGGCCTGCGCCACGCGGTCGTCACCTCGGTCGACCGCGACGACCTGCCCGACTACGGGGCGAGCGCCTTCGTCGGCGTGATCCGCTCGATCCGCATGCAGGCGCCGGGCTGCAAGGTCGAGATCCTCACCCCCGACTTCCGCGGCCAGGAGATGCCGCTGGCGAAGGTGATCCACGAGCGCCCCGACGTCTTCAACCACAACGTCGAGACCGTGCCGCGCCTCTACCCGGTGGCGCGGCGCGGCTCCAAGTTCCTGCGCTCGGCGCGGGTGCTGAAGATGGCGAAGGAGATGGGGGGCGAGCGCGTCGTCACCAAGTCGGGCCTGATGGTCGGCCTCGGCGAGTCCTTCGAGGAGATGGTCGAGGCCTTCGGCATCCTCCGCGAGCACCGCGTCCAGGTACTCACCGTCGGCCAGTACCTGCGCCCAACCGAGAACCACCTCCCGGTCGTCCGCTACTGGCACCCGGAGGAGTTCGAGGCGCTGGAGCGCGCCGCCTACGAGCTCGGCTTCGAGTCGGTGGCGTCAGGGCCTCTGGTGCGGAGCAGCTACCACGCCGACCAGAACCTGCCCGAGCGGGCGCTGGCGAGCGACTGAGCCCGATCAGTCCGAACGGCCCAGCAGACGACCCAACTTTCCCTTGACGGTCGAAGGCTCGGGCGGGCGAGGCGGAGGAGGAGCGGCGCGCGGCGCGCGGCTGCGACGCGACAGCAGCTCCGCCTCGCGCAGGAATGGGCTCGGCATCTCACGGTCATGGTGGAGATGCAAGTGACGCTGCGCCCGGGTGAAGGCAACGTAGGCAAGGCGCCGCTCCGCCTCCATCCCCTCGCCACGAGCTTCCTCCTCCGGCGTGACTTTCTGCGCCCGTGCGTGCGGCAACGATCCCTCGTCACAACCGACCACGATGACGTCGGGCCATTGACGCCCCTTCGAGCCGTGAATCGTTAGCAGTTCGATGCCATTCTTCTCGTCTCGAATGGCCTTCAGCTTGGCAGCCTGGCGCTCGAGATCTGCCAGGTATTCGGCCGGCGAACGTTCGCCGGCTTCTTTCTCGGCCCGCTCCAGCGCCTCGCACTCGAATTGGTCCAGACCGCCGAGCTCATCCGCTTCCTCGAACCACGCATCGAGGCCGCCCTCTCCACGCAAGAGGAACACCGCTTCTTTCGCGCTCACTGCGTCGCGGAGCGCTTCGAACAGCTCTCCCGGGGCGAGCAGCGATCCCCCCGCGCGGCGTGGCGCCGGGATCCGTTCGAAAGCGCCTTCGAACGACTGACCTTGGCGGAGGCTGGCCGCGATCGGATGCTCGGCTTTGGGGTTAAGGCTGCGACTAGGGGTTCGGCAGACCGCGCGGATGAGGTTCGAGTCCGCTTCCTCGGGATGAAGGGCCAGGCGGAGGTGCTGCTGAAGGGCCAGCCGTGCGCCCCGGGGCTCGAAGAGCTTCTCGTTGCCGTCGATCGGAACGTCGAGATCGGCACATGCTAGGGCGACCGGCCTGAGCAAGTTCGTCGTACGCGCGAGCACGGCGACCTCGCCCCGCTGCCTGGTCTTCAGCAGCTTTGCGATTTCAGTGGCGTCCTCCGCCGCACCGGTCACCTCGTGAATCGTGATCTGCCCTTCGTCCTCAGGGCGATACGGGCTTGGCTCGATCGGCTTGGGGAAGCGAACTCTGTTGATGCCGATCAGCGACCGCGAAGCCGCGACAACCTTGGCTGGACAGCGATAGTTGATCCCGAGAGAGACGCGCTCGAGGCCGGGATACAACTCGTCCAAGCAGATGATCCGCTCGACGCTGGCGCGACGGAAGGCATAGAGCGTCTGGTCCTCGTCGCCGACGCAGAAGAGCTTGTCGTCAGGCGAGGCGACGATCCTGACGATCAGCTCCTGCGCAGGCTCGATGTCCTGGTACTCGTCGACGAGCAACTGCTCGTAGCGTGCCTGCCAGCGCCCGCGGACCTCCTCGTTGCCGCGCAGCAAGAGCACCGCGCGGTGGACCAGATCGTCGTAGTCCACGCGCCTTTCCTGACGTTGCATCTTCTCGTACTCGGTGTATATCGTCGCCATCGCCAGCTGCTCCGGATCGCCACTCTCCGCCGCGACCTCCGCGTACTGCTCGGGAGTCAGCAGCAAGCCCAGCTTGATCTGGCTGAGCTTTTCCGTCGCTTCGCCGGTCTCTACCCACACCTCGGTCTTCTTGTGTGCGAGGAAGGCAAGGCGTCTCCATTGGGCGAGAGTGGGAGTTCCAATCTTGAGCCTGCTGGGCAGCTCGCCGGCGTCGATCAAGATGCGACGGCCGAGCCCGTGAAAGGTGAACGCCTCGACGCTGCCAACGCCGGCGGCCTGCAGGCGGCTCTCCATCTCCGCCTTGGCCGCTCTGTTGAACGTCAGGCAGGCGATGCGCTTGGCGGGCACGCCACGACGGCGCAGCTCCCTCACCCGCTCGACCAGGACCGTCGTCTTGCCACTACCCGCCGGGGCAATGATTTGCACGGGTCCGTCGCTCGCTTCGACCGCGGCGGCCTGGGTAGGATCGGGGGCGAAGTCGGTCTCCTTCAATTGCGGGGCGGGCTCCCGCGATCGACGAACTTCGCGCAGCCTCCAGCGGAGGCGCTCCAGCGAATGGGCATAGCCGAGTTCCTCCTCGATGAATTCGATGGGATCGAGCTCCTCGATCTCTTGGTGCGCACGGATCACCAACTCGATCCCGCGGCGAGTTGCCGGCTCAACGACGAAGCCGAGCAGGTCGGCCGCGCTTTCAGGGCCGTCGAGGTCAACGTCAACGACCGCGAGCCGATCGACTTGACTCAGCCAATCTAGCCAGGGCTGTGCGGGGCTGTTGAGCGACTCGCGCTGCATGCCCGTCCCGCGGGCCTCCGAGACCCAGTGTTTGACCTCTTGCCAGTGGATTTCCGAGAAGCCATCCAGCTCCCTGTCGCTGGTGCCCGTCAGCCAACGAACTGGACCCTCGTAAAAGGGCGTGAGGTCAGCGCTAGCTGACGTCACGGCGTCGCGGTCCGTGCGGTGCATGGGTTAACGCGGTATCGACGGAATATTCCGCAAACATAAACGCCGAGCTAGTGGAGCCAGCCGGGATCGAACCGGCGACCTCCGCCTTGCAAAGGCGGCGCTCTGCCAGCTGAGCTATGGCCCCGCCGGGGGAAGTTTAGGCGGGAGGAGCAGGTTGCGAGCGGATTGGCCGCTCAGTCGTCGAAGTCGAAGTCTTTGGGCGGCTTCTGCTCGAACCAGAGCTCGTCGTCCTCGGGGGTCTCCTCGAGGAAGTCGGGGGTCTCCTCGAGGACGTCCTCGTCGCGCCCGCGCGGCGCGTCGGCGACGGAAGGCTCATCTGACTCCAGCTCCTCGGCGTCCTCCTGCTCGGAGTCGCCGCCGGCGAGCTCGGGCTCCGGCTCGGCCGGTCCTTCAAGGGCCTGGTCGAGTTCGTCCGAGAGGCGCTGCTCGTTCCAGAAGGCGTCGTCCTCGTCTTCGTAGTCCTCGTCGTCGTCGGGAGCCGGGCCCTGGATGGCGACTTCCGCCTCCTCGTCCTCCTCCAGCTCGGCGAGCGGATCAGCCGACGAGAGGCGCGGCTCTGCCGCCTCCTCCTCGACCAGCTCCTCGTCGCTCGGGCTCGGCGACTCGGCCACCTCGTCGACCTCGAAGAGTTCGGTCGGCTGTTCGGCGATCACTTGGCGCTCCTCGGTCGAGTGCGAGGTCGGCTCGGCCTCCGCCTCCTCCGCGGGCGGGGGAGGCGGCTCCTGCAAATCGGCGATCGAGGGCTCCTGCCGCGCGGGTTTCTCCTCGGGCGCGTCGGGCTGCGCCATGAACTCGGTCGGCGCCTCGGCAAGCGGATCTGCCGCCGCCTCGTCGCCCGGCCGCTCCGCCTGGCCGAACGCCTCGTCCTCGAGCTGCTTCAGCTCGGACTCGCCGGCGCCGTGCTGGCGCTTCAGCTCCAGATGCTCTCGAATTGCCTCGTCAAGGATGCCCATGAGCGCGATTCCCGGGGAACCTAAAGCCTATGCGGTTATCCTTCGCCCTGCGAGGCACCTGGGACGATCCTCCCAACCTCGCACCTCGGGGCTATAGCTCAGCTGGAAGAGCGCCTGGATCGCACCCAGGAGGTCGCCGGTTCGAGTCCGGCTAGCTCCATCGAGGAGTCTCTGCAACGGGGTTCGGCTTCGGAAGCCGCTTCAACCGCCTCTGGAATCCGCGCCTATTTCAGGCACTACTACTAGTGTCTGAAATCGCGCCGATGCGCGGGGATTCTCGGCGCCGCACCGGAGACGAAGGGCGCCGCTCAGCACGATAAACCGCGACCCAGCGCAACGGCTCTACGAAGGGGTTTGCAGTCACCTCGGCTGCATGTCTGATAGTTTTGTCAACTCTGAGTTGAAGATGTTACCCATCTTAGGAAGAACCCATCAAACCTGAAAATGACGACCTGGAAGCACGGGTCACTCTGATCATCGTACGAATGATGATCAGGTTGATCAGCACGACGGCCCTGATAATCAGCGCCATGGGCACCCTCGCGCTCGTGGCGTTGTCGATCATCTACGGCTGAAGGGACGATGGCGAGCGAGGAGAAGCGCTCGATGGCCCTGAGCCTGGCTATCGAGGAGCAACGCGAGGACGGCGCTGGGGCGCTACGCGACACCATGATCTCCACCGCCCTCGACGAAGGCAACTCCGTCGCGGACGTCGCCGATGCCCTGGGGCTCACTGTGCAGGCGGTCTACAAGGTGCAGGCCCAGCGCCGGCGCGAGCCACGCGGTCCGCAGGGCGCTGGCGCCGACGAGCGCGCCGTCGTCGTCGCGCTGGAGGCCATGACCGACGCCATCGCGTTCGAGCGCCTGGTCAGCATCCTGATCGGAGACGTCGACTCCGCCGCCATACCGCTCGGGGGGCCCGGGGATCGCGGTCGCGACGCCGCCAACCCGGACTCCGAAGTGATTTTCACGGTCAGCCTTGACAAGCAGTGGAAACGCAAGGTCCAAGCCGACCTCGCGAAGATCGAGAAACACGGCTACAGACCGAAGAGGGTCTTTTCCGTCACCAACCGGCGCACCTCGCGCAAAGCAGTCGAAACGCTAGCCGAAATGATCGCCACGAATGGGATCAAGCTGACCGTCCTCGACCAGAAATGGCTGGTCGCAAAGCTGAGCGACCCTCGCTACCTGCACTTGCGCAGTGGCATCCTCAACATCGCGCCTCCGCGCAGCCCTTCCTTTCTCACCGCCGAGGCTTACCGACGCCTGCTCGACGGTCGTCCTCACCTGACGGGCCTCAGCGTCCACTTCACCGGCCGCAAGGTCGAGATACGCCGCGCCGCCGACCTACTTGAGCGCGATGGCGTCGTCCTGCTGAGCGGCGCCGGTGGCTACGGCAAGACCCGACTGGCCCTTGAGCTGGCCGAGGAGGACGACGGCGAGTGGCGCTTCATCGACGCCGACATGCCGTTCACCCCGGAGTCGATCAGCGAACTGTCGCCCTCTCCCCACCTCACCCTCGTAATCGACAACGCCCACCGCCGTGAGGACCTGGGCACGATCCTGACCGCCATGGCGGGGCGGCGGCTTATGCCGCGGATCGTGCTTCTCACCCGCCCGGGCTACCTCGAGAAGCTGAACGACCAGCTCGCGGCCACCCGGATCGGCCCTCTCGACGCCTCGCAAACCGTCGAGATAGGCCCCTTGGGCTGGCGCAGCATGGCGACGATGCTGAAAGCAAAACCGCTCGGGATCGAGTCGCCCGAACAGCGCGGTGCGATCGTCAACCTCGCCGAAGGAAACCCGCAGGTCGCGGTGATCGCCGCCCGGGTCGCGACCGAGCGGCGCTCGGTGGTAGGGCTCAGCGGCGATCAGCTGCTGCAGCGCTACATCGCCTACCTGATTCCGACCGCGATCCAGTCCGGCTCCGACGTGCGACGCCAGCGCCAGCTCTTGGCCCTGCTTGCCGCCCTCGACGGAATCGAGCATGAGGACAAGGCCCTCGTCGGTGAAGTGGCCGAGATGCTCCGCATCTCCCCCGAGAAGGTCCTCGACGGCCTCGATCAGCTCGCCGAGAGCGGCCTCGTGATCGCCGATCGCGCCCGACACAGGATCAAGCCCGACCTCCTTGCCGAGCACGTCCTCTTCGCCCTAACCCTGAGCGAGCGGTGGCAGCTCGCCCTAGACTACCGCCTGATCTTCAAGCGCTTTGGAGATCGACACCTGCCCCGCCTCGTCAAGGCGATCGGCGCCCTGCCGTTCAGCCTCTTCGACGACGAGGTCGCTGAGCGCCTCTACGACCTCGAGAGGACAGTTGCCGCTGCCGTCGAGGACAGCCCCTCCACCGACGCCGCCGGGCTAGTCCGCGAACTCTGCCACGGCCGCCCGGCGGTAGCAAAGCGTCTCGCCTTTGCCCTCCTGGACCGAATCGCGGACTCCGGCATGGGCCCCGATGAGAGAGTGATCGACCGCCTCCGCGAGGGCGCGATGCGGATGAGCGATTTCACCCGCAGCTGGCAGCTGCTGTTGCGCCTAGCCGCCGTGTCGGCCCACAGCCCAGCCGCCCTGAAAGCGGTGGGGGGGGCGATGTCGGAAACCTACGAGCGCATTCCCGAGGGCGATAGCGCCAGTGGCGCCATCCTCGCCGCCGTCCAGGACTCACTCGCGGTCGAGACCCGGCGCTTCTGGGACCGGCGGCACCCTGGCGCCTCCAGCGCGGTCGCGGTCGCGATCAAGCCAATGCTGACGGTCACCTTCGAGGTCAGCCGCACCAGCCCTGACGACCCGATGTCGTTCGAACTCGGCGGTCGCATCTTGCCCGACTCCCCCTACACGGAAAAGGTCGTCAAAGCGGGCGGCGAGCTCGCCGCCGAGGTCCTCCCGGCGCTGGCACCCGCACAGCAGCTGGCGTTGCTCGAGACCGTCGGCGCCGCCGCCCACGCCGCCGCTGGTTTCCAGATGTCGATGGGACGCCGGGCGCCGTTGGCGGGGCGGATTCTGCTCGACGACGCCCTCGGGGCCATCGACGCCGTGCTCGTCGACCTGCTCGACACGCTGGAGATGCCGGTTCGCCGCGCTGCCTACGACTACCTGTTGAAACGCGCCCGGTACCGCCGCAAGCTCGCCGAGGAAGTTGGGGGCAACGAGACGGGGCGGCACTTCGCTCCGGTCACGATTCCGGCGCCGGGAGAGGAGCTCGAGGACTTCCTCTTCGTCATCAACAACCGGCAGGTCGGGCCGCCCGACCCCGACCGGCTCGGGCTCAGGGAGGAATTCGAGCGCAAGCAGGCCCGGGCGCGTCTGCGTTCCGAGGCCCTGCTTGCCGATCCCGATTGGCGCCGGACGGTCGACCGATGGTCCTCCTGGTGGCAGCAGCGACTAGACCTGGAGCGGGAGCCGGGGCTCGGAACGGGCGCCGGCATGGTCTTCGAGGCCCTAGCCCGCAACGACGCCCAGCGCGGAGCCGAGCTGATCGATCACCTGATCGTCACCGAATCGGGGCTGCGTGGGGCCACCGTCGGCGCGATGGCGGCGGTTATCGGGGCGGGGCCGGACGCCGGCTGGAGCGACTGGCTCAAGAGCGACCCGACCACTCGCGCGACCATCGCCCGGGCTCTCTCGAACTTCGACGAGGAGGTCGCCGGCGAGCCGATGCGCAAACTCGCCCTCGATCCCGACGACACGGTGCGCAGCGCTGCCACCAGCGCCCTCGCCTTCTCGCTCGATCTGGAGAAATGGCGCTTCGACCTCAGTCTCGAAGCCGTCGCCCGCTATCCAGACATCGAGGCTCTCGGCCAGCTCCTCCACATGGCGGACGAGCGCGCCGGCGAGGAGAACGACAAACATGCCAGCTTCGAGCCGCGCCAGCTGGAGCTGATCGAGTCGGCGATCCTCGCTACCGCAAACTCAAACCGGATTGACGCCTACCGTTTGGCCGACAGCCTGCGACGGGTCGAACGCGACTCACGGGCCAAGGGCCTGGCGATGCGCTGGATCTGGGCCCGGATCGAGGCCATGGAGAAGATCGAGAGCAAGAGGGATCTCTCGAACCTCTGGGACGTCGACTTCCTCGAAGAGGAACTGGCCCCTGTCGTCTCCGCCACCGCCACTCCGGACGACCTGGATCGGGCCCTGGAGCGCTTTCGCGATCTCGAAGTGCGCTCACCAGCGATCTCCGACCTCGCCAAGGTAATCGGCTGGATCGGCGGCGGTAACGAGAAGGTGACCGAGATGATGATCGAGCTGCTCGAGAGAGACGACGACACGAGCTATAGCGTGCGCTCCAACCTGATGGATCTACCGGTCGACGACGAACAGCTCGACCGCCGCGCTCTGGCCTTCGCCACAGAGCTCGAAGAGCCGTTGGAACCGCTGCTCGATCTGATCTCCGGCAGCCTGCCAAGCACGTGGTCCGGTTCCTACGTCCCCCATCTCGAGAATGGTCTCGGAACGGCGAGACGGTGGGCCGCGTCCGACCATCAGCGACTGCGCGAGGCCGGACGCGAGGCCGTCGAGAGCTACGAAAAGCGGATTCGGATCTGGAAGGCACGAGAGGAGGTCGAGGACCTTGAATTTGAGTACCACTGAGGCCTAGTCAACTGTGATTTCAAGAGGCGCTAGCTTTCACTCGAACCACAACCAATCAGCGACCGAATTGCTTGGGTCCGCGAGCTTCAGCTTTTCGCGCGAAGCGGAAGCATCCATTTGCAGACGTGGAAACGCGCAAGCTACGGTAGCCGGGCGTCCGGCTCAGGGCCTTTTCCGGCATACGGCCATTCAAGCAGTCTCCAGGCTAGTCGCCCGGAGCAAGCCCAATGGTGTTCCTTGAACACGGCGCTATGTAGGGCGAGTCTGCCTTCATAGCTTCTGAAGGACATATGATCTGCTCAGGCAGTATTCCGACGACTTGAGCCGTGATACACGCAACTCTTTTTGAGGCAGCTGCAAAAGAACAGGCGCTCTATGGGGTTTTGCTGGCGAGTCAGACCGCCTTCTTCGCGTTCCTGTTCTCAGATCTCGGACCACTTTCACACGAGGCACGCCTCCAGTCTCGATTCCGGCTCAACATCGGTTCGCTTTGCATGGTGGCGTTCTTCGTCGGGATAGCCAGCGACATCCTAGGGCTCGCCGTTAGTCCACCTCAGATCAGACTGGCAGTGACTAGCGCCGGCTGTACGACGTTCCTTGCATTTTGGGTGGGAGCGTTTCCTCTCGCGGCCGACATTTCCGATCCGCGCAGGAAGGCAAGGGGGCGGAACATCCTTGTCGGGGTATGTGCATTCTCGCTCATTGGACTAATTGTCTTGCAGGGCCTTAGCATTCCCACTCACACTTCTGCCGAAGACGGTTACTCAGCCCTTCCGCCGCATCCCGATAGTCCCAATGCGGCCAAGGCCGAACGGTATGCAGTCGTAATCTGTCTGCCACCGGGCATCGAAAAACGCTGCACACGACGCAGCGCCCACGCCCATATCTTCCGTCTTTCGTCCCTATTTCACGAGGACGTTCGTGGTGGTGCTGACTACTGGGACTATAGCTTTACCCAGCCTGGCAGCAACCTACGATTTCTCTATCGCAAGAACCCAAGCCAAGGCAGTCACTGGGGGCTTGTACGAGGTGGAACCGACAAGGACGTGGACTTCTCAAAGAACAAGATCTATGGTCTACCCGAATTTGGCTACACAGACCTAGCGCAGAACGTACTGGAGCCACAGGCCGATGACCAAGGTATGGCATGGGCGAAAAGTGGTGGCCTCGCCACCCAGACCAACGTACAGGACAACTCCAGCAGCCTTCCAGGCGCACTGCTGATGCTGGTTATCTTCACCATTGTACTCGTTGGCTTGCTGGCCTTCTGTCTGAATTGGCTTTTGTCAAGACGTAAGAGCCGTAGGGGAAACCCCAGCAACATCTGAGAATCACCGGCTGGATGCCCTTGAACTTGCTTGGCCGGCAGAGAGGTGAGGAGATCGCATCTGGCGATTCCCGTTTTCGCGCGGAGCGCAGCCATGGTACTCAGGGCTTGCGGCTAGTAAGGCGCCACGCCGATCGAGGTGATCTCGTACCAGCCGATCTCTACCTCGCCGGTGTCGTTTCCGATCGTGATGCTGTCGGCGCCGTGAGTTCTAAGAAACCCGGCGTGCTCACCAATCCCCACGCCCGGTGACTGCGACTCGGTCGCCACCGTATAGATGAATTGCCGTCCCGCCTCAGCCGCTTCAATCCTCGAAAGCGCGTCAACGATCTGTCGTGCAACGTCTGGGTCGATTCGAAGCCCACTCGACGAGATGATACGCCGACTATTCGATTTTTGGGGGCTTGGAGTAGCGCCCCCTGGCCATCCCAGCCAGATCGGGCTGCCACTCGTCGCGCGAAGCAGCAGAGCCCCCGGACTCGTAGTGCGTGTTAGGCGCGGTCTTTGGTTTCAACGCAGGCGGAGGCCCGCCGCGCCTCAACAAGGCCCCGAATGTACCGCCAGCCATGGTGATTCAGCTAGCCTTGCTGAAAGTAATCACGCAAGTGATGCTGAACTCTCAATGTTCGCACGTACTTACTCCTTTGTAGACCGCCGCTGGCGCCAAGTCTTTGTCGTCTTTGGCGGCGTAGTTCTCGCTCTTCTGTTCATGGTTCTTGTGATCAAGGTCGTCCCCGAGCGGCTTGCAAACACGGCCGGCTTGAGCGCACAGGCGAGGGTGGAAGAGGTGGGTCGCACGCGGACTGCGACACTCGCTTTGCTTGCCGGTGGCATCGCTTTGGTTGGTGCGGTTTACACTGCGCGGACTTTTGGTCTCAACCGTCGCGGGCAAGTTACCGATCGCTTCATCCGAGGAATCGAACAACTGGGAGACAAATCGCTCGACAAGCGTGTCGGTGGCATCTACGTACTGGACAGTGTCGCGCACGAATCAAGGCGCGATCATAGGCCGGTAATGGAGACCCTGGCTGCCTTTGTCCGACAGCACTCTCAGGGTCAAGTGATTGACCCGGGGATGTTTCCTCTCGACATTCGCGCAGCCATGGTCGTAATCGAGCGCCGAAATCGGGCATTCGACGGAGCGGGGTTTGAACTCGATCTTCGTTACGCCAACCTCCCCTATCTCAGGCTTAGTAAAGGCGCTGATCTGCGGGGGCTGGACTTCGAAGGCGCTACGCTCGACCACGTCCATCTTTCCGAGGCTGACCTCAATGGTGTCAACCTAAGAGGTGCAAGCCTTACCTACGCCCAACTCGACCGCGCCTGTCTATCCGCCTGTCAGCTCTTCGCCGCCAACATGACAGGGGCGTCGCTGATGAGGGCGGATCTTCGAGGTGCAAGGCTCTCCGGAACGACGCTCTATAAGACGTGGCTGTATGAAATCGATCTCAGAGGCGCGTTTATGCGGTCGTATGACGGCCCAGATCGCAATGGCGAATTGGTCTCCTACATCCCGGCCTTGCTTGGCGCCGATGGAAGCCGGGAGGCAGCCAGCCTTGGTGACGCCATCTATGACAGCGAGACTCAATGGCCGAACATGCCCCCAGATTTTCCATTTGACCCCGAGGCTCGAGGAGCACGCCGATCCGATTCGACCCCACCGTAGATCGCCCGGCGGCTAGCGACGCGTTTCGATCTCGTCCAGCGGACTGTCACTCTCGCGTGAGAGCGCAAGTCGCATACCCAGCCTGCATCTTTGGGTACCTAATTTTTAGGAATCCTCTTTAGGAGATCGGCTATCTGCTGCCGAAAAGCAGGGTCCGAGAGTCGTCCTGCTAGCTCCATTCCCGTGGTCGTTGGACGCTAGGTAGTGACAGCGGCGGCGCATCGTTTAGCGTGCGCGTAGAGCGTCTCGGGCGCGATGTCGGCTTCGTTTGGCCAGACGATCGTGCCGGCCTCGGGATTGGCGCGGAGCTGACGGAAGTACGCGGGATCGCGGAGGGGCTCAAAGACGCCGCCGTAGTCGAGGAGGTAAGAAAGATCGATGTCAGCGGTGAGGTCATCCTCGAAGCGGACATGGACAACGTAGCCATCGAGGGGCTTGGCGTCGATGAGTAGCGGCGTGCTGCGCATGATCTTGATGGTAGAGGGCTATCGCAGCGGTGCAATGGACATCAGCGGCTGATGGTTGCGTGCTCGCTGCCAGTTGTCTCGCAGCTCGTCCTGATGTGCCCTTGTCCACTCAACTACGAGGCGTCGCGCTCGCGGTGGCAGCTCGCCGGCGATGACTGCCAAGCTCTCGATGTCGATGGAGGCCTCTGCGTTCCCATAACGGGCATGAAAGTGCGGCCGCCCTCGATGGTGATTCTCGTCGTGGTACATCCAGATCGTGATCCCATAGAAGCTGCTGATTCGCGGCATCCGGCGAGGCTCGGCCCTCCGCCGCTACGGAACAAGACCGCGGAGTGGCGAATCTCAAAACTCTCTGTTACGAGTCAGTGTCGGCCGGCTTCTTCGATCGGTTGGCTGGTTCAGTGGTCCGGCAGCGCTGGGCCTGCGAGAGGTCATAGCCCTGCACAGCCTCCGCGGCCAAGAGCATCGATCAGCTCGGGCCTAGCCCTGGCATTTCGTGGATCATCTCGCTCCCCCGGCAATCTGCTGGACTGAGGTCGCTGCTGGGCTCTGGCCAGATCCGTCGATCGCGGTCATCTCCTCGTCACTCAGCTCGAAGTCGAAGAGGGCGATGTTCTCGCGGATCCGCTCCGCCGTCCCCGGCTTGGGGGTGACGATGTTGCCGATCTGCAGATGCCAGCGCAGGATCACCTGAGTCGGCGTCTTGCCATGGGCTTCGGCCACTGCGACGATCGTCTCGTCATCGAGCAGCTCGCCCTCGGCAAGTGGACTCCAGGCCTCGGTGACGATGCCGTGCTCCGCGTGCCAGGCGCGCAGGTCGGCCCGCTGTAGGCGAGGGTACAGCTCGACCTGGTTGACCGTCGGCAGCGTCACCATTTCCCGCTCCAGCAGCTTTAGATCCTCGATGCGGAAGTTGGAGACGCCGATCGTGCGCGCCGCCTCCTCCCCGTGGATCTGTTCGAACGTCCGCCAGGTATCGAGGAACAGGCCCTCGGTGGGGACGGGCCAGTGGATCAGGTAAAGGTCGACGTGGTCGAGCCCGAGCCGGTCGAGGCTCGCCTCGAATGCGGCAAGCGTCGAGTCGTGGCCCTGCCGCGAGATCCCAAGCTTGGTGCTGCTGACGAAGTAGTCCTCACGCGGCAGCCCCGAAGCGGCGAGGGCAGCGCCGACAGCCCTCTCGTTGCGATAGGCGGCCGCGGTATCGATGTGCCTGTAGCCGGTCTCCAACGCCAGCTCGACAGCCCGCTGTGCCTCCTCCGGAGGCACCTGGAAGACACCGAAGCCGAGTTGGGGAACCTGGACGCCGTCGTGGAGGGTGATGTTGGGAATGGTCGACTCGGGCATTTCGCTTCCTTGATCTCCTTGTTCGAGGTGTCGTCGGGGGGCCGGACCCGAATCCCTCCGGATCCGGCCCCCCACTCTCCCTTGCAGCGCTCCCAGTGCCGCATTGCGGCCTCCCCTGCGCCACACACATGAGGATCCAGCTCTACACAGAACGAAACAAGCGTTCAGGAAAAATGGTTTCTATCTATTGAGTGTTGGAAATTCGCGGCGCTCGGAGCGACGTAAGCGCCTGCGTTCTCACCGTCCTCGGCGAGGATCACGTCGACCGCCGCCGCCCCTCCCAGCGCCGGGGCAAGTGCGATGTAAGAAAGCATCGGCGCCGCGATCGGCAGCTGCGCGCCACGCCCGATGGCGACGAAGTGGTGGATCACTCCCCATATCGCCCCGACCGATGCTTCTGCCGCGAACCTGCTCGGCCGCTGCTCCGACGGGGCTCCCCGCCTGAGCAGCGTCGCCAGCCTGGCGGTCATCTCGTTGCGCCACTGGATCGCCTCGAGGCTTGGCGAGAAGACCTCGGGGAAGGCGAGGCTGGTGAAGGTGGAGTCGCAGGCGAGGTGCCGGCAGAGGCTGACGATCATGCGGTGGACGCCGCTCGCCCAGTCGTCGGCCGTGAGGTGGAGGTGCGCAGCTGCCGCCAAGGTGCGACCGCCGAGCATCTCGAGCGTTGCCAGGAAGCAGTCCGCCACCCCCTCGAAGTGGGTATCGAAGCTGCGCCTGGAGACACCAGCGGTGGCGCGTACCCGCGGCACCGTCAGCGTCGCGTACCCCCCTTCGCTCGCCAGTCTCGCCGTCGCAGCCAGGATCAGCGTGCGCTCGTCCGCCAGCGGCATCTCGGCAGCGACCGCGGGCAGCGGCGACATCCCCGCGACCCCGAGGCCGCGCAGGCGGACGACGTCGTCGTCGCGGAAGGAGAGCGCCCACTCCAGCAACTCGCCCCCGTCGAATGCCGGCTCCCGCACGTGTTCGGAGAGCAGCCGCGCCCGCGCCATCCGGCCGCCGCCGGCGACGATGCCTTTCACCACCAGTCGTGGCAGCCGGGAGGGCCCGCCGGAGAAGGCGAGATTCTTCGCCACCAGCGCCTCGAAGAGCTGGCTCGTTCGCAGCATTGGCTCGACTGCAATGGGGCCGGCGGCGAAGACCTCGACCAGGGCCAGTCGCGCCGCGTCGGGACTGCTGGCGATCTGGCCAGCGAAGGCGAGAACCCCGAGCCGAAGCCGCTCACGCCACTCCTCCTCGCCCTCGGTGGCGGCGATGATCCCGCGCACCGAGTTGCTGACGATGCTGTCATAGGTGGCGAGGAAGCACTCCTCCTTGCCGGCGAAATGCTTGTAGAAATCTCGCTTCGAGACGCTGGCGCGGTTGCTCAACGTCGCCACGGCGAAGCCGTTGTAGCCGTGCTCGGCGACGAGCTCGACCATCGCCTCCTGCAGCCGCCCGCGCTGGTGCGCGGCAACGTCCTCCGTCGAAAGTCCCGGCCCCGGCTTCAGCTTCGGATAGCGAGCGCTCCGCGATCGTGCGCCTCGCGATGAGTTGGATCTGCCGGTCGCCCCGGCACCCGCGCGTCCGCGCGAGCCGTTCCTGCCCATGGGTTGGGCCTCCTAACCTTTTCCGGGAACAGCCTTCGTCGCACCCTGTTCCTTGATGACAATCAGTCAGTACCAAACCAGAGAGTGCGCCGAAGTTGCCAAGCCAGATAGGCAAAAGCTGATCGCAGCAATCTTCCTAAACGGAAGATTGCCGCTTACTGTGCTCCATCGCCAGACGTCATGTTTGGCGTCCTGTCGATTTCCGCCCCCCTCGTTCGTCGTAAGGGGTAAAGGGTGGGAGCATCGGCCCCAACAACGAGCTTCCGCAGACACGAGAGAAAGGAATCCACGATGAGGGTGATGGCGATAGTCAAGGCGAGCAAGGACTCCGAGGCCGGCGTGATGCCGAGCGAGGAGATGCTGGCAGCGATGGGCGAGTTCAACGAGGAGATGGTCAAGGCCGGGGTGATGCTGGCCGGTGAGGGACTGCAGCCGACTTCGAAGGGCGCCCGGGTGAGCTTCGGCGGCGAGGGCGAGCGGGCCGTGATCGACGGGCCCTTTGCGGAGACCAAGGAGCTGATCGCCGGCTACTGGCTGATGCAGGTGCGCTCCTTCGAGGAGGCGGTGGAGTGGATCAAGCGCTGCCCCAACCCGCACGACGAGCCAGGCGAGATCGAAATCCGCCAGGTCTTCGAGGCCGAGGACTTCGGCGAGGAGTTCACGCCCGAGCTGCGCGAACAGGAGGAGCGGATCCGATCGCAGGCCGAGCAGAACCAGTAGCGGCCGCGATCGACGCGGTCTGGCGGATCGAGTCAGCCCGGCTGACCGCCGGGCTGGCGCGCATCACGGGCGACGTCGCGGTGGCCGAGGACCTGGCCCAGGACGCGCTGGTCGCGGCGCTCGAGCAGTGGCCGCGCTCCAGCGTCCCCGACAACCCCGGCGCCTGGCTGATGGCGACGGCGAAGAATCGCGCGATCGACCGCCTGCGCCACGGCGAGATGGCCGCTCGCAAGGAGGAGGAGATGGGACGGGAAGTCGAGCTGCGCGCCCGCCTCGGAGAGCACGACCCCGCCGAGGCCGCGGCCGACGAAATCGACGACGACCTGCTCGGCCTGATCTTCACCGCCTGCCACCCGGTGCTGGCGACCGAGGCCCGCGTCGCCCTCACCCTGCGCCTGGTCGGCTCGCTGACGACGGCGGAGATCGCCCGCGCCTTCCTCGTCAAGGAGTCGACCGTGGCGCAGCGGATCGTCCGCGCCAAGCGCAGCCTGGCCGAGGCGCGGGTCCCGATCGAGGTGCCCGGCCCGACCGAACGCGAGCAGCGCCTCGCCTCGGTGCTGGAGGTGGTCTACGCGATCTTCAACGAGGGCTACGCGGCCAGCGCCGGCGAGGACTGGATCCGCGCCGACCTCTGCGAGGAGGCGATGCGGCTCGGCCGCGTCCTCGTCGGCCTGATGCCGGGCGAGCCCGAGGCACTGGGCCTGACCGCGCTGATGGAGCTGACGGCGGCGCGCTTTCCGGCCCGGACCGGCCCGGGTGGCGAGGCGATCCCGCTGCCCGAGCAGGACCGCTCGCGCTGGGACTTCGTCCTCATCGGCCGCGGGCTGAAGGCGCTGCAGCGGGCCGAATCCCTGGGCCGGCCGCTCGGTCCCTACACCCTGCAGGCGGCGATCGCCGCCTGCCACGCCCGCGCCCGCACGCCCGAGCAGACCGACTGGGAGCGGATCGCCGCCCTCTACGACGCCCTCGACGCGATCTCGGGCTCACCCGTGGTGCGGCTCAACCGCGCGGTCGCGGTGGGGATGGCGTTCGGCCCCGCCGCCGGCCTCGAGCTGCTCGACGGCCTTGCCGACGAGCCGACCCTGCGCGGATACCACCTGCTGCCCGCCGCCCGCGGCGAGCTGCTCGAGCGGCTCGGCCGCGAGGAAGAGGCGGCGCTGGAGTTCTCCCGCGCTGCCGAGCTCAGCGGCAACGCGCGGGAGCGCGAGGTACTGAAAGCCCGTGCCGGCTACGTGAAATGATTTCCACTTCCCTTCGTCAGCATCCAGTCGAGCCACCGAGAAAGGGGATCTCCGCATGACTCGTCGTCTCACCCGCCTCGCCGACATCGCCTACCGCTACCGCGGCCGCATGGTGATTGCCTGGATCGCCGCCGCGGTCGTGATCATCGGCCTCGGCTCCGCGCTGAAGGGAGAGTACGAAGCCGACTACAACACGCCCGGCTCCGAGTCCAAGGTCGCGAGCGAACTGACCGAGAGCGAATTCGACGGCTACTCCGGGCAGGAGGTCTACGTCGTTTGGCGCGACCCGGCGGGAGCGATGAGCCCGGCGGCGAGGAAGGGCGTCGACGCCTTCCTCGCTGAGGCGACCCAGGTCAATCACATCAGCAAGCAGACGGCGATCCGCGTCTCCAAAGACGGCAAGATCGCGACCACCACCCTGCCGCTGACGATCCCCGGCTGGGAGGTGACCAAAGCCGACGGCGAAAAGCTGGTCGACGCCGCCGAACAGAACAGCAGCGGCAACCTCGAGATCAAGCTCGGCGGCGACCCGATCTACCGTGCCCAGGAAGGCGCCAGCCCGGAGGGACTCGGCTTCCTCGGCGCCGCGATCGTCCTCCTGATCGCCTTCGGCTCCGTCGTCGCCGCCGGTCTGCCGCTGGCGATCGCCCTGATCGGCCTCGGCATCACCTCCGGCGGCCTGATCCTGCTGCTGGCCAACTTCGTCGGCGTCCCCGACTGGACCACCGCCGTCTCCGGGCTGATCGGCATCGGCGTCGGCATCGACTACGCGCTGCTGGTCCTGACCCGCTTCCGCACCGCGATGAAAGACGGCAAGGACCGCCACGACGCGGTCGTCGAGGCCGTCACCACCGCCGGGCGCAGCGTGATCATCGCCGGCTGCACCGTCGTCATCGCCGTGCTCGGGCTCTTCCTCACCGGCCTCCCCTACATGTATGGGGTGGCGATCTCGGCCTCGCTCGCGGTGCTCGTCGTGATGCTCGCCGCGGTCACGCTGCTGCCCGCGCTCCTCTCCTACCTCGGCCCGCGGGTCGACCGCCTGCGGATCCCCCTGCTCGGGCGGACGCTGAAGGCGGAAGGCGACGGCGAATCGCCCGCCGCACGCTGGAGCCACGCCGTCCAGCGGCGTCCCTGGACGGCGGCGATCCTCGCCACGGCGCTGCTGCTCGCGCTGGCCGCGCCGGCGCTCGGCATGCGCCTCGGCTTCCCCGACGCCGGCAACGACCCGAAGGACACGATGACCCGCCAGGCCTACGACCTGATGACCGAGGGCTTCGGCCCGGGCACGAACGGCCCGCTGGTGATCGTCGCCGAGCTGCCCGAACCGAGCGCGCGCAGCGACGTCGACCGCCTGGCCGGAGACATCCGGGCCAACGACGGGGTCAGCTACGTCGCCAAGCCACGGATCAACAAAGCGGAAACCGCGGCGCTGATCACCGTGATCCCCACCACCTCCCCCCAGGACGAGGCGACTCAGGACCTCGTCAACGAGCTGCGGAACACCGTCGTCCCCGGCGCGCTCGCCGGCACCGGGGTCGTCGCCCACGTCGGCGGCGTGACCGCTGCGCTCGAGGACCAGAGCGACTACATCGTCGGCCGCATGCCGCTCTTCATCCTCGGCGTCGTCGGCCTCTCCTTCCTGCTCCTGCTCGTCGCCTTCCACTCGCCGCTGATCTCGCTCAAGGCCGGCGTGATGAACCTGCTCTCGGTCAGCGCTGCCTACGGCGTGATGACCCTCGTCGCCCAGGGCGGCGCGGTGGGCGAACTGATCGGAATCGACCACGAAGTGCCGGTGGCGCCCTTCATGCCGGTGATGATGTTCGCGATCCTCTTCGGCCTCTCGATGGACTACGAGGTCTTCCTGATCTCGCGGATCCGCGAGGAGTACCTGAAGGACGGCGACACCCGCCGCTCGGTCGCCGACGGCCTGGCGAAGACGGCGCGGGTGATCACGGCGGCGGCGGCGATCATGGTCGTCGTCTTCCTCGCCTTCGTCGCCTCGCCGGAAGTCTTCCTGAAGCTGTTCGGGATCGGGCTCGCCGCGGCGATCTTCCTCGACGCCACCGTGGTCCGCATGGTGCTGGTCCCAGCGGTGATGCAGCTGCTCGGGCCGCGCAACTGGTGGATCCCGGACTGGCTGGAGCGGCGCCTACCGCGCCTGGACGTCGAGCGGGTAGCGACCGGCGAGGCGAGCTGAGAAAGGCCTCGAGAAACTAGGACTATCCTCGGCCCATGGCTGGCGCGCTCGGCTGGGGGGCTTTGGCGTCTTCCTCGCTCGTGATCGGCGCCCTGCTGGCGCTGGGGCGACGCTGGTCGGAACGGCAGGTCGGGGTCGTGCTGGCGTTCGGGGCGGGGGCGCTGATCAGCGCGGTCAGCTTCGAGCTGGCAGGCGAGGGCCTGCAGGTCGGCGGGCTGGGGGCCACGGCGGTTGGGCTTGCGGCCGGAGCGCTCACCTACTTCTGCCTCGACGGGATGATCGCCCAGCGCTTCTCGGCCGGGCGATCGCGGAGCGGCCGGTCGCAGGGCGGCGACGCCGGGACGGCGCTCGCCCTGGGCGCCTTTCTCGACGGCATCCCCGAGCAGCTCGTGCTCGGCATCGGACTGGCGGCCGGCGAGGGCGTCAGCGTCGGGCTGCTGGTCGCGATCTTCGTCTCCAACCTGCCCGAGGCGATCGGCTCGGCGAGCGAGATGCGAGCCGCCGGAACCGCGCGGTGCGGCGTCCTCGTCCTCTGGTGCGCCGTCGCCGCGATCTGCACCCTGGCCAGCGTCGCCGGCTACGGGATCGCGGACCTGACCTCAGGCGACCTGCGGGCGGCCATCGACGGCTTCGCCGCCGGCGCCCTGCTGGTGATGCTGATCGACTCGATGATCCCCGACGCGACCCGCGAGCTCGGCCGCAGCGCCGGCCTCGCCACCACCTTCGGCTTCGCCGTGGCGACCGCCCTCTCGAGCGTCTCCTGACCCCGCCTCAGGCCCGGTGCTCCGGGTTGGGGAAGTCGAAGCGGCAGCCCGCGTCCCACTCGGTGCGCTGGTTGCCGTGGGCGGGGATGCCGCCGGCGTCCTTCAGCATCCGCGCCAGGTGCATCATGTTCCAGGCGGCAAAGGTGGTGTTGCGGTTGGTGAAGTCGTTCTCCGGCCCGCCCGAGCCCTCGTCGAGGTATGACGGTCCCGGACCCGCCTCGCCGATCCAGCCGGCGTCGGCCTGAGGCGGGATCACGTAGCCGAGATGCTGCAGCGAGTAGAGGGTGTTCATCGCGCAGTGCTTGACCCCGTCCTCGTTGCCGGTGACGAGGCAACCGCCGACGCGGCCGTAGTAGGCGTACTGGCCGGCGTCGTTGAGCAGGTGCGAGTTGCCGTAGAGGCGCTCGACGATCTGGGTCGCGACCGAGGACTTCTCGCCGAGCCAGATCGACATGCCGAGGACGAGGATGTCGGCGGCCATCACCTTCTCGAAGATCTGCGGCCACTCGTCTTTCTCCCAGCCGTGTTCGGTCATGTCGGGCCAGACGCCGGTCGCGATCTCGTGGTCGACGGCGCGGATGCACTCGACCTCGATCCCGTTGCGGCGCATGATCTCCATCGAGATGTCCATCAGGCCCTGGGTGTTGGAGACCTCGGGGCTGCGCTTCAGCGTGCAGTTGATGAAGAAGGCCTTCAGGTCGGAGTAGTCGGTCTCGCTCTGCTCGCAGAGGCGCTCCTGCTTATCGGTCAGCTCGGTCACTTGCTCTCCTTCGTCGTCGGTCGTCTCATGTCAGCGCGTCGCGCCTGCTTCTGAAGAAGTCGACCGCCGCGGCGCCAGGATCGGTCGTCGCCAGCAGCTCCGAGTAGCCCAGCTCGGCGCCGGGGAAGCCGCGCGCATTCCAGATCTCGCCCGAGACCTGCGCCGTCCAGGGACCGACGTAGAGGTAGGGCTCGTCGTGGTTCTCATCGCCGGGCGAGGCGCCGTAGTTGGCCCGGATGCCGTCGGCCTCGGAACCGAGTTCGATCGCGATGTCGAAGTGCTCCGGCCAGAGGCGGGGCGGGGTCGAAGCGTCAGCCGGACCCGCCTCAGCGACCAGCTCGGCGAGCGCCGCGGCGGCAAACGAGTAGAACGCACCCAGCGCCCGCGAGGAGTCCTCGTCGACAGCGAGGGGATCGTCGTCCAGCTCGGTGCCGTTGGGCAGCAGCTCCGAGACGGCGGTTGCTGCGGTCGCCAGCGAGTCCAGCGGCGCGCGTCGCTCGTCCCCGCCCACGGCGTGGACCAGCTCGGCGCCCTCGACCCGAACCTGGTGCTCGGCGCCCTCGAACTCGAAGGCGGGTGTGCCGAAGCCACCCGGCGTCGCCCGCAGCGAGATCTCGTTGTCGGGCTTGCGCGCCGGGGCCACGATCCGCTCGGCGACCCGGTGCAAGGCGTCGACGGTGGTCGCGAAGCCATCCGGCAGGGAACCGAGCGCGGGCAGACCCATGACCCCATTGTGTCCGATGGTCGGGATACGAATGGATTCGATGGATGAGCGGCCGATCCAACTGAACGTGTCTGATGATCTGAAGCGAGGGCGCCTCAGCGTCTTCTTCCGTCTCCTGCTCGCCCTGCCGTTCCTGATCTGGCTTGGGATCTGGGCGATTGGGGCGTTCGTCGTCGCAATCTTCAACTGGGCGATCACGCTGGTGATGGGGCGGCCGAACGAGGATCTGCACGGGTTCCTCGCCCGCTTCGTCAGATACGCGACCCACGTCTACGCCTTCCTCAACCTCGCCGCCGAGCCATTCCCGGGGATCGGCGGCAGGCCCGGTTACCCAATCGACCTCGAGATCGGCCCGCCTCAGCGCCAGAACCGCTGGACGGTGGCCTTCCGGCTCGTCCTCGCCCTACCGGCGGCGCTCCTCGTCGCGGTGCTGATGGGCTCGAGCACTGGCGAATACAACTCCACATACGGCGGGACCCAGGGCCTTGGCCTCCTCGTGGTCGCCGCGATCCTCGGCTGGTTCTACGCCGTCGCCCGCGGGCGCATGCCGCGCGGCCTGCGCGACGCGATCGCCTACGCGATCTCCTACACCGCCCAGTTCTGGGCCTACTTGCTGTTGCTCACCGACCGCTACCCGTCGAGCGACCCGCTCACCGCGATCGGGCCGCTTCCGACCCGGGCCGATCCGCTGAGTGTCGAGACCGACGAGGACCTGCGCCGCAGCCGCCTGACGGTGTTCTTCCGCCTCCTGCTCGCGATCCCCCACCTGCTCTGGCTGACGCTATGGGGGCTGGTTGCCCTGCTCGCCGCGGTCGTCAACTGGATCGCGACGCTCGTCGCCGGCACCTCCCCCGAGCGGCTGCATCGCTTCCTCGCCGCCTACCTGCGCTACCAGCTCCACGTCGGCGCCTACGTCTACCTGATCGGCAATCCCTTTCCCGGCTTCACGGGAGCGGTGGGCAGCTACCCGGTCGAGCTCCGCGTCGCCGAACGCGAGCGGCAGAACCGCTGGACCGTCCTCTTCCGCCTGCCGCTGGCGCTCCCGGCCCTCGCCATCGCCAGCGTCTACGTCTCCCTCGCCTACACGATCGCCTTCCTCGGCTGGTTCGCGTCGCTCTTCACCGGCCGCATGCCGCTCGGCCTGCGCAACGCCGGCGCCCTTGCCCTGCGCTACATGGCCCAGACCAACGGCTACCTCTTCCTCGTCACCGGCGCCTACCCGTACAGCGGGCCCTGCCTGGCGACACCGCCCGAAGCCGCGGCGCCGCACCCCGCCGCCGCACCCCTTCTCTCTGCGTGAGCGCGGTGCGGCGGCTGGCGTCCCGCCTGGTCCGGCCCGCCACGCTGGCGGTCCTCGCGTCCGCCGCCCTCTGGATCTGGGCGGCGCAGGCTCTTTGGAGCTCCACCGTCCCCGCCTCCGTCCACCTGCCGCACCTGGAGCCGAGCCGCTTCTTCTCCGACTCGTTCCTGCAGCGCAGCGCCTCCTACGAGCGCTTCCTCGAAATAGAGGGACTGCTGGCCCTGGCGACGCTGCTCGTAGTGCTCGCGGTGTACGCGCAGCGCGGGCACCGGCTGATGCGCGAGTCCGCCGCGGGCCGGGTCGGCACCGGAATGCTGCTGGGGATGCTCGGCTTCGCCGTCGTCTGGCTGGCCGAGATCCCGTTCGGCGTCGCCGCGGTCTGGTGGGAGCGGCGTCACGGCATCTCGCACCAGGGTTACGTCGAGTGGGCGATCGGCAGCTTCCTGGAACTCGGCTCGACCTTCCTCTTCGTCTCGCTGGCGCTGGCGATCGCGATGGGCCTGGCCGGCGTCTTCCGGCGCTGGTGGTGGGCGGTGGCGGCGCCCCTGTTCGTCGGCCTGGCGCTGCTCTTCACCTACGTCAGCCCCTACCTGATCCCGAGCACGAAACCGCTGCACGACCCGCAGCTCGTGGCAGACGCTCGCGCCCTCGAGCGCAGCGAGGGCGTCGGCGACACGCGACTGCGGGTGCAGGACGTGCACCGCTTCACCACGGCGCCGAACGCGGAGGCCACCGGGTTCGGCGCCACCCGCACGGTGATCCTCTGGGACACCCTGCTGGACGGCAGGTTCAGCGACGCTGAGATCCGCGTCGTGCTCGCCCACGAGATCGGCCACCTCGCCCACGACGACGCGCTGCGACGGGTCGGCTGGCTGGCGCTCTTCCTCATCCCTGCCACGGCCCTGATCGCGCTGCTCACCCGCCGCCGCGGCGGCATGGCCCGCCCCGAGGCCGTTCCCCTGGCCCTCTTCCTGCTCGTCGCGCTGCAGCTGCTCGCCACGCCGCTCTTCAACCTCGTCTCGCGCCACGACGAGGCGGCGGCCGACTGGTCGGCGCTGGTCGCGACCCACGACCCCGCCGCCGAGCGCAGCGCGATGCACCAGCTCGCTACCACCAGCCTCAGTAACCCCGACCCGCCCGGCTGGGCCCAACTCCTCTACGGCACCCACCCGACGGCCATGCAACGGATCGCGATGTCCTACGCGTGGGAAGAGGAGGGTGAATAGCGAGCGCTTGTCATCAGTAAGCGCCCTGCGACATCATCTATCCATGGTCCGCACCGTCATCCAGCTGTCTGAAGACCAGGCCGCGGCACTCACGCGGGAGGCGCGGCGGCGTGGGGTCTCCAAGGCAGCTGTCGTCCGCGAAGCGCTGAAGCCGCTGTTGGCTCGGGAAGATGCCACAGTAGAGAAAGCGTTCGGAGCCGCCGGCTCGGGGGCCTCTGGCGTGAGCGATCTCGCCGAACGCCACAATGCTTACCTGGCCAAGCGCCCTGCTCGTTGACTTCCTCGTACATCGGCCTCTTGCATTCCTCGACCTGGATGCCGAGCAGCTCGGGCAGATCCGCGAAAGCATGGCTCCGGTGCTCCGTGACCGCGAGGCGATCACCCACAACTACGTGCTGGTCGAGACCGAGGCACTGGCACATCGGCGCCTCGGAGGGCGGGCGGTGCGAGCACTGCTCGAGGACGTGGTGCCCGCCCTCGAGGTCGTCTGGGTCGACGCCGGCCTCCATGACACGGCGGTCGGCACTCATCTGGGAGCGCTGCGCCGGCGCTCCTCCCTGGTCGACCACGTCAGCTTCGAGCTGATGCGCCGCCTCGATCTCCGCACAGCCCTCGCCCTCGACGACGACTTCGCTCGCGAAGGCTTCGAACTGCTGCCAGATTGAAGCTTCTCACCTGCTGCTTCGGTCCTGCTTATCGCGCGAGCAGAAGCGCCGCAAATCAGTGCAGTGCTTCCGCTCGTCGTCCATGGCGAGCGCGAGCGGGGTTCTGAAGTGCTCGCAAGTCGGGGAGAGCGTTAACCCCGACCCATCTGCATCCGCGCGACCACCGCCTGTGTGCACGCTCCCCCCTGGGAGACGGATGCACTCCTCAGTCCGCTTTGCCTCTACCGCTACTCAAGAGCGGCGGCAACGATGGCGGCGATTAGCGTAGATATCCCTCCACCGACAAGCCAGGCGGACGAAATATCGAACAACTGAATCGATAGGGCCAATAGGAACACGCAAGCAGAAACCACAACAACAACAAGGACCGCATTCGACTGGAGACTCTCGACTGAAATCCCAACCTTTTTGGATCCTGCCTGTTCTCCGATCCCGTTGCTCATCCTAGAAGCCAACCTTGCGTAGCGAGGTGAACAAAAATGTAGCCCCCAGCAATCAGGCCCGGCAAGAACCCCATGGCCAGTCCGAGGCCGGCGGCGTCGGCGATATCACTTAGTTCTTCCCCGTTTAAGAACGCGATGAAGGCAACCAAAGCGCTCGCCACCGTCAGGAAAGCTCCCAACGTGGCAAACCCTTGCACGGTCGCTTCAAATGTCGGACTCACAATAGACCGACAATAGCGCTTCAGAGCCAGACCACCGGATTCGACGGAGGGCTGAAGCGAGTGTCTCCACGCCGAGCGGGCGCCGCTTTGAGGAGGAGGAGTCTTCGCTAGTGGCAGCCCGCTTCCCGCAACCGCAGGGAGACACGTGCGTGAACGACCTCTACGATCTGGCCGCTGTCTATTCCCTGCAGGTAGACCGAGGTAATGCCGAGGCCCGCGTGTCCGAGCTGGCGTTGGATCACGTTCAGGGAATGCCTTCCCGCGCCATCTCGACCGCATGGGCGTGACGTAGCTGGTGTGGGACGAAGCGACGGCGAACGGTCGCTTGCTTGGCAATGCGCCGAAACTGCGCTCGCGCCGCGGCCGGTGACCAAGGTCGTCCAGCCGTAGGTCCGTTGATGACGCAGAAGAGCGCGCCAACCGCAGTTGCAACCTGCACTTCAGCCACGGTTCGAGCTGGCGCCATCCCCAGTCGTCCATCCCAACCTCCCGTCGCCTGCCTCCCTTGCTTTTGCGCGAACCTCCCGCCAGGGCACGAACGGTCACCTCAACCGGCGGCTCCGCGTCACTCGGCAAGAATGCGCAAAAGGCGAGGACAAGATCACCCGACCCCTTACGACCTAGACTCCCTCTGTGCCGGAACCCCTTCCCCATGGCGTCAAGCCTCGCCATTTCGAGTGGGAGGTGCCCGATGGTCTCAACTCCGAGGTACTCCCCATCGCACGTGAGATCGTCCGCCTTGGTCGCCGCTACGAGTACTGGGGAGACCGGCAGGACTATTGGAGAATGGCCTGGGAAGCGCTGAACTTCGCTCTGGGTTGCTGCAGCGGTTTTGGCCGGCGTTGCGGGGGTCATGGCCCTCGACTCGGGCAATACCAGAGCCGTTGGCATCTTGGCGCTTACCTCGGCCGCATTGGGGACAATCCTCAGCTCCCTAAATCCCAACCGGCGGGCTCTTAACTCAGCGGAGAAAGCCCGTTCGTGCTGGAGCGTGGTTACGCGCGTCCGTCTCTTCGTCGCGGCTGATCTGTTGAGCGCAGACGCCGTTCAGGCGCGCCGGCTTTTGGTCGAAGTGCAAAGCATGGAGACCAAGGCCCTTGACTCATTGTCTCCAATGCCCTGACTTTGCCCACTCCATTCGCGCGCCTGCTCCTCGCGCAGAGCGGAAGCGCCAAAGCCCTTACCGTTGCAGGGTGAAGTACGAGTGTGTTGGTCTATTGATCCGTGAACACCAGTCTCCTTGCGCGTTGCAGCTTGACGGGCTGGCTACTGGCGGCTTGAATAGTTGCTGTGACTCTCCTGGATAGGCGGAACGCGCGAGCAAACGCTCTCGATGTCCGGATTGAGCAGGAGCGGCAACTAACCACTCACTACGAGGCTCGGGCGGCCCGTGCAGAGGCCACCGCAGCCGCTGTAGTCACCGCTGTGTTCGCGTTGGCCGCCCTGACGGCAACCGTGCCCGCAGCCAGAAAAAATATTGACAAAGGATATGCCTGGACCATCGTCATCCTACTCGCACTGGCATGCGGGTCAGCACTGGTCGCGCGTACGACGGCTGGGCTAAGGCGCGGTAGGACCTCGTGGCTGTCATCTAGCTCGAAAGAGTTCGAGGAAGGCATAAGGAGGCTGCGGGAATGGAACCCCATAAACCTAGACCCACTCGATGTCAGACAGCGCACGCTGACACTGTGCGTTGCGCGTGCCAAGGATGCCCACAGCACCGCCACGTCGAAGGATCGTGCGACGGCTTTCGCCTGCCTCATGCTCGTTGCCGCGCTCATCGCGATCCTTGGGCAGAGGCTTGCCACATGACCACAAATCGTGCCGCAAGGTCGACACTTATCTGCCAGCGGGTGAAAGCTCGCGCTCTCGCTTCCGCGTGAAAGCAGCAGGGAAGTCCCGGAGCTGGCGGCTAACGTCGATATAGCGCCGAGCGGTCCAGGCCGGCGATCGATGTCTGGCCGGTGAGGCCAAGGGCGGTGTCGATGTCGGCCTTGATCACGGCGAGGACGTGGCGGACGCCGGACTGGCCGCGGGCGGCGACGGCCCAGGCCCAGGGGCGGCCGATGAGGACGGCGCGGGCGCCGAGGGCGGTCATCTTCACCACATCGAGGCCGTTGCGGACGCCGCCGTCGGCCAGGACCTCGACCCGGTCGCCGACCGCGTCGGCGACGTCGGGCAGGGCCCGCGTGGTCGAGGGAACCGAGTCGAGCTGGCGGCCGCCGTGGTTGGAGACGACGATCCCGTCGACGCCGGCATCGGCCGCGCGGCGGGCGTCTTCGGGGTCGAGCACCCCCTTGACGACCAGCTTGCCCTTCCAGTTGTCGCGCACCCATGCAACGTCGTCCCAGGTGACGCTGGGGTCGAACTGCGAGTCGACCCACTCTTTGAAGGCAGCCGGCGAACGCGCCCCGGGAACCGCGTTCTCGAGGTTGCCGAAGGTCAGCGGGCGCCCGCCGAGCGTGACGCGGCGAATCCAGCCCGGGTGCGAGAGCAGGTCGAGACCGCGACGCAGCTTCGCCCAGCCACTCGGCCGGCCGACGACCGCGTTGCGGACGTCGCGGTGGCGGGCGCCGACGACGGCGAGGTCGATGGTGAGGACGAGCACCGGCGAGCCAACCGCCTCGGCCCGCCCCATCAGTTCCTCGGCGTAGCCACGGTCGCGCATCACGTAGAGCTGGAACCAGGGCGGCGCGGTGGTAGCCTTCGCCACCTCCTCGATCGGGCAGATCGAGACCGTCGACTCGACGAACGGCACGCCCGCCGCCTCGGCGGCGCGGGCGGCCTGCACCTCGGCGCGCGGCGCCAGCATCCCGGCGAGGCCGACCGGCGCCAGGATGACTGGCAGCGCCAGCTTCTGCCCCAGCACCTCGACCGCAGGGTCGCGGACGCTGACGTCGCGCATCACGACCTGGCGCAGCAGCACCGACTCGAGGTCGGCGACGTTGGCCTTCAGCGTCGCCTCTTCGTAGGCGCCGCCGTCGACGTAGTCGAAGAGCTGGCGCGGCAGGCGGCGGCGCGCCAGCTCGCGGTAGTCGAGCACCGTCGCCGGGGCGAGGCCAAGCGGGCGGTCGGCAGCGAAGCGCATCGGACGAGCGATCCTGCCACATAGTGGCGCGGCTACAGCTCGAGGCGAAAGACAAGACGGCCTTGGCCGCCGGCCTCGACCGTGTCGCGCTCCGACACGCGCCGGTAGCCGAGCGATTCGTAGAGGCGGTGGGCCTCGACCTGGGCGGGACGGCTCCAGAGCGCGATCGCCCCCCAACCGGCCTCGCGGGCACGGCGCTCGCAGTGGATGGTCAAGGCGCGGCCGATGCCCCGCCCCCGCGCGGTAATCGCGACGGCGAGTCGCGAGAGCTCGGCCTCGTCCGCCCTGGCGACGACGTTGCCCGGCGCACCCGGCGGGCTGAGGGCGACAACGCCGGCGAGCGGCGCGCCCTCCCCGCCCGGCTCGCCGTCGACGACGAAGACCTCGCCGTCGCGGGCGGACTCCTCGAAGTCGGCGGCCACATAGGGGACCGTGCGACCGCCGACCCCGCGCGTCACGTAAGCCTCGGTCCAGAGCGCGATCGCGGTGGCGGCGTCCCCCTCGGTCGCGCTGCGAATCCTCACCACGTGGCGCCCGTCCATCCCTACACCCCAAGCAGGAAGCTGAGACCGAGCATCAGCGCGGCGCCGGCGAGCAGCCCGACACTGGCGCCGAGTCGGCGCCCGTCGGCGTAAGCGCTGGGCAGCAGCTCGACCGCGATCAGGGTCAGCATCGCCCCGGCGGCGAAGGCGAACGAGAAGGGCAGCAGCGCTTCGATCTGCTCGACGAGGACGAAGGCGATCAGGGCACCGACGGGCTGGGGCGCGCTCGTCCCCACCGCGACCCAGAACTGGCGCGTGCGGCTGAAGCCCTCGGCCGCCATCGGGATCGCCACGCTGGTCCCCTCGGGCACGTTCTGGATCGCGATCGCGAGGATCACGAAGAGGCTGAGCCCGGCCCGGTCGGAGGCAAAGGCCGTGCCCACCGCAAAGCCCTCGGGGAGGCTGTGGACGAAGAGCACGAGGAAGACGAGCGCCGACATTCGCGCGCGCGGCCCGGTGTGTCCCATGAAGGCGGCGTCGGCGTCGAGGTGCCTCCTCGCCAGGACCAGCAGCGCCGCGCCAACGGCGAGCCCGGCGAGGATCTCGACGATCGAGCCTTCTTCGAACGCGGGAGCCAGCAGCCCGGCCACCGAGGCGACGCCCATCACGCCGGCGGCGAAGCCGAGCAGCAGGGGGGTCAGCTGCGCCGCCCGCGCGCCGAGGAAGAAGACGGGGATCGCCCCCAAGCCCGTGGCCAGGGCGGTGCCGCAGGCGGCGAGGAAGAGAACGACTACGTCGGGCATCGAGGAGAAGCTAACCGGCACTCAGGCTTTTAGATGGTTGATTCCATCTAGCCTTCGCCGATGACCGAGATGCCGACCGTCGCGGGGGTCAGCCACCGCTGGGTGCAGGCGCGGGGGCTGCGCTTCCACGTCGCCGAAGCCGGCGAGGGCGAGGACGCGGTCCTGCTCCTTCACGGCTGGCCGCAGCACTGGTATGAGTGGCGGCACCTGATGCCGGCGCTGGCCGAGGATGGCCGGCGGGCGCTGGCGATGGACCTGCGCGGGTTCGGCTGGTCGGATGCGCCGCGGCACGGCTACGAGAAGGAGAACCTGGCGAGCGACGTGCTCGCGGTGCTGGACGAGCTGGGGCTGGAGCGGGTGAAGCTCGTCGGCCACGACTGGGGCGGCTGGGTCGGCTTCCTGCTCTGCCTGCGCGCTCCCGAGCGCTTCGATCGCTACCTGGCGCTCAACATCCCCCACCCCTGGATCCGGCCGCGCAACGCCCTCCCCCACGCCGGCCGCCTCCTCTACCAGCAGCTGATCATCGCCCCCTGGATCGGCTACCTCGCGCACCGGCGCAAACGATTCGTGCGCCTGGCGCTGCGGGCCGGGGGAGCCGACCCGAGCTTCTGGGACGAGCGCACGCTGGCGACCTTCGCCGACAAGCTCGCCGAGCCGGACCGGGCGCGCGCGGCGGTTCAGATGTACCGCACCTTCAATTTGCGCGAGCTGCGACCGGTCCTGCGCGGGCGCTACGCGAACGACCGCCTCACGGTGCCGACCCGGATGCTCTTCGGCACTGACGACAGGGCGATCCACACCGACCTGCTCGCCGGCTGGCAGAAGCACGCCGACGACATGGAGATCGAACTCGTCCCAGGCTGCGGCCACTTCATCGCCGACGAGCGGCCGGAGCTGGTTGCCGAGCGAGCTCGCAATTTCCTTTGAGCGGGGAGTAACTTGAGTCGGTGGCTTCGGCGCACAGTCAGCACGCCGCCGCACCGGAACGGCACAGCGAGGACCCTCACCACCTGGCCCAGGTCGTGCGCAGCGCCAGCGATGCGGTGCTCAGCAAGGACCTGGAGGGGGTCGTCACTTCCTGGAACCCGGCGGCGGAGCGGCTCTACGGCTACAGCGACACGGAGGCGATCGGCCGCCACATCTCCTTCCTCATCCCCGCCGACCACCAGGGCGAGGAACGGGAGATTCTCGCCAGGGTGCGGCGCGGCGAACGGGTCGAAACCTTCGAGACCGAGCGCATCCGCAAGGACGGCGTCCGCATCGACGTCTCGCTGACGGTCTCTCCGCTCGAGCATCCGGACCGCGGAATCGTCGGCGCCTCGATCATCGCCCGCGACATCACCGACGAGATGCGGCGGCGGCGCGCCCAGGACTTCCTCGTCGCGGCGACGCGCGGCCTCGATGCCTCACTCGACTTCGAGCGCACGGCGCGCAACATCGTCGAGACGGCGGTGCCGGAGCTGGCCGAGTTCTGCGTCCTCGACTTCATCCGCGACGACGGCTGGATCGGCGACAGCATCGTCGCCGCCGCAAGTCCCGAGGCCGCCGCGACGCTCGAGGAGATCCGCCACCGCTCGCCGCTCGACCCGCGTGGCCGCCACCCGGTCGCCCAGGTGGTCGCGGCGGGACGGCCGATGATCTGGCGGGACCTGACCGCGCCCGACGTGATGAAGGACGTGGCCCAGAGCGACGCGCACAGGCAGCTGATCGAAGACACCCGCTACCAGTCGGCCGCGGTGGCGCCGCTGCTCGCCCGCGGCTCGACGCTCGGTGCGATCTCCTTCCTGCATGCAAGCGGGGACCTGCGTTACGACGCAAGCGACCTGGGACTGTTGAGCGAGCTCGCCGACCGGGCGGCGCTGGCGCTCGACAACGCCCGCCTCTACGAGGAGCGGGGGCGGATCGCCGCCAGCCTGCAGCGCGGGCTGCGACCGCCTGAGCCGCCGTACATCGAGGGTCTCGACATCGCCGTCTCCTTCGATGCCTTCGGCGAGGGAATGGAAGTCGGCGGCGACGTCTACGACGTCCTGCCCACCGACGACGGCTGCTGGGTGATGATCGGCGACGTGGCAGGCAAGGGCGGCGAGGCGGCCGGGGTCTCGGTTGCGCTGCGTCACTCGCTGCGAGGCCTCGCCCGTCAGATCGAGCAGCCTGGCGAGCTGCTCGCACAGCTCAACGAGCTGCTGCTGGAGCGGTCGAGCCTCAACGACTTCGCCACGGCGCTGCTGCTGCGACTGCGGCGCGACGGCATCAACTGGAGCTTCGAGCTTGCCGCAGCGGGACATCCCCCAGCCGTCCACGTCACCGCCCCTGGGACGCGGCAGCTGGGCGGCGGGACGCTGCTCGGGGCCTGGGCAGGCGCCCCCGCCCCTCGCTACGAGGGCGAGCTCTTCCCGGGTGAGACCCTGGTGTTGACGACCGACGGCTGGTTCGAGGCCGGGCCGCCGGACACGCATCGCGGCCCCGAGGCGCTGGCGACGCTCGCCCACTCGCTGGCCGAGCTCGACCTGCCGTCGATGACCGAGGCGATCCGCCGCGACGCGATCGAGCGCAGCGTCGGCCCACTGCGCGACGACATGGTGGTGCTGGCGATGCGGCCGGACCCGCCCAGGAGGCGTGATGCGCTCGACGGTTGACCGACCCTGTTTGGTCGAATACCCTTGTTCACCGATGGGCAGGAGCGCTGCAGACGGCCGAATAACCGTGATCACCCTGGGGCCGGAGGGAACCTGCCACGAGCGCGCCGTAAAGCGCTATCTCGAGTTCCAGGGCGTCGAGGACTACGGGATGGTCCTGATCACCGACTTCTTCAAGGGCCTCGAGATCCTGCGCGAGACGCCGAACGGTTTCCTCGTCCAGTGCAGCGCTCATCCCAAGGTGCACGAGATCACCGAGAAGTACTGGACCGAGATTTTCGTCGTCGACACCTTCATCTACCCGACCAAGCACCTGGTCCTGCTCAGCCGCCGCGACGTCGATAAGCCGCGCTCGCTGGGAATCGTGCCGGCGACCAAGGGCTACGTCGACCTCTCGCAGTGGGAGGAGGTGATCGACGTGCCCTCGAAGCCGATCGTCGCCGAAGAGCTGCTGGAAGGCCGCTACGACTCCGGCCTCACCCACATGGAGCACGTCGAGGACCATGCCGACGAGCTGCGCCTCGACCTCGACATCGGCGAAATCGACACCACCTGGGTCGTCTACGGCCGCGAGAAGCGCTTCCGCGGCGATGTGATCGGCATTCCCTCGGCCGAGCTGTTCGCGCCCGCGGCCGCGCTCGCCTGAGCGGGGCCCGACGCGCCTCAATCCCCGGCGAGCTGCTTCGCCAGGCGGCGCATCCCCTTCGCGCTGGGGCGCTTGACGAAGGCACGGGTCAGCGGCGGGATCAGGCTTTCCGCCCGAGCCGCCTCGATCCAGGCCAGCTCGAAGGAGATCTCGGTCCCGCCGTCCGGCAGCGACTCGAGCCGGTAGGTGCCGCGAGTCCGCCGCTTCCCCTTCAGCCCGACCCCTTCCTCGACGATCCGCTTCGGACGCTCCGCCTCGACCACCTCGAACTCGGTCCAGTCCTGGGACATCGGCGCGCTCGCCCGCGCCTCGGCCTTGGCCCCGACCCCGCGCACCGGTCCCGAGAACTTCCAGTCGACGAGGAAGTGGTCGAGGAAGGCCTCGTGGTTGGCGAGCACGTCGAGGAAGTCATAGACCTCCTCGGCCGGCTGCGGCACGACGACTGAGACGGTCACGGGCTTCACCGGGCCGATCCTATAGACGGTCCGCCGACGGTCCGAGGCAGCTAGCCTGCGCGCGATGGCGAGCAGCGGACAGAACGGCAGGGGCATCGAAGCCGAGGCGCTCGTGCGGGAGTTCAAGAACGGGCCACGCGCGGTCGACGGAATCGACCTGCGGGTCGAGGAGGGCGAGATCTACGGCTTCCTCGGGCCCAACGGGGCGGGCAAGTCGACGACGGTGCTGATGCTGACGACGCTGCTGCCGCCGACCGAAGGGACGGCGCGGGTGGCGGGCTTCGACGTCGTCCGCGAAGGGCCGCGGGTGCGCGCCTCGATCGGGGCGGCGCTGCAGGAGGCGGCGCTCGACCCGCTGCTCAGCGGCAGCGAGCACATGCGACTGCAAACCGCCCTGCACGGGCTGGACAAGGCCGAGCGCAAGGCTCGGTCCACCGAGCTGCTCGAGCGGGTCGGCCTCTCGCAGGCGGCGGAGCGCAAAGTGGGCGACTACTCCGGCGGTATGCGGCGGCGGCTCGACCTGGCGCTGGCGCTCGTCCACCGACCGCGCATCCTCTTCCTCGACGAGCCGACGACGGGACTCGACATCCAGAGCCGCACGGCCCTCTGGGAGGAGGTCAGCAGGCTGGCCTCCGAGGAGGGAGTCACCGTCTTCCTCACGACCCAGTACCTGGAGGAGGCCGACGCGCTCGCCGGCCGGGTCGGGATCATCGACCACGGGCACATCGTCGCCGAAGGAACGCCGGCCGAGCTGAAGGCCGAGATCGGCCGGCCGACGGTCGAGGCGGTGCCGCGCGAGCGGGCGGACCGCGAGCGGCTCGCCGCGGTGCTGGAGCGCTTCGGGCCCGCCGCGGGCGCATCGCCCGAGGCCGCCGCCGCCCGCCTCGAGGGCGGCGAGGCGCAGCTGGCCGAGGTGGTCAGGGCGCTCGACGCCGAGGGGATCGCGATCGAGCGCCTGCAGCTCCACGCGCCCTCGCTCGACGACGTCTTCCTCGCCAAGACCGGTCGTTCGCTCGAGGGGGCCGGTGAGGACGAGCCGGCCGAGGCGGAGGAGGAGAGTGAGACGGTGAGCGCTCCATGAGCGGCCGCCTGCGCACGCAGGTCGGGCAGCTGGCGCGGCGCTCGGTGCTGCGCACCCTGCGCCAGCCGGCGCAGATCGTGCCGGCGCTGGTCTTCCCCCTCTTCCTGCTTGCCGTCAACTCGAATGGGCTGGCGCAGGCGACCAACCTGCCCGGATTTCCGACCAGCTCCTACCTGACCTTCGCCCTCGCCGTGCCCTTCATGCAGGGCGCGCTCTTCTCGGTGATGAACACCGGCACCGACCTTGCGCGCGACATCGAGACCGGCTTCCTCAACCGGCTGGCGCTGACCCCGCTGCGCGGGACGGCCCTGCTCAGCGGCCTGCTCGCAGGTTCCGTTGTGCTCGGCCTCCTGCAGGCGGCGACCTACCTGACCGTGGGGCTGCTCGCCGGCGCCGAGCTCGTCACCGGTGTCCCCGGGGCGCTGACGATCATCGCCCTCGCGGTCTCGATCACGGTCGCCTTCGGCACGATCGGCCTCTTCGCCGCGCTGCGCACCGGCTCCGGCGAGGCCGTGCAGGGACTCTTCCCGATGTTCTTCGTCTTCCTCTTCATCTCAGCGATGGCGCTGCCGCTCGACCTGATCCAGACCGACTGGTTCCGCAAGGTCGCCACCGTCAACCCGGTCACCTACCTGCTCGAGGCCTTCCGCTCGCTGCTCTTCGAAGGCTGGGAGCTGGACAAGCTCGCGCTCGGCTTCGGCATCGCCGGCGCGGTGCTCGTGGTCGGCATGCTGGCGGCGAGCAGCGCCCTGAAGACCAGGCTGGTGCGAACGTGAGCGGCGGCGAGCCACGCCCGGCCAGCTTCCGCGCCGTCGCCGGCGCGGTCGCCTGGCGCAGCTTCCACAACTTCCTCACCAACCCGGCCTTCCTGTTGCCGGCGCTGATCTTCCCGCTCTTCTTCTTCGTCGCCTTCGCCGGCGGCCTCTCCTCGATGGGGGAAGTGCCCGGCTTCGACTTCCCCAGCGGCTACACCGCCTTCCAGTACGTCTTCGTCCTCCTCCAGTCGGCGGCCTTCGGCGGCGTCTTCACCGGCTTCGCGATGGCGCGCGACTTCGAGAGCGGCTTCGCCCGCCGCTACCTGCTCGCCGCCTCAAACCGGCGGGGGATTGTCGCCGGCTACACGCTGGCGGCGATCCTGCGGGCGCTGGTCACCTGGGCGGTGCTCACCGTCCTGGCGCTGGTCGCCGGCATGCAGGTCGGCGGCGAGGGGGTCGAACTCGTCGGGCTCTTCGGGCTCGCGATCCTCACCAACCTGGCGGCGACGATGTGGGCAGCGGGCGTGGCGATGCGGGTGCGCTCGATCCAGGGCGGTCCGCTGATGCAGTTCCCGACCTTCCTCATCCTCTTCCTCGCCCCGGTCTACGTGCCGCTCAGCCTGCTCAGCGGCTGGATCCACGCCGTCGCCTCGGTCAACCCGGTGACCGCGCTGCTCGAGGCCGGGCGGGGGTTCATCTCCGGCGAGCCGGCCGTCGTCGCCCTCGCCTTCGCCGTCGGCGTCACCCTGCCGGTCCTCTTCGGACTTTGGGCAAATGGCGGCCTGCGCCGCGCCGAAGCGGCTGGATGAGTGCCCATCCTGGGTAGGGGTTTCACTTAACTTTTTCGAGCTGCGTTTCTGGCTGCCGACGATGGCTGGCCGCGAAAAAGTACAAGACGTTCCACCCCTACCCAGGATGGGCACTGCAGTTAATAAGCAGTGTTCCGTGAACGGGGGCGTGGGCGGGACTTGTAGCTGGGGGCGCGGCCGCGGTTCCAGAGCGCGGCATCGACCTGGGCGGGCGAGCGTCGGCGGTCGAGCGCGTCGACGAGCAGCTCGATCGCCTGCACGGCGCAAGCGCGCAGCTCTACCTCCTCGGGCGAGCCGTGCTCGAGCAGCTCTTCGGCGTCGATCCTCCGCTCCAACTCGGAATCGAGGCGCAGGACGCCATCTACGCGCAGCACGTGCGGGACGAGGTTGTCGGCGAAAGCGGTTAGGCGCTCGACGTCGCGCAGCTCGGCGGCTCCCATCCGGCCGACGTCGGCGGCGGCGATCTGAGCCCGCTTGAAGAAGGGGATGGGCTCGCCCTCGTACTCCGAGACATCGGCGAACGCGTCCCAGTCGGCGAGCAAGTCGGCGAGGACAAGGGCCGAGCCGCCGGCCGCTTCGACCACGGACTCGAAGCTGCCACCGTGGTCGGCCAGCACCCGATCGCCTACGTCACGCAGCGCGGCGGCGTACTGCTCCATCAGCGGATGGCCAACGTCCTGGCCGGTCACAGAGGCAAGGTCGACGGCACCGAGCTGTGTCAGCTCCCCCGCCGTCCAGGCCCCCTCGCCCCGGAAGCGCTCGACCAGCCCCGCCTCGATCGTCGAGTAACCGCTGAGGCCCTCGCGCTTGCGGATCGTCGGCCACCAGCCGGAGCCGAAGTTGATCGCGTCGAGGCAGATGACGAAGGCGACACGCTGCTCGCGGTCGGCGCCGACCGCCCGGCCCGGAGTGGTAGGCGGCCCCGCCCGCTCGATCTCCGCCGCGTACGCGGGGATCGCGCTCGTCTCGATTCGCACCGATCGCGCGCTTCCCGCCATCCTCGCGCAGGCGGCGCGTACCTGGTCGGAGATCTGCGTCATTGGCCGGATTCTCATCTTCCCTTTAGATAGGGGTGGATATCGTGCCGCTCGCATGACCAAGCGCCCGAAGCTGATCGTCCCCGCCGTCCTCCTCGGCCTCGTCTTCCTCGCGATCGCGGTGGTCTACTTCGTTGAGCCAGCGAGCTCGCTGCCGTCGTTCTTCCCCGGACACGAGGCCGGCTCCAGCCACCATCACACCAAGCACGGCATCGCCGCGTTCGTGGTGGCGGGCGCCTGCTTCGTCTTCGCCTGGTTCCAGAGCGGGCCTTCCGGGGAACCCGCCGCATAACCTGCCGCTGAATGGAACCGATCTCCTACCTGCAGGCGATCATCCTTGGCCTGGTCCAGGGGATCGCCGAGCCGTTCCCGATCTCCAGCCTCGGCCACGGCGTCGTCCTGCCGCAGCTCTTCGGCTGGAACATCCACCAGAACGACGACTACTTCCTCGCCTTCCTCGTCGCCACGCATTGCGCGACCGCGATCGTCCTCTTCTTCTTCTTCTTCGACGACTGGATGCGGATCTTCCGCGGCCTCGGCCGCTCGCTGCGCGACCGCGAGATCGGCGCCGAGGACAGCGACGCGCGGCTCGGCTGGGTGATCATCATGGGCACGATCCCGGCCGGCCTGCTGGGACTGCTGCTCGAGCACCCACTGCGCACGCTCTTCGCCTCGGCCCAGACCGCGGCGGCGTTCCTGATCGTCAACGGCATCCTGCTGCTGCTCTTCGAGCGCCTGCGGCGAAGACCGCCGCGGCCGGACGACTACCTCGGCGACGCCGACCCGCGCATCGCCAAGATGAGCTTCAAGCAGGCACTGGCGATCGGCAGCGCCCAGGCCGCGGCGCTGATCCCGGGCATCTCGCGCTCGGGAATCACGATGGGCGGTGGGCTGCTGACCGGGCTCTCCAACGAGGACGCCGCCCGCTACGCCTTCCTGCTCGCGACGCCGATCATCGGCGCCGCCGGCGTGCTGAAGCTGCCCGAACTGATGGGGTCGGCCGGCGACGGCGTCCGCGGCCAGGCGCTGGTCGGCGCTCTCGCCGCGGCGTTCACCACCTACCTCGCGGTCAAGTTCCTGCTCAAGTACTTCGAGACCAACCGCCTGACGCCGTTCGGCATCTACTGCATCGGCATGGGCCTGTTCTGCACCCTGGTCTTCGCGTTCTAGCTGGTCGACTGCCCAGAGCGGGCTAGGATCGCTCGCATGCGGGGGTTGACCGAGCGAGTCCGGGACTGGCAGGCGCGCGGCAAGAGCGTCGAGTTTCGCGACTACCCGATCCACGTCTTCCGCCAGGAGGGCGAGGGTCCCCTCCTGCTCCTCCTGCACGGCTTCCCTTCCAGCTCCTACGACTGGCGACTGCTGCTGGAGGAGCTGCCCGGGCTCAACGTGCTCGCCTTCGACTTCCTCGGCTTCGGCCTCTCAGCCAAGCCGCGCTCGCACGACTACAGCCTCTTCTGGCAGGCGGACCTGACCGAGGAGCTCGTGCGCCGTTATGGCAACGGGCGGCCGGTCTTCGTCCTCGCCCACGACATGGGCACCTCGGTCGCCAACGAGCTGATGACGCGCGATCTCGAGGGCCGGCTGGGAATGGACGTGGAGGGCATCCTGCTCTTCAACGGCAGCATGGTCCTGGAAAAGGCCAGCCCGACGCCGGCGCAGAAGCTGCTGCGCAGCCCCCTCGGCCCGCTTGTCGCCAGGCTCTCCAGCGAGCGCTTCTTCCGTCACCAGTTCGGCTCGGTCTTCTCCGCCGCGCACCCGCTGAGCGACGAGGAGGCCGCCGACCAGTGGTCGCTTGTCTGCCACGACGGCGGCCGCACCCTTGGCCACCGGCTCGTCTCCTACATGGACCAGCGCGAAGAGCACGCCGAGCGCTGGCATGGCGCGATCCGGGACTGGCCGGGCGACCTGCGCCTCACCTGGGGGCTGCTCGACCCGGTGGCGACGACCGAGGTGCTCGCCGCGCTGCGTGAGCTGCGGCCCGGCGTGCCCGTCGACGAGCTGCCCGAGCTGGCCCACTATCCCCAGGTCGAAGACCCGGGGCGGATCGCCCGGGCGCTCGTCGCCGCGATGCGCGGGGCTCAGGCCTCGGAGTAGGCGGGCTCGCGCTCGTCGCGGCGCTCGTGCTCGGCGGCCATCTGCTCCGGCGAAGGCATCGGCACAGGACGCAGCACCGTTACCGCAACCACGGTGGCAATCGCGACGAGGATCGCGCCAACGATGTAGGCGAGGTGGTAACCGGAGTTGAGAGCGGTGAGCTGTCCGGCGCCGTCGGCGAGCTTGCTGTCGGTGCGCTCGCTCGCCAGCGTCGCCAGCACGGCCAGCCCGATCGCGCCGCCCACCTGCATGCTGGTGTTGACCAGGCCGGAGGCAAGGCCCGCGTCTTCCTGGGTCGCGCCGGACATCGCCAGCGTCATCAGCGAGGGGAAGGCGGTGCCGACCCCGAGCCCGACCAGCAGCATCGGCGCCAGCAGGTCGGTGAGATAGGTGCCGTCGACCGGGGTGCGGGCGAAGAGCAGCAGGCCGATGCCGACCGCGATCACGCCCGGGATCAGCGTCGTCTTCGGGCCGAAGCGCATGATCAGTTTTTCCGAGAAGCCGAGCGAGAGCGTGCCCATCACGATCGTCGCCGGCAGGAAGGCGAGGCCGACCTGCAGCGCGTCGTAGCCGAGGATCCGCTGCAGGTAGAGGGCGCCGAGGAAGAACATGCCGAACATGCCGGCGACGAGCAGCGCCTGGATCGTGTTGGCGCCGGCGACGTTGCGCGAGCGGAAGAGCCGCAGCGGCATCAGCGGGTTCTCGATCCGAGCCTGGCGGGCGATGAAGGCGGCGCCGAGGGCGAACGAGATCGCGCCGAGGATCAGGGTCTGGGCCGAGCCCCAGCCGTGCTGGTTGATGCCGAGGATCGTGTAGACGCCGAGCATCAGCGAGCTGGTGATCAGCGCCGCGCCGGGGATGTCGGCACCGGCCTTGAAACCGATCCCGGGCTTGCCGTCGACCAGGCGCAGGGCGCCGTAGGCGGTGGCAATGCCGATCGGCAAGTTGATGATGAAGATCCAGTGCCAGCTGATCGCCTGGGTCAGGGCGCCGCCGAGGAGCAGGCCGATCGAGCCGCCGGCGGAGGCGACGAAGCCGTAGACGCCGATCGCTTTCGCCTGCTCCCGCGGCTCGGGGAACATGGTCACGATCATGCCGAGGATCACGGCCGAGGCCATCGCGCCGCCGACGCCGGCGAAGAAGCGACCGCCGATCAGCATCGCCTGGTTCTCGGCGGCGGCACAGAGCAGCGAGGCGGCGGTGAAGACCCCGAGGCCGATCAGGAACATGCGCCGCTGCCCGAGCAGGTCGCCGAGCCGGCCGGCCAGCAGCAGCAGGCCTCCGAAGGGGATCAGGTAGGCGTTGACGACCCAGGCCAGGCTGCTCTGGGAGAAGTCGAGGCTGTCCTGGATCGTCGGCAGGGCGACGTTGACGATCGTCACATCGAGGACGATCATCAGCATCCCCGCGCAGAGGACGTAGAGGGCCAGCCAGCGTCGATTTTCGTGCGTCTCAGCCATGCGCAGCACTGTAGCGAGATCGCTTTCTCGCCCTGTGAATGCGTCGATCCCCGGCGGCATTGGATTCGTCTCGATTACCCACGAGTAACACCGATTTGGGCAGCGCTGCCAATTGCGCCCGAGGCCTTGTCGCTCCGCTACCGTGTTAGTCCATGGAGTCCATCCAGCGGGCAGGCAAGCCGTCTAAAGACGCAGCAGCCGAGGCAGAAGCCGTCCGCCTGGGCCGTCTTCGCAAGGACGCACAACGTCCAATGAGCGTGAATCTGGCTGAGACCATCGCCCTGAGCCATGCATTGCTGAAGATGGCCGACTCCGCACAGCGGCGATGACATCGGCGGCATTCGACGAGATCCTGCGGAGGCTAGTAGAGGCGGGGGCCAGGTTCGTGGTGATCGGCGGGCTCGCCCTCGGGGCTCGAGGCGTCGTGCGGGCCACCAAGGACATCGACATCGTCGTCGCGCCCGACCCCGAAAACCTCAGGCTTGTGGCTGAGGTTGCGGTCGCGGCCGGCGGGCACGTTCAAAGGGGGGAAGCGCTGCTCGGCACCCCCTTCTCGATCGCGGCGGAGCTGGCAAGTGGCGAACAGATGGCGATCGACACGGACCTTGGTCGCCTCGACATCGTGCAGGGCTTGGAGGGCGTTCCGAGCTTCGACGAGCTCCTCTCGCGTGCAACCGAGGCCGAAGTACTCGGAGTCAACGTGGCAGTCTGTTCGGTGGAGGATCTGCGTGCGATGAAGCAAGCGGCCGGGCGCGGCCAAGATCTCGTGGACTTGGAGAACCTCGACGTGGCAGCCGAAAGCTGACCCGGGCGGAAGGCCGTGATCAGGCTCTACGCTGTCGGAATCCCGCCCCGATAGCTCAGCTGGATAGAGCGACCCTCCTAATTCAAGCGGAGGAGTGAACGGTTTCGGCTCTCTAAAGCGGTTAGCTCGCCCCAAGACTGGGCGACCGAGTCCATTTGACTGCAGTGGTTTCGTCTGGTTTGGGCAGCGAGACGCCCGCTGCCCAATGGACCCGCCTACGAATCGAGGCCGGGAATCGGCTCCTCGGGCAAATCGCCGTGGATCGCCTCCAGCTCTTCCAGATCGACTCGATCCTGCGGTCGTCTGGCAAGACGCTTGAAGCCGACAACGCTCGGCAGCGCAGCGACCCTGACCATCTGGTCCTCCCACTCCGTCGTGTCTGCTCGATCGAAGACCGTGTCGAAGTCAAGAGGAGGAGAGCCGCCGCGAATAATGTCGATGATGCCGCGGCGACTGTTCACCCGCAGGTGCTCGGCGTCGGCGATGTCGTCCATCGTGACTTTCTCGCCATCGGACAATCGCCGCCCATCCGCCAGTTCGAGAAAGCGCAGGATCGTCTCGTCAGCCTCCTCGCCGTCGGGCACGAGCAGGTCCGAATCTCTCGTTGCCCGTACGTAGCCATGGAAGATCACGCTGAATCCACCGATGACAACGTGCTTCAAGCCTGCCGAGTTGGCGTCGGCTATGACGCCAGCGAGGTCAGGACCAGAGGGCTCGTCTTGGGACATTGCCGGCCTTCACGGAAGCGGCGAGTAGCGAGACGGCTTGCTGCGAGAGCTTTTGGCCCAGCTCCAGCCGCTGAGTGGGCGTCAAGGCCATGTTAGAAGCACGCAGCTGCTCCGCATCGGCGCGATTTATCTTCGCCCATTTTCCCTCATTGCCAGGGCCAAGTAGCGGCTTTCTGCTGACTGCCATGCCTTCATGGTAGGGGCCGAGTCGGATCAGGGCATGAATGGGCAAGAGCCGCACTGGAGCGCCTACGATTGAGGCTGAGCCCCGATAGCTCAGCTGGATAGAGCGACTCCCTCCTAAGGAGTAGGCCGCAGGTTCGAATCCTGCTCGGGGCGCTTAGGAGGACAGTGCAGTTTACGCATGGTTGATGATTGATCGATAATGTATGAGCGGTCAGCAAAATGGGTCGCTGCTTCAAATCTGCGTTGTTTCTCTGCGCGCTGGTAGCGGTGCCGGTCGTTCTCCTGGCGGGATGCGGCAGCAGCTCTAACGCAGAGAATACGTCCTCGAAAGGGCTGCCGAATCCGATCGTGCTCGGCGCCGCGATCGCCAAGAGCGGCTACCTGGCGCCCTGGGACGGCGCCGTCTCCGCGGTCGAACTGCTGGTCGAAGAAGTCAACGCCAAAGGCGGTATCGACGGACACAAGCTGAAGGTGATCCAGGCCGACAACCGCTCCGACCCACAGCGGGCGCCAATCGCCGCCCAGCAGGTGGTCGAAGAAGGAGCCGACGTCCTGCTGTTCAGTGGCGAGGGGTTCACCGCGGCCGCGGCCGCTCCGGTGGCGGAAGAAAACGACATGCTCAACTTCACCCTCTCCGCCAACGAGCCCGGCTTCGGGCCGCCGACGACGGGTCGGCTCTCCTTCAGCCCCTACCCCAACCTGCTCAGCGAGGCGAGCGCCGACGCCACTTTCCTCGACAGGAAGGGGTTCAAACACCCCTTCCTCTTCCGCGACACGACGATCATCTACGGCAAGGCCTACTGCAACGGCTTCCAGCAGGCTTGGGAACGGCTCGGCGGCTCGCTCTCGGGCTCGGTCGACTTCAAGAACGAAGACGAGTCGATCGCCAGCCAGGTCGCCCAGCTGAAGCGCTCGGACGCTGACGTCGTGGTGATGTGCTCCTACCCGCCGGGCGGAGCCGCCGCCGTCAAGCAGATCCGGGATGCCGGCGTCGACCTGACGATCATGGGCACCGGCTCATTCGACGGCACCTTCTGGACGAAGGGCATCTCCAACACCGAAAACATCTACTACGGCGCCAACGGCTCCTCCTATGACCCGCCCACACCGGCTGCAGCCGAGCTGTACGAAAAGCTCGAAGAAAAGGGGGCCGACACCGACGTTTCCAGCGTCCTTCTCGCGACCTACACAGCCGGCCAGCTGATCGTCGACGCGATCGAAGAAACCGGCACCGTCGAGGGCAACGCCCTCGCCGACGTCCTGGAAGAAAAGCCGCACCAGACGATTCTCGGCAAGGCCGTCTACACGAAGGACAGTCACTATCTGAACGGCACCTGGTCGATATATATGTTTTCCAACGGTGTGCCGAAACTGGTCACCAAGATCAAGCCCAAATTCGTACCCAAATACGAAGGTTAATATAAAAACCGCTTTGACTAGTCAACGGCGGGTATCCTTAATGATGCAATGGCCAAGCCCTCTCAGCCCTCGCGGGGCAGGCCAAGGCAAACCGCAGAGGTTTCGCTTGCCGGCAGCCGTGAGCTAGACCGAAAGAGCGAGGTACCGCTCTACTTCCAGCTCGCCGCCGAGCTGCACCGAATGCTGGAGGGCGGGACCTGGGCGCCTGGCTCGCGCTTTGCCACAGAGCGCGAGCTGGAGGAAGAGTTCAAAGTCTCGCGCGCGGTGATCAGGCCCGCGCTCGAGCTCCTCGTCGGCGACGGCTCGATCTTCCGGGTCAAAGGCTCGGGCGCATTCGTCGCCCCCCCGCGTCCCGAACTCGTCACGGCCGGCCTGGTGAAGCTGCTGACGGAGGAGCGCAGCGACCACTCGGTTTCCGTGGTCAGCGCCCGCCGGCGCAGGGCGGACATGACCGTGTCCAAATTCCTCGAGCTGGGCAAATCGAAGGCCGAGATCGCCCAGGTGACAGCGGTGATCGACCCCGGCAAGCCATCGGCCTTCGTCGTCGATTCCTATTCCTCGATCTCCCGCCTTCCCTGGTTCCTCCCCACCGCCGAAGCGCTGGCGAACGGCACCGAGGCTCCCAAGCCCGGCAAGCTGAAGCTCACCCGCAGCACCGTCTTGATCGAACACACCTTCTTCAGTGAATGGTCCGCGTCCCAACTGGACTCCACGGCGGGCAACTCGGCCCTGATGGGACGCTTCGTCCAGTTCGGCCAACCGAACGGGGCAAAGCGCGAGCGCCCGCTCGAGTTCGCTCGCCTGATCTATCGCGCCGACAACGTTCAGCTCACTTTCGAACAGAGCTGACCGGGCGCCCAACCAGCGCACGACGTACAAACTCGGAGAAGGCCTCCCGGTAGGCGAGGGTGAAGCGGTCGGCCAGCGTGTTGACGTCGGCGTCCAGCGCCAGCGACAGCTCCGGCGGCTGGACCGACGCCGACACCACCCGATCCTCGGCGTAGAGCCGCTCCTCGGACTCGACCGCCTCCTCGAGCGTGAGTTCGTCGAAGTCGTCGCTGAGGCCCTCGGCCCAGTAGTGAACGGACTCGGTGGCGCTGATCGCGCGCGCCGCGTGCAGCAGCCAGCGCTCCCCCTTCCCCATGATCATCCTGATCGAGGTGAAGTTCGGCGCGATCACATGACCATGGCCTTCGCGTATCGAATCCCAGGTCCCGTCCCCGCCCGGGCCGGTTCCCATCTCGCGGCTCATCTTCACCACCACCCCGTCACGTTCGGGCTCGAGCGGCTCGACCACCTCTGCGACGGGACCGAGCGTGTCCCTGTGGACGAAGGCGAAGTGAGCGACGTCGCGGAAGTTCTCGATCATCACCCCCAGGCCCACGGGAAGCTCGAACGGCGTCCCGTGCTTCCAGCGTCCCGGGGCGGGCTCGAACCAGGGGACCGTCGGCGGCTCGCCGATCGGCTCCTCCAACGCCGTCCAGACCAAGCCCCACTCCTCGCGCGCCGGAAAGGCCGGGATCGCCGCGCGCGGCGGGATCTGTTCCTGGTTTGCCAAGGAGGGGATCCGGGTGCAGGCTCCGCCGGCGCCGTCCCACTCCCAACCGTGGTAGGGGCACTGGATGCCGTCCCCCTTCACCTCCCCCAGCGAGAGCGAGGCGCCGCGATGGGCGCAGCGGTCGCTGACCACGGCCGGGGCACCGCTCTCGGTGAGGAAGACCGCCAGCGCCTCGCCGAGCAGCAGGCTGCGTTGCGGCCCGTCCCGCAGGTCCTCGACCCTGGCGACCGGCTGCCAGCAGCGGCGCATCGCGCGGGAGACCTCCTCGCTGCTCGGCGCTCCATTGGGGCTGTATTCGCTCATCGCTCCTCCCGGTTCGGTCTCTCCATCATCTTGCTCCTCCCAGGTAGGCGTGCACGACCTCGGAGTCGTCGCGCAGCTCCTCACGCCCGCCGCTGGCGCGGACGATCCCGCTGCCGAGCACCACGCAGCGGTCGCAAAAATCGATCGTCCGCGTCGCGTTCTGCTCGACCAGCAGCATCGTCGTGCCTTCTTCGCGCAGTCCCGCCAGCAGCTCGTAGATCAAATCGATCGTCTTCGGCGCCAGCCCGAGCGAAGGCTCGTCGAGCATCAGCAGCTTCGGCCGACCGAGCAGGGCGCGGGCGATCGCCAGCTGCTGCTGCTCACCACCCGAGAGACGGTCGGCGTGCTCGCCAGCTCGCTCGCGGAGGATCGGGAAGCGCGCGAGCATCTTCTCGACCGCAGCACGATCTTCGCGACCGTCCATTTCGCCCATGCGCAGGTTCTCCGCCACCGTCAGCGTCTTGAAGACGTGGCGGCCCTCCGGCACCAGCGCTATCCCGAGTCGCGCGATCCGCTCCGGCGCCATCCCGTTGAGGACCTGGCCCTCGAAGCGAACCTCCCCCGAGCTCGGCCGCGCCAGGCCACAGATTGAGCGCAGCACCGAGCTCTTGCCGGCCCCGTTCGGCCCGATCATCCCCAGGACCTCGCCACTGCCGAGCTCTAGGTCGACCCCGTGGACCACCTCGACGCCGCCGTAGGCGACCTTGACTCCGCGCAGCTCAAGCACCGATCGCCACCGGGTAGGAGCTGCCCAAATAGGCTTCGACTACCGCCGGATCGGCCTGCACCTCGGTCGGCGAGCCGACCCGCAGCGTCGTGCCGTCGTCGATCACCTGCACGCGCGGACAGAGGCTCATCACCACGCTCATCTCGTGCTCGATGAGGAGGATTCCGCAGCCGAAGTCGTCGAGCACGCCAGCGAGGATCTCCACCAGCTGTTCGCCCTCTCCCTCGCTGAGCCCGGCGGCGGGCTCGTCGAGCAGGAGGTAATGGGGGCGGGTGGCCAGCGCCCGGGCGACGCCGAGCAGGCGCTGGCCGGCCGGCGGCAGGGAACCGGCGGGCGCGGAGGAGAGCTGCCGCAGATCGAGCCGGTCGAGGACTTCGGCGGCAGCCGCGACCGCGCGTCGCCTACCGACTCCGACCCCCATCGCCCCAACGGCGACGCTCTCGAGGCAACTCAGGTGTGGGAAGGGGAGTGCGGACTGGAAGGTGCGGCTGAGGCCGGCGCGGGCGAGGCGGGACGGCGAACGGCCGCTGACGTCGACTCCGTCGAGGCTGACGGTTCCCGAATCGGGCACGAGGAAGCCGCTGAGGACGTTGACGAGCGTCGTCTTGCCCGCGCCGTTCGGTCCGATCAGGCCCAGCGCCTCTCCGCGCCGCAGCGTCAGGTCGACGCCGCGCAGCACCCGCAGGCCGCCGAACGCCACCGAGATCCCCTCCGCACGCAGCTCCCCGTCGCGGGCGATCTTCTCCGGCGGGGCAGCGCCGCTGAGCGCCGGCAGAGCCGCGGCTCGCGCCCTGCGCAGCCGGCGCGGCAAGGGAAGCTCGCCCGCCTCGCGCCCGCCGCTGATGCCGTCCGGCATCGCGATCATCGTCGCCAGCAGGATCAGGCCGACGCCGATCGCGGCCAGGCCCGGCGTGTTGCCGATCGAGACGACCCCGAGCACGCTTGCGCCGCCTTCGATGTTTCGCAGGATCTCGTTGACGGTCGAGAGGGCCACCGTCCCCAGCACCGCCCCGAAGACGCTGCGGGCGCCGCCGAGGACCATCATCGTCACCGTGGTGACAGTCGCCGCGAAGTAGAAGGTCGCCGGGTTGAGCACCCCCGACTGGTGAACCGCCAGCGCCCCGCCCACTCCGCAGAGAACGCCGCTGAGGGCGAAGGCGAGAAGACGCTCGCCGTTGACGCTGATCCCGAGCGAGCGGGCGGCGACCTCGTCCTCGCGGGTCGCCTGCAGGCGATAGCCGCTCGCCGACCATTTGAAGGCAAGCGCCGCAACCACAGCAACACTCGCCCAAAGCGCGGCGGACTCGATGCTCGTAGTGCGCGGGATGCTGACCAGCCCGCTGACCCCGCCGGTCACCTCCTCCCAGTTGGCGAGCACGTTGTAGACGACGATCAGGAAAGCGAAGGTGGAGATCGGCACCGCCAGCGTCGAGGTGCGCATCAGCGGCAGGCCGACGACCGCCGCCAACAGACCGCAGGCAATGGCGGCGATCAGCGTCGACGGCAGTGGACCGAGCTGCGCGTCCGCGATCAGGTCGGGGAGGCCCGGCACCTGCAGGGCGGCGAACGCCGCGGGCAGGGTGAGGAAGGCTGCGACATAGGCACCGGCGGCCGCGAAGCCGAGCTGTCCGAAGGAATAGACGCCGCTGTTACCGATGAAGATCTGCAGGCCGAGGACGATGACCATGTTGCTGAGGATCGTGATCACCGTGCCGCGCAGCGACGGTGTGCCGTTGGCACCGACCAGCGCCGTCGCGGCAATCAGCACCAGCGGGATGAGCAGCGAGACGGCAACCGAGCGCCGCGTTCGCAGGCTGGCGGCGCTCACACCCGCGCCTCTCCGATGGCGGAGCCGAGCAGGCCATGTGGCCTGAAGATCAGGATTGCGACCGGCAGGCTGAAAACGATCGCGTCGCGGAACGGCACCAGTCCATCGGGCAGATAGGCGCCAAGCAGCGAGGAGGCGACGCCGAGGAAGAGGCCGCCGATGACGGCGCCGGACATCCTGCCGAAACCGCCGATCACGACCGCGACGAAGCCGACCAGCACCGGTGTCAGGCCCATCGTCGGCGAGACCTGGCCGGTCTGCATCACGAGCAGCACGCCGACGACAGCGGCGAGAGCACCGCTGACCGCAAAAGAGAGCGCGATCACGCGATCCGCCCGCACGCCGAGCAGGCGCGCCATGTCGAAGTTCTCCGACGCCGCGCGGATCGCCAGACCCGATCGCGTCCGATAGAGCATCCAACCGAGGCCAGCGAGGACGATCGCGGTCAGGGCCAGGGTGACGAACTCCAGGTTGGGCACCGAGAGCGAGCCGATCTGCGTCGCTTCGCCGACGAAAGAAGGCGTCGCGACGGATTTGGGTCGCGCGTTGACGAATGCCACGACGGCGTTCTGCACAATCGTCGCCACGGCCAGTGAGGTGACCAGCTGAGCCGAGAGGTCGGCCCGGCGAACCGGACGGAACGCGACCCGCTCGGCGAGGACCGCAATCAGCACACCGGTGAGGAGCGCCCCGGCCACGGCGACGCCGAACGGGACGTCGGCAAGCACGAAGAGCGCGTAGGCGGAGAGCATGATGAACTCGCCGTGGGCGAAGTTCATCATGTCCATCACCGTGTAGACAACCGTCACCCCAAGGGCGATCAGGGCGTAGAGGCTGCCGAGCGCAAGGGCATCGATCAGGTTCTGCGCCAGCTCGGTCATCGCAGCTCAAGAATTTTTGAGAGCAATGCGAAAAGCTTAACCGTCTGGTGCCGGCCGTGAAGCAGCCGTGTGGCGCTAGGGCAGGGCGAGTTCGGCCGTATCGGGGCCGATCCGGATACCGCGCTCCATGCCCGCCATCGTGGACATCTCTTCTTCGGAGAGCTCGAAGTCAAAGCAGGCGATCAACTCGCGGATCCGCTCCGGCGTCACCGACTTCTGTATAGCCACGTTGCCGAGCTGGATGTGCCAGCGCATGATCGTCTGCACCGGCGTCCTGCCGTGGCCCTCGGCAATCCGGGCGACCGTCTGGTCGTCGAGCAGCGCGCCCTGGGCGAGCGGGCTCCACGCCTCGGTGGCTATCCCGTGCGCGGCGTGCCAGGCGCGAAGCTCGGCTTGCTGCAGCCACGGATGGAGCTCGACCTGGTTGACGGCCGGCAGTGCCTCTGTCTCGCCCGCGAGCAGCTGGAGATCGCCGATGCCGAAGTTGGCAACGCCAATCGTGCGCGTCGCCTCCTCGCGGTGGATCTCTTCAAAGGCACCCCAGGCATCGAGGAGTTCGGCCGAGGCGGGGCGGTCGAGCAACAGCAGGTCGACATGGTCGAGTCCGAGCCGCCCGAGGCTTGCCTCGAAGGCGGCGAGTATCTCGTCGCGCCCGGCGGTCGCGATGGACAGCTTGGTGGCAATGAAATAGTCCTCGCGCGGCAATCCGGAGGCCGCGAGCGCTGCGCCGACCCCCTCCTCGTTTTCGCCCCCTGCGACGATGGCGACGTGCCGATAGCCGGCGTCCAAGGCGACCCCGACCAGCGCTTGAGTATCCTCGGGTAGGAGGTAGAGGGTCCCGAAGCCGAGCTGCGGAATTTCGACGCCGTCGTGAAGCCTGACATTTGGAACGGTCACCTGGAGCATTTGGACTTATTGTCATGATAACTATGCGGCGCGCTCTCGAACAGGGCCTGAACGGCGCTTTAACAGGAGGGCTCTGCTCCACCGGGGAGTGACGGCCGGTTGGGATTCCCAACCGCATTGGTATTTCCAACCAGCCGCGCGCTAGAGCGGGTCGCGGTCGGGGCGCTCCGGATAGATCTCGTCGATCGTGACCAGCACCCTGTAGGGAGCACCGGCCGCCGTTTCGATCCGAGCGCCGCCGCCGGCGAGGCGATCGACAACGGCAACGACACCGGCGACCTCCAGGCCCTGTTCGACCACTCGCTCGATCGCCCGCGCCGTCGAGCCGCCGGTCGTCACGGTGTCCTCGACGACGAGGCAGCGCGAGCCCTTTTCGACCGGACCCTCGACCCAGCGCTGCAGGCCGTGCTGCTTGCGCTCACCACGGACGAAGAAGCCAACGAGATCGGCACCTGCCGGTACCGCCAGCGCCGCGCAGGCCGGTGGGATCGCGGCCGTCGCCGGACCGCCCACGGCGGTCGCATCGACCTCCGCTGCGACAGCCGCGATCAGCTCCCCAGCCGCGAGAAAACCGGCGGGCCGCAACAGCGCCCGACGCGCGTCCACGTAGTACTGAGCGGTGGCGCCGCTCGACAGCGTCACCTCGCCGATCACCAGTGAGTGCTCGCGCAGCTCGGCGAGCAGAGTTTGCTTGGCGGCGTCGAGATCGGCCACGGCGCGCATCCTAGTGGCGTATCCGCGGCCCGAGATGGCGAGCGCTAGCCGCGCGCCACTGGATCGCGGAAGCCCTCGCGCCAGCTCGGGTAGCGGGGGCGCCAGCCGAGCTCGGCTTTCGCCTTGGCGTTGGCGGCCCCTCGCACCTGCGCCGCCATCGCCGCGGCTCCAGCGCCGGCGATGAAGCGCACCAGCCAGATGGGCACGCGGCGCGGCTTCTTCGCTCCCACTGCCTCGCAGAAAACCGGCACCCATTCCCGCATCGGGGCAGGCTCGTCGTCGCTGACGTTGTAGATGCCGGGCGGGCCGCTCTCGACCGCCGCGGCGGCGGCAGAAGCGGCGTCCTCGACGTGGACGAAGGAGTAGGTCCCGTCGCCCTTGCCGACGACCGGCAACCGCCGTTTCAGCGCTTCCGCGGTCTGCGAGCCGTCCCGGTCGAAGTAGGTGCCAGGGCCGTAGAGCCAGCCGAAGCGCAGGACGATCCCCTCGATCCCCTCTGCCTCGAGCACCTGCTGCTCCAGCTCGGCGAGTGCGGCCGCGGCGGCGCCGAAGGGCGGGGGCGCACCGGCGAAGAGCCCGTCCTCCTCGCTCTTGACCCAGTCGCCCTCCTGCGCGTAGAGGGGGGCGAAGCTCTCGGCCACCAGCCGGCGAGTGCCGGCCGCGGTTGCCGCAGCGAGAAGGTTGCGCGTACCCTCGCGGCGGATGCGGTTCGTCGGCCCGAGCGGATCGTCGGCTTTGTAGTCGAGCCGCGGCGGCAAGGCGGTCAGCAGGTGCACCACAACCTCCGGCTTCGCCTGGTGCAGCGCGTCTTCCAGGTCATGCATCGAAAAGACGTCGCAGACAACGGGGGTGGCGCCCGCGGCGCGGATCTCCTCGGCACGATCCTCGCGCCGCGTCATCCCGGTCACCTCGTGGCCGGCGGCGACGAGCTGTCGCACCAGCGGCCGGCCGATCGCCCCGCTCGCCCCCGCTGCGAAGACCCTCATGACTAGAAGACGAAGATGCTCTCGCCGTAGTTCAGCTGGTAGTAGATCCGCGGCTGGTCGGCGATGAAGGTGCGCACGCAGCCGTGACTGGCGGCGTAGGTCGGGACTTCGGCATAGCCGTGCACGGCATACCCGTTGTGCCAGTAGAAGGAGTAATACATGCCCTCTGCGTTGTACCCCGGTTCGCGGCGATAGAACGTGTAGTGGCCGGTCACCGTCGGGGTCGAGGGCTTGCCGGTGGAGACGGGATAGATCGCGAACGGCTTGTCGCCCTTGGTGAGGACGAGGACCTGCTTGGCGAGCGACACCTCGGCGTGCTCGCCGGCGCCGGGGTAGCGGACGTGATAGCCGCCGCGGCCGCCGAAGACGTCCTTGACGAGCCCGCGTCCGGCGCGCTCGGTGCGGGCCATGCCGTTCACCTTGCGATAGGCGAGGACCTCGCGGCCGGTGCGGCCATTGAAGCAGCGCCCACCCCCAGAGGCATAGCCCATCTTCGCCATCGCCTTCTTGAAGCCCTTGACGACGCGGCCACAATCGCCTGGGTGGAGGGCGGGGAAGCTAACCCGCCAGCTCTTGCGCACGGTGCTGTCGCCGCCCAGTGCGGCGGTGGCGACGTGCTTGGCGGAGGCCGCGTACTTGCCGTCCTTGCGGACGACGATGCTCGCCTGGAAGGTGCCGACGTTCTCGTTCTTGCGCTGCACGGCGACGTTCCTGGCCAGCAGTTTGTGGCCGTTGAGGTAGAAGGTCACCGCGACGTGTTGCCCGGCGACGAACGGCTCGAGCGTCCCCTTGACCGGCACGGTGCTGTAGATCTGCGCCCGACCGCCATGCAGGTGGCCGACCTTGATCTTCACCGTCGCGTCGGGGCGCAGCGGCCCGGCTTTCGGTTCGGCGGCAGTCGCGCCGGTTGGGATGGCGAGCGCCGCGAGAACCGCCAACGCTGGGATGAAGCGACGAGTCATGGGCCCGGGATTCTGTCGAATGGCTCGGCTGTGTGACGAAAGAGTCAACTCTGCTTGATAAGCGGGAATTCGGGTCAGCCGCCCGAATAGGGTTCGAGTCCCTCGCCCTCCGTAAGTTATTGTCTGAGTGCGAGGGAGATCGAGGTGCTACATGTCATGCGGCCTGCGGAGTGGCTCCCGCCGTCGCGATCGCCTTCGCACTCAGACAATCCTCAACTGGATCCACACGCCGTCTTGCTAGAGTGAGACTCGCTTATCAGGCGTTCGGGGGTGGCTCCCCTTCACCCAGATCCGGCCCGCTCAGCGGGCCGTTTCTTTGCCCGCTACTGCCCGAGCAGCGCCACCGAGTTGTTCAGCATGTGCAGGATGATCCCCGGCACGATCGAGCCGGTGCGCTCGTAGAGCAGGGCGAGGACGAAGCCGAAGACGATCAGCGGTGGCACCGCGATGAGGCCGGTCGTCGCGTGCAGGGCACCGAAGACCAGGGCGCTGACCAGGGCGGCGGCGATCCGGGGCAGGCGCGTGCGCAGGCCGCCGAAGAGCATGCCGCGAAAGCAAACCTCCTCCCCGATCGGGGCGGCGATCACGATCAGCAGGATCTGCACCGGAACGGCTCCGAAGCTTTCGGCGATGTCCTTCTGGTGCGGCGGGCCGAAGAGAGCGATGTAGGCGAATGAGAAAAGCAGGTAGACCCCGATCGCCGCCGCCATCCACTTCAGCGCCGAGGGGCGGAAGCGCCTCAGCCCCAGATGTCGCAGGGCCTCTCGCGCGCTCGCCCCGCGTCCGGCGGCAATCGCGACCGGCACGAGCAGGAAGCCCAGCGCGGTCGCCAGCTGCACCAGCGCATTCGCCGTGTCGCTGAGCTCGCCGTCGACCGGCGGGGAGGCGATGATGACGGGGATCGAGAGCGCGATCCCCGCGCCGAGCGCGAGCAGGACGCCGAGCACACCGGTCCACGGTCCCCAGGTTGCGTAGGGGAACTTCGGCCTCGAAACCTGGGGGCTTGCGGATACCGTGGCATCCATGTCGCCGGCAGTCTCACAGGTATCGCGCTCGACCAAGACGCGCCTGCGCTTCCTGCGCCGGCTCATGCTGCTCGTCGTCTTCCTCGTCGTCCTCGCGATCGCGCTCAGCCAGTTCACTGAGCTGAAGCGGCTGGCGGCGGGCATCCTCGCCTCGACCGCGGTGCTGGCGGCGATCATCGGCTTCGCCGCCCAGCACACGATCGGCAACATGGTGGCCGGCGTTCAGCTGGCGGTCTCGCAGCCGATCAAGATCGGCGACCGCATCTCCTTCGAAGAGGTGACCGGCCGCGTGGTCGACATCACCCTCTCCTACACCTACGTCAACCCGGGCGACGGCACCTCGGTCGTGATCCCCAATCAGATGCTCGTCGACGGCATCGTCCACAATCTTTCGACCGAGGACACGCAGGCTTGACGAAGCGCGAAACTATGTGAATGACGCAGCGCAACCGGCGGCGCCAGCGCCGCCGCGGGGGGATCGGCAGCAAGCTTCTCTTCGTCGGCGGCGGCATCGTCGCCGTCCTCGCCATAGCGGTGTTCGCGATCGCCTCCTGGGTGCTGAACGTGGCTGCCGACGCACCCTCGCTCGCCAGCTGTAAGAAAGTCGGGGGCAACGGCAACACGGTGCTCTACGCCGCCGACGGCAGCAAGCTCGGCGTCGTTCACTCCGATGAAGCGCACGAGCCGGTGGCGATCGGCCGGGTGCCGAAGCAACTGCAGTTGGCGACGGTCGCGATCGAGGACCAGCGCTTCTACGAACACGGCGCGATCGACGTCGAGGGGATCGCCCGGGCGATCGCCAAGGACCTGCAGGCGGGGGAACCGGTCGAGGGCGGCTCGACGATCACCCAGCAGCTGGTGCGCAACCTCTGCATCCGCCACCCCGAACGCAGCCTCAAACGCAAGATCATCGAGGTGGAGCTTGCCGAAGAGTACGCGCAGCGTCACTCGCGGCGGGAAATCCTCGGCCAGTACCTCAACGTCGCCTCCTACGGGACCGTCGCGGGAGCAACCGCGGTCGGCGTCCAGGCCGCTTCGAGGATCTACTTCTCGCAGCCGGTGTGGGACCTTGACCTGCCGCAGATCGCGCTGCTCGCCGGCCTGCCGCAGGCACCCACCGAATACAACCCGATCCTCCACCCGGCCCAGGCCCACGCGCGACGCAACGAGGTGCTCGCGAAGATGGCCGAACTCGGCTGGATCTCCGGGCGGCGGGCCACAGCGGCGAAGCGCCGTGGGCTCGAGCTCGACGCGTCCGACTCCTACTTCGCCCACCGCCAGCCCTACTTCTTCGACTACGTCGAACACGAGCTGATCGAGCACTACGGGGCGCGGACCGTGCGCGACGGTGGCCTGCACGTCTACACGACGATCGAGCCGAAGCTGCAACGGATCGCGCTCGACGCGATGCGCTCGACCCTGCCCTACTCGACCGACCCCGCTTCGGCGCTCGTCTCGATCGATCCCGACAGCGGCGAAATCGAGGCGATGGGCTCCAGCGCCAGCTACGGGTCGAGCCAGTTCAATCTCGCCGCCCAGGGTCACCGCCAGCCCGGCTCGACCTTCAAGACCTTCGTGCTGACGACGGCGATCAAGCAGGGCATCGACCCCTACTCGACCTACTACACCTCGAAACCACTCGACCTCAACCTGCCCAAGTGGGGGCACTGGGAAGTGCACACCGCCGACGAGGGCTACCTCGGCCGGGTCAACCTGCAGCAGGCGACGGTCGCCTCCGACAACACCGTCTTCGCCCAGCTCGACCTCGACGTCGGACCGCGGCAAGTCGCCGAAACAGCGCACTCCCTGGGCATCACCAGCCCGCTCGACGGCATCCCCGCCGAGGGGATCGGCGGCCTGCGGGTCGGCGTCTCGCCGCTGGAAATGGCGAGCGCCTACGCAACGCTCGCCGACGGCGGCATCCGCCACGACCCGGTCGCGATCCGCCGCGTCGAATTCCCCGGCGGGCACAACGAGCGACCGACGCGGCAGAAACCGCGGCGGGTCGTCTCCGAACCGGTCGCCTACGAGGTGACGCGCCTGCTGCACGACAACATCACCGAAGGGACGGGCACCGCCGCCTACACCGGCTGCGCGGGGCAGGCGGGCAAGACCGGTACGACCGACCGCGAGACCGACGCCTGGTTCGCCGGCTACCAGCCCAACCTCGCCACCGTGGTCTGGGTCGGCTACCCGCAGTCGAACGCGATCGAAATGACCAGCGTGCACGGGATCACCGTCTACGGCGGCACCTTCCCCGCCGAAATCTGGCACCAGGTCTACTCGGGCGGGGAAGTCCCCTGCGAGGAATTCGAGCAGCCGAAGCACCCGATCAGCTGGGCGCCGTTCTTCGGCAGCTTCACCGCCCCGGCGCCGCGTCCCGGCGGGCTGTCGAGTGGCAAGGGGAAAGAAGATGCGACGGCGCGGCGGCTGGGCGAAGAAGCAACCGGCGGCTACAACCCGGACGCCTACGCACCTGGTGCCGGACAGAAGCCGACGCCGCTGCCGCCTCCCCCTCCCTCCGCCGGCGTCGGCGGTGGCGGCACTGCAGGCAAGACCGGGAGTGAATAGCTGAGCCTCTCGCCGGGCCTCTCCTATGGCCTGATCTGGATCGGGTTCGTGGCCTACGTCGGCGCCATTGCCTGGGCGCCCAGGCTGGAGCATCGGGTCATATGGGGTGCGGTCGTCGTCCTCCTCGTCCTCTTTGCCTCCCTGCCGCCGCTGCTCTCGCATGACGTCTACAGCTACGTCGACTACGCGCGGCTCGGCGTCCTGCACGGGCTCGATCCTTACCTGCACACGCCCTGGGCGGCGCCTTCCGACCCCGCCTTCGCGCACGTCGAATGGACCGAAGCGACGAGCGCCTACGGGCCGCTCTTCACCCTGGCCACCTATCCGCTGGCCTGGCTGCCGGTCGGCACCGCCGTCTACGCGCTCAAGACGGCGTCGGCACTCGCCGTCTTCGCCACGGCCACAATCGTCGCTCGCCTGGCGCCGTCGCGTGGCGTGAACCCGCTGCGAGCCGCCGCCTTCGTCGCCCTCAACCCGCTGGTCCTCGTCCACATCGTCGGCGGGCCGCACAACGATGGGGTCGCCGTGCTGCTGATGACTCTGGGGGTCGCCGCAATGCTCGCCGGTCGCGAGACTTCCGCGGGCGCCTCCTTCATCGCCGCGATCGCCGTCAAGGCCTCGGCCCTCATAACGGTCCCGTTCGCCATTACCGCCTCACTGCGGCCGACGGGTCTAAAAAGGGAGTCCGACTCCACTGTTCGGCCCGTCGGCAGGTTTTTGGTGGGGGCGGGAGTGGCCGCGCTCGCGATCGGGATTGCCGCCTACGCGGCGTTTGGCTGGCACTGGCTCGACGTCTTCGCCCTGGTCGGTGAGAACCAGGGCCGTACGAGTCACATGAGCATCCCGATCACCGCCGCCCGCCTCACCGGCATCGATCCCGACATAACCCGCGCGATCGCCCTCGTCGCCTTCGGCCTGCTCGTCGCCTGCCTCCTGCTCTGGACCTACCGCGGCGGCGATTGGCTCCGTGCGGCGGCCTGGGCCACTACCGCAATGCTCCTCGCCACCGCCTGGCTCCTACCCTGGTATCTCCTCTGGCCCCTCCCCCTCGCCGCTTTGTCCCGCGACGTCCCTCTCAAGCTCGTGCTTCTGGCGCTGACGGCGTACCAGCTCGGCGCCCGCATCCCCCTCTGAACCACACCCAGCTCAACCGGGCTGGCTCTGGCGAACTGCATCAAATTCTCCCTCTGGCAGGTAGAGAATTTGATGCAGTTCGCGGTTTGGAGAGACGAGGAGGACGCGAGCTCGGGGCTCAACAAGCGCGTCGAGAGCGACGGAGGGCGAGGGGTGTCCCTCGAACCGGCGGATACTCAAAGTCGCGGCACTAATTAGTGCCGCGACTTGTCGGGGCGAGGGACACCCCCTCGCCCTCCGCCTCCTTCTCCTCCTCGGGGCTCGCGTGCAGGACGCCCGTGTGGATGCTCCAACCCTCACGCCTACCAAGTGCCGTCACGGCCGCGACGTAGATCAGTTCGACCACCGTCAGCACCCCACGTACGACGATCGCAATCAGCGACGCCACCGCGAAGCTGTTGCCGGGCGCCGCCGTCTTCACCGCCCAGGCGAAGGCCGCGTCGCGGATGCCGAGCCCGGCCGGCGCGACGAGCGTCGCCAGAGCGGCGACGTAGCCGAAGGCCTGAGCGGCGCCGACGACCATGATGTCGCTTGGAGAGACGTTGCTGACCGAGCGGGCGACGCAGAAGAGCCCGACCGCGATCACCCCCCAGTTGAGCGTGTAGAAGGCGAGCACCGAGACGACGCCGCGCATCGACATCGTCGCCGGCAGGGGATCGCGACCAAAGGCACGAAGCACGCGGTCGGCGAGCGGCCCGAAGATTCGCGGGTGCAGCAGGGTGAGAGCCAGCGGAATCAGCAGGAGGATGCCCCAGCGCAGCGACTGGCCCTGCAGGTCGGGGTGGTCGATCAGGAAATAGGCGGAGACGATCACGGCCGAGGTCGCCTGCAGCGCCTGTTCGTAGACGATGCTGGCCAGCGTCAGGCGCCGGGGCACTCCCGCCCGCTCGGAGAGCAGAACGCGTCCGAGCACGTAGAGGACGCTGCCGGGCACGTAGCGCGCCAGCAGCGGCTGGCCCCAGGCGACCTGCGCGCGACCCGCCCCCAGCCGGTAGCCGAGGAAGCGCAGGAGCAGGTCCCAGCCGAGCGCGTTGAGGGCAAAGAAGACGAGTAGGACGACGAGCGCCGGCAGCAGCCAGAGGACGTGGAAGTGAACGCCCTTGGCCTGGATCTCCGACCACTGGCCGACCACGGTGAGGACGAGGAAGCCGAAGACGAGGACGGCGACGCCAAGCTGCAGGGCAAGGCGGACTCGCTTGCTGCGCGGCGGCCTGGTTCCCACCCGTGCCCCCAGCTCGCCGACTCGGTGCAGGAGGGGCTGCTTGCGCTCGTCCACGTCCGCAGCACCTTAGTGGGGAGAATGGAGCGCATGGGCGAGTTCGAGCTGCTGGCCAGAGTCCGCGAACGACTCCCCCCCGCCGGGCCGCGATTGCGGGTCGGCTCCGGCGACGACGCAGCCGTCACCGTGCCCGGTGGCGCCACGGTGACCTCCGTCGATGCCGTCGTCGACGGGATTCATTTCCGTCGCGGGCAGGCAAGCCTGCGGCAGATCGGCCACAAGGGGCTCGCCACCGCCCTCTCCGACCTGGCGGCAATGGGAGCCGAGGCCGGCGAGGCCTACGTCACCCTCGGCGTGCCGTCCGACCTCGACGAGGACGGCTGCCTCGAGCTGCTCGACGGGATGGCGTCCCTCGCCGAGCAAACCGGCACCGCCCTCGCCGGCGGCGACGTCACCCGTGCCGGCGAGCTCTTCCTCGCGATCGCGGTGGTCGGCCACGCCGACGACGCCGACGCCTTCGTCACCCGCGCCGGCACGCAACCGGGCGACGCGCTGGTGCTCACCGGCGAGGTCGGTGGCGCTCGTGCCGGCCTGGCCCTGCTGGAAGACCCCCGGCTCGAAGAACGTGCTGCGGACGCAGCGGCGACCCTGCGAGCCCGCCAGCTCGAGCCACACCCGCAAATTGGCGCGGGGCGCATTCTCGCGCGTGCGGGCGCCACGGCGATGATCGACCTCAGCGACGGGCTCGCCGGAGACGCGCTCCACCTCGCCGAGCGCAGCGACGTTGGCCTTCGCATCGACGCCGAGCGGGTGCCGATCGCGGCCGGCGCGATCGATGTGCTGAGCCCGAGCGGCGAGGGGCTCCTCCTCGCCCTCGAAGGCGGCGAGGACTACGAGCTGCTGGCCACAATCCCCCCTGGGCGGCTCGCACAGGCGACGCGAGAAGTCCACGGGACTGGAGAGAACCTGCTCCTCACCACAATCGGCGAGGTCGTCGCGGGCGCAGGCGTCGAGTTCAGGCTGCCTGGCGGCCGACTGCTCCGACCGCGGGGCGGCTTCGACCAGCTTGCGTAAGCCCCTCGCCGGCCAGGAACGACCGCACACCGCGCCGTTCAAGCATCGCGGTGGCGACGAGCGCCGGCTCGGGCTTGTAGTGGCCGGACTCAACGAGGCTCTTCAGCTGCCTTGGCTGCATTCTGCGTCTCATATCGGGATTCTTACCCGAATTCATTAGTTCTTGGTACTCGCACATCTGTCCAATTGGGTAGGCGGATACCCTTTGGGCATGCCCAACGGGTCCACCCGCATCCTGCTCGTCGACGACGAGCGTTCGATTCAAACCCTGCTCAGCTACCCGTTGCGCAAGGACGGTTACCACGTGACCTCGGCACGGGACGGTCGCGAAGCCCTGCAGCGCTTCGACGAGGCGCGCTTCGACCTCGTCGTCCTCGACCTGATGTTGCCGCAGATGGACGGCGTCGAAGTCTGCCGGGAGCTGCGCGCGCGCAGCCAGGTGCCGATCATCATGCTCACCGCCAAGGGTGGTGAGATGGACAAGGTCGCCGGCCTCGAGGTCGGCGCCGACGACTACATCACCAAGCCCTTCTCGATGCGCGAGTTCCGCAGCCGCGTCAAGGCCGCCCTGCGTCGCTCGCGGATGGTCGCCGAGCCGGCCAACGAGGAGCCGATCGAACGCGACGACCTGACGGTCGACTTCGAGCGGCGCATGGTCACCCTGCGCGGGGAGGAGATCGGCGTCACCTACGTCGAGTTCGAAATCCTTGCCGCGCTCGCCCGCTCCCCGGGCCGCGTGCTCAGCCGCGAGACACTGCTCGAGCACGTCTGGGGAGACTCCGAGTACCGCGACCCACGCACGGTCGACGTCCACATCCGCCACCTGCGCGAGAAGCTCGAGACCGACCCGAAAGAGCCGCAGCTGCTCCTCACCGTGCGCGGGGTGGGCTACCGCTTCAAGGAGTAAGGCTCGCGATGCGGCGCTTCCGGCCGACCAAACTCGGCAACCGGGTCACCGTCGTCGCGGTGGCGATTGCCGCCGGGACGGTCCTCGTCGTCTACGGCTACACGGTCGCGGTCGGTGGTGCCGCCAGCGGTCACAGCTCGGTCAAGGCGCAGATCCTGATCGGCGGCCTGATTGCGGTCTTCGTCGCCTTCCTCGTCGGCATCTACTTCGCCGGGATCGTCTCGGACAGCATCCGCCGCCTGCAGGAGGCGGCGCGCAAAGTCGCCGACGGCAACTTCGAGACGCCGATCCCGATCGCGGCGGCGGGGCAGCTGGGATCGCTGGCGCGCACCTTCAACGAGATGCAGCGGCGGCTTGACGAGCTCGACAGCGCCCGCAAGCAGTTCATCGCCAACGCCTCGCACGAGCTGCGCACGCCCATCTTCAGCCTCGGCGGCTTCGTCGAGCTGCTCGAGGAGGAGGACCCGAGCCCGGCGGAGCGGGCCGAATTCGTGCACCTGATGCGCGAGCAGATCGAGCGACTGACCAAGCTCACGGCCGATCTCCTCGATCTCTCCCAGCTCGACGCCGGCGAGGCGGCGATCAAGAGCGGTACCTTCGACCTCAGTGCCCTCGGCCGCGAAGTCGCCCGCGAGTTCGGCCCGCGCGCCGATCGGCACGGCTCGCGCCTCGAGCTGCGCACCCCGGCCCAGCCGGTGTTCGCCAGCGGCGACCCCGACCGGGTGCGGCAGGTGGTCCGTATCCTGCTCGACAACGCCCTCACCCACACCCCCGAGGGAACCAAGGTGACCGTGACCACTTATGCCGCCAACCGCCGCGCCGAGCTGACCGTGTCCGACGACGGGCCGGGGGTGCCGCGGCGCGTGCAGAACCGCATCTTCGAGCGCTTCTACACGGCCGACTCGGCGGGCGGCTCCGGCCTCGGGCTGGCGATTGCGCGCGAGCTCACCCAGCGCATGGACGGCGGGGTCGCGATCGCCTCCAGCAAGCGCTTCACCGCCTTCACGCTCGACCTGCCGTTGGCTCGCGGTGAACAGGCACTCCCCGCAAGCCCGACCGGCGGGCCGCTGAAGACCGCCGCCTAGCCATGCGTGCCAAGCAGCCCATCGTCCTCTCAGCACTGCTCACGCTCGCACTGGCGCTCGTCGGCTGCGGCAGCTCCGACGGCGGCGGGGGGAACAACAGCGGAGGAGCCGGCCATGCCGCCCAGCGTCCTGAAGTGGTCATCGAGTCGGCCGAGACCGGCTTCGATGCTGCGAAGGTGTACCGCGAGGCCTCGCCCGGGGTGGTCACGATCCGCTCGATCTTCGCCGCCGGCGGGGGTGCCGCCGAGGGCTCGGGGTTTGTCCTCGACGACAGCGGCCACATCGTCACCAACGCCCACGTCGTCACCGACGACTCGAGCGGCTCCCGCAAGCCGGCCAAGGCCGTCTACATCGAGTTCCCCAATCGCAACGTGCTGCCCGCGGACATCGTCGGCTTCGACCCCTTCGCCGACGTTGCCCTGCTCGAGGTGAGGCCGGACGGCTTCACCCTGCACCCGCTGCAGCTTGGCGACGACCGCGACCTCGTCGTCGGCCAGCCGGTGGCGGCGATCGGCAGCCCCTTCGGCGAGCAGCAGTCGCTCTCGCTGGGCATCGTCTCGGCCACCGACCGCTCGGTCGAATCGCTGACCAAGTTCCAGATCGACGGCGCGATTCAGACCGACGCTTCGATCAATCCCGGCAACTCGGGCGGACCTCTGCTCGACGCCGGCGCGCGGGTGGTCGGCATCAACCAGCAGATCGAGACCCAGTCGGGCGCCAACGACGGCGTCGGTTTCGCCGTCCCGATCTCGGCCGTCAAGCGCTCGCTTGCGCAGTTGATGCGCGACGGCAGTGCCGAATACGCCTACATCGGCGTCTCGACGCAGACGCTCTACCCCCAACTCGCGCGCAAGCTTGGGCTCGACACCGACTACGGCGGCCTGCTCTCCGAAGTCGTGTCGGGCAGCCCGGCCGACGAAGCCGGCCTGCGCCCAGGCGACGAAAAGGTCCGCTTCCAGGCCGCCGCCTACGAAGCGGGCGGCGACGTGATCCTTGCCGTCGACGGCCACAGGGTCGTGAGGCCGGACGCGCTCTCCCACTTGATCTCCTTCTACCAGCCCGGCGATACCGTGACGCTCGAAGTGCTCCGCGACGGGGAGCGCAAGCAGGTCGAAGTGACGCTCGGCAAGCGGCCGGGAGGCTAAGCGGCCGACCGCCGCTGCCGATAGAACTCGCGGATGCTTCAGGAAGTCACGCTCGGCCAGAAGTCCCTCTCCGATTACACCCACATCGCGGGCAAGGAGACGATCGAACGCATCCGCGAGCTCGCCGAGCCGATGAAGGACCACCGCGTCCTGCACGTCAGCGCGACCGCGTTCGGCGGCGGTGTCTCGGAGATCCTCTACACGATCGTGCCGCTGATGCGCGACGTCGGCCTCGACGCCCACTGGCACGTGATCTTCGGCAAGGAGGAGTTCTTCAACGCGACGAAGCTCCTCCACAACTCGCTGCAGGGGGCCGATGAGACGCTGAGCGCCGAGCAGTGGGAGATCTTCGACGAGATCAACGCGATCAACGCCGAGGGGCTGCGGGGAGAGTGGGACACGGTGATCGTCCACGATCCGCAGCCGATCGGGCTGCGCCGCGGCGCGAAGGAGAAGGGGCGCAACTGGATCTGGCGCTGCCACATCGACCTCTCCGAGCCCAACCCGGAGCCGATCGCGCGGCTGCTGCCGATGATCGAGGAGTACGACGCGACCGTCTGGCACATGCCGGACTACGTGCCGCAGGGGGTCAACGGTCACAACGGGGTCAAGATCATCCCGCCGGCGATCGACCCGCTCTCGCCGAAGAACATGGCCTTCTCGCCCGACGACGCCGCCTTCGTCTGCCGTCAGTTCGGGATCGACGTCGACCGGCCGCTGCTGACCCAGGTCTCGCGCTTCGACCCCTGGAAGGACCCGATGGGCGTGATCGACGCCTACCGCATCGTCCACGAGCAGGTGCCGGACGTGCAGCTGGCGCTGGTCGGCTCGATGGCGACCGACGACCCCGAGGGCTGGGAGTTCTTCCAGCACACCTTCGAGTACGCCGACGGCGACGAGGACATCAAGATCCTCAACAACCTCAACAACGTCGGCGCGATCGAGGTCAACGCCTTCCAGTCGCAGTCCGACGTCTGCCTGCAGAAGTCGATCCGCGAGGGCTTCGGCCTGACCGTCACCGAGGCACTCTGGAAGGGACGGCCGACCGTGGCCGGCAACGTCGGGGGAATTCCCCTGCAGATCGAGGACGGTGAGAGCGGCTTCCTCGTCGACTCGCCGGAGCAGTGCGCGCAGCGCTGCCTGGAGATCCTCGGCGACCCCGAGCTGGGCAAGCGACTTGGGCGGGCGGGCAAGGAACACGCCCGCCACCAGTTCCTCTCGCCGCGCCTACTGCGCGACTGGATGGAGCTGCTCGCCGAGCTGGGCACCTAGCGGGGGTAGGGTGGGGTCCGTGGCCGCGGACAACGACCCGCTGATCATCGTCTCCAATCGAGGACCCGCCCACTTCGAGCGCGACGAGGAGGGGCAGCGCACCGTGAGGCGCGGTGGTGGTGGCCTGGTGACGGCGCTTTCGGGACTCGTCTCACACCGCGACGCGCTCTGGATCGCCTCGGCGATGACCGACGAGGACATCGCCGTCTCGGAAGAGCGCGGCGGGCCGGTCGATCTCTCAATCGACGGGATCGACTATCGCGTGCTGCTCGTCGGCAGCGACGCTGAGGCCTACGACCGCTTCTACAACGTGATCGCCAACCCGATCCTCTGGTTCATCCAGCACTACCTCTGGGACCTCTCCAACGCGCCGGACATCCGCCAAGAGGAGCTCGACGCCTGGGACTTCGGCTACCAGGCGGTGAATCGCGACATCGCCGCCGCCGTGCTGCGCCAGATCGAGGGGCGCGAGCGGCCGCTGGTGATGCTCCACGACTACCACCTCTACACGGCGCCGGCAATGATCCGCGCCGAGCGGCCCGACGCCTTCCTGCACCAGTTCGTCCACATCCCCTGGTCGCAGCCGGACAGCTGGCGGATCCTGCCGGGGCGGATCCGCGAGGCGCTCTTCCGCGGGGTGCTCGCCAACGACATCCTCGGTTTTCACACGCACGCCTACTGCATCAACTTCATCCGCTGCTGCGACGAACTGCTCGAGGCAGACGTCGACTACGAGCGCTGCATCGTGCATCACGCCGGAGGTGAGACCCGGGCGCGGGCCTACCCGCTTTCGATCGACGCCGAGCGGCTGAAACGGGCGGCGGAATCGGCCGAGGTCGCCGCCGCCGAGGAGGAGGTGCTCGCCCGCCGCCGCAAACACCTGATCATCCGCGTCGACCGCGCCGACCTCTCGAAGAACGTGCTGCGCGGCTTCACCGCCTTCGACACCTTCCTCACCCAGCACCCCGAGTTCCGCGAAGAGGTCACTTTCATCGCCCACCTGCAGCCTTCGCGCGAGGACGTGGGGGAGTACGCCGAGTACATGGAGCGGATCAACGCGCTGGTCGCGGTCGTCAACCACCGCCATGGCACCACCGACTGGATGCCGATCGACCTCAAGGTCTACGAGAACTTCCCCGAGGCTGTGGCCCGCTACAAGCACTTCGACCTGCTGATGGTCAACTCGCTCTTCGACGGCATGAACCTGGTCGCCAAGGAGGCGCCGGCCGTCAACACTCGCGACGGCGTGCTGATGCTCTCCGAGAACACCGGCTCGCACGAGGAGCTGGCCGACTGCGCCCTCTCGGTCAATCCCTTCGACATCCAGGAGCAGGCCGACGTGATCTACCGGGCGCTGACCATGGATCCCGAGGAGCGGCGGCTGCGGGCGCAGCGGCTGAAGGAGATCATCTACGCGAGGAACCCGGGGGACTGGGTGGATGACCAGCTGCGGGATATCGAGGAGTTGCGCGAGAGCGTTGCGTAGGAGAGGGATTCTGCACGCCCTCCTCACTCAACTTTTCCGCCGCTGAGACTCCGGTGCTAAGCGGGGGATAGCTGCGGAAAAGTACAAGCCGTTCGGAGGGGCGCAGAATCCCTCTCCAAGCGGCGGGGGCGAACTCCTCGGACTAAAGCCTTAGCTCTTGGTGAGCGGCCTACGGGTTCGTTGGTCTATAGCTGGGCGGGTGCTGCTCGCCGCGGGAGTAGTGCTGCTGGCACTGCGAGCTGCTCCAGCGCTGTTGACGCCGCCGGCTCCGCCCCCGGTACCGGCGGATGTGGGCTTGCCGCGTATCGCGGTGGCTCCGCCGCGACGAGAGCCAGTGCGGCCGGGGGCTGGGACAAAACGGAGTCTCGGGCGGGAGGCGTCGGGTGGGGGTGGACGGCGCCGCGCGAAGGCTGGCGAGGGCCGGGCCTCGTCCCATGAACCGCGTCATCCCGGTGCCCGAGGCAGCGCGGAGCGCAAGCCGAGCACCCCCACCCGACGACAGGACCCGCCCGCCAGTCCCCCAGTCCCGCCATCCGAACCCCCGCCCACGCCGGAACCGTCGCCATCGCCACCCGCGGCGCCAAATGACGGCTCGATGGAGTTTGCGCCGCACTAGCTATAGTCCCTCGCCGTTTTGGCAGCAGCACGCGAATACGAGCTGGTCCTGATGCTGGACCCGGGCCCCGACGAGGCCGGGCGCGACACGCTTGCACAAGATGTGCGCGGGCGGATCGAGAACGGCGGAGCCCTCAAGCACGAGAACAAATGGGGCCTGCGCAAGATGGCCTACGAGATCGCGCAGCGCAACGAGGCCGACTACCGCTGGTTCCGCTTCGAGGCGTCCAACGCGCTGCTCGACGAGCTCAACCACAACCTGAAGATCGCCGACGGCGTGCTGCGCTTCCGCATCTTCAAGGTCGACGCTGACGCGCCGGTGATGGTGCCGCCCGCGGTTGCCGCACCGGCCCACGGCTCGCGCGAGCGCGGCCCACAGGGTCCGCCTCGCGTTGCCTCACAGGACGAGGACGAGGACGCAGTCGAGACGACCGAGCCCGAGGAGAGCGCCGAGGCGCCTGCTCCCGAGGCCCCTGAGCCGGCAGCCGAGGCACCCGAGCCGTCGTCCGAGACACCTGAGGCGCCGGCCACCGAGGCCGCGGAGCCGGAGGCCGAGACGGCCGCTGAGCCCGCTCCCCCCGCCGAGTAGCGGTCAAATTCCGCGCAGATTGCGGGACGAGGGGGGCGAGAGGCGCCGCCGCCGCTCTTAGACTGGGGTCCAGACATCGATTCGGAGGAGTTGAGAGCCGTGGCGGCTTCGAACATCAACGTAGTGGTGATTACCGGAAACCTGACGAAGGACCCCGAGCTGCGCAGCACCGGCGGCGGCACCCCCGTCTGCGACCTGCGGGTCGCGGTCAACAGCCGACGCAAGAACGGGCAGAGCGGCGAATGGGAAGACAAGCCCAACTATTTCGACGTCACCGTTTGGGGCGCTCAGGGCGAGAACTGCGCCAACTACCTATCCAAGGGCCGCCCGGTGGCGGTCGAAGGGCGTCTCGACTGGAGCGAGTGGGAGGCCAAAGACGGCAGTGGCCGTCGCCAGGCGGTGCGGATCGTCGCCAACTCGGTCCAGTTCCTCGGCTCCCGTGACGGCTCTGGCGGCAACGGAAACGGCGGTGGCGGCTTCACGCCGAGCAGCGACGTCCCCGCCGACTCCTCCGACTTCGCGGGGGCGGCAGCCGGGGGCGGCAGCGACGACGACATTCCCTTCTAGCGGCTCATTCGGGCTGGCAACGCCGTTTCTGTAGGATTGCCAGCCCGTCATGGCCCGAAGCAACGAAACAGGGAACGCGTCGCCGCGTCGCGGACGTCGCGGCGCTGACCGCTCGCGACCGCGCAAGTACACGCGGATCAATTCCGAAGCGGTTGACTACAAGGACCTGAACCTGCTGCGCCGCTTTCTCTCCGACAAGGGGAAGACGCGCGGACGTCGCGTCACCGGGCTCTCGCGCAAGCACCAGCGCCAGCTCTCGGTCGCCGTCAAGCGAGCACGTGAGATCGCGCTGCTGCCTTACGTCGGAGAGCGCTGATGACGCAGGCAATCCTGCTCGAGGACGTCGAGGAGCTCGGCCAGCGTGGCGACCCGGTCGACGTCTCCCCCGGCTACCTGCGCAACTACCTGATCCCGCGCAAACTCGCCGCGCAAGCGACACCAGGCGCGCTCGAGCAGGCGCAGCGACGTCGCGCCGCGGCCGAGAAGGCCGAGGAGCGCCGTGCTGAACGCGAAGGGCAAGCGGCTGAGCTGCTCGCGAAAACGGTGCTCACGATCCACCAGCGGGCGGGCGAGGACGGCAAGCTCTTCGGCTCGGTCGGCGCCAAGGAGATCACCGACGCGATTCGCGAGGCGCGTGACCTGCGCATCGACCGCCGCAAGGTGCTGCTCGAGCAGCCGATCCGCGAGATCGGCACCCACATGGTCGAGATCGAGCTGGCCGACGGCACGACCGCAACCGTCAAGACGATCGTCGCCGAGGAACGCTGAACCGCTCAGACCGCGCCACGGCCGCCCTCGCCGCCGTCTCGCTTGGCGGTGCTGGTGTGGTGCTGGCCGGCCAGTTCGGTCGTATGTTGCGCCGCCGCGCCCACGAGCGCGATGGCTCGGACGGGCTCGCCGAAGCGGCCCCTGCGGCGGCGATCGACACGGTCAACGTCGCCGTCAGCGGCTACACCGCGACGCCGCGCAGCGAAACGGTCCTCTTCAACCTGCTCGCCGGCTTCCTCGGCTCCTTCGCCCTCGTCCGCCTCTCAACCTGGGGCATCCGCAAGAGCTGGTGGCCGTTCCGCAACGTCAGGCTCGGCGGCCGGCACATCCATCACTTCGTGCCGGGGATACTGCTCGCCTTCGCCTCGGGCACAACGGCGCTGCTGACCCGCGACGAGGCGCTTGAAGAGCGCCTCGCGGTAACCACGGGCATCGGCATGGGCCTGACCTTCGACGAGGCCGCCCTGCTGCTCGACCTGCGCGACGTCTACTGGACCCGCAAAGGTCTGCTCAGCATCCAGCTCAGCCTCGGCGCCACGGCGATCCTCAGCATCGCCATCCTCACGCAGCGGATGCTGCGCCGCGGCGAGCGTCGCGAGGAGGCGGAGGGGCATATCCCGGCCGCGGACGCGGCGTCGACGGCCGCGGCTTGAGAAACCGGGTCAGCTCTGTGGGGTGCAGGGCCGCTTGAAGACGCCGACCACCAACGGGCCTTCGCGGAAGATAAATGTCGCTTTGGCCTGCAACTTGCCATCGAAGCAACGCGCCTTCGCGAAGCTCTGCTTCTTGTGCCTGTAGACGAAGCGGCGGAAGAACTCGAGCTGGAATTTCTTCACGAATCCGGAGCCTTCGGCGATCGGCGGGATCGATATCGCCAATTTGGTCCCGTAGAGACCGTGGTGGACTTTCGAGACCGTGGCCGTCATTACGACAGGTGCCGAGACCGGGGTGGAAAGATAGGAGTGGATGTAGACGGTCGTCTTTCCGTCCCTGACTCCGCCGTTGAAGGCAAGCAGCTTGCTCCACGGGAGCAGAGGGGCGTGATAGGCAACTTCGACATTCGTCTTCCCTTCTCCGACCAGCGCCGGGCGGCAGGCCTTCAGCGCCTGCGAAGTGGTGGCCCCCTTGATCTTTCCGAGGCCGCAGACGGGAAGGCCCTGTGCGTCGAGGGCCGCGTTCCTGTCGAGCTCGAGGACCAGTTCCTCCAACGGCGGGGGATTGGAGCCGTCGGCCATGCCGATCGTCCCTTCGACTTTGAGGTGTACCGGCGCCAGCTTCCTCTTCGGCAGCTTGGCCGGTTGGAAGCCGCCGTTGATGACGACTTCAAGCCTTTCGCCGCCACACAGGCTGATGGTGACCGGGCAGGCGCCCCGACCGACCGAAGAGCCCGCGAGCAGGAGCGCCGCGCAGGCCAAGAAAAAAACAATGCCCGAGACGAGTGCAAACCTCAATCGCTTGCGCATGCTCCGAGCAGTCTATTTCCTCAATCCATATAGGCATAGAAAAAGGGCGGCCCATGGCCGCCCTTTCCCTCCCCTGTTTCGTCCTGAGTTAAGCCGGAATCAGCCCTTGGGGGTGCAGGGCCGCTTGAAGGTGCCGACCATCCGCGGACCTTCGCGGAAGATGGATTCCGCTTTGGCCTGCAGCTTGCCGTCTGGGCACTTGGCAAGCAGGTAACTCTGCTTCTTCCCCTTGTAGGTGAACATGCGGAAGAATTCGAGCTGGAATTTCCTCACCGCGCCATCGCCGGCGATCGGCGGAATCGTCGCGATCGACTTGGTCCCGTAGCGACCGTTGTGGATTTTCGAGACTTTCACGGTCGTCACGACCGCGGCCGAGACGGGATTGGAAAGGAAAGCGTGGATGAAGATCGTCGTCTTGCCGCCGCTGACCCCGCCGTTGAAGGCGAGCAGCTTGCTGTGGATGATGAATGGTTTCTGTTCGGGGAATGCGATCTCGACGTCGGTTGTGCCTTCGCCGACCAGCGACGGCTTGCAGGCTTTCAGTGCGGCATTCGTCGTCCTCGCGGCCAGTTTGCCGGCGGTGCACTTGGCCAGCCCCTTGGCGTTGATCGTGCCGTTCTTGTCGGTTTCGACGATCACTTCGGTCAAGGGCGGCGGGTGCGATCCGTCCAGCGAGTTGATTTCGCCTTCGATGTTGAGATGGATCGGCGCCAGTTTCTTCTTCGGCAACTTGGTCGGCGAAAAGCCGCCGTTGAGCTTCAGTTCGAGGTTGCCTTCCTTGATGATCGTAGGCTTGCCTTTGGGGTGCTTGCCGGCGATCGCAATCCCGGCACAGGCCACGGCGAGCACCGTGCCCAGGACGAGCGTCCAAGTCAGTCGCTTACGCATGTGCTCTATCTCTCTCCTTCTTTGCGGCCTGGCCGTCAAAAGACCCTGGCCTTCGAAAAGCCTTGTGTCCCTCCAGGGGCCAAATTACCAACATCCGGTTCTCGATAAACCCTCGCATTCACAAAAAAGAGCGCCTTAACACGCGATTTCTCAACTCTCGAGCATCGAGAGGCGCGTGCGCTCGCGCTCCTTGGCCGCGCCCTCGGGGCCGAGGAAGGGCAGCGTGATCCAGAACATCAGGTCGGGCAGGCGGCTGGGCAGCTGCGAGGCGGCGCCGTGCAGGATCTCCGTGTAGAGCAGCTCGTTGATGCCGCCGGCGAGCGAGAGCGAGGTGATCCCCGGCAGCTCGACCGAAGTCTCGGCACGCCCAGCATCGAGGAAGCCGGTGAACTGGCGCAGGGCGGCGTCGCGCCGGGCCAGCGCCTTGGGGCCGGCGGCGAGCACCTCGACGATCGCGAAGCGGGCCTCGTCGGGGTGCTCGGCGAGGTGTTTGAGCAGCTCGCCGAGCCCGGCGGCGACCCGCTCGGCCCAGGAGGAACCGGGCTTCGACTCGAAGCCGCGCGCCGTATCGCCGAGCAGGTTGCCGAGCAGCACGTCGTAGGCGGCGAGGAAGCAGTCCTCCTTGCTGGAGAAGAGTTCGTAGAAGGTCTTGCGCGAGACGCCGGCGACGCCGATCACGTCGACCACGCGGGTCTCCGGGTAGCCACGCTCGGAGACGACGTCGATCATCGCCTGCAGGATGCGATTGCGCTGGGATTCGGTCACGGTCTCGCGCGGCAGGCCGTGCCGGCCCCGCGGCAACCGCTCGTTCAGTTTCGGCGTTCGTCTTCCCGTAGCCACCTCTGAAAACTGTAGAACACGGGGGAGCCCGGTAGCGATTTCTGTACTCCGGCGTATCCACTGCATACGGACGTGACGAGATGCCGGGGCCGGGCCAATACAATCGCTGCGTGAGCAGGTGGGGGATACGGATCGCAGCGCTGCTCGCGGCGGCTGTGCTGCTGGCGTTCGCCGGCCTCCTCTCCTCCTGTGGCGGCTCGGACTCCAACTCGGGCTCGACGACAACCAAGACCTCCGGCGAAGCAGAAGCGGGCGGCAAGGGCGGCTCGGGGAAGTCGCAGTCCTCCAAGCCGAAGGAAGGCGAAGGAGAGTCGAAGCCGAACGGCTCGGTGCCGGTCGCTCCGCTGCAGGTCTCGGGCGGTGGCTCGGAGCAGTTCCGCGTCAAGGGAGGCGACAACAGCATCCAGGAATTCGGCGACGAGGCGAGCGAATCGGAACTGGAAGAAGCGGCGACGGCACTGCACGACTTCTACGTCGCCCGCGCTCGCGAAGAATGGGGCCGGGCGTGCGCCAACCTCTCGCAGGCGATCGCCGGACAGCTGGAGCAGCTGGCCGAACAGGCGAAACGGGGGCAGGTGAGCTGCCCCGCGACGCTTGCCGCGATCACGCCGGGCCTGCCGCCGAAGGTGGCGCGCGAAACCACCGCCGTCGATGCAGGCAGCCTGCGCAGGGAAGACAACCGGGGCTTCCTGCTCTATCGCGACGGGGGAGGAACCGTCTACGCGATCAACATGGCCGACGAAGACGGTTGGAAGGTCGGCGCCCTCGCCGGCGTCCCCCTTTCCTAGCTTCCGTCGCGCCAGACGACCTGGTCGCGGCCCGGGCCGACGCCGACCAGCCTGATCGGCACGCCGACGAAGTCGGAGACGAAGTCGAGGTAGTCGCGCGCCTCCTTGGGCAGGTCGGATTCCTCGCGACAATCATCGAGCTCGGCGTCGAAGCCTGGCAGCTCCTCGTACTCGGGCTCGGCCGAGTGCAGGATCGACTGGTGGTAGGGGAAGCGGTCGAGCATGGCACCCTCGCGCGAGCGGTAGCGGACCGCGACGCGCAGCGTGTCGAGGCCGCTGAGCACGTCGAGCTTGGTGATCGCCAGCGAGGTCATGCCGTTGATCCGCACCGCGTAGCGCAGGGCGACCAGGTCCATCCAGCCACAACGACGCTCGCGGCCGGTCGTCGTCCCATACTCGTGCCCCTTCTCCAGCATGTGCCTGCCCACCTCGTCCTCCAGCTCGGTCGGGAAGGGACCCGCCCCGACGCGGGTCGCGTAGGCCTTGGCGACGCCCCAGACCTCATCGATGTCGCGAGGGCCGACGCCGGCGCCGACCGTCGCCGCGCCGGCAATCGGGTTGGATGAGGTGACGAAGGGATAGGTGCCGTGGTCGAGGTCGAGCAGGGTCGCCTGGGCGCCCTCGAAGATCACCGTGCGACCGGCGTCGAGGATGTCCCAGCAGAGGCGGGCAGTGTCGGCGATGTGGGGCTCGAGGCGGTGCCCGTAGTTGACGTGCTCCTCGGTCATCGTGTGCAGGTCGAGGCGCGGGTCCGGGGCGTCCTCCAGCTCCTGCTCGACCGCCTCGCGGTCGCCCTCGCCCGCCTCCTTGCGCAGCTTGCGGCGCTGCACGGAGAGCTCGCGCAGCGCCTGCTGCTTGGGCTCAAGGGCGGTGCGGATCTTGGCGCGCAGGATCTTCTCGTCGAGCAGGTCCTGGACGCGGATGCCGAGACGCAGAGCCTTATCGGCGTAGCAGGGGCCGATGCCGCGGCGGGTGGTGCCGAGTGAGAGCTTGCCCAGCTTCACCTCGCCCGCCGTGTCGAGCAGCACGTGGTAGGGCATGATCAGGTGCGCGTTGGCGGAGATCTTCAGGTTGCCGACGTCGACCCCCCGGCGCCGCAGGCCGTCGATCTCGCCGAGCAGGATGCGCGGGTCGAGGACGACGCCGTTGCCGATCACGCAAGCCTTGTCGGGATAGAGGATCCCCGAGGGGATCAGATGGAACTTGAACTCCTCGCCGTCGCGGACGATCGTGTGGCCGGCGTTGTTGCCGCCCTGGAAGCGGACGATCGCGTCCGCCCGCTCGGCAAGCAGGTCGGTGACCTTGCCCTTGCCCTCGTCGCCCCACTGGGCGCCGACTATCGCTAGTCCCGGCATGACCGGGAGATTGTGCCGGGTTGGGCGGCTAGGCGACCTGGCCGTAGCGGCGGTCGTCGCCGAACAGGGGCACGCCGTCGCAGATCTCGCTGAGGCGGGAGACGGTGCGAGCGCCGATCTGCTCCTCCAGCTCGCCTTCGGGAAGGTTGGTGGTGACGATGACCGAGCGCTGCGACTCGTAGCGCTCGTTGATCAGCGCGTAGAGCTGCTCGAGGACCCAGTCACTGCGCTTCTCGGCGCCGAGATCGTCGATGTGGAGGAGGTCGACGGAGGTGAGGCGCTCGAAGAAGGCGAGGTAGGAATCGCCGCCGGGTTCGCTGTCGTAGGTGCGGCGGATGCGGGCGAGCAGCTTCGGCAGCGAGTAGATCGCGACCGAGTGGCCAGCCTCAAGCGCCGCCTTGGAGACGAGCATCGCCAGCGTCGTCTTGCCAGTGCCGGTGTCGCCGAAGAGCCAGAGCCCCCGGCCCTCATCGAGGCGCTCGTCGAGCTGCTCGACGTAGCGGCTGACCTCGGCCACGGCGGCCTTGGTCGCCAGGTCGTGGGCCATGTCGGAGACCGGCGGGCGGTCGAAGGAGACACCGCGGTAGCGCGGCGGGATCACCGAGGCGACGCCGCGTACGCGGCCCCGTTTGAGCCGCTGCGTGCGGCACTCGCATTCGCGGGCGACGTCTTCGGGACCAAGGATCCAGCCCGAGCCATCGCAAACGCCGAGCGGGCAGGCGCCTGCTCCGCGGAAGGGCTCGTTGCGGGCGCCCGGCATCAGAACTCAGGCCCCGCCGCGGCGACGTCGTCCAGCGGCGGGCCCTCGCCGGCGGGCTGCTCGATCGGCTGCTCCCTCCCGGCGAAGTCGGCGAACTTCGGGAAGCGGTCGAGGAAGACCAGCTTCGGCGAGCCGATCGGCCCGTTCCTGTGCTTGGCGATGATCAGGTCGGCGAGGCCGTCCGGCTCATCGTCGGGATCGCGGTAGTAGTCCTCGCGATAGAGGAAGGCGACGAGATCCGCATCTTGCTCGAGATTTCCCGATTCACGAAGGTCGGAGAGCATCGGCTTGGGCGGGTGGCGCTGCTCCGGCGCGCGGGAGAGTTGGGAGATCGCAAGTACCGGCACCTCCAGCTCGCGGGCGAGGATCTTCAGCCCTCGGCTCATCTGGCCGACCTGCTCGACGCGATTGGCGCGCGGGTCGTCGGAGCGCATCAGCTGCAGGTAGTCGACGATGATCAAGCCGAGGCCGCCCCTGTCCTGTTCCTGAGCGTGCAGCCGCCGCGCCTTCGCTCGCAGGTCCAACACGCCCAGGTCGGAGGAGTCGTCGAACCAGAGCGGCGCCGCCTCCAGCTCGTTGCAGGCGCGCACGACCTTCGGCCAGTCTTTCTGCGACACCTGTCCCTTGCGCAGCTTGTCGCCGGAGATCCGCGCCCGGCAGGCGATGAAGCGCTGGGCCAGCTCGACCTCCGACATCTCCAGCGAGAAGAACGCGACCGGCAGGTCACGCTTGACCGCGACGTTTTCGGCGATGTTGGCGACGATCGCGCTGTTGTGGACAACGATGTCGTCGGCGACGAAGTTGCGCAGGCCCGGGACATCGAGGTCGTAGGTCTCTTCTTCGCCAACGTACTCGACCGACTCGACCTCGTCCCACCAGATGTCGGAGTCGCAGAGCTCCTCGAGGGCGGGCGAGAAGACGGCGGTCGTCAACTCGGCGGCGAGGCCGCGGGAAGGGCTCCGTTTGCCGACGTGCCAGTTGTGAGTGCGCGGCCGACCGGTCGTCTCGCTGACGTCGGCCCACGACCGGTCGCCCTTGGCGAAGAGGATCTCGTCCCAGACCTCGGTCGGCAGGGTGTCGGTGTTGGTCGACCGGGGAGCGGCGGCGAGGCGCTCCAAGACCTCTTCCTGCTTCCCCTCCTTGCCCGGAACCGGAATCAGCTCGCAGAACCTGCGCAGGCTCTCCTGCGAGGTGATCCTGATCTCGCGGGCGACCTTGTCGGTGCCCTCGTAGACGGGGCGCTTGAGGGTCCGGATCGTCGCGACGATGCCGAGCCGCAGCAAGAGGTGCTGCACGTCGCGGGCAAGACGCTCGCTGATCGTCGTGTAGCCGATCTGGGCGAGCCGGTCGCTGCAGTAGACGTGCCCGTCGCAGGCGTACATGACGCCGAGGAAGCGGGCGATCTGCTCGTCGGAGAGGCCGAAGACCGCGTCGGGGACGAACTTCTCGGCGGATCGAAGGCCCATGAGGCCATGTCGTTCGAGCATTTCAGTGACTGGATTTGAACGGGCGCCCCGTCCTCGACTGATCAAGCCATTGCCATGGCTGTGGCCCCCCGTTACCCGGATTCGAACTCCGTAGGACTCGACCGCCTTTTCAACCACCGTGAGGACTTTCGAATCCGGGCCAAAGCAAAAGCGTGGTGTTCGCTGGCTCAGCGCTCCGTCGGCGATGAGCGCACCGAGCAAAACGACCTCGGCATCAGGCAGCTCAGCTGCTCGAGTTGGTCCTGGCAGTCGCCGAGGAACCGCGATGCGAGTGCCCGGCGTGACTTCTCCAAGCTCAGTCCATCCTGAGCTGGTCAGGACTGGATGGTTCGAAGTCGCCTCAGTCCACCTACCGAGGCGCGTGGTCAGCCGATAGACCGGCTTGCGCCCGTTGGACTCAATCGCCGCAACCCTCGCGGGCTTCATTTTCAGATCAGGACCGAGGGAGGCAACCCAGATCTCCTCCCCGCGGCCGTACTCATCGAACAACTCCTCCAGGCGCTTGCGGATGCCGGTTCGAGGGTCATACACCAAAGTTTGTGCGCTTCCGCACTTTCCCATAGCCGGTCTCGCAGCGACGATGATCAGGTTCCCCGGTTGAAACCCCCCCGTGATCGAGTCGACGTCGCGGAAGCCGGAGGGGGTGCCGGTCAGCTCGAGCTCGCCGGTGGAGAGCTTCTCGAGGCGGTCGACCTCGTCGTGGAGGATCTCGGAGAGGAGTTTGAAGTCGCTCGCCTGCTCCTTGTGGGCGACGTCGAAGAGCAGCTTCTCGGCCCGCTCGGAGAGCTCGCGCGGTTCGCCGTCGCGCTCGTGGACCCAGCCCTGGATCTGCTGGCCGGCGCCGAGCAGGCGGCGCAGCAGCGAGTTCTGCTGGACGATCTCGGCGTAGTGCTTGGCGTTGCCGGCCGCCGGCACCTTCGCCGCCAGCTCGGAGACGTAGTGCTTGCCGCCCGCCTCCTCGATCTGGTTGCGCTGGGTCAGCGCCTCGCTGACGCTGAGCTCGTCGACCGGCTTGGAGGCGGCGTAGAGGTCGTGGATCGCGGTGAAGATCGTCGCGTGCTTTTCGAGGTAGAAGTCGCTCGCGTTCAGCTTCACCTCGTCGATCACGCGCGTCAGCGTCGGCTCGGCGACCAACATCGCCCCGAGCACCGATTCCTCAGCCTCGATGTTCTGGGGCGGGACGTGGGCTGTGGGCGCGGATGCCATCGACCTAGTTAAGGACCCGCGGCGGCGGCAACCGGCGGGGATCCCTAGAAAATCAGACAGCTCTGTGCCGTCTCAGTGCCGTCTCTGCAAATTAAGAGGAAAGCCGCGAACGGGACCAGAGACTTCGCTCAAGCGAGATCGAGGACGAGCTCGAGAGCGTCGTCCACAGCCGCCATCTCGTCGGCGGTCAGGTGCCCGACATGGTTGCCCAGACGGCCGGCGTCGACCACTCCGACCATCTCGCAAAGCACCTTCGTCGGCTCCTCGCTCAGCTCGATCTCGGGATGGAAGCTGGCAGACCGGGTGGATCTCGACGTGGGGCAGATGACGACGGTCGAGAGCGCGAGCAGGCTGTCACGTTGGACGATCACCGCATAGCGCGGCCCGTGCTGAACATGACCTTCTCGCTTCGGCAGCGTGATCGAATGAATGTCACCTCGGACCACGCAGCTCCTCCATGAGCGAGGCCACGTCGCGCGCTTCCTCCATGTAGTCGGGGTCTTCCATCAAGCGCCGAACCTCAGCCGCCAGTCCGTGTCGCCGCTTCTCGCGGATAGCCGCCTCTTCGATCGCCTGCCGGGCGGCTTCGGCCTTGCTGATGCCGCGCCGTCGGGCAAGCTCCTCCAAGGCACGGGTTCCATCGCGGCCGAGCCTGAGGGACACCGGTGGAGGAACGCGAGCGATAGGTTCAAAGGTAGCGCGTTTCGCACTACGTCTTGCCGTGGCTGGTCTGGTCCCTGCCATATGGGACCAGCCTGAGCGGCCCGGACGCAGGTGTGGTGCGCAGAAACGACCGTTTTTGGAACGCCTTCGTCAAGCGAGGCGAACTTCAAGGAGGCTGCGGGGCGCCGGCGACTTCGAGCCGGCGCCACCGGTCCGCTCGTGAGAGCAGCTATCGCCTATTCGCTCTGTTCGTAGAAGTGCTGGTAGGTCGTCGCAGCGCCGGGCCGGCCGACGGGGTTGAAGGGGCTCTGCTGGGTGCAGCTGGGGGCTGGGACAGTGGCGGAGTTGGCTGATTTAGCCTGGCTGGCGTAGGCGTATTTCATCAGGGTTTTGAAGAATTTGACGGCAGGTACCGTAAAGCCCTTGAAGGTTTCATGAAGTTCTTCGGCTTTTTCTTTTGCTTTTTTTTCTCGTTCAGCGAGAGGTTCTTCGTGTTCGGCTTTGGTTTCGGCCCGTTCGTAGAAAGCGGGGTCATTGACCGTGCTCGCTTCGTCCAGGGTGGCCGTCACTCCTGACACACAACCGCGATCATCGAAGACGGGAAGGCCGGATGCGAGCTGTTCGTAGGCGAGTGGTTGAGCGTAAGCGTTTGTGCGGTTGGTCGTGGTCCGCGTCGGGAAGGTCGCCAGCGATTCGGGACTTCCGGGACCCATCACGCGCAAGTAGTGAGTGTGTTCCCCTCGTTTGTTTTCTACCGTCAGGAACGGGTTCGACATCGAGGCAACGTTGGCCATCGCTGCGGTCAGCTCGTGCTTGTAGAGGCCGATACCGGCGATGAAAGGGTTGAGGTTGCGGAGGAAGGGATCGACCGCGCGCAGCAGCGGCGGGAACTGGTCGCGGAAGAGCTTGCGCAGGGCGGGGAAGGCCTTGGGGGCGCGCTTGACGACCGGTTTGAGGCCTTCGAAGAAGCCCTTGGCCTGGGGAGCGAACTTGGAGAGGCTTATCAGCGTCGGCGAGAGCTGTTCGGCGACGGGGATGAGCTGCTGGATCGTCGGAGTGGCGTCTTCGGAGAAGGACCTGAGCCGCTCCAGCGTGAGGCGGGACTCGTCCTCGAAGGTGGGGAAGGCGCGGAAGGCGGCTTCGATGTCCTGGGCGCGGGCGGCGGTGGTGGAGAAGACTTCGTTGGAGTTCTGGATCAGGGTGGCGAGCTCCCCCTGGCGGCCGCGCAGGGCGCTGAGAGCGGTGGCGCCGTTGCTGAAGACCTGCTTGACGGCGAGGCGCTGGCTGTCGAGGACACGGAAGAGGCGGTCGAACTGGACGAAGGCCGGTTCGAGCTGGGCGAAGCCGTAGGAGAGGTTGGCGCCCTCGCCGGCGATCGAGCCAGCGGCTTCCTGCTGCCAGCTCTGGAAGGCGGCGCGGGTGCGGGGGTTGAAGGTGCGGAAGATCTCGTCGAGCTGGACCGATTCGGCGACCTGGGCGGTGGGCAGGGTGCCGCCGTCGGGGAGGGCCGGGGCGTCGCGATTGCCAGGGGTGAGTTCGACGTAGGTCTCGCCGAGCAGCGTCTTGGTGCGGAGGATGGCGCGGGTGTCGCTGGGGAGCGGGCCGTACTTGTCTTCGATGTCGACCTTGGCGAGGGCCTGCTTGCCGTTGGGGTCGAGGACGATGTCCTGCACCTTGCCGACGGAGACGCCGGAGATGCGAACGTCGGACTGCTGGGCGAGCTGGGTGGCCTCGTTGAAGGGGATCTCGACCTGATAGGGCTTGGCCTTGAAGGGCGTCGGTCCGCCGAAGGTGATCCAGAGGAAGAGGAGGATGCCGAAGCAGGACAGGGCGAAGCCGGCGATGACGAGGAGCTGGGTTGTGCTGGGGGCCTTCTTGCTCATTGTTCGGATTCAGGGCCGCAGCCGGTCGTGCCTTCAGGGGTTTCTGGACCCGGATCGGGCGGAACGGTGGGCAGTTCGGTCTTGCGCGGGACGTTCGCGCCGCGGAGGAGGAATTCGATGTACGGTTTATTCCGAGTAAACGGGTAGCCGAGTTCGGTCCCGTTGCAGGAGATGAGGACGAGGCCGCGCTGGATCGGGCCGGCCGGGTCGTCGAGGCTGAAGGTCGAGTTGAAGTCGTGGTTGAGCCAGGGCAGGTAGAAGAGGAAGCTCTGCTTCGAGCCCTTCGGCTTGTAGGCGAGTTCGTTGAGGAAGGAGTTGAAGGAGCCGAGCGATTCGCCGAAGCCGCGCACGCTCTTGCCGAAGTCGGCTGAGCCTTCCCTGGCGTGGACGAGGACGGGACGGATTTCTCGCGTGAAGGGCCGGATCTGGTCGCGGATCGGCGCTACGGTCTGTTCGAAGAAGCGGGTGTTGGCCTTCAGCGCCGGGGTCAGGGCCTGGGCCTGGGGGATGAGGCCGAGCAGGGCCGGGCGGGCGGCGGTCGAGAAGCTGTCGGAGGCGGAGAAGGCGGCCTGGGCGGCGGAGAGCGCCGAGGGGAACTCGACCAGGGTCTGTTCGATCGACTGCTGCTGGTTGGCGAAGTTTCCGAGCGCCGCCTTGGAGGAGGTGACGAAGCGTTCGAGCTGGCTGTCGTGGCGGCCGAGCTCGACGGTGAGCAGACTGAAGTCGTGGATCGCGCGGGCGACGGCCTGGTGGCGGCGGGCGACGGCGCGGTTGAGGTCGGCGACGTAATGGGCGAAGGGCTGCAGGCGGCGCAGTGCGCCGGAGAGCTGGTGGCCGCGGCCGCCGATTCCCTGGGCGCCGCCGGCGACGAGCAGCTGGATGTACTGGCGGGTGTCGGCGTCGAGGGTGGCGAGGAAGGCGTCGAGGTTGACGTTCGGTTCGGTGCGGGAGAGGGGGAAGCGGTAGCCGGCCTCGATGTGACCCTTGCCGGTGCCGGGGTCGATCTCGACGACCATGTCGTTGAGGTTGGTTTTCGGCCGCAGCAGCAGGGTCGCGTCGGGGTGGATCAGGTCGAGGTATTTCGGTTCGATGTCCATGCCGACGACGGCGTGGCCGTCTTCGAGGTCGACCGAGGTGACCTTGCCGATCTGGATGCCGGCGACGTCGACCGCCTGGCCCTGTCCCGGGGTGACGGCCTGGGCGGTGGTGAACTCGCCCGTGATGTGGACGAATTCTTCGCCGACGAAGGGGACCCAGGAGGGCAGCGAGGCTTTCTGCTGGGTGAAAATCCAGAGCGTCATCACGATGCCGAGCGCGGCGAGGACGGTGATCGCGATCGTGTCCTTGCTGCGCCCTCGCGACTGGCGCGAGAGCGAGGAGCGGAAGTGGGACCAGCGGCTCATGGCGTTATCGCTTCCGGGCTGGGGGCGCCGGGCTGGCCGAGGTCGGCGTTGAGGTCGGGGACCGGGTTGGAGTCGCAGCGCACTTCCGGCTTGTGCGGCGGCATGCCGCCGAGCTGCGGCTGGGTGCCGAGCGGAGCGGCGATCGTGTGGGCGAAGATCCGCCTGTCGGTCGTCAGATTGCCCAGCGGGTTTTCCCCTTCGACGAGTACGTTGCCGCCGCCCGGCTGGATGCGGGCGAAGGGCCCGTTGCCGTCGAAGTTGGAGCCCCAGCCGGAGAAGTCGACCAGGGTGTAGAGGAACTCGCGGTAGCTGGGCTGGCCGGTGGAGAACTGGTCCTCGATCACCTGGTTCCCGGTGGGGACGAGGACCTTGGTCGTGCAAAGGCTGATCCGGTTGAGCTGGGGCAGGGCGAGCGCCTTGCCGTAGTGGGCGGCTTCGGCGAACCCGGGGGTCGCCTGGCGCAGCAGTTTCGCCGTCCCGCCGCCCTCCTTGCCGGAGAGCAGCGGCATCGCCTGCTTGATCCAGGGCTTGCCGGCGGCGATCCAGGCGGGCAGCTGTTCGACGGCCGGCTTCATCTCGATCGCCCAGGCGCGCAGCGGCGGCAGCGTTTCGTTGAGGCTGACCAGCGAGCTGTGCGCCGACTGCAGGGCGGGGGCGAGGTTGCGGACGGTGGAGGTGAGGTTGGTCGACTGGGCGGCGAGGGCGCCGGTGAAGGTGTCGAAGTTGACGATCAGGCCCTTGAGGTCCTCCTCGTTGCGGCCGAGGGCGCCAAAGGCGCGGCCGGCGCCGGCGACGAGGCGGGAGAGGTCATGCGATTTGGTGCCGAGCAGGGCGTTGGTCACCTCGGCGGCGTAGCGGCCGGCGTCGCCGCCGTATTCGAAGGCGCCGTTGAGCGCCTGGCCCGCGGTCTTGCCCTTCACCTCGGGCAGCTGGGTTTTGTCTTCGGCCGCTGTCGGCTTGTGGGTTAGGGCAGTTCCGTAGCCCTCGAGCAGGCGGCTGAGGTCGGCCCGCACCGGCGCCTGCAGGGCGGTCAGCACTTCGTCGATCTGCACCCACGTCGAGGTGTGGCTGACGGGAATCGTGTCGCCGCTGCCCAGCTCCGGGGCGCTGGGGCTGCCCGGCGAGAGGTCGATGAAGAAGTTGCCCTCGAGGAAGATCCGCGGGCGGATCGCGGCGAAGGCGTCGTCGTGGACGGGGCGGCCTTTGCCTTCGACGGTGAAGGTGACCGTGGTCGCGTCGCCGTCGCGTTCGACACCGATCACACGGCCGACGTCGACGCCGGCGATCCGCACCGGCGAGTTTGCCGAGATGTTGACGCCGTTGGAGAAGGTCGCCTTCAGCTCGTAGCCGTAGCTGGTGAAGGGGACGTGGCCGGTGAAGGCGAGGTAGGGACCGACGGTGAAGGCGAGCAGGAAGATGATCGCGATCGTCGCGTTGCTCGGCCGCCAACGGAAGCGCCCCCCCTTGCTGGCGGCGGCCCTGACGTCTCTCTCCGGCAGGCGCCCCATCACTTGCCTTCTTTCTGCTTTTTGCTCTGTTTGGAGGTGATGATGCCGTCGTTGTGGGGCGTGTTGCCGATCCTGGTGATGCCCTTTTCGTAGTGCTCGTTGCCCGCCTCGCACTCTTTCGGCTGGCCGGGGGCGGCCGTGTTCGGGTAGGGGTTCGAGTGCAGGTGATTGGCCTTGCCTTCGGCGACGGGCAGGATTTGTTTTTCGTCTTCCGGTTCGGGGCTGTTGGCCGGCGCCGAGGCCGGGCCGCCCTCCGAGTTCGGCCCGCTTGGAGTCTGGAAGGCGATCGCGTTGATCCAGTTGCCGAGCAAGTTGCCTTCGCTGGAGGCACTCGAGAGGTTGCGGAAGTCGATCGCCAGGTAGTTGCAGGTGCTCTGCGCCGGGCCGATGAACTTGATCGCCGGCTGCAGCAGGTCGTTGGTTTCGATCAGCAGGTCGAGGCCGTTGAAGACGCCGGGCGCTTCCTGGAAGGCGAGCAGGGCGTCGGCGGTCGGCGGCAGCTGCGCGTTCAGCTTCGGCGATTCGTTCAGCACCGGGGTGCCGGCGCGCAGGGCGGCAGCGATCGTCGGCGAGGTCTCGGCGAGGGCGCGGGCGCCGGGCTGCAGGGCGGCGAAGAAGCGTTCGGAGCTCTCGAGGAAGGGGCGGAAGGCGGGCAGGTCTTCGGTCGCGGTGTCGAGCGTTTCCGGGCCCTTGGAGATCGTTTCCTGGATGAAGGGACGGGAGACGCGGGCGAAGGCGGCGAAGGTGAGGTCGAGGGCGCGGAACATGCTCGCCTGCTGCGCGGCCACCGGGGCGACGGTCGCCGAGAGCGCCTCCAGCGCCCGCCAGAAGCCGCCGAAGTTGGTGCTCGGCGAGACCAGGTTGGCGAGCGCCGGCACGCCGCTTTCCAGCGCCTGCGGAAGGACGGCGAAGAAGGCGTTGAGCTGCGGGCCACGGCCGGCGAAGGCGTTGCCGAAGCCGGCCAGGTTGCGCTGGATCGCGGTCCGCGTCTTGGCGTCGAACATGTCGAAGAACTGGTCGATGTCGACCGGTTCGGGGCGGGCGGCTGTGAGCGGGATCGTTTCGCCGGCCTTGTAGCCGCGCGAGGAGCTGCCGGGGATGATGCTCAGGTACTTGAGGCCGAGTGGCGATTTGGGCCGGATGATCATCGTCGAGTCGACCGGAATCGGTTCGGCGCTCTTGTCGAGGCTGAGGCTGAGGTCGGCGGCGACGCGACCGCCGGGCAGCGCCACCGGCTTGACCGACTTGACGACGCCGACGCGGGCGCCGCCGATCCGCACCTCGTTGCCCTTGACCAGGGCGTTGGCGTTGGGCACGCGCGCCGTCAGGTTGTAGGTGGAGACGAAGGGCAGGCCGTTGTTGGCGTTGTAGGCGAGGAAGACGGCGACGAGGACGACGAGGACGGTCACCGCGCCGACGATCGTCGGGCTGCTCGCCACTCCCTGGATGCCGCCGCGGTTCCTCATCGGCCCACACCTTCGCTTTCTCCCAGCGCCGGCGCGGCTGGCGACGCCTGCGAGAGGGGGGTGAGCTGGGGGAGTTGGGCACTCGCCTGCGCCGAGGTGCCTCCGCTTTCACCTTCCAGCAGCGCTTCTTCTTCTTCGATCAGCCTGCGCAGGGCGGCTTCGTCGAAGGAAGACGCTTCCGCGTGGTTGGGGCCGGTGAATTTCGCCGAGCAGCTACTGTCTTCCAGGATTTTATATTCCAGACAATTGGTCAGCGTCACCAGGCTGCGCACGAAGTGGCCGTACTTGTCGAAGCCGTTGGTCGTCGCGGTGCCGTTGTAGATCAGCTCGTTGAGGAATTCCCAGCCCCTCCTGTTCTTGGTCCGGTTGAGGAACTTGGCCAGCTTCGTCGTCGGGCTGGCGCCGGAGCGGGCCAGGTCGCGCGTCTTCTTCACGATCGGGTCGGCTTCGACCAGGGTCGGCCCGGCTTCTTCGCCGGCGTCGCCGAGCGACTTCAGCGCCACCGTCGAGGCGGCCGAGAAGGGCGCCAGCTCCCGCGTCGCCGCGGTGAAGGAGGGGGCCGCCTTGCCCAGTTCGGTGAAGACCGGCGTCGCCGCTTCGGAGAAGCCCTGCAGGCTGTGCATCGTGGCGCGGAACTCACGCAGGAAGGCGGGGAACTTCTGCAGCGAGGCTTCCAGGTCGGCGCCGCGTTCGGAGCTGGCTTCGGCGGCGGCGCCGGCGTTGGTGAAGAAGCCGGCGACATGGACGCGTTCGCGGGAGAGCGGCTCGAGGATCTGCTCGGAGTCGGCGGCGAGCTTGGTCAGCTGGTCGCGCTGGCGGTCGAGGATGCCGATCAGCCGGTCGACGTCGCGCAGGGCGGGGTTGGCGCGCTTGACCGCCGCCTCGATGTCCGGCCCGCGGGCGGCGAGGCCGGCGCCGAGTTCGTTGAGGATGAGGCGGAAGCGCTGCGCGTAGGGCAGTTTGTTGATGTCGTTGATCAGGTCGGGGTCGACGCTGGTGCTGTTGTTCTCCAGCGGCAGCAGGTACTGGCTGCCGCCGCCGGGCTGGCCCTCCGGGACCTTCTTCAGCGCCGGCGCCGGGGGCGAGCCGGGGGCGCGCGGCAGGGTCGGGTTGCAGTCGACGAACTTCTCGCCGATCAGCGACTGCGGACGGATCAGGCAGGAGCCGTCGCTGCGGAAGTCCTGGAAGCCGGGGTCGGTGATCTTCATCGTGATCACCGCCTTGCCGGAGACCGCTTTCGGCTCGCCGCCTTCGTAGCTGTCGATTTCGCCGGGCAGGGTGACGCCGACCGACTCGATTTCGCCGACGTTGGCGCCGGCGATGCGCACCTGCTCGCCCTTGACCATGAAGCCGCCGTTGTCGAAGATCGCGCGCACGACGTAGCCGCTTTCGCCGCTGCTGCCGGAGACGAGCAGGACGACGAGCGCGATCGCGGCCGCGGCGACGACGCCGATGGCGAGTGGTCGTCTCATGGCCCCGGCGCGTCTCCCGGGTTGCAGTCGGAGGCGGTCACTTTTGCCCCCGTCCAGGGCGGTTCGATGAAGGGGCTGGAGCCGTCGGCGGCGGACTGACTGCCGCCGCCCGGGCAGCGCACCTTGGGCGTGGCCGAGGGGCCGAAGGCGTCGTACTGTTCGCTGGGCGCGATCGGTTCGAGGAGTTTGGTGCCTTCGTTGTATTTGAAGATGTTGAGGTCGGAGAAGCTGACCCGCGCGTAGTGGCCGTTGGCGTCGTAGGGGGCGGTGATCTGGCCGAGCTTGGCGAAGCCGTTGAGCAGGTCGGGCGCGTAGGCGCGGAAGAAATCGAGGTTGGGCTGGAAGGCGACGATCGCGTTTTCGGCGTGCGGGAAGGTCTTCGAGGCGCGCTGCTGCACGGGCGGCAGGTCGGCGAGCAGTTCGCCGGCGTCGTTGAATTCGCCCGGACGGCGGACGGTGAGGCGGAGGTTTTTGAAGACCGGCGTGGCGCGTTTCAGCACAGGGCGGAATTCGGCGAGGAAGGGCGCCAGGCCCTTGGTCGAGGTGGCGGAGGCGTCGATCAGCGGTTCGACGTCGTCGAGCGCGGCGCGCAGGTTGACGAAAGTCGTGTTGGCCTGGCGGAAGGTCGGGGCCAGCAGCTGCAGGCTGTTGTCGAGGGCGACGTTCTCCTGGGCGATCGAGCCGAAGGCGGTGCTGGCGTTGGAGATCGCGCTGGAGAGCTCTTCGCCGCGTTCGGAGACGGCGGTACTGAGCCTGCTCGAGGCGACGAGGAAGCGGGAGAAGAGCTCTTCGTCGGCGTTCAGCTCGTGGACGAAGGCGGCGGTGCGGTTGAGGCCGACGCCGAAGTATTCGAAGGCGCGCTGGGCACTGCCATCGGTGCCGCGACCGGCGTAGATTTCGGAGTTGCCCTTGAAGAACTGGCCGAGGGCGCGGCGGACGGGCGGCGGGAAGGTGTTGAAGAACTGGTCGATGTCGACCGGCGTCGTCGTCGAGGCGAGGCCGAGCGTCGCGCCTTCGTCCAGCGCTGGGCTGCTGTTCGGACCGGGGCTGATCGAGACGTAGTGGTTGGCGACGCCGGAGAGCGAGGTGGCGCGGATCGTCGCCGTCGTCCCCTCGTGCAGTTCCTGTTCGACGCTGACGACGACCTCGGCGAGGTTGTCGTCGGTCAGCGTGATTTCTTCGACCGAGCCGACCTGCTGGCCGCCGATCAGCACCGGGTTGTCGGGGACGAGCTGGCTCGCGTTCTGAAAGAGGAGGTTGTACTTGTGGTCGCCGCCGCCGCCGAAGATGACGACGCCGAGGGCAATGACGACGGCAGCGAGGGCCGCGATCGCCGCAATTCGCGCTGGGGAGAACCTCCGGCCTTGCGCCGGGCCCCTGTCCTCGCCTGAGGGATTAGCAGCCACGGATCGTCGCTTGCGGTTCCCCGGCCTCCGAACCCGGCGGAACGGCAGCACGATCGTATCCGAGGGGCCAGCCGCCACGGCTGAGCCAGGCGGGCCTTAACTGGAAATCAACGCGCTACTCTGGACGTGCAGCGTGGTTATCAGGGTACGAGAGGCGCAGGCAAATACGGATAGAGGAGCTGGAGCCAATGCGCAAACGTCTCACCCTTGTCGTTGCCATGGCGCTCGGCGTAACCGTGGCGGTCGCCGCGTACGCCGTCGCCTACCAGTCGCCGACGCTGACCGGCGCCGACGGCAACACGCAGAGCATCTCCATGAACATCAAGCCGAACAAGCGCTCGAAGACGAAGGCGCAGCCGGTGACGCTGGAAGTGAAAACGGCGACGTCGTCGACGACCGACCCGAACGGCACGCCCTCGCCGGCGACGCGGGCGATCGTCGACTTCCCCAAAGGGCTCTCGATCTTCGCCAAGGGCTACCCCACCTGCGACGCGAGCAAGATCCAGAACACTTCGACCGAAGCGGCCGAAGAAGCCTGCAAAAAGGCGAAAATCGGCACCGGAACGGGCTCGGCCAACCTCGTCGTCGGGACCAAAGTCTTCCCGGTGACGACGAAAATCGTCGCCTTCAACGGCGTGCCGAACGGCGGCAAGCCGGTGGTGCTGCTCCATAACTACAGCCAGACGCCGATTCAGACCACCCTGGTCCTGATCGGCGCCGTCAAGAACTACAACAAGGAAGGCTTCGGCGCCCGCCTCGACGTCAGCATCCCGTTGATCGCCGGCGGCCAGGGAGCGCTGACGAGCTTCGGCGTGAAGATCTCGAAGACCTACAAGTACAAGGGCAAGAAGCACGGCTACGTCAACGCCACCTGCCCGAGCAAGAAGTGGAAGGCGCGCGGCAAATTCGAATTCCTCGACGGCGAATCGCTGACCCCTGTCGTTAAGGGGAAATGCACGCCAAAGACCTAGGCGCCTAAGGACTGAGCGCCCCTGTGCCCTGTCGGGTGCAACGCGTAGGGGGTCTATTTCACCCCAAACGCGTTGCACCTGGGTGGGGTGGGGCGCTGTCCAGAGGAAACTCTCGCTAGAGGGCGCTAGACGTTGAGGCGGGGGAGCGCCCGCTGCAGCGGGCGGGGGAGCCACCAGACGCGCTCGCCGATCAGCAGCATCAGCGCTGGCAGCAAGACGATGCGAACGACGGTGGCATCGAGGAGGACCGCGATGGTGAGCCCGATGCCGAGTTGGCTGACGGTGGCGATCGGGGCGCCCGCAAAGGCGATGAAGACGGCCATCATGATCGCCGCGGCGCCGGTGATGACCCGTGCCGTGTGCTCGAGGCCGTAGTCGATCGCGGCGGCGTTGTCGCCGTTGCGGTCGTAGTGCTCGCGCATGCGGACGAGGAGAAAGACGGCATAGTCGATCGAGAGCCCGAAGACGACGCCGAAGATCATCGTCGCGCCGACCGCGTCGACGTAGGTGCGGCCGCCCAGCGGCCAGCCGTCGGGGACGTGATTGAGGATCGTCAGCACGCCGAAGGCGACGCCGACCGTGGCGAGGTTGAGGCCGACGGCGATCGCCGCCAGCGGCAGCGCCCGCAGCACGATCAGCAGGACGAGGAAGGTGGCGAGGGTAATCGCCGCGATCACGATCGGGATCCGTTCGCGGGTGACGCGGCTGTAGGTGTTGAGGGTCGGTGGGCCGCCGGCGACGCCGGTGTGCAGGCCGGTTTCCTTGCTCAGTTTCTGCGCGTATTCGTCGAGGCGGTCGTTGAGGGCGATCGAGCCCGAGGAGTTGAACGGGTAACGGGAGAAGATCAGCTCGGTTGCCGCCTGGCCGCCGCGTTCGAGGTCGACCGCTTCCGAGGCGCGGTCGTGCAGCTGGCCGCGGGTGCCGGCCAGGGCGGAGAGGACGAAGAAGCCGTTGTCGAAGATCCCCGGCGAGGTGCGGCGCAGGCGATCAGCGCGGCGGTTGAGCCTGGCGCTCTGCGAGAGGACGCGGACGGTGATCTTGTGCAAACCGGCCTGCGCCGGCTGCGAGCGTGAATAGGCTTCGCCAAGACCGCTCGCGAGTTGGGAACTGCCGCCGACGAGGCGGGAGAGAGCAGCGGCGAGCTGCGAAGCGCCGGAGCCGAGCAGTTCGAGCTGTTCGGGCGCCTTCCGCGTTTCGTGGTTGAGCCGGGCGGCGCCACGGGCGAGTTCGTTGTTGGCCTTGCGCAGCTTGTACTCGCCTTCGAGCAGTTGCTTGGAGCCGGAAAAGACTTCGTTGAGGTTGGCGATTTCGCTTTTCAGCGTGAGCGTGGCCAGACGCGCTTCTTTCGCGTCGCGGTCGAGCCGTTCACCCAGCGCCGCCAGTTCGCCGGGAAGGCCGTTAGAGGCCGCGGCGGCCTGGCGCACGGCTTCCAGCGCCGGGGCGTAGTTGGGGTCGGTTTTGCCGATGGTCATGCCTTCGAGCTGCTGTTCGGCCGTGGCGATCTGTTCGCTCGTCGCCTGCGCGGCGGCCTGCAGGCGGGGTACGGTCGATTCCGAGTCTTCTTCGAGCGACTTTTCCAATCTCCGCGTGCGGTTGAGCGCGTTGTTGCGCAGGTTCTTGGGGATGCTTTCCAGCCCGACCTTGATCGCCAGAGCGCCAACCGCAGCTTCTTCCTGGGCTTCGGCAATCCGTTTAGTCCCCTTGGCCAGCTTTTCGATCGCTTCGGCGAGTTCCTGGGTGGCGCCGACCGCCTGGCCGAGGCCCTGGGCAATCGTGAGGGCGCCTTCTTCGGCGCGGCCGGAACCCTCGGCGAGCAGGCCGGCCCCGAAGGTCGCCTTCGAGATGCCGCCGCGCAGGCGGGCGACGCCGCGAGCCGCCTTGCCCAGGTTGCGACCGAGGCGGCTGAGGTTGGCCAGCGGACCGACTTTGCCGTTCGAGTTGAGCGTCGTCGAGAGGCCTTTGCGCAGCGGTTCGACCGCCTTGGTCACCTGGGTCGGTCCGATCACGCTTTCGACGCCCTCGGTGGCCGCGATCCGCCGCTGCCAGCGGCCGAGCGAGGCGAGGGTGGAGGGTTCGGTGATCGGGCCTTCGTCGGTCTTCGCGACGAGCACAAACGGAGCTTCGAAGCCACCGCCGAAGGAGTGCTGAATCAGTTCGGCGTCCTGACGGGCCGGGTTGTCGTGAGGCAGCTCGCCGAGGCTGAAGGGCCCGGTCTTCAGCGCCAGCGCCGGTGAGGCGAGGACGAGGACGAGGACCCCGATCGCAATCGCGACCGGGGCGGGACGCTTCAGCGCGGCCGAGACGATCGCCATCAGGCGCGAGCGCTCGCCGTTCGGGGCCGGGCCGACGCGCCAGCGGTCGATGTTCGGCCCGACCAGGACGAGAATCGAGGGCCCGGCGGCGTAGGCGATCGACACAGTCAGGGTGACGACCAGGGCGAGGGTCGCTGCCAGCGAGGCGAGCAGCGCGCCGGGCACGACCATCAGCGCGACGATCATCGAGAGGACCAGCGTGCTGCCGGCGAAGACGGTCGTGCGTCCGGCGGTACGGCGGGTCTCCCAGGCGGCATCGAGCGGCGAGGCGCCGTCGGCCAGCTCTTCGCGGAAGCGCGAGACCATCAGCAGCGAGTAGTCGACGCCGAGTGCCAGGCCCATCATCGTGCAGACGGTCAATGCCAGGGCGTCGACGCCGAACCAGTGGGTGGCGATCGAGAGCAGGCCGCGTGAGGAGAGCACCGCGGCGGCACCGAAGCCGAGCGGGATCGCGGCAGCCACCGGCGAGCGGAAGACGAGCAGGAGGACGATCAGCAGGATCGGCAAGGCGATCAGCTCGCTGCGCTCGGCGGAGGAGATCGCTTCGTCCTGGATCGTGCGGGTGAGAGTCGCGAAGCTGCTCTGGGTCGCCTGGACCGGCGGGTGGACGACTTCGGCCAGGGTGCGATTCAGCTGCGGCACCTTGTCCTTGACCGCTTCGTGGATGCCGACGTGGAAGTCGACGACGATCAGCGCCTTGCGCGGGGTCGGGCGCAGACGTTCGACCTGTCCCCGGTCCCAGGGCGAGAGTGTCGTCACCTTCGGGTCACGGCGCAGGGCGCGAATCAGTTCCGGGCCCTGGCGGTCGATCGCCGCGGCGCGGCCACGGAGGAGGATCACGAAAGGCGCCGACTCGCCGAAGTTTTCGTTCAGCAGGCTGTCGGCACGCTGCGCCTCGGTGCCCGAGATCTCGAGCGTGCTCGGCTCGAGCCTGCTCTCGAGGCTGAAGCTGAAGGCGATCAGGAAGGCGACGAAAACGCCCACGGCAGCGAGCGTGCGGCGCGGGTGGCGCAGCATCAGCGGCGGCTTGTTTTCCGGCTGGGCGCGCGTGTCGGCGCCTTGCCCCCTGCTCCTCCTTACAGGCACCCGCCTAGTTTGGCGGGCGGGCGGGCGGAGAGGAGGCTTTGAAGCCGAAAACTCTGTTAAGAAACGATTGGGTTCGACGAACCAAACGCCCCGCTAGCCTGTTAGGGAGGGGGATGAGGCGGCTTCTTGGGATAGCGGCGTTGGTCGCATGCGCACTGCTCGCGAGCAGTGCGCTCGGCGACGAATTACTGAAAACCGGGAACCTGATGTTCTCCGTCGACGGCGGCTTCACGCCGCGCACCCTGCCGCGGCGTGCCTTCGCGCCGATCGACTTCAAGGGGCACTTCGACGTCCATGCCGTCGGCGGCGGAATCCCCGAGCCGGTGAAGCAGGTCGTGGTCGACTTCGACCACGACGGGCGGCTCTCGACGCGGGGGCTGCCGACCTGCGACCCGGAGCTGCTGCGCGCGGCGACTCCCGAAGAAGCGCGGGCGATTTGCGGGCCGGCGATCGTCGGTCGGGGGCATTTGGAAGCGCTGCTCGAACGCGAAGGACAGCCGCCGACGAAGGTCGGGTCGCTGCTGACGCTGTTCAACGGACCGCGCGAAAGCGGGCATCCGACCGTGATCCTGCAAGCCCGCATCTCGGAACCGTTCAGCGAGGTCTTCGATGTCACGATCCCGATCAAAAAGCTGCGCGGCAACTATCGCTACCGCGCCACCATCGACCTGCCGGCGATCGCCGCCGGACGGGGCGCGATCACCCACGTCGACGTCGACGTAGGCCGCCACTGGCGCTTCGCTGGCAAGCGGCGCAGCTACATCTCGGCTCGTTGCAGCGACGGCATCCTCAGCACCCACGGCCGCTTCACCTTCACCGCGGAGCCCTACGACACCGTGGTCGACGGCAGCATCGACAAGGGCTGCACCACGCGCCCTCGCTAGCTCCGCCGGAGACGCCGACCTTCCTATACTTGGGCCCTCCCCGGGCCGTTAGCTCAGTTGGTAGAGCAGGAGACTCTTAATCTCAAGGTCGCTGGTTCGAGCCCAGCACGGCCCATGGCGGTTGCTGTCTATTCCCCGAGGCCGCCGGTGCCGCCGCTGAGTCCGCCGAAGGGGTTCTTGAGGGTTTCTTTGCCCTGTTCCTTTTCGGTCTTGGCGGCTTCCTTGCTCTGTTGTTCAAATTCTTTGCCGCGCTTGCGGAATTCGGCCATCTGTTTTTTGACTTCCTTGCGTTCTGCCTTCGGTGCGGCTTGGGCCGCTTCCTTGGCAGCTTGATCGGCGGCCGAGAATTCCCCCGCGAAGTACTGGTAAATGGCCAAGGTGCTGAGCGAGTTCACCGTCGGCTGGCCTTCAGCGGCCAGCTTCTGGGTATCGGCCGCCTTCTGTATGAACTTTTTGGCTTCTTCGTTACTCGCCGACGTTTCCGCAAGACCGGCATAGCCTCGAGCCATCAACAAGGCGACGGTCGGCTTGGGCGAGTCCGTCTGTTCCAGATACTGGTTCCACGTCTTCGATGCGGCTTCGAGTTCAAGGTGACCTTCGGGGGTGAGGATGGACGCCCCCGTGGCCGGGTCTTTTTCACTGAGGGCGTTCGCCGCGCCCAGGTGGCCGCGAACCAGCGCGGCCATCACTGCTTCGTTTTCCGGTTCGCGACGCAGCTTGGCTTCCTGGCGTTCCACCTGTTCCTGCAGGACCTCTGCCGCGCTGGTGGTGCTGCCGCTGTTGATCAGGTTGCCGACGTTGAAGGGGCCGACGACGAGGAAGAGGCTGGCGCCCATCAGCAGAGCGAGGATCGCGTAGACGACCCGGACGACGTGCCTCCGCCGTCCCCGGATGTCGAAGAGCATCCGCCTTTCGCCGCCTTGCGCCATCGGTTACCTCTCCTGAGTCGAGGGCCTCGCCATTCCTCCCGCCGCCTTCGGCGAACCGAAGGCACGAGCGATCAAGATACTCAACTCGAAGAGAACTAGGAGTGGAACCATCTCGATCAGCATCGAGATCGGGTCGACGCCGGGGAGCGCGGCGGCGACGATCGCGATCAACAGGTAGGCGTAACGGCGGTTGGCGGAGAGCTGCTCGACGCTGACGATGCCAAGCCGCGTAACCGCGACGATCGCCAGCGGCAGCTCGAAGACCAGGCCGCCGGCGAGCATCGTGGTGGTGAAGAAGCTGTAGTAGTCGCGGGCGCGAACTTGGACGTTGAACTGGCTGTTGTTGAAGTCGAGCAGGAACTTGACCGCCGGCGGCATGACGATGAAGTAGGCAAAGGCAACCCCGGCGAGAAAGAGCAGCGGGGCGAGGACCAGGATCGGGGTGACGGCGCGGCGCTCGCTTTGGCTGAAGGCCGGCAGCACGTACGCGTATAGCTGGTAGAGCAGCACCGGCAGCGAGAGGATCAAGGCCCCGTAGACGGCGACGGTGAGGGTGATCGTGAATGGCTCGGCGACGCCGAACGTGACCAGCTTGTCGTGCGAGGAAGGCAGCGGGCCGGAGGCGATTTCGAGCAGCAGGTGGTTCTGCCAGAAGCAGAGCCCGAGGGCAACCCCGAAGGCGACCAGGCAGACGACGATCCTGGTGCGCAGCTCATCCAGGTGCTCGACGAGGGTCAGCCGGTCCTCGTGCGAGACGGGCCTCAGGCGGGCCATCCCGTCGCCTCAGCCGCGGTCGTGGACGACGCTCTCGTCCTCGGCACTCTTCTCAGCGGGGGGCTTCGGCGGCTCAATCGCCTCGGTCGGCTCCGGCTCGTGGCTCTCGCCGCTGAGCGAGCCGCGGAACTCGCGGATGCCTTTTCCGAGCGAGCGACCAAGCTCCGGGAGGCGTTTGGGTCCGAAGACGATCAGGGCAATGACCAGGACGATCGCCAACTCGAGGGGACCTACATTCGGCATCGACCAATGGTACTCGGTCGCAGGTCCGACTCGGATCGCGGCGAAATGGGTATCTGACATACCCGAAACTTGGGTTTTTTCGCGAAATCAGCGGAAAAGTGCGGATTGAAACACCGTCAGATGGGTTCGAGATTAGGGACATGCGAAACGCGAGCGCCAGCCAAGCCAAAGCAGCCGCCGGCCTACACGTCTGCCCGCGCTGCGACTCGCGTTTGGTTCAGCCCACCTGCTGGGAGCAGGCCGAGGACCGAGGGCACTGGCGACTATGGCGGCGCTGCCCGGAGTGCGAATGGGAACGCGACGAAGTGCACGGCGAAGCCGAGATCGATGCCTACGACGAGGAGCTCGACCTCGGCACCCAGGCGCTCTCGGGGGAGCTGAAGGAGATCGAGCAGGAGAACATGCGGTTCGTCGCGGAAACCTTTACGGCGGCGCTGGCAGCCGACCTGATCGGCGCCGACGACTTCCGCTAGCTGTAGCGCTGGACGACGCCGTCGGCGACGAGCTCGAGCAGGCGGCGCTGCTCGGGATCGAAGGCCGAGGATGCGAGTCGCTGCTTGGCCGCGCTGACCATTGCAAAGGCGCGCGAGCGGACCTGCTCGAGTGCGCCGGTGGCGGCGATGCGGTCGCAGAGGGCGGCGGCAGCCGCGGGATCGAGGGCCCGCAGATCGGCGTCTGCGATCGAGGGGTCTTCCTCGCGGGCGAGGATCAGTGGCAGGGTGACGGTGCCGTCGAGCAGATCGGTGCCTCGCTCCTTGCCGGTTCGCTGCACCGGCCCGGAGACGTCGAGGACGTCGTCGAGCAACTGGAAGGCGAGTCCTATTTCAGCCCCGAACTCACCCAGCGGTTCGACATCGCGCCCCATCAGGCAGGCGCACTCGAAGAGTTTCGCGGTCTTCAGGCGGCAGCGATCCAGGTAGCGCTGCTCGGAGATGCCGGTGTCGAAAGCGTCGCGGCGCTGGGCCAGCTCGCCCTCGGCGAGTGCCACCGAGGACGCCGCCAGCAGCGAGACCGCGCGGTCGTCTCCGTGTTCGGCGAGGAGGGCGAAGGCGCGCGAAAAGAGCAGATCGCCGACGGCGACGGCGCGGTCGCGTCCCGAGGTGGCGGCGACGGTGGGCAGGCCGCGGCGCAGCGGCGCAGCGTCGAGGACGTCGTCGTGGACCAGGGTCGCCATGTGGACGAGCTCGATCGCCGTCGCCGCGCGCACCGCCTCCTCCCCCGCGCCGTCGCCGGCGCAGAGCAGCACGAGCAACGGGCGTAGGCGCTTGCCGCCCGCCGCGAGGGTCGCCTCCGCGTCGGCGCCGAGGGTCTCGCCGTGGGCAGCGACCTGCTCGCGCAGGAGATCCTCGACCTTGCCGAGGCTGAGCGGCAGCCAGCGACTGGAAGCGTCGAGGACCGCCGTGACCGGCGGCGGCACCGCGGAGGGGCGGCTCACCGGCGGATGCCGCTGTGGATGGCGATGATCCCGCCGGCGAGGATCGTCCAGCGAATCCGCTCGAATCCAGCGGCATCCATCATCTCGGCGAGGCGGCGAGGGCCGGGAAAGCTGCGCACCGACTCAGGCAGGTAGGAGTAGGCATCGGACTCGTCGGAGAGGGCGCCGAGCAGGGGCACGATGCGGTCGAACCAGAGCGAGAAGAAGGTCGAGAGCGGCGGTCGTGAGGGCTGGGTGATCTCGAGCACGACCAGCCGGCCGCCTGGGCGGAGGACGCGCGCCATCTCGCGCAGGCCGCGGTCGAGGTCGGCGAGGTTGCGAACGCCGAAGCCGACGGTGGCCGCGTCGAAGCGACCGGCGTCGTAGGGCAGGCTGAGCGCATCGGCCCACTCGAAGCGGACCCCCGCGGCGCTCCGCGCGCTCGCCTTCTCGCGGGCGATGTCGAGCATCGGCTCGGAGAAGTCGCAGCCGACGACGCTGCCATCGGGGGTGACGCGACCGGCGAGCTCCAGCGTCAGGTCGCCTGTGCCGCAGCAAACGTCGAGCGCGGCGTCTCCCGGGCCCAGCTCAGCCCGGTCGGCGGCGCGCTCTCGCCAGCGGTGGTGCAACCCTGCGGTCATCACCGAGTTGAGCGCGTCGTAGCGGCTCGCCACCCGGTCGAACATGCGGTTCACCTGCCCGGCGAACTGGGCGGAGTCGCGAGAGGGCTTAGTCGAGCGAGGAGAGGAAATCGGCGAGCTCGTTGAGCTTCTTCGGCGGCAGGTCGCGGAAGGAGGGCATGATACCGGGGCCTATCTCCACCGAGCGGATGATCGCCGCGCGCGGAATGCGGGCGGCGATGTGAGTCAGTTCGGGGCCGGGGCCGTTGTTGCCGTTCTCACCCAGCTTGTGGCAGGCGAGGCAGCCCGATCCGGCGACGACCTCCTTGCCCGCCTCGTACTGGGGCGCGACTTTCATGTCGATCTCGGTCGGCGAGCCTCCGGTGGCGCCGAGGAAGGTGAGGTAGGCCATGGCGACGATCGTCAGGCAACCGGCAGTTGTCGCGATCGGGCGGCGGATCGGGTTGCGCTCCGGCCCGCGGTCGTAGAAGGGCAGTAGGAGCAGCAACACCATGCAGACGGTCGGGATTCCGATCGTCGCGATCGGGACCAGCTCGGGGGGCTTGATCACCCGCAGGAGCTCGAAGAGGAAGAAGAAGTACCACTCGGGGCGCGGCACGTAGGTGGTCGAAGTCGGGTCGGCCTTCGGGCCCTGCTCGGCGCCGAGCAGAACCGACATGAGGATGATCACGCCGACGACGATCAGCATCATCACCGAGTCCTTGAGCACCGCGTAGGGGAAGAAGGGCTTGCCCTTCTTCTTCAACAGCTCGTACTCCTCGAGGTATGCCTGCTTGTCGGCCGGCTTCATGACGCGGGGGCGGCTCCGTTGCCCTCGGTACCGGCATCGAGCCGGGAGACCGGTGCGGCGACCTTCGGCTTCTCGGCTTTCATCCAGGGCGGTGCGGTCGTGCCGAGCTTGACGACGAGGTAGAGGTGGGCGCCGATCAGGGCGATGATCGCGCCCGGCAGGAGCAACATGTGGATCGCGTAGAAGCGCGAGAGCGTCGTCGCTCCCAGCTCCGGACCGGCGCGCAGGAAGTCACTCAGGTAGGGACCGAGGACCGGGCCGGTGCCATTGATGTTGATGCCGACGACAGAGGCCCAGAAGGAGCGCTGATCGAAGGGCAGCAGGTAGCCGGTGAAGGCCATCGTCATCGTCAGGATCAGCAGCACGACGCCGATCACCCAGTTGAGCTCGCGCGGGTACTTGTAGGCGCCGAAGAAGAAGGTCCTCCCCATGTGGAGGAAGATCAGGATGACCATGATGCTCGAGCCCCACTTGTGCATGCCGTGGACGAGCTGGCCGAGGAAGACGTCGTTATTGATGTGGGCGATCGAGGCATAGGCCTGGGTGGTCGAGGGCGTGTAGAACATCGCCAGGAAGACGCCGGTGATCGCCTGCGAGATGAAGGCGATCATCGTCGCGGAGCCGAGCGTGTAGAACCAGTTGGTCCCCTTCGGCACCTTGCGGAAGAGCATCCCGGTGAGGAAGCCGGAGGCGGCGGTGCGCTGGTCGACCCAAGCGAGGACGTCGACCGGCGCTTCGACGGCGCGGTCGGTGAGTTTCTTCGCGTCCGAGGGCCGCTCTGGCGGAGCCGTCTTCAGGTCGGCGGGGGCCGGGCCCTTGGCACCGTTGCCCTCGCCCGGCTTGGCCGGTTTGCGGAGCGGTGCGGGGATCAGCGAATCGAGCTTCATCGGCTAGGCCTCAGCTGCTCGGTGGTGGGAAGGTGGACGGACGCGGTGGGTACAGATATTCCCAGATGCCGCCGGTGAACTCGCCGGGGTCGCGGGCACGGACCGGCTCGAGCTGCGAGGTGACGCTGTAGCGCGGGCCGAGCTCGACTTGACCGTCGCGGACGCGGGTCTGGAAGTGGTCGAGCGGGCGGACCGGCGGGCCGCCGATTCGTTTGCCCTGGAAGTCGTAGACGCCGCCGTGGCAGGGACAGATGAAGTTGCCGGCGGCCTCGACGAAGCGCACCGGGCAACCGAGGTGGGCGCAGCGGTTGGAGACGGCGACGAACTGGCCCGGCTCTTCGCCGAGCTGCTTGGAGCTGCGGCGGACGTAGGCGGTGGTCTTGCCGGCGTCGCCGATCGACTCGGTTTCGGTGAAGACGACCTGGCGGTAGGTGTCTTCGACGAAGTCGCTGGTCGGGCCGACGGCCTCCCAGCGCTCCTTACCGCGGTGGAAGATCGGGGCGACGGCGAAGCCGACGGCGGGCAGCACGATCGCCGCTCCGGCGAGGCCGCCGATGCCCTGCACCGCGACCGTGAAGGCGTGGCGGCGCGTCATCGACTCGCCCTCGAAGTAGCCGGGAGGCTGGGGCTTCTCGCGCTCCGGCCGGGCGCTTGCCTCGGCTCCGTTTGTCTTGTCCGCTCCGTCGCTCAACAGCTCAACCTCAGGAAGTGTGGAGTCTATTGACTCGCGCCGAGGAGGCGTCGCCATGCGCCCCACTGCCGACGGCCGTCGCGGCGGCCTGCCAAAGGGCTGCCACCTCACCCGCGCGCCCCTCGGCGTGGAGCTGGGCGCAGAGGGCGATCAGCTCGGCCAGGACGGCAACGGCCTCGGTGTCGCCGAGCGCCGCGAGGCGCTCGATACCAAGCGCGTAGAGGTAGTCGCCGGCGAGCAGGGCGAGGTCTTCGTCCTGCCCTGAAAGCAGGCGAGGCTTGTCGTAGTGGAGGAGGTATCCCTCACGGACGGCCTCGACTACGAGCGCGTACTCACCAGGGGCGTGCTCAGCGCGCGGCCCGGCTGCGGCAATCCGTCCGAATTCCGGCTCCTCCTCCGTCTCCACGACATGGGCTGAGATCGGCGTATCGCCCTCGCGCAGGAGCGCCGCGAGCCGTCTCAAGGCATCGCCAGGCGTCTCAGCAGCCACCGTCCACCCCCAGGTGCAACGCGTTTTCCATGCGATGGATGTAAAAAACGTTGCACCCGGTCATTGGAGGGCCTCGGCGGCGGCTTCGAGGGTGCGGTCGATCGCGGCCTCGTCGTGGGCGAGGGAAATGAACCAGGCCTCGAACTGGGACGGGGGCGGATAGACGCCGCGCTCGAGCAGGGTGCGGCAGAAGCCGGCGTGCGCCTCCAGGTCGCAGGCCGAGGCGGAGGCGAAGTCGGTCACCGGCTCGGCGCTGAAGAAGAGGGTGACGAGGCCGGGCGCACTGGCGATCTGCAGGGGGCGGCCCTTGGCGAGGCGGGCGAATCCCTCGGCGAGGCGCTCGGTCAGCTCGCCGAGCCGAGCGTAGGCGGCGCCGTCGAGCTGGCGGAGTGTGGCAAGGCCGGCCGCGGTTGCAAGTGGGTTGCCGGAGAGCGTGCCGGCCTGGTAGACGTCGCCGGCGGGAGCGATGCGTTCCATCAGCTCGCGCGGGCCGGCATAGGCGGCGGCGGGCAGCCCGCCGCCGATCACCTTGCCGAGCACGGTCAGATCCGGTTCGACGGAGTAGAGCTCCTGGGCGCCGCCGCGGGCGACGCGGAAGCCGGTGATCACCTCGTCGAAGATCAGCAGGGCACCGGCGGCGCTGGTGGCGGCGCGGAGGAGCTCGAGGAAGCCCTCGGTGGGCGGCACCACGCCCATGTTCGCCGCGATCGGCTCGGCGATCAGGGCGGCGACGGGATGGTCGGCGAGTGCCCGCTCGACCGCCTCGCGGTCGTTCCAGGGGACGACCACGGTGCCGGCGGTCTGCGCTGCGGTCACTCCCGGCGTCGCCGGGATCGCCAGCGTCGCCACGCCGGAGCCGGCGTCGGCGAGCAGGCCATCGGAATGGCCGTGGTAGGCGCCGGCGAACTTGACCACGACCTCGCGGCCGGTAACGGCTCGCGCCAGGCGCACCGCGCTCATCGCCGCCTCGGTGCCGGAGCTGGTCATGCGCACCATCTCGGCCGAGGGCACGCGGGCGACGACCTCCTCGGCCAGATCGACCTCGCGCTCGGTGGCAGCGCCAAAGCTGGTGCCGGCGGCTGCGGCCTCCTCTACGGCGGCGAGGACCGCCGGGTGAGCATGGCCGAGGATCAGCGGGCCCCACGAGCCGACCCAGTCGAGGTAGCGATTGCCGTCGACGTCGATCAGCTCGCATCCCTCACCGCGCTCGACGAAGATCGGCTCGCGACCGATCTGGCGCATCGCCCGCACCGGCGAGTTGACGCCGCCGGGAAGGACACGGAGCGCGCGCCCGTGCAGCTCGGCGCTACGCGTGTTCAGCTTCCCACCGGGCGTAGTCGTCGGTGAAGTAGTGGAGGCGGATCTTCTTGTACTCGGTCGAGGAGTAGAGGGTGGCGCGGTCGTCGGGGCCCATGCCGCACTCCTCGGCGATCGAGTCGAGGATCGCGTCGCACTCCTCCTTCGAGCGGCCGTGGGCCATGGTGAAGACGCTGTAGGGCCAGTCCTCGTAAGTGGGGCGCTGGTAGCAGTGAGAGATGCCGCGGAAGGAGGCCATGCGCCGGCCGGTCTCCATGATCTCCCCCTCGGGCACCTTCCAGACGCCCATGCCGTTGGCGGAGAAGCCGGCGCGACGGTGGAAGAGGATCGCGGCGACCCGACGCAGCAGCTTGCGGTCGACCATCCCGCGCAGGTGCTCGAGCAGCTCCTCGGTGCTGACCCCGACCTCGGCGGCGGCCTCGTCGTAGGGCCGTTCGACCGGCTCCATCGGCCCCTGCAGGGCGCGGATCACGCCGATGTCGAGCTCGGCGTAGGGCTGCGCCTCGAGCTCGCGGGGCGGGGCGGCCTCGATCGCGGCGGCGAGCGCGTCGGTGCCCTTCTCCATCTCCAGGTTCATGTTGATCTTGAAGAGGGTGAGGGTCGGCAGCTGGCGCATCGACTCGGCGCCGGTCTCGCGCATCAGCACGTCGAGTGTGCCGGCGAGACCGAGCTCGGAGTCGGGCGGCGTGGCGATCGTGAACCAGAGGTTGAAGTCGTGGGTGCGCAGGTAGTTGTGCGAGACGCCGGGATGGGAGTTGACGATCTGGGCGGCGCGCTGCGGGTGCTCACCGTCGACCTTGGCCGCAACCAGCATCGACTCGTAGCCGAGCGCGCGGGTGTCGAAGATCGGCGTGATCTCGCGGATGATCCGCTCGTCGAGCAGGCGCCGGGTGCGGGCGAGGACGTCCTCGAGCTCCAGTTCGGCCTCAGAGGCGACGAGGGCGAAGGGTTCGGCGTCGAGCGGGAAGCTCGACTGCAGCAGGTTCATCAGCCGCTTGTCGGTCTCGTCGAGCGGGATCGCGGCGCCACCCTTGCGCGAGCGGGCCTTCGACTGCGGGACCTTTACTGAAGCCAACTTGCCGCCTCCTTGGCGTAGTAGGTGACGATCGCGTCGGCGCCGGCGCGGCGGATCGAGGTCAGCGTCTCCAGCGCGGCGGTGCGCTCGTCGATCCAGCCGTTGGCGGCGGCCGCCTTCAGCATCGAGTACTCGCCCGAGACCTGGTAGGCGACGAGCGGCACGGCGGTCGCCTCCTTGACCCGGCGGATCACGTCGAGGTACGGGAGCGCGGGCTTGACCATCACCATGTCGGCACCCTCCTCGACGTCGAGCTCGACCTCGCGCAGCGCCTCGGCGGCGTTGGCCGGGTCCATCTGGTAGCCGCGGCGGTCGCCGAACTCCGGCGTCGACTCGGCCGCCTCGCGGAAGGGGCCGTAGAAGGCGGAGGCGTACTTGGCGCTGTAGGCGATTATGGGCACGCCAGGGTGGCCCTCCTCGTCGAGCTGGTGGCGGATCGTGCCGATGCGGCCGTCCATCATGTCGCTCGGGGCGACCGCGTCGGCGCCGGTCTCGGCGTGCGAGATCGCGATTTTGGCGAGCAGCTCGACCGTGATGTCGTTGTCGACCTCGCCGTCGCGAACGAAGCCGCAGTGTCCGTGCGAGGTGTACTCGCAGAGGCAGACGTCGGTGATCACGGTCAGGTCGGGATGGGCCTCCTTCAGCGCCCGCACCGCCATCTGCACGACGCCCTCGTCGTCGTAGGCACCCGACCCGCTCTCGTCCTTCGAAGCTGGAATGCCAAAGAGGAGCACAGCTTTCACACCCGCGGTCGCTATCTCCGTGCACTCCGCGACCAGCTCGGAGATCGAGAAGCGTTCGACGCCGGGCATCGACTCGACCTCGTCCCGCACTCCCTCGCCCGCCACAACGAAGAGTGGCTGGATCAGGTGGCTGGGCGACAACTCCGTCTCTTTGACGAGTCCGCGCAGGGCCTCGGTGCGGCGCATCCGCCGCATGCGAGTGGCAGGGAAAGGCATTGGTGCGAGTTTAGGGGGAGGCGGCGGCAGGCAGTCGCCCGGACAAACGGCGAGCTAATTAGCTCGCCGTTTTGAGTATCCGCCCGTTCGACTGCCTGCCGCTGCCTCCCCTATCCGGCCAGTACCGTTTCCCGCCATGCAGGCGCGGGGGCTGGTGAAGAGGTACAACGGGCGGGAGGCGCTGAAGGGCGTCGACCTCGCCACGTCTCCTGGGGAGCTGGTAGCTGTGATCGGGCCGAACGGGGCCGGGAAGACGACGCTGCTCTCGATCCTGGCGGGGATAGTGAAGCCGGATGCCGGCGATGTGAGCGTGCCGCAGGGCGAGGTCGGCTGGGTGCCGCAGCAGGCGGCGCTTTACAGGCGGCTGACGGTCGAGGAGAACCTGTTGCTATTCGCCAGGCTGGAGAAGAGCGGCGATCCGCGCGGCGCCGTGGAGGAGATGCTGGAGCTGACGGCTCTCTCGGAGCGGCGGGGCGAGGTCGTCGCGCGGCTCTCGGGGGGCAACCAGCAGCGGATCAACATCGCGATCGGGCTGCTCGCGCAGCCCTCGGTTCTGCTGCTGGACGAGCCCAGCGTCGGGCTCGATCCGCGGCAGCGGGCGCGGCTCTGGGAGTTCGTCTCGGCACTCGCCGAGGAGCGCGGGACGACGGTGATCTTCTCCACCCACGACATCCAGGAGGCTGAGCGCTACGGCCGGCGGCTGCTCGTCCTGGCCGACGGCGAGCCGCTCTTCGACGGGTCGGCGGAGGAGCTGCGCGACGCAGTGCGGCGCGAGGCGCCCGAGGCCGCCGAGAGCGACTTCGAGACCGCCTTCGTCGCCTTTCTCCACCACAGGGGTCACTGATGCGCTGGCTGCTGCTCAAGGATCTGCAGATCCTGCGCCGCTCGCCGCTGCAGACGGCGCTGCTCGTCGTCTGGCCGCTGCTGATCGCGGTCCTGGTCGGCTTCGCAATCTCGCGCTCACCGGAGAAGCCGCGCGTCGCCTTCCTCAACGAAGTGCCGGCTGACGCGGCGGTCACGGTCGGCACGACCCAGTTGCCGCACATCGGCGTCAACGACCGGATCTGCGAACGGGTCGAGTGCGTGCACGTGAAGAACCGCGCGGAAGCCGAAGACGAGGTCCGCTCGGGCGACGTGCTCGCTGCGTTGATCCTCCCCGCCGACCTGGTCGAACGGATCAACTCGCTCTCGACCCCGCTGCCGAGCACGCCCGAAGTCGATGTGATCGTCAACGAAGAGGACCCGGTGAAGGCGCGGCTGGTCAACGACCGGATCGACGCTCTACTGACCCAGGCGAACCTGGTGATCGCGCGCCGGATCTCGGCGGAAGGCGGGAAATTCCTCGGCTTGGTCCTCGACGGCGGCAGCTTCAGCGTGCTCGGCCAGACGATCCGCATCCTCGGCCTGCACCGGTCTGCCCAGATCCTCGACGAACTGCGGCCGCTGGTGCCGGGCGGGCGGAGGGCGGAACTGGAGCGGGTGATCCGGTTCACCGGACTGGCCCGCGACAACCTCGGCACCGCGGTGCCGCTGCTCAACCGGCTGACCCAGCCGGTCGCGGTCGACAAGCAGGCGGTCAACGCCTCGACGCCTCCACTCGAAGTCTTTGCCGTCGCCGTCGCGACGACCTTCGCCCTCGCCTTCGTCACCCTGTTGCTCGTGGCCGGCTCGCTGGCGCTCGAGCGCGAGGAGAACGCCTACCCGCGGCTTGCCCGAGGTCTCGTCTCGCGCACCGGACTGCTGACCGAGAAGGTCGCCCTCGGCGTCATCGCCGGTCTCCTCGTCGCCCTGCTGATGCTGGTCGGGTTGGCGCCCTTCGTGCCCTTGCACTGGGACCGCATCGGCCTCTGGCTGGTGGCGATCGTCTTCGGAGGCGCCAGCCTCGGAGCGGCAGGGGCGGCGCTCGGAGCGGGGGCGCGGGAGGTCCGCGCGGTCTCGTTGCTCGCCTTCATGGCGATCCTGCCGATCGCCTTCCTCTCTCTGGTTCCATCGGGGACGGTGGGCCCGGGGCTCTACGACGCGATCCGCGTGCTCGCCGCGCTCTTCCCTTTCAAACCGGCGCTGCAGGCGATCGAGGGAGCGCTCGACCCGGGCGGGCCGAGCATCGCGCCGGCACTCCTGCACCTGGCGCTGCTGACGTTCGCCTACGGCCTGCTCGCCCGGCTAGCGCTGCGTCGCTTCGCGTCGGTCTAGGCGGGCGGAGCGCTCCTGCGCCAGGGCCGGATCGGCGGCGTTGGCCAGCACGAAGGAATCCATGCTCTCCTCCGGCGCGAGGGTGGCGCGGACATGCTCGAGCACCTGCGGCTCGCTCATCTCGGCGAAGCGGCGGTCGCGAGCGGGGACGGCGATCAGCGCCATCTCGGAGCCGTCGACGAGCAGGCAGCCGTGGCCGCTGAGGTAGGCGGAGAGTTCGGAGCGGACCGTGCCGTCGGCCAACTCGCAGTGGACGTCCTCCAGGGTGCTCGGCTCGTAGTTGGGCTCGGTCGCCGAGAGCAGGGTGAGCTGCTCGGGGGTGAGGTGGAGGACGGCCACCCGCACCGCGGTTCCCGGACTGCGCTGCAGGGTGGCGGGGACCGCGCCGTAGGGCGAGATGTGGGCCGAGTAGACGACGTCGAAGTCGTGCAACCAGGCCGGCTCGACGAGGACCGGGTCGGCGCTGAGGGCGAGCTTTCGACCGAGGACTTCGGGGGAGCCGTTGGAACCGTAGGCGAGCAGCGGAGCGCGTTCGGCCAGGTCGATGTCGATGTCGTCGGGGCTGAGCGTCTCGTGGCGGAGCTGCGCGAAAGCGCGCGCCGGCACCGCATACGGGTAGCGCATGGCGCGCTCCACCATGTCGCTTCCCTCGCTCACGTTTGCACCGCGCGCCAATATCGCAGATAGGGTCAACGCATGAAGGTGCTCTTCATCGGTGACGTGGTCGGGGGGCCCGGGCGGCGTGGGCTGGCCGCCACGATGCCCGAGCTGCGCGACCGTTTCGCGCCGGACATGGTCGTCGTCAACGGCGAGAACTCGGCCGGCGGAATGGGCATCACCGAGAAGACCGCGGGGGCGCTCTTCGAGGCCGGCGCTGACGCGATCACGACCGGCAACCACGTCTACCGGCATCGCGAGGCTTACGGCTATCTCGACCGCGACCACCGGGTGGTGCGGCCGGCCAACTACCCGCATGCCAACCCGGGCCGCGGCTACACCGTGATCGAGGCTGCTGGCCGACGGGTCGGCGTGATCAATCTCAGCGGCGCCGTCGGCCTGAAGGTCGCGCGCTCGCCATTCATCGAGGTCGACAACCTCCTCGAGAAGATCGAGTGCGACTTCTCGATCGTCGATTTCCACGCTGAAGTGACGAGCGAGAAGGTGGCGATGGGCTGGCACCTCGACGGGAGGGTCGCCGCGGTCTTTGGAACCCACACCCACGTGCCGACGGCTGACGGGCGCGTGTTGCCGCAGGGGACCGCCTTCATCTCAGACGTCGGGATGACGGGCTCGCGGACGAGCGTGCTCGGAGTCAAGCCCGAGCTGATCCTCGAGCAGATGATCACCCAGATGCCGGTCAAGTTTGAGACGGCCGAAGAGGACGTCTGGGTGATGGGGGCGGTGGTAACGGTGAACGAGGGCGGGCTCGCCGACTCGATCGAGCAGGTGATGGTTCCAGCGCCGGCCTGACTCAGGCGGAGCAGGCTGGGCCGGGCGTGCCGCTGCTGATCGCCTGGGCCTCGGCGACCAGGCTGGCGGCGGCGGACGGGGCGAGCTTCTTGCCCGCCAGCGCCTGCGCCTCGGCGACGAAGGCGGCGAGCTGGTGGGCGGCGACATCGTCCTGGCCGCGTTCGAAGCTGGCCTTGGCGGCGCGAAGCTTCGCTTCAAGGCTGTTGCGGATTCCTGGGGGAAGGCCCAGGGCGCCAAGCGCTTCGAGCAGGTCCGAGACGGTCGGAGCTGCAGCCGGTTCGCCGAAAACCTGGATGCGGTCGTTGGGGTAGTCCTCGCTCACGTAGACGTCGTCGGCCGGGTCAACGGCAACGCCCTGGGGGAAGGTGAACTGGCCGTCTTCGGAGCCGGTGGAGCCCCATTTGGCGAGGAAGGCACCAGAGGGATCGAAGACCTGGATGCGGTCGTTGGAGCTGTCAGCGACGTAGACGTCACCTGCTCCACTCACCGCAAGTCCTCGGGGCGAGCGGAACTGACCGTCTTCGGAGCCGGTGGAGCCCCATTTGCGGACGAACACACCGGTGGGATCGAAGACCTGGATGCGGTTGTTGTGAGTGTCAGCGACGTAGACGTAGCCCTGGGAGTCCGTCTCGACGTCAAAGGGGGAGTTGAACTGGCCGTTGCCCGAGCCGAAGCGCCCCCAGCTGCGCTCGAAGTTGCCGTTCGCGTCGAACTCCTGGATGCGGTTGTTGTCGAGATCCGCGACGTAGACGTCGCCCGCCGGACCGGTGGCAACGGCCGCAGGAGCTTTGAATTTCCCGGTGCCGGTCCCGAAGCCACCCCAGCCGAAGAGATAGGCGCCAGAGGAGTCGAACACGTCGACGCGGTTGTTGTTGGCGTTGGCCACGTAGAGGTTGCCGTTGGAACCGAAGGCCATGCCCAGTGGGGCGCTGAGCTGGCCTGGACCAAAGCCGGCGATGCCGAGGGTCGCCGACCATGCGTGGCAGGGATCGAAGACCTGAATGCGGTTGTTGAAGCTGTCGGCGACGTAGGCGTAGCCGCGTGAGTCGATCGTGATGCCTGCCGGCGATTCGAACTGACCCGGTTCGCTGCCCTGGCTTCCCCACTCGGCGAGGAAGTCGTAAGAGCCGGCGACGGCCGCGGCTGGCCCGAGCAGTGCCATAGCCGCGACCGTCGCCAGGAACATGCCTGCCGACACCGCGACGCGACGTCGGAATCGCTTGAGACCAGGCATACCCATCGCAACCTTGGGTCGGTCGCAGCGGCGAGCGCTTACACCCCTCAGGCGCCATTGCTAGCCAGATGTCTGACCGGTCTGCTCGACCTGCTCTCCCCGTACCGCCGCCAGGGCCACCAGGAGCAGTGGGTAAAACCACACGATGTACAGGTAAAACCAGTGGTGCATGCTGAGCTGAACGCCTATGAGCAGCGCCGCTCCAAACGCAGCCACCTGTACGAGGCTCTTTCGCCTAGGACGAAGGGCCAGGAGCACTGATAGCGCTCCGACTCCAACGAGGATCGCTATCCGCAGCGGCTCGAGAGCTCCTACCTGACCCCAGATACTGAACGGAGAATCCCTCCCCGCCTGGTAGGCAATGGTTCGCTCGTAGAACGTGTGCAGCCCGGGGTCGATTGCCGGCCACACCATCATTGCCACTGCGGTCAGCGCGAATGCAAGACCAAACGCAATTCCCGCGGGTCCTGTCGCCGCAGGGGACCCACCACCCCTTCCGGTCGCTAAAGCGTCCTCAGGGGTGGTCCCCCCTGCGACGCCACCCGCGGAAGGAGCGTAGGTCCAGAGCATCGGGACGAGGACGGCTGGGGCGAACTTCGCGAAGGTGGCCATAGCTGACATCGCCCCCCGTGCGGCGGGCCGAGCTAGAAGAAGCAACGTGGCGACGAGGAAGAGTGCGACGAGCGTGTCGTTCGAATTGGAGAGAAGTGCAAACGCGGTGTAGGGGTAAGCAGCCCAACCGAACGCAAGCGTGGCAGCGAGGCGATTGCCCGCGGGGCCGCGCCGGATTCGACGTCCCAGAAGAAGCAGCAAGATGAAAGTTCCAACGTCGAAGAAGACGGCGGCTCCGTGGGCGGCGGGCAGATCGTTCCAGGTTCCCGACCAGGGCCAGATCCGCTCGAAGGGGACGTAGGCGAGGTATGTGACGGGGCCGTAGGTATCGCCTTGCGAGACGTCTTCCGGGAAGTTGGCGTAGATCGGTTCGCCGTGGGCGATGCGGGAGGCGCCGACCTCGCTCGCGTAGCCGACGTCGATCACCCCGGAGTCGGCCATGTTGAGTCCGACCCGGAAACCCATCAGGAAGAGAGCGGCGATCAACAGCCAGGACGCGCGCCAGACGGGCCGGACGCCGTCGGCGCGGCCCTTCGCCCCAATCCAAAGAGCGCGGCCGAAGAGGTAGAGGAGGGGCACGTACTGCAGCGGCACCGAGACGCCGATCTGCGCTCGGTTGAAGAAGTAGTGCGAAGCACCGAAGGCGAGCAGGAAGAGAAGGTCGAGGTTCGCCATCCGGCGCAGGCGCCTCCAGTCGACCAGGCCGAGGAGGAAGATCGCGCAGAGAGGCAGGAAGACATAAGGAGCGTTGAGCCGGTGGCCGAAGGCGCCGGAATAGCCGCGGGCCATCTTCCAGGCAACCTGGTAGCCGGTCCACGACTCACGCACCCGCCCGGTGGTCGGGTCGACGATCGTCAGCGCCACCTCCTTGTCGCCCGCGAACCAGGCGACCTCCCAGTTACCGTCGACCTCGTTGACGCTGTGGGTCAGCTTGCCGTTCTCGCGCCACTCCTTGACGACGTTCTGGTCGTTGCCGGCAATCCGGGTCGCTTCCTCAGCTCCAACCCGCGCGTTCGCCGCAGCCGGAAGGAGCATCAGGACCACGAGAAAGAGAACCGTGACTCCCGCGGGTGTCAGGGGACAGGGGGGTCGAGGACGTAAACCTCGCCCGCAGGCCCCCCTGTCCCCTGACAGGACCCGCGGGTCAATCCCCTTCACGTCACCCCGAAGTGCTCGAGGACGACCGGGGCGACGTCGCGGAGAGCCCATTGCTCTCGCTCGCCCGCGTCGTCGGGCCCGCAGCCGACGAAGAGAAGCGGACCGAGCGAGTCGCCGGCGTGGAGCGAGCCGTGGCTGCCACCGCCGGCGTGAGAGACCCCGCCCCAGTCGACGGCCTCATAGCCAGGTGCAAGTGAGAGAACGAAGTCGCCGGCGTGGGGCGCATTGAGCGCCGACCAGACCCGGGCGAGCGCGTCGGGGTAGGAGTCGCTGCGCAGCACCCCGTCCTCGACCCGTGCGTCGAGAACGCTCAACTCTCCCCCCACCTCCCAGTCACAACCGCGCACGTCCACGACAGGTGAAACGTTTTCGGCGCGAAATGGACCCCCAACGCGTTGCACCTTGGGGGTGGTGGGCTGGAAGCGCAGGGACTCGCCGTGGCGTTCGACCGTCGCCGTAGTTCCGTCGAGCCGGCAAACGTGGTCGACCCCTTCGATCGCCACCAGGGTCGCTCGCACCGCCTCCGGGTCGGGCCCCCCTCCCCCGCTGGGCAGCAGATAGATGTGGGCCGCCCGGGCGGTCGGGCTGACCGCCAGCTGGGCCTGTCCGGGATCGGACTCCGACGGCTGCAGGACGGACCACTCGCGGGCGAGAATCTCGGCGAGCGGTAGGCCGCGGTGCACGGGCGTCTGGGCATGATCGGCGAGCAGGATCAGCGCGTGCTCTGCGAGGAAGCGGTCGATGCCGCCACCCGCGTCGAGGAGCTTGGCGACGTGGGTGTCGACCCTGGCGATCGACGCGACCGTCGCCTGCGGCCCGTAGCGGTGGGAGAAAGCGTCGTTGTCGGGCAGGGAGAAGAGCAGGAAGTCGAAGCCGTCGGCCTTCGTCAGCTCAGCCGCACAGCAGGCGGAATAGCCGTCGCGGGCGGCCGGGATCGAGGTCGATTTGCAGGGCACCTCACGACTCGAGTAGAGGTCGCCGTAGAAGAGCTCGCGGGGACCCCACGTGTGGTGGTGGAACTTGAGACGGGTCGCATCGACGGCGCGGCGCAGCAGGCCGTCGAGCGAGACCTCGTGACGGTGACGGCCCCGGTAGATCAGGAACGGTGTGCAGGCGGTGCGCACCCCGGCGTCATCGAGGCGCTCGAAGAGGGTCTCGAGACCCGGGTTGAGGTGTGCCAGGTTCATGTTGTAGACGAGGTCGTAGAGCGAACGGAAGATGCCGAAAGCGCGGCTCGCCTCTAGCGAGGATCCGTACTCGACGTAGCGCCGCTCGAGCCGGTGGTACCAGTCCATGCCGCTGATCCAGTGCTGGTCCGCAGCGGCACCGGTCGCGATCTCGGCGCAGGCGACCGGCGTCACGGAGGGGAAGCTGGAGACGCAGTCCTCGATCAGGACGCCGCGGTCGATCAGGGCCGCCAGGTTGGGCGCTTGCCCCTCGGCGACAGCCCGCAGCAGCATGTCGGTGCGCAGCGAGTCGACGTAGGTGAGGACGAGCTTCTTAGCGGGCACGGCCGCGAATGATGAAGCCGGGAGCCTGCTACCGCAGGACGCGCAGGCCGGCGTGCTTGCGCTGGGCGCGGCGGCGGCGGGATATGGCGAGCCAGGCGAGGGCCGCGACGACGAGCAGGGTGGCCGGCGCGACGACGATCGCAATCGCGACGACGAGCAGGGCGACAATCGAGACGAGGAAACCAAGCGCTCCCGCGCCGCTTCCCTCGCGGCGGCCGGCGCCGCCGACCACGTCGCTGACGACGACGCAGGCAAAAACGGCCCCCGCCAGGCAGAAGATCGCCCCGGCGAGGACGTTGACGTCGGCCGTGCCGGCGAGCAGGGCGCCGAGCACCGCGGCGATGGCGGCGGCGAGCAGGGTCATCCTGCCGCGCGCCGAGCCATGCGTACCGGTCGTTCCGGCGAGCATCCCGATTGCGATGCCGATGCCGAGCTCGAAACAGATCCCCGAGAAAGATCCCACGCGGAAAACCTAGCTTCCCCGGCGGCCCCGTGCCAATCCGCCACACTACGCGGATGGCCGAACCGCCACACCGGCGTCGCGCTCATGCCAGCCGCAGCGACCTCGAGCGCTACGCCGGCCTCTTCGCCGAGCGCACGCGGGTGATGCGCTCCTCGGCGATGCGCGACCTGATGGCGGTGACGGCGCGGCCCGACGTGATCTCGCTGGCCGGCGGGCTCCCCGACACGTCGACCTTCCCGCCTCAGACCTTTGCGGCGCAGATGACCCGGATCGCCCAGGAGTCCGCCGCCGAGGCACTGCAGTACGGGCCCACGGAGGGCTTCCGCGAGACCGTCGACTGCATCATCGAGGTGATGGGTGCCGAGGGGATGCTGCCCGACCCCGAGGACGTGATCGTCACCACCGGCGGGCAGCAGGCGATCGACCTGCTCTGCAAGACGCTGGTCGATCCCGGCGACGCGGTGATCTGCGAGGCGCCGACCTATCCGGGGGCGATTCCCGTCTTCTGCAGCTACCAGGCCGACACGATCCAGATCGAATGCGACGCGGACGGGATGCGGATCGAGGAGCTGGAAGCGGTGCTGGTGCGGCTTGACAGCGAAGGGCGCCGGCCCAAGTTCGTCTACTCGGTTCCGACCTTCCAGAACCCGGCGGGGGTGACGATGTCGCTCGAGCGTCGTCGGCGGCTGGTCGAGCTGGCGCGTTCGCGCGAGCTGCTGGTGATCGAGGACAACCCCTACGGCCTGCTGCGCTACGACGGTGAGTCGCTGCCGCCGCTCTATCAACTCGATGGCGGCGACTTCGTGATCTACGTCGGCACCTTCTCGAAGATCCTCTCGCCCGGCATCCGCCTCGGCTGGGCCGTGGCGCCGCCGCCGGTGATGGAGAAGGTCGTGCTTGGCAAGCAGGCCGCCGACCTCTGCACTTCGACCCTCACCCAGTTCTTCGTGCGGGAGTACTTCAGAAGCGGGCGGTGGAGCGATTACGTGGCGAGCGTCAGTCGCATCTACCGCAGCCGGCGCGACGCGATGATCGAGGCGCTCGGCCGCCACTTCCCGCCGCAGGCAACCTGGACCGAGCCCGACGGCGGCCTCTTCATCTGGGCGACGCTGCCCGACTACATCGACACCGGCGACCTGCTGGCGAAGGCCCTGCGCCGAGACGTCGCCTTCGTGCCTGGTCAGTCGGCCTACGTCGACGAGCGCGGGCGAAGTTCGATGCGGCTCAACTTCACGGCCGGGGACGAGGACGAGATCCGCGAGGGAATTCGTCGCATCGGCAAGACGATCGGCGAGCAGGTTGAGCTGTATGGGGCTTTGACCGGGGAGCACGACGCCGTTCCACGGGAGCAAGCCCCGGAGGGGGGCGAGCCGAACGTCGTTCCCTTCCGCAAGGCCGAGGGCGAATGAAGGTCGCAGTGCTGAAAGGCGGTCGCTCGCTGGAGCGAAGTGTCTCGCTGCGCTCGGGGGCACGGGTCGAGGACGCGTTGGAGCGGCTCGGCCACGAGGTGGTGCCGCTCGAGGCCGACGGCGAGCTCGTCAAGCACCTCGCAGCACAGCGCCCCGACGTCGCTTTCGTCGCCATGCACGGTCTTGGCGGCGAGGACGGCACCGCACAGGAGCTGCTCGAAATCCTCGGCATCCCATTCACCGGGCCAAGCGTCGCCGCCTGCGTGCGCTGCATCGACAAGTCGCTGAGCAAGTACGACCTGCGGTCGGCGGGCATCCCAACGCCCGACTGGTTCGCCTTCAACGAGACGGCCTTCCGCGAGCTGGGTGCCGCCGATGCGCTTGCCGGGCTCGAGGAGCGGCTCGGGTTCCCGCTCGTGATCAAGCCGAGCCGCGGCGGTTCGGCCCTGGGCGTGAAGTTCGCCGAGAAGCAAAGCGACGTTCCGGCAGCGCTGATCTCGGCCTTCAGCTACGACGACAGAGTCCTGCTGGAGCGCTTCGTCGACGGGCGCGAGCTGGCGGTCAGCGTGTTGGGGGACGAACCCCTGCCCGTGGTCGAGGCGATTCCGCGAGGCGGCGACTACGACTTCGAGGCGCGCTACGAAATCGGCCGCACCTCGTTCGTCTGCCCGGCGCAGCTGGACGATTCAGAGACTGCCGCGGTTACCGAGGCGGCGCTGGCTGCATACAGGACGCTCGGCTGCTCGGGTTTCTCCCGGATCGACCTGATCCTCGCCGAGGACGGCCCGCAGGTGCTCGAGGTGAACGCGATCCCAGGCCTGACCGACACCAGCCTTCTCCCCCAGGCCGCCGAGGCGGCGGGGATGTCCTTCGAGCAGCTGGTCGAGCGGATCGTCGAGCTGGCGCTAGAGCCAGCCGTGCGCTAGAGGTCGCCGCCCTGGGCGAAGTCGTCGGGGGTGACCTCGTCGAGGAACTCTTTGAATTTGTCGACGACCTCCTCGGTGTCCTCGACATCGTGCTCGAACTCGATCGCCGACTCCTCGATCACCTCCTCGTCAGCGTAGATCGGCGCTGAGACGCGGACGGCGAGGGCGAGGGCGTCGGATGGCCGCGAATCGATCTCCAGCTCGGAGCCGTTGATCGAGACCGTGATCGAGGCGTAAAACGTGTTGTCTCGCAGTTCCGTCACCGAGACCCGCTCGCATTTGGCGTCGAGCTGGTCGAGCAGGTCGGAGAGCAGGTCGTGCGTCATCGGCCTCGGCGTCGTCGCACCCTGCAGCTTCATCAGGATCGCCGCCGCCTCCGGGTGGCCGATCCAGATCGGCAGGAACTTGTTGCCGTCAACGGTCTTCAGCAAGACGATCGGCTGCTTGCCGACCATGTCGAAACTGACTCCGTAGATCTGCATCTGTTGCACGAATGGGCGATCCTGGATTCGAACCAGGGACCTCGTCCTTATCAGAGACGCGCTCTAACCAACTGAGCTAATCGCCCGGAGCCTCGCCGATGATAGCGGGGGGATGCGTGCCTGCGAACGGCCTTTCAGCGCCGCTGAGCGCGGACGCTACGGGCCAGGGCGCGGGCCTCGTCGAGATCGTCGAGGCGGATCTCGACCGAGACGTGGCCGCGCTTCGGCTTCACCGTCACCTCGTGGCCGAGGGCGCCCTCGAGCTCGTCGGCCGCGGCGCGGAAGGCTGCCTCTTCCTCGGGCCCGAAAACGGATCCAGTTGACCTACTTTTTCTTGGCTGGCCAGCCAGCTTGGCCCGGTTCTCGGTCTCGCGGACCGACCAGCCGGCCTTGGCCGCATCCCGGGCGAGGCGGCGGCGGACGTCGTTGCCCTCGGCGAGCAGCAGCGCCTTGCCGTGGCCCTCGCTGAGCTCGCCGGACTCGAGCAGGTCGAGCGCCTCGTCGGGAAGGTCGAGCAAGCGGATCAGGTTGGAGACGGCCGGACGGCTGCGACCGACGCGGCGGGCCAACTCCTCCTTGGAAAGGCCGAGCTCGTCGACCAGGGCGGCGCAGGCGCGGGCCTCGTCGACCGGGTTGAGGTCCTCGCGGACCATGTTCTCGATCAGCGCCACCTGCAGGCGCTCGGCCAGCTCGCGATCGCGGACGACGGCCGGCACCTTGGCCAGGCCAGCGGTTTGCGCCGCGCGCCAGCGGCGCTCGCCGGCGATCAGCTCGTAGCTGCCATCGGGCATCGGCCTGACGAGCAGCGGCTGGACGACGCCGTTGGCTTCGATCGAGGCGGCAAGAGCCGCCAGCGACTCCGGGTCGATCTTGGTTCGCGGCTGGTTCGGGTTCGGCTTGATCGTCTCGACCGGCAGCTCGTGCAGCTCGCCGGCGGCCTGCGGGGCAACCTCCGGGAGGATCGCCGAGAGGCCACTGCCCAGTCCGCGCTTGGTTGCACTAGCCACGCGCGGCGAGCTCCTCGGCGAGGGCGCGATAGGCCAGCGAACCGCGCGAGGTGGGCGAGTGCTCGGTCACCGGCAGCCCATGGCTGGGCGCCTCGGCGACCCTGACACTGCGCGGGATGACCGTTTCGAAGACCATTTCCGGAAAGTGCTGGCGCAGTTCCCGCTCGACGTCCAGCGCCAGACGGGTGCGCTCGTCGTGCATAGTGACCAACAGCCCCGACACTTCCAAGCGTGGGTTGAGCTCGCGCCTGATCGTCGCCAAGGTATCGAGAAACTGGACTAGGCCCTCCAGGGCCAGGTACTCCGCCTGAACGGGCACGACAACGCGGTCGGCCGCAGTCAGCGCGTTGACGCTGACCGGGCCAAGCGAGGGCGGACAATCGAGCAACGTGTAGGCGAAGCGCTCGCGCACGGGACCGAGCCGGTCGCGCAGGCGCGTCTCCGAACCCTCGATCCGCGGCAGCTCGACGGCGGCGCCGGCCAGATCGCGGTTGGCGGGAACGAGCCAGAGGTTGTCTGGCCCGGCGGGCCGCGCCGCCTCGGCGACCGAGACCTCGCCGACCAGGCAGTCGTAGGAGGAAGGGTGCATCTCGCGCTCGCCGCCGAGGGCGACGGTCGCGTTGCACTGCGGGTCGAGATCGACGAGGAGGGTCTGGGCTCCTGCGGCAGCGACGCAGGCGGCAACGTTGACCGCGGTCGTCGTCTTGCCGACTCCGCCCTTTTGGTTCGCAATCGCGTAGACGACGCCCATCCGGCCGCAGACTAGTGCTACCCGCGCGGGCGCTTCTTGGCCATTCCCGCTCGGCGCGGCAATCCAGGGGGAGTTTGGCCAGCCTTACGGACGACGTGCAGGTGGCGATGCTCGCTGCCGGCATAGGGACCTACGGCGAGGATCTTCTCGGGGCGCATCGCGAGCTGCGCGGAGGCGTTCGCCATCTGCGCCTCCTCCTCATCGTCTCGGCGGCCCTTCCAGGCGACGAGGACGCCGTTCTCACGCAGGAGCGGCGAGGCGAGCTCGGCAAGGGTCGAGAGCCGGCCCACGGCACGGGCGGTGACCGCGTCGTAAGCCTCGCGGCCTTCCGCCGCCGCCAGTGTCTCGGAGCGCTCGTTGAGGACGCGGGCGTTGCCGATTCCAGCAGCGTCGATCGCGCGCTGGATGAACTCGCACTTGCGGCCGACCGACTCGATCAAGTCGACCCGAGAGCCTGGCAGCGCCACGGCAAGCACAAGCCCCGGAAACCCCGCTCCAGAGCCAATATCGGCGATCCTGGATGCGCTGTTCAGGGACTCGACCTCGAGTCCGGTGAGGCTGTCGGCGACATGGACCTTCCAGGCTCGATCCGAGTCCGTGACGGAACTCACCGACGCCCGCTCCTCCCTCAAAAGCTCCAAGACGAGCGTGATCGCCGCCCTCTGCGCAGCACTGAAAGGGTCTCCCGGTAGAGGTGAAGCGTCTTGTACTTTTTTCGAATCCACCTTCGGGCGCCAGCGTCACAGCCTCCTTCGAAAAAAGTTAAGCGGAACCTCTGTCGGGAGACCCCTACTCGGCCACAAGGGGAGCGACGACCACGCAGCGGTGCGGCTCGTCCCCTTCGCTGTAGGTCTCGACGCCCGCCCTGTCCTTGAGGTGCTCGTGCACGACGCGCCGCTCCTGGGCGCTCATCGGGTCCATCTCGATCGAGCGGTTACCGCTCAAGGCGCGCTCGGCGGCCTGGTCGGCACGAGCCGCGAGCGTGTCCCGACGACGGCCGCGGTAACCGGCGGCGTCGACGATCACCCGCTTGCGGTCGCGCAGCCCGCGGAAAGCAGCTTGGTAGGCGAGCAACTGAAGGGCATCGATCGTCTGGCCGCGCTTGCCGATCAGCAAGCCGTAGTCATCGCCACCGTCCACGGAAGCGATGATCCGGTCGTCTTCCTCGACGATCTCCACTTCGCCGTCGAGGTCGAGCTCGTCGAGCACGCCCTCGACCAGCTCGCGCACCCGCTCCACCGGCTCTTGCGGCCAATCTGCGATCTCACCCATTGGCGCGCAGTCTATTGCCGAGGGGAATGGTGGGTAGAGAGGATGCCCCTCGCCCTGACAAGTGCCTCGCTAATTAGCTCGACGGCCAGGAGTCCCGCGTGGGCGTTCAGGCGAGCTCAAACGCCTGGAGCCCCCCGAAAGGGGAGCCCTGCCGGATCCTCGCGAAGCGGCTCCCGCAGGGTGGTTCTCAGCCGCGAAGCGGCTCTTGGTTGCGCCGCTGCTTGCAGCGGCGCTATGGGATCCCGGCGGGGCTTCCCCCACCGGGGTACACCTATCTCCGCTTCTTCTTTTTCGGCGGCGGCGGAGGCGCCTTAATCGCGGCTGCCCCTTCAGGCGTAACCACATGCGGAGGCGGGACGATGCGCTGAATCACGTACTGCTGACCGATCGTCCAGGTGTTCGTCGTGATCCAGTAGAGGACCAGGCCGGCGGGGAAGTTGATCACGAAGGGGATGAAGACGAGCGGCAGGACGAACATCATCATGCGCTGGCTTTTGTCGGCGCTGAGCGACATGACCATGCCTGAGATCAGCTGCGTGCCTACATAGAGGACGAGCAGAACGATCAGTTCCGTCCCGGTCGCCTTTGCGGTCAGGTCGTTGATGAAGAGAAACGAGGCTTCGGAGCCACAGTGCCCCGCCTGGCAGCCGATGTCGGCAGGCAGCTCGTTGCGAAGTACCGAGAAGAGCGTGAAGAAGATCGGCAGCTGGGCGAGCAGCGGGATGCAGGAGGCAAAGGGGTTGACTTTGTTCTCCTGGTAGAAGCGCATCATTTCCTGCTGCATGCGCTGTCTGTCGTTTTTGTATTTCGCCTGGATCTCTTTGATCTGCGGCTGCAGCGCCTGCAGTGCCCGCATCCCCTTCAACTGCTTGTAGGTGAGGGGGATCAGGATCGCCCTGGTCAGAATCGTCAGGGCAATGATCGCGCCGCCCCAGCTGAGGCCCGCGTTGTCGTGGAAAAACTTGAGAACGCCGTTGACGATGTCGATCAGCGGCTGCAGGATGTTGGCGTCGACGATCATGGGTGGGCCTCACGGTGGTGGGCAGCGGGGTCGACAGGCCCGACTCGGAGCGTGAAGCGGTCAGGCACCGGGTCGAAGCCGCCATGGCTAAACGGGTTGCAGCGGAGCAGGCGCCAGGCCGCCAGCAGCGTGCCCCTCAGGGCCCCGAAGCGACGGATCGAAGTCGCCGCATATGACGAGCAGGTGGGCTCGTAGCGACAGCGCCGAGGCATAGCGGGGGAAAGCCAACGCCGGTAGGCAGCGATCAGGGCGAGCAGAGGCCGTTTCACGTGGAACGTCCCTTCTTTGCTCCCGAAGTCAGCGCCTCCTCGAGGCTCGCACGTACCGCGGCTGAGCCCTCTCGCTCGATCAGATCGCCGATCTCGGGTCGAGCGACGACGACGAAATCGTGTTGTGCGGGGAGAAGGTCGGAGAGCTCCCAGAAGGACTCGCGCAACACGCGCTTGACCCGGTTGCGGTCGACAGCGCCGCCGACCTTGCGACTGACCGAGACGCCAAGCCTCACCTCGTCACCGCCCTCCTCCCGACGGGGAAAGCTGTAGAGAACGAGATAGCGGGTCGCATGTGACGTGCCATCGCGGTAAACGCGGTCGAACTCGCCGCTGCGCGAGAGCCGGCGCCTTCTCGACGCCATCTAGGGGGTTAGGCGCTTTCGGCCTTTTCGGCGTCGGCGACTGAGGATCGCCCGACCGCCGCGGGTGCTCATCCGCGCCCGAAATCCGTGCGTCTTCGCCCGCTTCCGCTTCTTCGGCTGGTAGGTCCGCTTCATCGGCCGTCGCAGTATACGGATCGCGTGGCGGCGCAGAGCGGCGGTGGGTAGGTGGCGGCGCGAAGCTTTCTTCGGGATTTGCGACCCGGGCGATCTCGCTCGATCTGGCCGTCGCTATGGTCGCCGAACGGTGCCCGACGAGCCGACGAAATCCGACCTCGACGCCCTCTGGCGGACGGTCCGGGCTCGACTCGAAGCATCGCTCCCAGAGACCACGTTCGAACTCTGGCTCGACCCACTGACCGTCGTCGGCGCCGATGGCGACACGCTCTATCTCTCTGCCCCGGATTCGATTCGCACCTGGACGGAGCGCCGCTACGCAGGCGTAATCCGACAGGCTCTAGCTGAAACGGATACGGGACTGACACAGATCGTCTTCGCGACTGATGCAGCGGCGAAACCGGGCACAGACGGCGCCCCCCACGAGCCAAGTCTCAACGTCAACTACACCTTTGACCGTTTCGTGATCGGCGAGGGAAGTCGCGTCGCCCACGCCGCTGCCCTGGCCGTGGCCGAGGCGCCCTCTGAGGCCTACAACCCGCTGTTCCTCCATGGACCGCCCGGCCTGGGAAAGACCCATCTGCTTGTCGCGATCGCCAACTACCTCGGGGCATCGGCGCCGGAGCTCTGCATCCGCTACACGACCGCGGAGCACTTCACCGGAGAGTTCGTGCGGGCGTTGCGCAGCGAAGGGGCCGAAGAGTTCAAGCAGCGCTACCGAGACCTCGACGTTCTGCTCGTCGATGACGTTCAGTTCCTCGAGGGCAAGCGCCACACCGAGGACGAGTTCTTCCATACCTTCAATGCGCTCTACGAAGGCGGCAGTCAGCTCGTCCTCTCCGCGGACCGCATTCCCAGCGAGCTTTCGACCCTCGAGTCCCGCCTCCGTGACCGCTTCGAGTGGGGACTGACGGTTGCCGTCGAGCCGCCCAACCTCGCCACCCGCCTCACCGTTCTCCGGCGACTGGTTCGCGAGGCCGGGCTCGAGGCGGAGGGCGATGTCCTCACCGAACTGGCGAGGCGCATCGACGTCAACGTCCGGCAGTTGCACGGCGCCCTGACCAGGCTCGTCGCGCATGCCTCGCTGACCGCCAAGCCGCTGACAGCGGAGTTGCTCGATTCCGTCCTACCGCGCGTCTCGCGGGCTTCCGGTGCGACTACGGTCGAAGAGATCCAGCAGCGCGTGTCCGAGGCGTTCGGCATCTCCCGCGCGGAGTTGGTTGGCACGACGCGGGCAGCCACCCCGGTCCGCGCTCGACAGGTCGCGATCTACCTGACGCGGGAGCTGACCGATCTCTCGCTACCTCAAATCGGTCGTGTCTACGGCGGTCGCGATCACTCGACTGTGCTCAACTCGATCCGCCGCGCCGAAGCTCGCTGCAAAGAGGACGAGGGTCTTGCTGCCCGAGTCGAGAAGCTGCGCTCGGTGATCCACAGCGCGTCCACACCCGCCTCCTAATGGCCGAGCTCGCTGCAAGAATCCACAGCGCGTCCACAAATCCCTACACAGGTTCAAACGGCCTGCCAAGTGGCGGGACCCGTCATTTCCGCGCTTTCGACAGACACAAATCCAACTCAAGAAGGCAACTTCCTTGAAACTGAAGACCAAACGCGAAGAGCTCGTCTCCAAGCTCTCTGTCGTTTCCCGAGCGGTTTCGACCAGAGCCGCCACCCAGTCCCTGTCGGGGATTCTGGTCGAGGCCGAGAATGGCACGATCAGCCTCTCGGCAACCGATCTCGAGATGGGCCTGAAGACAGACCTGCAGGCAGAAACGGACGGCGCCGGCACGGTGCTGCTACCAGGGCGGCTCTTCGCCGAGCTCGCCCGCTCGCTCGGGGATCCGGCTGTCGAACTCGAACTGCGGGAGAGCGAGCGTGACGTCGAGATCCGCTGCGGCAGCTCCAGCTTCCACCTCCGCACCCTGCCCAGCGAGGACTTTCCCCAGCTTCCCGGCGAGGAGGGCGAACCGCTGAAGATCCCAGCGACGGCGCTGGCGACGACGGTCGAGCTCGTGGCCGGTGCCGCCTCACGCGACGACATGCGCCCGGTGCTGACCGGGGTGCTGGTCAACGCCAGTGGCTCGGAGATGACGATGGTCGCGACAGATTCCTACCGCCTCGCGGTCAAGCGGACGGAGCTCGAACAGCCGATCGGCGGAGAGCTGGAGGCCAACATCCCAGCGCGCGCCCTGCGCGAGCTCGGTCGTATCGTCTCTACGGACGGGGTCGAGGAGGTCTCGGTTGCGCTGCAGCGCAACCAGGCGGTTTTCAAAGCAGGGGCGACCATCCTCAGCACAAGGCTGATCGAGGGCCAGTTCCCTAACTTTCGACAGCTCCTCCCAGAGTCCTACGAGCACGACGTGCGCCTGCCGCGCCCAGAGCTGCTCGAGGTCACGCGACGGGTCAGTCAGCTTGCCCAGCGCAACGCGCCGCTGCGCCTCTCGTTCTCGTCCGGCGAGCTCACCGTCGCCGCCTCGACGCCAGACGTGGGCGACGCCGAGGAGACGATGCCCGCCGCGTTCGAGGGAGAGCCGCTGGAGATCGGCTTCAACCCGGACTTCCTGCGCGAGGGCATCGAAAGCGTCGAGGGCGATGAGGTCCTCCTGCGGCTGATCTCACCACTGCGACCCGGCCTGCTGCAGCCGGTGGACAGCGAAGACTTCCGCTACCTGGTGATGCCCATCCGCCTCAACGTCTGAGGCGCCGACACGGTGCTCGTCACCGCCGTAGAAGCGAGGCCACTGCGGAGCCTGACCGATACTCGACTCGCGCTGGGCCCGGGGATCACCAGCCTTGTCGGGCCCAACGGTGTCGGCAAGACCAATCTCGTGGAGGCGCTCTACTTCGCCCTCACGGGTCGCTCCTTCCGCACGGCCGATCGCCGCGACATGATTCCGTTTGGCGGTTCACTCGCCCGGGCCGAGGTCGCTCTACGCGACGAGGACGGAATCGAACGCCATCTGCTCGCCTCGGTCAGTCGCACCGACGGTCGTCGTCACCTACTCGACGGCAGCCCCGCCGATCCCGCGACCCTGCAGCGCAACCGGCCCCCGGTCGCGGTCTTCGCCCCCGACCGGCTCGTCCTGGTCAAGGGTCCCCCGTCCGAGCGACGCGCTCATCTCGACCTCTTCGTCGCTGCCCGTTGGCCAGCGCGAGCGGAGCTGCGACGGCGCTTCGGGCAGGCGCTCGCCCAGCGCAACGCCCTTGTCGCTCGCGTGGCGGCGGGGAATCGCCGCGCCGCCGATCTCGACCCATGGGACGAGACTTTCGCCGACGCCGCTGCGGCACTGGTCGCCTCCCGAGCGGAGGCGGTTGCCGAGCTGATCGCGCCATTCGCCGAGGCTGCAAGTGAGCTCGACCTCGCCGGCGGCGGCAGCCTCGAGTACGCGCCGCGGTCGCCGGGTTCCGCGGAGGAGATCCGGACGGGCCTGGTCGAGCGACGCGAGGCCGATGTGCGCCTCGGTCGCAGCTCCTGGGGCCCCCACCTGGACGAGCTGAAGATCGAGGCTGGGGGACGGTCCCTGCGTCGCTACGGTTCTCAGGGTCAGCAACGAGCTGCCCTCCTGGCGCTGATCTTCGCCGAGCGGGAGGCCCTGCTTGCGGCCCGGCGCGTGGCTCCCCTGCTGCTGCTCGACGACGTGATGAGCGAGCTCGACCCGGAGCGTCGCGAGCGGCTCGTCGAGCGCCTCGGCGGCGATGGCCAGGCGCTGATCACGGCGGCCGACGAGAACTCGCTCCCCCCCACGGCTTTGGAGGGAGCGTTCGCGCTGCCCCTGCCCACTGAGGAGGCAGCGGCGGCATGAGCAGGCGCCGGTCCCCTCGCCCAGCGACGAGCGCACTGCGTGCCGCCCTGCGCCAGGCGGCGCCGAAGACGCCACTGGCTGCCCTGCAGGCGGCTTGGGAGGAGACCGTGGGAGAGCAGATCGCCGCGGTTGCCAGTCCCGTCTCCGAACGCAGTGGCGAGGTGACGATCGGGTGTCGAGATTCCGTCTGGGCGCAGGAGTTGGATCTGATGCAGGAGCAGCTCTTGCAGCGCCTCTCCGACCGTCTCGGAGAGCAGGCTCCGCGGAGCCTGCGGTTTCGGGTGGAAAGCGAGTGAAAGCCGTCTCAAATCTATGGCATTTGCAGGCATTTTGTTTCAAGTTGAGGACTCGTCGGAGGGGCCGAGCTGGTATCCTTATGTCAACTTGCGTTTCTGCCCCGACCGGGTGTGGCAAATGCTCAGACGGTCGGGGTTTTCTATGAGAACGGGGAAGGAACTAATTGCCTGAGAAGACCAAGACTGCCGCGAAGAAAAAGGGTGGAGCGAGCTCCTACGGCGCGAAGGACATCACCGTCCTCGAGGGCCTGGAGGCGGTGCGCAAGCGGCCCGGCATGTACATCGGCTCGACTGGGCCGCGCGGTCTTCACCATCTCGTCTACGAGGTCGTCGACAACTCCGTCGACGAGGCGTTGGCTGGCCACTGCGACGAAGTTCGCGTCCTCCTGCACCCCGACAACAGCTGCACGGTCATCGACAACGGCCGCGGCATCCCGGTCGACGAACTGAAAAAAGAGAAACGGCCGGCCGCAGAGGTGGTGCTGACCACCCTCCATGCCGGCGGCAAGTTTGGTGATGGCGGCGGCTACAAGGTTTCGGGTGGCCTGCACGGCGTCGGCGTCTCTGTGGTCAACGCGCTTTCCGAGCGCCTCCATCTGGAGATCAGCCGCGACGGGGCGATCTGGACCCAGGAGTACGAACGAGGGCAGCCGCAGGCAGCGCTCGCCGACGGCACTGCGACCGACGTCACCGGGACCTCGATCACCTTCCTCCCCGACGACGAAATCTTCGACGAGCTCGAGTTCGACTACGCGACCCTCGCCGAGCGGTTGCGCGAGACGGCGTTCCTCACCCGCGGCCTGAAGATCGACCTGATCGACGAGCGCGGCGCCGGGCAGAGCGACACCTTCCACTACGAGGGCGGGATCGTCGACTTCGTCGCCCACCTCAACGAGAACAAGGACGCGCTGCACCGCAAGACGATCTTCTTCGAAGGCGAGACCGAGGACGGCCAGGTCGAGGTGGCGATGCAATGGAACTCCTCTTACCAGGAGTCGGTCTTCAGCTTCGCCAACAACATCAACACCCACGAGGGCGGTTCCCACCTCTCGGGCTTCCGCGCGGCGCTGACGCGGACGCTCAACGCTTACGCCCGCGGCAAGGGCCTGCTCAAAGAGAAAGACGAAAACCTCACCGGCGACGATGTGCGCGAGGGCTTGACCGCGGTGATCTCGGTCAAGCTCGCCGACCCCCAGTTCGAGGGCCAGACCAAGACCAAGCTCGGCAACCCGCCGATCGAGGGCCTGGTCAAGGAGACCGTCAACCGCAAGCTCGGCGAGTTCTTCGAGGAGAACCCGAGTGAGGCGAAACGGATTGTCGGCAAGGCCGTTGACGCTGCTCGTGCCCGCCAGGCGGCACGTAAGGCGCGCGACCTGACTCGCCGCAAGTCGGCGCTGGAGAACTCGACCCTGCCCGGCAAGCTCGCCGACTGCACGGTGCGCGACCCGGCGCTGGCCGAGCTCTTCATCGTCGAGGGCGATTCCGCCGGCGGCTCCGCGAAGCAAGGCCGCGATCGCAACACGCAGGCGGTGCTGCCGCTGCGCGGCAAGATCATCAACGTCGAGAAGGCCCGCATCGACAAGGTCCTCTCCAACCAGGAGATCCAGGCGCTGATCACAGCGGTCGGCACCGGCGTGCGCGAGGAGTTCGACATCGAAGAGGCGCGCTACCACAAGGTCGTGCTGATGACCGACGCCGACGTCGACGGCGCCCATATCCGCACCCTCGTCCTCACCTTTCTCTACCGGGAGATGCCGGAGCTGATCGAGGCGGGCTACGTCTACATCGCAAAGCCACCGCTCTACAAGCTGAAAAGTGGCAAGCAGGAGACGTACGTGGAGAAAGAGTCCGAGCTCGAGGAGCTGCTGCTGCGCGACAAGCTCGAGCAGATGGAGGTGGCCGACGCGGAGGGCGCCACCCACAAGCTGACCGCTACCCGCTGGCAGCGCTTCAACCGCCGCCTCAAGGAGCACGAGGGTTGGGCTGACTCGCTGCAGGCCGACTTCGGACACGAGCTGGTGCGCTTCCTGGGCGAGTCGGAAGTGCTCGACCGCGGCGTCGCCTCACTGGCCGCGGTGAAGGATGTCCTGAATGGCCAGGCGGGCGAGCTCGAGCCCTTCGACACCGAGATCGTCACCGACGCCGGCGACGAGATCGTCGTCCGCGCCGTCCACCGCCGGGACGGCCTGGCCCGTACCTACGAGCTTTCGGCGCCGCTATTTGAATCTCATGACTACCGGCGACTGGTCGAGTCGCACGACGAGCTGCTCAAACAGGTCGGCAAGCCGCCTTTCCGGGTCACCCTCGGCGAGAAAGAGCGCGGCGCGGAGTCGTTCGCCGAGCTGCGCCGGATGGTGATGGAGCTCGCCCGCCTCGGCGTGACGATGAACCGCTTCAAGGGACTCGGCGAGATGAACCCCGATCAGCTGCGCGAGACCACCATGGACCCAGCCAGCCGAACACTGGAGCGGGTCCGGATCGATGACGCGGCGTTGGCGGAGAAGATCTTCACCGACCTGATGGGCGACAAGGTGGAGCCGCGTAAGGCTTTCATCGAAAAGCACGCCAGAGAGGTGAGGTTTTTGGATGTCTAGCGCGGACTCTGCAAACCGGCGCATCTCGGTGTCCTCAGTCGGGCGCCTCGCTCACGTACGTGAGTACGCTCGCTTCGCTGCCCTCCCTGCGTCCACCGACCTGCTTGGTTTTCGCGTCCGTTCAAGGGATGAATCCGGGCTTCAAACGCATCTATCTCTCCTTACCTCGGTAAAGGGCGTGATTTAGATGGAGGGTGCGGAAGCGCTTACCGGAGGGCGGATCGAGGAGCGCGAGCTGACGAGCGAGATGCGCTCGTCCTACCTCGACTATGCGATGAGCGTGATCGTCGGGCGGGCCCTGCCCGATGTTCGCGACGGCTTGAAGCCGGTCCACCGCCGCGTGCTCTACGCGATGCACGACCTCGCCCTGCAGCCCAACCGGCCGTATCGCAAGTCCGCCTTCATCGTCGGCGAGGTGATGGGCAAGTACCACCCGCACGGCGACTCGGCGATCTACGACACCCTCGCCCGCATGGCGCAGGACTTCTCCCTGCGTTACATGCTCGTCGACGGTCAGGGCAACTTCGGCTCGATCGACGACGACCCACCGGCCGCGATGAGGTACACCGAGGCGCGCCTCGCTCGCCTCTCGACCGAGCTGCTGCGCGACATCGAAGCCGACACGGTCGAGTGGGGGCCCAACTACGACGAGTCCCAGCGCGAGCCGCTGGTGCTCCCGGCCCGCTTCCCGAACCTGCTGGTCAACGGCGCCGCCGGCATCGCGGTCGGGATGGCGACGAACATCCCACCGCACAACCTGAGCGAGTCGATCGGCGCGGTCAAGGCCTACATCGCCAACCCCGATATCGACCTCGCCGGGTTGATGGAATACGTCAAAGGTCCCGACTTCCCCGGCGGCGGCCTGATGAGCGCCGAGGGGATCCGCGATGCCTACGCCTCCGGCCGCGCCTCCGTGCGGGTTCGGGCCCGCGCTCATGTCGAGCCACTGAAAGGCGGCCGCGACGCGATCGTCGTCACCGAGCTTCCCTTCCAGGTCAAGAAGGGCGGCGACGGCGGCCTGATCACGAAGATCGCCGACCTCGTCCGCGACAAAAAGATCACCGGCATCTCCGACCTGCGGGACGAGTCCGACAAGTCGGGCATGCGCCTCGTGATCGAGACCAAGCGCGGCGGCGACCCGCCCGAGGTCGTGCTCAACCAGCTCTACAAGCGCACGCCGATGCAGAGCACCTTCGGCATCAACATGGTCGCCCTGGTCGACGGCGTGCCGCGCACGCTCAGCCTCAAGGAGTTGGTAGAGCACTACGTCGGCCACCAACGCGAGGTCGTCATCCGTCGCACCCAGCACGAGCTGCGCCAGGCGGAGGCACGCGCTCACATCCTCGAGGGACTGCTGATTGCGCTCGACAACCTCGACGCGGTGATCGAGCTGATCCGCGCCTCCGCCGACACGGATGCCGCGAAGGAGGGACTGATCGAGCGTTTCGAGCTCTCGCCGGAGCAGGCGCAGGCGATTCTCGACATGCGCCTGGCGCGCCTCACCGCGCTCGAGTCCGACAAGGTCCGCGAGGAGCACGAAGAGCTGGTCAAGCGGATTGCCGAGCTGCGCGGGGTCCTCGGCGACCCGGCCCGTATCGACGCGGTGATCGTCGAGGAGCTGGACGAAGTCGACAAGCGCTACGGCGACGAGCGACGCACCGAGATCACCCACTTCGAGGGCGACATGAATATCGAGGACATGATCGCCGACCAGCAGATGGTGATCTCGATCACCCACTCCGGCTATGCCAAGCGGCTGCCACTGGCCACCTACCGGCAGCAACGCCGCGGTGGCCGCGGGGTGATGGGGATGGACCTGAAGGAGGACGACTACATCGAGCACCTCCACATCTGCTCGACCCACGACTTCCTGCTCTTCTTCACCAACCGCGGCAAGGTCTACCGGCTCAAGGTCTACGAGCTGCCGGAGGGGTCGAGAACTTCGAAAGGTCGTGCCCTGGTCAACGTGTTGCCGTTGCGCGACGGCGAGAAGGTGACCGCGGTGATCCCGACCCGCGACTTCAGTGAGAACAAATACCTCGTCTTCGCCACCGCCGACGGGCTGGTCAAGAAGACCGAGTTCAAGGCCTACAACACGCCGATCCGCGCCGACGGAATCATCGCGATCAAGATCCGCGATGGTGACGAGCTGGTGCAGGTGCGGCTCACCTCGGGCGAGGACGACATCCTGCTCGTCTCCAAGTCGGGCCACGCGTCGCGCTTCTCCGAGGGCAAAGTGAGGCCAATGGGCCGCGATACGAGCGGCGTCAAAGGGATGAACGTCTCGGCCAAGGTCGACGGCAAGCCGAATCGGGTGTTGGCGATGGACATCGCCCGCGACGACTCCGAGCTCTTTGTCGTCACCGATAACGGCTACGGCAAGCGCACCTCGGTCGCCGAGTACCCGGTCAAGGGCCGTGGCACGAAGGGTGTGCTGACGGCGAAGCTGACGGCGAAGAAGGGTGGCCTGGCCGGCGCCCTGATCGTCCGCGAGCACCAGGACCTGCTCTTCATCTCGCAGAACGGCATGGTCCAACGCACTCAGGCCGGCGGCATCTCGCAGATGGGCCGCGCGACGCAGGGGGTTCGCGTGATGAATATGAAGGACGACGACTGCGTCTCGGCGGTCGCGCTGGTGATCGACGAAGACGATTCAGGCGACGAGGACAACGGGCAGGAAGAGCTGGCGGAGGCGCAGGGGAGCGGGGAATCTCCCTCGCCCTGACAAGTGCCTCGCTAATTAGCTCGGCACTTTGAGTATCCGCCAGTTCGAGGGAGATTCCCCGCTCCTTCCCGCCACCGCTACTCCGAGCCCGCCTTTCTCTAGCGACGACTGAGTCAGCTCGGAAAGCTCGCGTACCGGCGAGACTTGGCTTACGAGCTGAGGGGGCGAGATTCGGGGCGTTGAGCCTTAGGAGTGATGCACGGGCGAGCGGAAGAGGGAGTGCTACTTTGATGTACATGAGCGAGAGGACAGTGGGGATTGCGGAGTTGAGGCAGAATTTGAGCGTCTACCTGAGGCGGGTGGCGAAAGGGGAGCGGCTGGTGGTCACCGACCGCAACCGACCCGTGGCCGAGCTGGGGCCCCCGCCAAGCACAGGGTCCGATCTGGACCGGCTAATCGCCGAAGGAAAGGTCTTGCCTCCGCGTCGCTCGAGCTTGCCGGAACCCCTCGAGCTGGGTGGGGATCCAAATGCCTTGAGCCGGGCCCTCGATGAAGTTCGCGGCGATCGCTGAGCGATGTCTGTCCTGTATGCGGACGCGTCGGCGCTTTTCAAGCTTGTTCGCAAAGAGACGGAGTCAGGCGCCCTCCGGGCTTATGTGGAGGGCGCAGATCTGGTCAGCAGCGAACTGATCGTCGCCGAGCTTCCCCGGGCACTGCGGCGCGCCGCCGCAAACGATCCCGACCTGCCCCTGGACCGCGCGCTGGAAGGGGCCGCCGAGCTGATCGCCGCGGTTGCCCTGCAGCCACTCGAGCGAGCTCTGCTGGTCGTCGCAGGCGCCCTCAGAGAGCCGGTGCTGCGGACGCTGGACGCGATTCATGTTGCGGCCGCAGTCGATCTCCGCTCGATCGATGCATTCGTCACCTATGACCAGCGCCAGGCCGCAGCGGCGAGACTCGCGGGGCTGCGCACGACTGCGCCGGGCGCCTGACGGCAGCGGCTTACGCCGCGGCGGGCAGGTACTGCTCCCAGGCAGGTGGGATGCGGGGGGTGGCGACCTGGATGAAGACGGTCGGGCCCGGCGCCTTGGGAGTCTTCTTGGGGTGCATCTGGATCTCGCGGGGAAGGCGGTTGCCCTTGCGCCGGTTGCAGGACGCGCAGGCGGCGACGATGTTCTCCCAGACGGACTTTCCCCCGCGGCTGCGGGGGATGACGTGGTCGACGGTGAGGCCCGACTTGCGCGAGCCGCAGTACTGGCAGGTCCAGGAGTCGCGGGCGAGAACGGCACGGCGAGTGATCTTGCGCCGGTGCGCTTCGCGGGGGATGCGCACGTAGTTGACCAGGCGGATCACGTCGGGCCGGTCCATCGTCATGCGCTCGGAGTGGATCGCGCCCTCGCGCCGCTCCAGCAGCTCGGCCTTTTCCTTCAACAGCAGCACAGCGGCTCTACGCAACGTGCAAACGTTGATCGGCTCATACGTTGCGTTGAGTACGAGGACTCGTGCCATGTTGCTCGGGAATTCTACGCAGGCGTCGCTACCTAACGGGGTAACTACCGAGAATGCGGACGGATTCGGCCTTCGCCCGCAACGCCGATATGGCCTCCGAGACAGCAGGATCGGACTCGGCCCCCTCCAGATCGCAGAAAAACATGTAACGGCCCAGTTCGGAGCGGAGGGGACGGGACTCGATGCGGGTGAGGTTGACGTCGCGGGAGGAGAACTCCTGGAGGGCCTCGACGAGGGCGCCGGGGTGGTCTTCCCCGAGCTCGGCGAAGACGAGCGACGTCTTCCAGCTCCCGCCCCCTTCGGGCTCGGCTTCGGAAGGGGCGATCCAGACGAAGCGGGTGACGTTGTTGGGCTCGTCCTCGATCCCCTCGCGCAGGATCGTGCAGCCGTAGAGATCGGCGGCGGCGCGGGCACCGATCGCGGCCCAGGGTTCCTCGGATTCGCCGACCAGGCGCGCCGCCTCGCTGGTGCTGCTGACGCTTCGCAGCTCGACGCCGGCCAAGTTCTTGCGCAGGAAGCGCGCGCACTGGGCCAGGGGCTGGGGGTGTGAGAGGACGGCGGAGATCTGCTCGAGCGGCAACGACCTGCGCGCCAGCAGCATCGCCCGCACGGCGAAGTCGTGCTCCCCGACGATCGTCACCCGCTCGGCATCGAAGGCGAGGGCGTCGAGGGTGCTGCGAACCGAGCCCTCGATCGAGTTCTCGAAGGGAACGAAGGCGCGGTCCGCCTCACCCCGATCGACGGCCATGATCGCCTCGTGGACGGTGGTCTCGGGTCGGAGGTCAGCGCTGCCGGTGTCCACCCCCACCTCGCGCAGGGCGTCTTCGGTGAAGGTCCCGGCAGGTCCCAAGTAGGCGATCCGCATCCTCGACCGCCCGTTATTCGAAGCTGACCGTGTAGGTGGCCTTGTTGTTTTCGGCTTCCACCTCGCCCGGCACCGTTGCGACGTCGACTTCGAGCGTCGCTTCCCCTTTCGGCGTCGGCGTGAGGGGGATCAGGACGCTCGTGGTTTCGCCGGCTTCGATGCTGTCGATCGTGCCCTGCACGGCTTCCCCGCCGTCGACGGAGACGGAGACGGTTATCCCGTTCTCGGTCGATTCGCCCAGGTTCTGCACCTGCACTTCGACTTCCGGCGTCCCTTCGACCACGACCCCGGTCGTCGATTCGGCGACCAGTTCGGTTTCGCCGATGCTGGTGCTGAGCAGGCCGAGCCCGTGGATTCCGGGCGTCGACGCTCCGGTGGCGCCGCTGACCGAGCCCAGCGCGGCGATCACCGTCGCTTCGTCAAGCCATTTGGTCCCTTCGGGGACGAAGACGCTCTTGGGGGCTTCGCTGCCGTCGATCCCGTTGGCTTCCAGCACTTCGTCGATCTCCGGCATCACGATTTCGGCATAGAGGACGTCGCTACCGAAGAGGGTCTGCATTTCCTTGGCGATCGCCGCGCTCGCCTTCTCCGAGCCGACGTCGCCGAGCGCAGTGCTCATCTGGGCGGCGATTTCGTCCATCGCGCTGCTGCGCAATCGGTAGACGAGTTCGAGCGCGTTCTGGGCGTCGTTCATGTCACCGGGGGTGTCGAGCCCTTCGACGCGCTCGGCGTAGTTGTCCGTCGCGCTGCGGTCGGCTTCCACCTGGTCGACGAACTCGGTCACCGAGAGGCTGCCCGGGTCGGAGAGCTTGCCGAAGAACGACTTGCTGGTCTGTTCGGTCTCGGCGGCGATCTGCGTCACGTTGCGGGAGTAGTCGCTCAGTGCCCGCCTCGCCCGCGCGTCCAAGCAGCCCTTCACTCCTAGGACGATGAGGACGATCAGCAACAGGCCGCCGCCCAGCGCCAAGCCTCGCCGCAGCAGGATCTGCTGGCGTTGAGGGCGCCGCGGGCGCGGCCGCCGTCCCGACCGGGATGCGGGGGAAGCCTCCAAGTAGCGAGGAGTATGTCGCAGGAGGAAGCGGATTCGCGGCGAAGTGGGATAACGCCCGTGGTCGGCTCGTTGGTCCTCAACCGCTTCTTGATCGAGCGCCGTATCGGCAGCGGCGGCTTCGGCACGGTCTACGAGGCCTGGGACGGACGCCTCGAGCGCTCGGTCGCGGTGAAGGCGATCGAGGCGACCGGCTCACGCGGCTCGGGCCGGGTGCTGCGTGAGGCGCAGGCTGCCGCCAGGCTCAACCATCCCGGCATCGTGACCCTTTACGAGATGGGAGAGGAGGACGGCAACGCCCTGTTGGTCACCGAGCTCGTCGAGGGGTCGACGCTGGCCGAGCTGAACCGCGAGAACGCGCTCAGCGACCGGGAGATCGCAGAGATCGGCGCCGATCTCTGCGAGGCGCTCGCCCACGCTCACTCCCGCGCGGTCGTCCACCGTGACATCAAGCCACAGAACGTCCTGGTTACCGAGGAGGGAGAGCCGCGGGCGAAGCTGATGGACTTCGGCGTCGCGCGGCTGACCGACGCGGCGGCGCTGACCGCGCCGGGCGACGTGGTCGGCACGCTCGCCTACATGTCGCCTGAGCAGGCCGAGGGCCAGGCCGCCGGTCCCGAGGCCGACATCTACTCGCTGGCCCTCTTGCTCTACGAGTGCTGGGGGGGCGAGAACCCGGCTCGCCGGGCGACGCCTGCGGCGACGGCGCGCGCGATCGGGGCCCGACTCCGTCCTCTGCGTCGACTCCGTCCCGACCTGCCGCGCGAGCTCTGCGAGACCGTCGACGCCTGCCTGCAGACCCGCCCCGGGCGACGGCCTGCGCTGGAGGAGCTGGGGGAGACGATCGAGGACTCGCTCGAGCTGCTCGCCGACCGTCCTGCCCATAGCCCCCGCGCCCTGCCGCTGCGCTTCGGGGCGATCGCCGCGGCCGCCGTGCTCGGCGCCTGGCTGGCGGCGGGCCACGGCGTCCTGCTCCCCTGAGACAGGGTCTGAGAGTCCGGGGTCGCACCATCTAGGATTCGAGCCTTCCTCGCGGAGATCCGAGCGCGCAGCTCGAAAGGAGCCAACGATCAGCGTTCTACGCAACCTCGAGAGTCGGATCGAAGGCCTCGTCGAGGGGGTCTTCAGCCGCGCCTTCAGTTCCGAGGTGCAGCCGGTCGAGCTGGCTCGCAAGCTCTCCAAGGAGATGGACGCCCACAAGACCGCCGGCGTCGCCCGGGTCTATGTGCCCAACGAGTACACCGTCCATCTCTCGACCCGCGACCGGGCGAAGCTGGAGGGATACGAGCGCTCGCTCGAGCAGGAGCTCTCCGGCTACCTGCTCGAGCATGCGCGGCGGCGCAACTACGACCTCTTGACCCGGCCAGCGGTCGAGTTCAAGACCGACGAGCGCCTGCGCCTCGGCGAGTTCGGCATCCAGACCCGCCTGGTCAAGCCACCGGCGCGCGAGGGCGAGAGCGCGAGCCAGGGCGAGGAGGGCCACACGATGGTCTACTCGGCGGTGCGCGAGCGTCCCGAGGCCGCCGCGCCCGCACCCGAGGCCGCGGTAGTCGTCACCCGCGCGGTCGTCGGCCTCGACGACCGTCGCTACGTGCTCGACGGACCGCAGGCGACGATCGGTCGCTCGAAGAGCGCCGAGTGCGTGCTCGCCGACCCCAACGTCTCGCGGCGGCACGCCGAACTGCGCCGCTCGCAAACGGGGGACTGGACGATCGCCGACCTCGGCTCGACCAACGGGGTCAAGGTCAACGGGCGGCGCGTTTCCTCGACCCGACTCAGCCCCGGCGACCAGGTCACCCTCGGCACGACGACCTTCGTGTTCGACATCGAGCAGTGACGCTCTAGTGGATTACGCCCCGATCTCCGTAGCCCTCAAGTTCGGCTTCCTCGCCGTTCTCTATCTCTTCCTGCTCTGGATCGCGCGCAGCGCGCTCAAGGACCTGCGACGCACCGTCTCGCCCGCTCCCGACGCGACCGGTTTCCACCGTGCGCCCGGACTCTCACCACCGGCCGCGGCTACGGATGCATGGCTGATCGCCGAACGGGGCGGGGGGATCGCTGCGGGGGAGCGCTTCGACCTGATCGGCGGTCTCTCGATCGGCCGCTCGGCGGAGGCGGACGTGAGGATCGACGACCGCTACGCCTCCGGCGTCCACGCGAGGATCTTCACCCGTGACGGCCACACCTATATCGAGGACATGAAATCGACGAACGGAACCCTGCTCAACGACGCCACCCTGCACGGAGAGGCGGAGCTGATCGACAACGACGTCGTGCGGATCGGGGACACGGAGTTCCGCTACGAGAGCTCGGGCTAGAGCGATGCTGAGGATCGACGAACAGGCCTTTCGCACCGACACGGGCCGCCAGCGCAACGCCAACGAGGACTCGTTCTTCGTCCGCGCGCCGATCTTCGTCGTCGCCGACGGAATGGGCGGAGCGCAGGCCGGCGAGGTGGCCTCGAAAGCAGCCGCCGATGCCTTCGACATCGACCTCACCGGGGGCTCGCCCGAGCAGGTCCTGCGGCAGACGATCGAAGCCGCCAACCGCCGCATCCACGAGCTGGCTCGCGCCGACCCGTCGCGGGCGGGCATGGGGACGACGCTGACGGCGGCGATCGTCAACGCCGAGCGGGAAGAGGTTGCGATCGGCCACGTCGGCGACAGCCGCGCTTACCGTCTGCGCGACGGCCGGCTCGAGCAGCTCACCCGCGATCACTCGCTGGTCGAGGAGATGCGGCGTAAGGGGCAACTGACCGACGCACAGGCCGAGGACCATCCGCAGCGCTCGATCATCACCCGCGCGCTCGGCCCCGAGCCGGAGGTCGAACCGGACGTCCATACCGTCGCCGCAGCACCCGGCGACGTCTTCCTGATCTGCTCCGACGGCCTCAACACGATGCTCGGCGAGGACCAGATCCGCAAGCTGCTCGCAGGCGCCTCCTCGTTGGAGGCAGCGATGCAGGCTCTGGTCGACGAGGCGAACAGCGCGGGCGGTCGCGACAACATCACGGCCCTCTCCTTCCGGCTCGAGGATGCCGCAGCGCCGCAGCGCCTGCCGGACAGCCCGACGCTGGCCGGCTCCGCCGCCGAGGAGGCCGGTCTCACCGCCGCCGAGGTGCGCCGTCGAGCCGCCGCGGCGGCGGCGGCCGAGAGACGCGAGCAGCTGGCAACGAAGCCGCGCCGTCGCGGCCTACGGCGCGCGCTCAAGGCGCTTGCTGTCTTCGCCGTTCTCGCCGCCCTCGCCCTCGGCGCCTGGTACGGCAACCGCCAGGTCTGGTTCCTCGGCACCGACTCGGCCGGCAGGGTGGCGCTATACCGGGGCCTGCCCTACGAACTGCCCTTCGGCATCCAGCTCTACGACGAGCGCTACGCCAGCCCGATCCAGACCGGGGCGCTGGTCTCGCGTCGTCGCGAAGCGGTCACCGGCCACGACCTGCGCTCGCGCGGGGACGCCGTCTCGCTGATCGAGGAAATCGAAAAATCGCAAGGGGCGCAGTGAGCGCGCGCAATCGGGAGCTGACGGCGCTCGTCCCAGTGGCGCTGTTGCTCACCGCGGGGTTCACGGCCGTCTTCGCCCAGGAGAACGCGCGGCTCGACAACCTCAGCCTGCTCTTCGGCGCCTACTTCCTCGCCGCCTGCCTGGCGACGCACGTCTATCTGCGCATCCGCCTGCCCAAGGCCGACCCCTACCTCTTCCCGCTCGTCGCGCTGCTGACGGCCTTCGGCCTGGTGATGGTCTACCGGATCGACCCGACCCTGGCCCGCGACCAGGCCAACTGGTTCGTCCTCGGGCTCGTCCTCTTCGTCCTCACGATCCACTTCCTGCGCGACTACGACGTGCTCGAGCGCTACCGCTACACGATCGCCGCCGTTGGGCTGCTGCTGCTGCTGGCGCCGCGCCTGCCGGGCATCGGCCAGCAGGTCAACGGCGCCTACCTCGGGGTGAAGATCGGGCCGCTCGCCTTCCAGCCGGCCGAGTTCTCGAAGATCTGCCTCGTCGTCTTCCTCGCCAGCTACCTGCGTGAGCACCGCGAGGTGCTGATCGTCGGCGCCCGCCGCGTGCTGGGAGTGACGCTGCCGCCGCTCAAGCACTTCGGCCCGATGCTGGTCGTCTGGGGGGCGTCGATGTTCATGCTCGTCTTCATCCGCGACCTGGGCAGCTCGCTGATGTTCTTCGCCGCCTTTCTGGCGCTGCTCTACGTGGCGACGGGGCGCCTCTCGTTCGTCGTCATCGGGATGGCGATGTTCCTGCTCGGCGCCTGGTTCTTCGCCTCGACCGTCCCCCACGTCCACGACCGGGTCGAGGTCTGGCTCAACCCCTACGCCCATCCGCAGAAGAGCGGCTACCAGATCCTGCAATCGATCTTCGCTCAAGCCGACGGCGGCCTCTTCGGCAAGGGCTTCGCGCAGGGACTGATCATCGTGCCCGGCACGCACAACGCACTCTTGCCGGCGGCGCAGACCGACACGATCTACGCGCTGATCGTCAAAGAGCTCGGCCTCTTCGGGGCCTGCGCCGTAATTCTCATCTACCTGTTGATCGCCGCCCGCGGCTTCAAGATCGCCCTGCTCGCCGCCGACGGCTTCTCGAAGCTCTTGGCCACGGGCCTGACTGCGGTCTTCGCAATCCAGGCGTTCGTGATCATCGGCGGCGTCACCAGGGCGATCCCGCTGACCGGGGTGACGCTGCCCTTCATCAGCTATGGCGGCAGCTCGGTCGTCGCCAACTTCGTCCTCCTCGCGCTCCTGTTGTTGATCTCCGATCGCGCTCGCCGTGAGGCGGAGACACTGTGAACCGCCAGATCGTCAAGCTCTTCGGCTTGGTCGTCGTCCTCTTCGCGGTGCTGGTCGGCTTCACGTCCTACTGGGCCGTCTTCGACGCCAAGGCGCTGAAGGAAAAGGACGCCAACAAGCGGCCGTTGCTGGAGCAGCAGCAGATCCGCCGCGGCCGAATCCTCGCCGCCGACGGCACGGTGCTCGCCCGTTCGGTGCCGAAGGGGCACGGCGCCAGCCTGCGCTACGTGCGGCGTTATCCGGAAGGCTCGCTCTTCGGCCACCCGATCGGCTACAGCTTCGTGGAAGAGGGCGACAGCGAGTTCGAGCAGTTCCACAACGACGAACTGGTCGGCAACGAATCCGAATTCGGCTCGATCCTCGACGAGCTGCGCGGCCGCAAGCAGGAAGGCGACGACGTGGTGACGAACCTCGATCCGGCGGCGCAGGCGGTCGCCTTCGAAGACCTGCGTGGAGTCGGCTTCGGCGCCGTCGCCGCGATCGAACCGAGCACCGGCAGGGTGCGGGTGCTGGCGTCGAACCCCCCCTACGACCCCAACCGCATTCCCTATGACCTGACCGAACTGAACGAAAACGAACTGGAAACGCCGCTGGTCAACCGCGCGACACAGGGCCAGTACCCGCCCGGGTCGACCTTCAAGGTCGTGACCGCCGCGGCGGGACTGGAAAGCGGCACGATCACGCCGGAAACCGCCTTCTCCGCTCCCTCGCCGCTGGAAGTAGAAGGGACGCCGCTGCAGAACGACTTCAACGAAAGCTTCGGCCCGATCACCCTCGACTATGCCCTGACCAACTCGGTCAACACCTGGTTCGGCCAGCTGGGTCAGAAAGTCGGACAGGACCAGCTCTTCGAAACGATGGAAAAGTTCGGCTTCAACTCGAGGCCACCGATCGACCTGCCCGAAGACCAGGTGTATGAGAGCGGCGTCTACTCCGAAGAACAGCTCCTCAATCGCAACGACCCGGTCGACCTGGCGCGCGTCGCGATCGGCCAGGAGCGGCTGTCGGTGACGCCGCTGCAGATGGCGATGGTCGCCGCCGCGATCGCCAACGGCGGCAAGCTGATGAAGCCGCAGATCTGGAGCCGCGTCGTCGATCCCGACGGTCGGGTGGTCAAGAAGATGGACCCCTCGCAGTACAGCCAGCCGGTCAGCGAGGAGACGGCGGCCGAGCTGACGACGGCGATGGAAGGCGTGGTCAGCGAAGGAACCGGCACCAACGCAGAGATCGAAGGCGTGCCCGTCGCGGGAAAGACCGGGACCGCGGAAACCCCCTACAACGAATCCTGCGGCGGCGGCACGGAAGAGAACCAGGCCTGGTTCATGGGCTTTGCTCCGGCCGACGAACCGAAGATCGCAATCGTCGCCACGGTGGAATGCACGACCCAGTTCGGCAATGACGTCGCTGCACCGATCTTCCGCGATGTGGCAGAAACCATCCTCAATGGCGGCTGAGATCAAAGAGGGGACGATGCTCGACGGGCGCTACCGCGTCCTGCGCCGGATCGGCTCCGGCGGCATGGCCGTCGTCTGGCTGGCCGACGACACGCACCTGCAGCGCCAGGTGGCGCTCAAGGTCCTCCACCCGCAGTTCGTCCAGGACGGCGAGTTCGTCGCCCGATTCCAGCGCGAGGCGGAGTCCGCGGCGGGACTGCAACACCCCAACATCGTCGCCGTCTTCGACCGTGGAGAAGCAGACGGCACTCCCTACATCGCGATGCAATACCTGGAGGGGCCGACCCTCAAGCAGCTGATCGACAAGGGCCTCGCTCCCGAGGAGGCCGTTCGCCTGATCCGCCAGGTGCTGGAGGGGGCGCGCTTCGCCCACCGCCACGGCATCGTCCACCGCGACCTGAAGCCGCAGAACGTGATCGTCGACGGCGAGGGCAAGGCGACGGTCACGGACTTCGGCATCGCCCGCGCCGGCGTCTCGGAGATCACCCAGGCGGGCTCGGTGATGGGGACACCGCATTACCTCTCGCCCGAGCAGGCCCAGGGCCTCGGGGTGACCGCGGTCTCCGATCTCTACTCGGTCGGCGTGATGCTCTACGAGGCGCTCACGGGTCAGGTCCCGTTCGAAGGCGACTCGGCCGTCGCCGTGGCGATGAAGCAGGTCTCGCAGCCACCACAGCGACCGAGCTCGGTCAACCCGCAGGTCTCTCCCGCCCTCGACGCGGCGGTGATGCGGGCGTTGGAGAAGGAGCCCGGGCGCCGCTTCCAGAATGCCGACGCCTTCATCGCCGCCCTCGACGCGGCGCTGAAGGAACCGGGTGTGGGGCAGGGCACGGCGGCCTTCGCACCGCTGCCGCCGGTGGTCGCGGTGCCGGAAGAGGGGGACGACGAGGAGGAGAAACGGAAACGCTGGTGGTTGCTCGTCCTCGCCGCGGTCCTGATTGGCCTGCTGCTCGGCTTCGCGCTGACGCGAGACACGACGACCGGGGTGCCGAACGTGACCGGCAGCCCGGAAAGCACGGCGATCACGATCCTCCACGAACACGGCTTCGGCATCGGGGAAATCAAGCGGGTCGAACGGGAAGCGCCGGCGAACACGGTGCTCGAGCAGGACCCAGCCGCCTCGCCTCCCGCCGACGAGGCCTCCCTCGACTGCTCCTTCCTCAGCTTCTTCTGCTCGAAGCCGAAGGTGACGCTGACGGTCAGCTCCGGCCCGGGCAGCGGCACGGTGCCCTCGACGGCCGGCCTGAGCACAGCCGCCGCGGAAAAGAAGCTCGAAGAAGCGGGCTTCAAAGCGCGGGTCGAACCGCAGTCCTCGGAAAAGGTCAAAGAAGGGTTGGTGATCCACTCCGAACCTTCCGGCGGGGAAACGGCGACGCGTGGCACCGACGTCGTCCTCTTCGTCTCCAGCGGCCCGAGGCTGGCGACGGTGCCGGTCCTGGTCGGCACCCAGCGCTCGGTCGCCGTGCAGCAGATCCGCAGTCGCGGCTTCGTGCCCAGTGTCGAAGAACGGGAGAGCTCATCACCTGCCGGGCAGGTGATCCGCCAGGCGCCGAGCGCCGGCTCGCAACTGCCGGCCGGCTCGACGGTCTCGATCGTCGTCTCCAAGGGCGAAGAAAAGGCGACGGTGCCGAACGAGATCGGCAAGGAGCGCGCGGAAGCGGTGGAAGCCGTGCGCGCCGCCGGCCTGAAGCCGAGCGTGCAGGAACAGCAAACCGAAGTCCCCTCGCAGGTCGGCAGGGTGATCGACCAGTTCCCGCCGCCCGGCTCGAAGGTCGCGCCCGGCAGCACGGTGACGCTGGTGGTCGGCAAGCGCTCGACCGGCTCGACCGAAACGGAAGAAGAAGAATGAGCGAGGCGCCGCCGCGATGAGGGTTGCGGTGCTCGCCGGCGGGCGTTCCTCCGAGCGCGAGGTCTCGCTCCGCTCCGGCGAGGCGGTGGCCGGCGGCCTGCAGCAGGCCGGGCACGAAGCGCTGCAGGTGACGATCGCCGCCAACGGCTCGTGGAGCGCCGACGGCGAACCGGTCCAGCTGACGCCTGGAGGCGGTCTGCTGGGCGCCGACGTCGCCTTTCCCGCCCTGCACGGCCCCTTCGGCGAGGACGGCAGCGTGCAGGGCCTGCTCGAGTGGCTCGACCTGCCCTACGTCGGCTCCGACGTGCTCGCTTCGGCTGTCTGCATGGACAAGCTCACCCTGAAGCGCCTCTTCGCCGAGGCGGGGGTTCCGCAGGTCGACTTCGTCGCCGCGGGCGAGCCGGGCTGGCGCGAGCGCTGCGAGGGGATGGGGTCGCCACTCTGGGTGAAGCCCTCGCGCCTCGGCTCCAGCGTTGGGATCAGCCGCGTCGACGACTTGGGAGAACTGGAGGCCGCAATCGAGCAGGCACGACAGCACGACCCACGGGTGATCGTCGAGGCGCACGCCCAGGGCCGCGAGGTCGAGTGCTCATTGCTCGGCAACGAGGAAGTCGAGGTGTCGCAACCGGGCGAAGTCATTGCCCACGGTGACTGGTACGACTACGAGACCAAGTACAGCGCCGGCGGCATGGATCTCGTCGTGCCTGCGCCGATCGACGAGGGGGAGACCACCCGGGTCCGTGAGCTGGCGGCCCGCGCCTTCGCGCTCGGCGGGTGCGCCGGCCTCGCCCGCTGCGACTTCTTCATCTCCGCCGCCGGCACCCTCCTCGTCAACGAGATCAACACCATGCCCGGCTTCACCGAGACCAGCGTCTACGCCAGGCTCTGGGAGGCCTCGGGGATCACCTACCCGAGCCTCTGCGACCGCCTTGTCCAGCTCGCCGTTGAGCGTCACGCGCGTTCGCGTTCGTACGAGTTTTAAACCCGCCGCTGACTCCGGCGATATGCGTCGGCTTTTCGTCTCGGCACCGGAGATGTAGGCTCGGCGTGCACCGAATCAACCGAAGGAGGACGAGATGCTCGCACGTGTAGTCAGGTGGGAGGGTGGAGAGGCTGAGGCAATGGAAAAGTCCGCCGCCGAAATCAACGAGCAGGCCGGCGACGGGCCGCCACCCGGCGTGCCGGCGAAAGAGTTCTTCCTGCTCCAAGATCCAGCCGGCGGCAAAGCGCTCGCCATCGTTCTCTTCGAGAACGAGGCTGACTACGCCGAAGGCGACGCGACCCTCGACTCGATGGACCCGCCGGGTGATGGCATGGGCCAGCGCGTCGGCGTCGACAAGTACGAGGTAGCCGCCCACTTCGAGGCTTAGAGCAAACCCCCCGGATCGCGCCAAGACGGTCCGGGGGTTTGCTCATCATCGTCTCGGCCACTCACTGGACCTGTTGCTTCGCACGCCCATCTGTGCCGAAAACACTCCAGCTATCCTGCGGCTCATGGATGCTCCCGGCGGCGAGCTAGTAGCCCTTGGCACTAGCGCACCACTTGCCCTAAAGGTGCTTGGACCAACTGCTGATTACGTCGGCCAAGGTCTACAAAGCTGGACCGAGAATCGCGTTAACAACGTTAGGGCTATCTTCGAGATCGCCGGTCGCAAGCTCGGCGACAAACTGGATAGCCCTGGGGAGGTACCTCCGCGGATGGTAAAGGAGGTGCTAGATGAAGGCTCGTATCGGAGCGACGAATTGGGCGTCGAGTATTTCGGTGGACTTCTCGCGTCTTCGAGAACCGGCACTCCCCGCGATGACCGTTCGGCTGCCCTTGCTTCTCTCGTCGGCCGCCTGTCCATCTACCAGCTTCGAAGCCACTACGTGATCTATGCCTATGCACAGAGACTTCTCGCGGGAACGGATGTAAACCTGAGTCTGGGGTCTGATCGCCAGCGGCACGCTCGCGTTTTTATCCCATTCGATGCATGGGTCGACGCAATGGGATTTGACACCTCCGAGACTCTCTCCGGTCCAGAGATCTGGGACCATTGTCATCATGGACTCATGAGAGAACAGCTCCTTAATAAATGGTGGATGTTCGGATCAGGTAAACACCTCACAAGAGAAACCAACCGAATAATTACAACGGAAGGGATGGCTTTGGAGCCCTCGGTCCTGGGCGTTGAGCTGTTCTCTTCCGCGCACGGTCTGACGGGGAGTCCCGAAGCCAATTTTTTGGACCCTGAGCGGGAATTCGAGATAGAGAGTTCAGTCAATCTATTGGACGGAGCCGCTCTAGTTCACACGTTGCCCCAGGCTGGGACGTGAGCAGTCCAACGAGACTGCACCTCGAGTAGATATCTTGGATATACTCGTCTAATGGCCAAGGTTCTGGTTTCGTTCGACGAGAGGCTGCTGCGCCGCATCGACCGCGCCGCGAGTGCGAGCGGGAAGTCGCGCAGCGCTTACCTCTCCGAGCTTGCGGAAAGCGCCGCGGCACGCGGTTCCGGGCCTGGGAGGACAGCGCCTGCCCGTGCGGCGCTGCGAAGGCTTGATCGGCTATTCGACGCTGCACCCGCCGGCGACTCCACGGCGGCGATCCGTGCTGCGCGGGACGCGCGGTGACCGAAGCCGTCCTTGACGCCTCGGTAGTACTGAAGTGGTTTCACTCCGAGGGGGAGGGGAACGTCGAGCCCGCGCGTCGCCTCCGTGAACGTTTCGAGGCCGGCGAGCTGCGCGCGATGGCCCCGTCGCTGCTCTGGCTCGAGGTGCTGAACGTCGCTGCCCGTCGCTGGCGATGGACGCAGGACCAGCTCGAGCAGCTCGCGACGGCGCTGCCCCAGCTGGGCTTCGAGCTGGTCGAGCCTGAGCTTCTCGACGTTGCTCGCTGGTCAGCCTGCGGCCTCACTGCCTATGACGCCGCCTATGTGGCCGCCGCCGAACACACGGGTGTCGAGCTGATCACCGACGACGCGGAAATCGTCAAGGTCGCCCCCGACCTCGCGGTCGCCCTTGCCGGCTACCGCTGAACCGTCACCCGCAGGAAGGTCGCCGGGATCGAGGTCCCCTCGGCGCTTGTGTTCTGCTCCTCGAACAGTTTCTCCAGCTCGGCTTGGAGCTCGCCCTCGCGGCCGTCCGCGGCCGCCGCTGCGAAGGCGTTCATCGTCGGTCCGTAGTAGTCCTTGAACGTGGCCACCAGCTCTGACGGCGAACCCGGGTAGTCGAAGGTGTAGGTGCTCTTCTGGAAGGAGATTTGCTCCTTGGGGGCGCCGGCGGCGGTGAAGCGCTCGATCACCTCGTCCTCCACTCCCCACAGCATCGGACTGACGAAGCCCTCCGGGGGCGGCGGCGAGTATGAGGCGCTGATCTTCAGGATCTGGGCCACCAGGGTCGGGTCGTTCGGGATCCAGTTGCCCATCACGATCTGGCCGCCGGGCTTGGTCACGCGGACCATCTCCTTGGCCACTTCATACGGCTTGGGGGCGAACATCGCGCCGAAGATGCTGACGACGAGGTCGAAGCTCTCGTCCTCGAGCTCGTTCAGGTCCGACGCGTCGCCCTCCTGGAACCTGCAGTTGGTCAGGCCCAGCGACTGGACGCGGGCGTTGCCCGCCGCGACCAGGTTGGCGGCGATGTCAACACCGAGGACGTCTGCCCCGAGTTGAGCCGCCGGCAGGGCGGTTGTCCCGTCGCCGCAGCCGAGATCCAGCACCCGCATTCCCTCTGCGACACCCAGCTCGCCGACTAGCGCCTCGCCGCTCTCGCGCATGCTCTCCGCGATGCGGGTGAAATCGCCCTTCTCCCAGAGTTCCTTGTTCGCGTTCATCTGCTCTTCCTCTCCCAGCGAGCCCGGCGGGCCGTCATCGCAATAGCTGGATGTCGCTGATCTCGACCTGGTAGCGACCCGGTTGGTCGCGCGCTTCGGAAGCCTTGTTGAACCAGAGGAGAAAGTAGCGCGAGGGCGCGGCGACGGCCAGGTCCATCTCGCTCTTCGAGGAGGCGTTGACGACCGAACCGATCGGTTCGCCCCAGCCGGACAGGTCTTCGGGCGGCCCCGAGGCCGAGGCGAAGACCTCGGCGTCCCATCCCGGCGTCGAGGTGCGGACGATCATCGTCGACGGCCTCGTGGGTGAGGTCGTCGTAACGTAGATGCCGACCCCGGGGTCGGGGCCGGTCTTCGTGCCGGCGAAGGTGTCGGAGTCGTAGTGCTCGGTTTCCCAGGCGGTTCCGGTCGGGTTGCCGTCGACCGCGAGACGCACCTTGCTGCCGACCTCTTCGCCGTCGCCCTCGGGGTCGTAGTCGGTCGCCGATTCGATCGTCACCGGCGCACCCTTGCCCTTCTCAGCTCCGCCTCCGCCGAGCTTGCCGCTGGCGATCAGCTCGACGACCGCCAGTGCCGCCGCGAGGACCAGCAGCACCCCGACGACCGCCGCCCAGCTCCACCGCCGCCGCCCCGGGAGCTTGCGCTTCGGCGGCGGCAGCGCGTCGAGCACGCTGGTCGCCTCTCCCGTGGTCGACCCCGCCCGCGCCGCCTCGACCTCGAGCGCAGTCGAGAGGTCGTCGATCATCTCGGCGATCGCCTGGTAGCGCTGGTTCGGGTCCTTGGCAGTGGCCCGCTCGACCGTCAGCGCCACCGCGGCGGAGATCTCAGGTCGCCGCCGCTGCACGTCGGGCAGCTCCTCGTTGACGTGCTTCATCGCAACGCCGACCTGACTGTCGGCGGTGAACGGAACTTGGCCGACGAGCATCTCGTAGAGGACGACGCCGAGCGAGTAGATGTCGGAGCGCGGATCGGCAGCGTGCCCCATCGCCTGCTCGGGGGCGACGTAATCGGTCGTGCCGAGCACCCTCCCCGTCGCCGTCATCCCGTCCTGCTCGAGCTGGCGCGAGATGCCGAAGTCGGTCAGCTTGGCCCGGCCCTCGGCATCGATCAGGACGTTCTGCGGCTTGATGTCGCGGTGCACCATGTTGCGCCCGTGGGCGACGGCGAGACCGCGGGCGACCTCGATCGCGTAGGCGACCGCCTCCTGCGGGTCGAGCGCTCCCTCGCGCGAAATCCGCTGCTTCAGCGTTTCGCCTTCGACGTACTCGAAGACGATGTAGGGGTGGCCACCGTCCTCTCCGGCGTCGATCACCGAGACGACGTTGGGGTGGGAGAGCTTGGCGACCGCTCGCGCCTCCTGGCGGAAGCGTTCGAGCTGATCGACCTGCTCGGACATCTCGCGGTGCATCACCTTCACCGCCACCTGGCGGTCGAGCGTCTGGTCCCGCGCCAAGTAGACGGTCGACATCCCACCGCTGCCGAGCTTCGCCTCCAGCCGGTAGCGACCGGAGAGCACGGTTCCGATCATCGAGCTGCTTGGGCGCGCGTCCATTCAGTGGCGGCGAATCTCGCGCGGCCCATTGGTCGCCGAGCCGATCCGCTGCGCCCCAGGGTAATGGCGGCGGAGGAGATCGAGTGCCGCCTTTTCGTCCGCGGTGGCGACGATGCAGCAGAAGCCACAGCCCATGTTGAAGACCTCGTGCATCTCCTCGTCGGAGGTCCCAGAGCGCTCCTGAATCAGGGTGAAGATCGGCGGCACCGGGAGCGGCGCATCGATCTCGTAGCCAACCTCGGCGGTGAGCCGCAGCAGGTTGCCGAGACCGCCCGAGGTGATGTGGGCGAGACCGCGCACCTCGACGCCGGAGCGCAGCAGCTCGAGCACGGGCTTGACGTAAATCTCGGTCGCCTCGAGCAGCTCCTCGCCCAGCGACCGCCCGAGGCGACCCGGGGGGTCCTCGTTGAGGGAGAGGCCATCGAGTGCCGAGCGGGCGAGCGTGTACCCGTTCGAGTGCAGGCCCGATGAGGGCAGGCCGATCACGACGTCGCCCGGCTCGACCGCCGAGCCGTCGACGATCGCGTCGATGGCGACCGTGCCGAAGCAGGCTCCGGAGACGTCGACGCCGCGCACCAGCTCGCCGAGCTGAGCAAGCTCGCCGCCGGGGATCTCGATCCCGGCAAGTTCCGCACCGCGGGCCAGTCCTACGCCGACTTCCGCGCAGACCTCTGGGTCGGCGCGCTCGATCGCGATGTAGTCGAGCATCGCAAGCGGCTCGGCACCGACGCAGACAACGTCGTTGACGTTCATCGCCACGCAGTCGACCCCGATCGTGTCGAAGCGGCCGAGCTGCTCGGCGATGGCCAGCTTGGTGCCGACCCCATCGGTGGAGAGTGCGATCCCGGTGCGCTCGTCGAGCCGGATCACGCTCGCGTAGTGGCCGGGCAGCGAAACCTGGCGTGAGGGACGTCCGAGCTGGATCGCCGCCAGCGCCTTGACGAGCCCGGCGACGGCCGCGTCGGCCGCGCTCTGGTCGACCCCGGCCTTGGCGTAGGAATCGCTCATGCAGCCGATTCTTTCAGCCGCGCCCGGCGCTCAACTGCGCTGCGGCGCGTAGCGGTGGTGCAGCATCAGGTCGTTGCCGTCCGGGTCTGCGAAGAGGGCCATGTGGCAGACGCCGGTGTCCAAGGTCTCGCCGAAGAACTCGACGCCCTTGGCCTCCAGCTCGGCCCTCGCGGCAGCCACGTCGTCGACGTGCAGGGCCGGGTGCGCGTTTTTCTGCGGCGCGAACTCCATTCCCATCTTCTCCGGCTCCCAGATGCCGAAGCAGGTGTCGCCCGCCCAGAACTCGAATTCGCCGCGCTCATCCGGGCGCAACCCCAGTGTCTCGACGTAGAAGCGTCGCGAGCGCTCGGCGTCCCGCGACGGGACTCCAATGAAGTCGGTCTTGGTGATCATTCGTCCTCCGTTTCCAGGGTGAGAGCCCGTTGCTCAGGCACTCGATTCTTTCAGCCGTGCGGCCAGCTCGGGGACGGGTTCGAAGGCGTACCTGCGACCGTGACGGCGACGAACCAGCAGCCCGCGCTCGACCAGGCCGCCGAGGTCGCCGCGGGCGGTCTCGTGGGTGACCCTATTGCTGCGCGCGTGACCGGCAAAGGTATAGACGTGGTCGGGGTGCTTGAGAGCGTGGGTGAGGAGAACCAGCTGACGGCCGTTGATCCCCTCGACGTCATGCAGCAGCCGCTTTACGTCTCGTTGCTCGACGGCCTTGCGCTCGACATAGGCGTCGAAGTCGTCGATCGCCCGCTCGATCACGCCGAGCTGCTGCAGCAGGAAGTAGGTCGTGTCGCCGCCGTCTCGCTCGACTTCCAGGAAAGCTTGGCTGTACTGGCCGTGCGCCTGCCGGATCAGTCGCGAGATCGGCAGGTGCTCGGCGAACCAGTAACCGCGGGCGCTCATCGCCCAGGAGAAGAGGATCCGCGCGGTGCGCCCGTTCCCGTCGACGAAGGGATGGTCGTAGGCCAGCCAGAGGTGCAGCAGGATGGCCCGTAGCACCGGATGCACGAACGGCTCCTTCTCGTCGCCGGCGTTGGCGAAGGCACAGAGAAGGCGCAGACGTTCCGGCAGCTGCTCAGCGGGAGGCGGCAGCCAGACGACGCCGCCGGCACGATCGTGGACCTTGACTCGCTCTTCGCCCGGCGTCTGCAGGCGGCCCGCCGCGCCGGGGTCGTCCAGCGTTCCCGCCGTGACGATCCGGTGCAGCTCGAGGATCGAGTCGGGCCGAAGCTCGCGGCCCATCTCCTCCCGCATGAACTGGATCGCCCGGTAGTTGTTCGCGATCATCCGCTCGCCGCGGTCGAGGGGCTCGCGGTTGCTTCTCAGCAGTTCCTTGGCGACCGCCCGCGAGGTGCTCGCGCCCTCGAGCTGGCTCGACCTGATCGCCTCTTCCATCAGTGAGTTGACGACGATTCGCCGTCTCGCCGCGCGTTCGGAAGTGAGGCCGTCCTGCGTGGCGGCGATGCCGCCGCCGTACTGGTCGATGCGGTGCAGGGAGCGGAGCACGAGATCCGGCAGGGTGAAGCCGAGCGCGAGGCCGTTGCGGTCGCTCAGCGGCAGTCGCCGCCATTCGTCGCTCCTCGCCAGCTTAATCTTCAGCCACCAGAGCTTTGACGTGAGGCCCGGGGGGGGATCGAGGTGCCGCAACTTGTCCCAGTGCAGGTACTGCTCGCGCGCGCGGTCGTCGAGCGGCGCGGCGACGGCTGTCCTCAGCCCCTCAAGCCCGACCTCTTTCATCAGACTGGCGACTGCCGGTGCGCCGACTATCCGCACGTCAACTCCAAGCTATCTCCAAATATCTCCAGGATTTGGAGTTTGTAGCACAACTCCAAGCTATCTCCAAATATCTCCAGGATTTGGAGATAGAACTATGCTCGCCGCAGCTTCCCCAAGACCCAAGCCGCCAATCCGGCTCTATAAGCCGCATACGGCCACAGCGCCCGGTCGCGCTCGACGAGCTTGATCAACCGCTGGGAGGCCAGGGTCGAGGCGAACGAGGCGGCGACACCGATCGCCATCGAATGACGCAGCTCGGGGTCGACGCCGCGACGGGCGAGGCGGACGCCCTTGAGCAGCGCGGCGCCGACGATCACGGGCAGGGCGATCGTGCGCGAGAGGAGGTTGGCCTGGTCGCGCGAGAAGCGTCGCCAGCGCGCCGCGGCCAGGGTGATGCCGTTGCGCGAGACGCCCGGTGCCAACGCCGTTGCCTGGGCGAGTCCGAGCGCCAGGCCGTCCGCCGCGCCGGCCTCGCCACGGCCGCGCAGCTGCGGCCGCCGATCGGCGAGCACCATCGTCGCCGCGCCGGCCAGTAGGCCGTAGGCGGTCGCCCGCGGGCCGCCGAGCCGTCGCTCGATCGTTCGCTCGAATCTGTAGCCGACCAGCGCCGGGGGCAGGAAGGAGAGCAGCAGGACGGCCGCGCCGCGCAGGTCGAAGGCGCGCAGCTCTTCCGCGATCAGCCGCCGTTGCCCGACGAGCAGCGCTGCCGCGCCGCCCGCGTGCAGCGCCACCTCGAAGCTCTTGCGGACCTCGGGGTCAACCGCCTCCCAGTCCCAGTCCGCGAGCCAGGGGACGAGGACGATGTGGGCCGAGCTGGAGACCGGCAGCAGCTCCGCCGGTCCCTGGACGAGGCCGAGCGCGAGGGCGCGCCGGGTTCCGATCACGCCGTCGCCGGCTTGCCGCGGCGCCGCTTGACGATCGCGTAGACGACCACCCCGACGATCGCGGCGACGACGAGGTAGTCGAACACCTGCAGGTGATCGCGCAGGCTTTCCCAGTTGTCGCCGACGGCCTGGCCGGCGATCGCGAAGCCGAGCACCCAGGGCAGCGAGCCAAGCGCCGTCAGCCAGGTGAAGCGCCAGAAGGGCATCTCGGCGACGCCCGCCGGCAATGAGATGAAGGCGCGCACGAGCGGCAGCATGCGGGCGAAGAAGACCGTCGCGTCGCCGTGTCGCTTGAACCAGCCGTCGACCCAGGCGAGGCGTGAGGGGCTGATGTGGATCAGGCGGTTCTTCTCCAGCAGGTCAACGCGCCCGTAGTAGCCGACGGCGTAGGTCAGCCAGGAGCCGACCATGTTGCCGGCGAGGCCGGCGAGGGTCACCCCGACCAGGGTCTGGTCGCCGTTGGAGACGCTGAAGCCGGCGAACAGCATCACCGCCTCGCTGGGGATCGGGATGCAGGCGCTGCCGGCGAACATCAGCAGGAAGATCCCGGCGAGGCCGGTGCTTTCGATCGTGTTGACGCAGAAGTCGACGATCGGGCCGGTGAGATCGGCGTAGAGGAATGGGTGCAGCATCGGGAAATTCGGCATCCTAGAGCCTCAGGCCGTCTAGAATCGTGCCACTCGATGCGCCGGTTGAACCATCCCGTCTACCGCAACCGGGTCCTTCAGGTCTGCGCCGATGCCGTCCTGGTCGCGATCGCCTTCTATTTGGCGTTCCGCCTGCGCTTCCTCGACCAGAGCGACCTTCCGCACCGCTACGCGGTCCTCTTCGCGCAGTCGGTGGGCATCGTCGTCGTGGTCAAGCTGGTCGTCTTCTATGCCTCCGGGCTCTACCAGAAGTGGTGGCGCTACGTCAGCGGTCGCGACTTCCTGTTGATCGTCCGCGCCGTCGCCGTCGCCAGCGCGATCCTCGTCGTCGGCTACACCGTCCTGCGGCCGTTCGCCCACAACCTGCCGCGCTCGGTGGCGGTGATGGACTTCCTCCTGACGCTGATGCTGGTCGCGGGGGCCCGACTCGCCGTGCGGCTGATCGTCGAGCGGCCGAGTCGTCCCGGCCGCGCGCCGAAGCAAAGGGTGCTCGTCGTCGGCGCCGGCTCCGGCGGCCAGATGGTGGTCCGCGAGCTGCAGCTGAATCCGGCGCTCGGCTCGACCGCGATCGGCTTCGTCGACGACGACCCGCGCAAGCGCGGCATGCGGATGCTCGGGCTGAAGGTGCTGGGCTCGACCGAGCGCATCGACGCGATCCTCGACGAGACGCAGCCCGACGAGGTCGTGATCGCGATCCCCTCGGCGCCGGGAACGCTGCGCGCCAAGGTCGTCGCCGCCTGCCGCGAGCGCGAGATCCGCGTGCGCACCCTGCCGACCGTCTTCGAGATCCTGCGTGGTGGCGTCCAGCTCAACAAGCAGCTGCGCGACGTCCAGGTCGAGGACGTGCTCGGCCGTGACCCGATCGTCGTCGAGCTCGACCGGGTTGGCGCCTACCTGCGAGATCAGATTGTCCTCGTCACCGGCGCCGGCGGCTCGATCGGCTCCGAGCTCTGCCGTCAGATCGCCCGCGTCGGCCCGCGCCTGCTGGTGATGGTCGACCACGCCGAGGACAACCTCTTCCAGATCGATCGAGAGATGGTCGAGGAGCGCCACTTCACCAGCGTCGAGTCGGTGCTCGCCGACTGCAAGGAGCCGAGCCGGATGCTGGAGACGATGCAGCGCTTCAAGCCCAGCGTCGTCTTCCACGCCGCCGCCTACAAGCACGTGCCGCTGATGGAGGCGAACCCGCTGGAGGCGGTGCGCAACAACGCGATCGCCACCCGGATCACGGCCGAGACCGCGGCCGCTTCCGACGTCGAGCGCTTCGTCCTGATCTCGACCGACAAGGCGGTAAACCCGAAAACGGTGATGGGCGCCTCGAAGGCGATGGCCGAGTGGATCGTCGAGTCGGCCGGCCGCAAACACCCCGGGACGCGCTTCGCCAGCGTTCGCTTCGGCAACGTGCTCAACTCGTCGGGCAGCGTCGTGCCGATCTTCCGCGGCCAGATCGAGCGCGGTGGTCCGGTGACCGTGACCCACCCGGAGATGACCCGCTACTTCATGACGATTCCCGAGGCCGTCCAGCTCGTGATCCGCGCCGGCGACATCGGCGCCGGCAAGGGCGAGGTCTTCGTTCTCGACATGGGCGAACCGGTGCGGATCGTCGACCTGGCGCGCAACATGATCAAGCTCGCCGGCTACGAGCCGGAAGCCGACGTCGCGATCGAGTTCACCAAGCCACGACCGGGGGAGAAGCTGCATGAGGAGCTGTTCAGCGCCGGCGAGCGCGAACAGCCGACCGCGGCGAAGCGGATCAGGCGGGCGGTGCGCGATGCGCCGCTCGATCCCGACTGGGTGGAGAAGACGCTGAACGCACTCGAGCACATGGTGATGGCCGGTGACGAGGCCAACCTGGCGCAGCGCGTGGTCGAGATGATCGCCGCTCCGGGCGGCGACACGGCGGCGGTCGTCTACGACGAGTAGCCTCTCGGCCCCACTTGGAGCTGATCAAGGAAATCGGCGCCTTCGCTGGCTTGGCTGCGTTTGTCGGGCTGGCCCTCCTCGCCATGCTGGCGTTCTCGCAGGCACGGGACATCCGCCGCCTGCGCGAGTGGGCGGGATCGGCGCCGGAGCGGGACGCGGATCGCAAGGAGTCGACGTCGGAGGTGGCCGCGAAGCGCGCCGAGGAGCTGCGAGCTCTGGAGGAGGCGCGCACGGCTGAGCAGGAGGCGGTCGAGCAGCGTGAGCAGCGCCGCCGCCGCCGTGAGGCGGGACTGCCGGAGCTCACGCGGGGGGAACGGATCCGGCAGGGACTCAGCGGCTTCGGTGAGCGGCTGGCCGAACCCCGCTGGCTTGCCATCGTCTTCGTAGTGGTCCTCGTCGTGGCCGGCGGCGCGGCCTACCTGATCACGCAGGGCTCTGACAACGCCGACGGCAAGGGAAGCGGTCAGGCCAAGTCCGGCGAGCTCAAGCCGTCTGAAATCGAAGTCACCGTCCTCAACGGAACCGCTGTTCCAGGGCTCGCCGGCTCCTTCGGGGACGAAGTCGAGCACAAGGGCTTCCAGCTCGCCGAAGTCGGCAACAGCAGCACCAGCTTCGTCGAAAGCGTCGTCATGTTCGAACGAGGTCACGCCCGGGAGGCGCACCGGGTGGCCAACGTCCTCGGCATCTCCAAGGTGCAGTTGATGACGTCCGACATCTCCTCGGCGTCAGGCGGCGCGCCGGTCGTCGTGGTCGTCGGCGAGGACAATGCCGCGACCGGGTGAGGCGGCGCTCCGCCGCTGGCCCGCCCTGGTCTTCGCCCTCCTGGTTCTCGCAACGCTCGCCGCCTTCGCCTGGTCGCAACGGGTGAAGCGCGATCCTCTCGTCGTCGACCGGGTGACTATGGTCGCCCCGCGCTACCCGGCGCGGCCGGGTGTGACCCCACCGGTTAGGCGTGCTTTCACCCCTAATCAGGACTGCCACTACGACCTCGAGCGGATCCGCTTCCGTGTCACCCAGTCCGACCACGCAACCGTGCAGGTGGTGAAGCCGGGCGGCAAGCTGGTGATCACGCTCGCCCGCGACCGCTCCCTGAAGCGGTACCACTTCTTCACTTTCTACTGGGGTGGCCGCGAACGCAACGACGGCATCGCCCCACCGGGTCGCTACAAGCTGCGGGTCAAGCTGCTCGACCAGGACCGCGTGCTGGTACCGCCGGGGACGATCCGGCTGCACAAGGCACCGCGGCAAACGCCAGGTAGCTGTGGGACAGCCGTCAACTCTGGGAGTGGCGGTTGAGCGATTTCCTTGCCAGCATCGGAGTGCTTGCCGCGGCAGCCGGGGCCGCAGGAGCGATCCTGCTCCCACCCGGTCGTCTGCGCGCTGCCGCGATGCTCATCGCCCTCGCCCTTTTCCCGGCCCTGATCCTCGGCGACCAGTGGCACTCGCACCAGATCGCCGACCTGCGCGACCACCCGTCGCATTTGATCGCACTGGGCGCTCTCGCCCTCGTTGCCTCGGCGACCCTCGCCCTCCTCTTTCGACGCTGGCCGATTCTCCTGCCCTTGGCGATCGTCGCGGCGCTGCCATTCCGAATCCCGCTGCACGCAGGCGGCGACACCGCGAATCTCCTCGTCCCGCTCTATCTGGTCATCGCGGGCGGAGTGCTGGCAACTGCCGCGCGGGAATGGCGCGCAACACCAGCGCTACTGCCGGGGACAGGATCCGCCGGCCCAGCCGCCTGGGTCCCCCGCATTCTCGCCGCGATCGTCGCCCTGTACGCCATTCAGGTCCTGTACTCCGAGGACTTCTCGAAGGGCCTCCAGAACGTGTGCTTCTTCTTCGTGCCGTTCTCACTGGCGTACGGACTGCTGCGAGAGGTGACTTGGGACCGCAAGCTCCTGGCTCTCGTGGTGTGGGTTATCGCGCTGGAGGCGGTCGCCTTCGTAGTTGTGGGCTCAGTTGAGTGGGTGAGTCGCAGTCTGTTCTGGAACGACCAGGTGATCAGGTCGAACGAATTCCATACGTACTTCAGGGTCAACTCGGTGTTCTGGGACCCGAACGTCTACGGCAGGTACCTGGCACTCGTAGCGGTCGTGGCGACGAGCGCTCTGCTCTGGGCGCGTGAGCGGCGCTCGTTCGGGCTGCTCACGGCGCTCATCGCCGTGGTCTGGTTTGGGCTGTTCCCGACCTTCTCGCAATCCAGCTTCGCGGCGCTCCTGGCCGGACTCACCATTCTCGCCGCATTGAGGTGGAGCGTGAAGTGGACTGCTATCGCCGCCGCCGGGTCGGTGGTCTTGGTCGCTCTGATCATGACCGTCGCCGGCAGTTTCAGCTTCGACCGCATCAATATCGACACCTCTGGCCGCGCCAATCTCGTCTCGGGCGGCATCCACCTCTTCGCCCAACGCCCCGTTTACGGCTACGGCTCGGGTTCCTTCCCCAAGGCCTACCGTGTGCACGTCAAGACGAAAAAAGCTCCCGTCTCCATCTCCCACACGGAGCCAATAACCGTGGCAGCGGAGCAAGGAGCAATCGGCCTCGCTGCGTACGTAGGCCTGGTCATTACGGCGCTTTGGGCGATGGCGTCCGGTGGACTGGTTTCTCGTGCGGGTGGCGCCGCAGGGGGGACCACCCCTGAGGACGCTTCAGCGACCGGAGGGGGTGGTGGGTCCCCTGCGGCGACAGGACCCGCACGCCTGTCCGTAGCGCGCGCTGCCGTGCTCGCGACGTTCGTCGCTCTGCTGGTCCACACGATGGCCTACGCAGGCTTCTTCGAGGACCCGATTACCTGGGTGCTGTTGGCAATGGGCTCCACGCTTGCGGCTAGGGTCAGCGCGTGTCGGGATACCTCCGTCGCCTAGCGACAACCGGCGCTGCCTACACGGCGGCGAGCGTCTTCTCGAAGCTGATCGCGGTAGCCCTGCTGCCGCTCTACACGCGGTACCTGACGACGGCCGACTACGGCGCCGCAGAGGTGATGTTCGCCGCCGTCGTGACCGCCAGCATCTTCGTCCGCCTCGGCCTGATCGAGGCGCTGCTGCGCTTCTACTACAGGGAGGATGAGGATCCCGACCGCGTCGTCGGCACGTCCTTCGCGGCGCTGCTCTGGTTGACGACCTTCGCCGCCCTCGCGGCGCTGCCGTTCGCGCAGCCAATCTCGGAAGCGCTCCTTCCCCACGCGGCGCCCGACCTCGTCCGGATCTCGATCGGCGGCCTCTGGGTGCTGACGATGTTCGAGTACCTGTTGACGCTCTTTCGTCTCGAGGAGCGGGCAAGGGCCTACTTCACGACGACGATGCTCAGCGTGCTGGCAGCGATCGGCCTCACGGTGATCCTCGTCGTCGGCCACGGCGAGGGCGCCAAGGGTCTCCTGCTCGGCAGTTACGCCAGCGGCGCGGCTTTCGTGCTTGGTCTGATCTGGGTGCACCGGCGCCGCCTCTCGCTGCGCGTCGATCGCGCCTTGCTGCGTCGCCTGCTGCGCTTCGGCCTGCCGACGATGCCGGCCGAGCTCTCGCTCTACGCGCTCAACTTCGTCGACCGGGTCATCATCGCCCGCTCGCTCGGGCTCGCCGAGGCGGGTCTCTACGCGCTGGCGGTCAAGTTCGCCCAGGGGGTCAACGTCCTCGTCCGCGGTTTCCAGCTCGCCTGGCCCCCGCTCGCCTATTCGATCCGCGACGACGGCGAGGCGCGTCGTGTCTACGCCACCGTGGTCACCTGGTTCACGGCAGGCTGCACCTTCGTCGTCGTCGGCATGTGGCTGCTCTCGCGCTGGATCGTCCGTGCGCTGGCCGCGCCCGAATTCTTCGGGGCTCACGAAGCGATCGGCCTGATCGCCACCGGCGTCACCCTCTACGCGCTCTACATGGTCCTCGTCGTGATCCTCGGCAGAACCGGCCGCACCGAGTTCAACTTCCCGGCGACGGGGGCCGCCCTCGCCGCCAACGTCGCCCTCAACCTGTTGCTGGTGCCGCCGTTCGGAATCGTCGGCGCCGGGGTCGCCCTCGTCGTCTCCTATCTGGTCGTCCTGGCGCTGATGTACGGGTTCACGCAGCGTCTCTTCCCGGTCCCATACGAATGGGCGCGGCTCGCCCGGGTTGTCCTCGCCGCGACCGCCCTGGTCGTAGCCGGCGAGCTCCTGCTGCCGACTTCTGGTGCGGCAGGCCTCTTGGGCAGGGCGGTCCTCTGGCTCGCCTATCCGCTCGCCCTGCTGGTGACTGGCTTCTTCACCCCCGGCGAGCGCCGCTGGCTTGCTCGCCTCCGCCATCCCGGCGAGCTCGCAGCGGAGCTGCGCTCTCTGCGTCCTGCGGCTGCCGGCATCGACGGCAGCATCTCCGAGGCGATGGAGGCCGAGCTCATCGACGAGGACTCGCGCCTCTAAGCGTCTGCCACGTCACGAATGCTCTCGCCGCGGTTCGGGAACAGAGCCTGGCGGGCGTGGGCCCAGTAGACGCGGGCGGGCTGGCCCGGGAGGACGACGGCGACAGCCGCGCGGACGGCGTACGACCAAGCGGTGAGCACGCGCACTGCCAGGGCGGCGGTACGACCGTGGTGCTTGCGCATGTAGAGGTCGCGGTTTCGGTGGAATTCGACGATCCGGGGCAGGCCCTTGGCCAGGTCGGTGGAGAGCTGGTCGTGGTGCACCGCCTCGGCCTCGGGCACGAAGAGGCTGTGCCAGCCTGCCCGCGCGAGGCGCTTGGCGAAGTCGCACTCGTCGTAATAGACGAAGAAGTCAGGGTCCATGAAGTCGACCGAGGCGGCAGCCTCGCGGCGGACGAGCAGCGCGCTCGACTGGGCCCAGTCAACGCGTCTCGTCACCGATCCCCTGCTCTGCACGATGAGCATCCGGTGCAGGAAGAGCGCACCGACAAGCGCCGTCCCGACGCCCGGGAAGCGCCAGGCGCAGGGCACCCGCTCCCCCGCCGAGTCGAGCAGCTGCGCACCTGCGGCGCCCGCCCGCGGGTCCACCTCGAGCGCCGCGAGCAGCGCCGCGATCGCACCCGGCTGCAGCTCGGAGTCCTCGTTGAGCAGCAGGCAGAACTCGCCTTTGGCCTCGCGCATCAGCGTCGAGTCGTTCTCGGCCTTGCCGGTTCGTCGTTCGAGCGCGATCAGGCGGCTGTCGCCGCCCCGCGCCCGCACCGCCTCGACCGAGCCGTCCTCGGAGGCGTTGTCGAGGACGAGGATCTCGCGCTCGACCCCGGCGGGGTGAGTGCGTTCGATCGCGTCGAGGCAGGCGAGCAGGTACTCGCGGCCGTTCGTGTTCACGACGCAGTAGGAGAGCGTGGGCGCCACGACGGTGACCATAATCGCCCGTCATGCGGGTGCAGCTCGTCGACCCCTCGGCCTTCACGCCTCCCTACGACCACTCGCTGGCCGCTGCCCTGGCCCGCGCCGGCGCCGGGGTCGAGCTGCTGACCAGCCGCTTCCTCTACGGCCCCGTTCCCGAGGCGAGCGGATACCGGGTGCGCGAATGCTTCTACCGCCGCAGTTCGGCCCGCGGCCTGAGCGCGCCCGGCCGCCGCGCCTTCAAGGCCGCCGAGCATCTTTCCGACATGTGGCGACTGCGCCGCTCGATCGACGCCGACGTGGTCCACTACCAGTGGCTGACGATGCCGACGCTGGACACCCATCTGCTCCCGGGCAAGCGGCCAAGGGTGATGACGGCGCACTACGTGTTGCCGCCAAGCCCGAGCCGCCGTCAAGCGGCCCGCGCTCGACGACTCTTCGGACAGATGGACGCAGTCGTCGCCCACTCCGAGCACGGGGCGAGGCGGCTACGCGACGAGGCCGGGGTCGATCCCTCCCGCGTCCACGTCATCCCCCACGGCGCCTTCGACTACCTCGCTCGACTTCCCGACGAGAAGGCCCTGCCCACCGAGCTCGACGGTGCCGAGGGGCCGGTGATCCTCTTCTTCGGCCTGCTCCGCCCCTACAAGGGCCTGGAGACGCTGCTGCGGGCGTTCCAGCAGGTGAGGGGAGCCGAGCTTTGGATCGTCGGCAACCCCCGCATGGACGTCGAGCCGCTTCGACGACTCGCCGCCGAGGCCCCGGGCCGGGTCCGTTTCGTCACTCGCTTCGTCGAGGACGCCGAGATGCCGCCGATCTTCCGCCGCGCCGACGTCGTCGCCCTTCCCTACTGCGACGCCGAGCACTCGGGCGTGCTCTACACGGGCCTGGCTTTCGGCAAGCCGCTCGTCCTCAGCGCCGTCGGCGGCTTCCCCGAGGTCGCTGCCGAGGAAGCGGCGAAGCTCGTCTCCCCCGGGGACCCGGACGCCCTCGCCGCGACGCTCTCCGAGCTGGTCGCGAACCCCGATGCCCGTGCGGAACTGAGCGCCGCTGCGCAGGCGGCGGCGTCCGGCCCCTACTCGTGGGACGCCGTCGCCTCCCAGACTCTCGCCCTTTACCGCAAGCTGATGGAGTCCCGCGCGTGACTGCCCTGGCTGTCCTCTTCTGGCTCAGCGCCGGACTGATCGTCTACACGCATCTCGGCTATCCGCTGGTCCTCCGGCTGCTCGTCGCCCTGCGACGCCGCCCGACCCTGAAGCCGGAAGTTTGGGACGAGTTGCCGCGCGTCTCGCTGATAGTCGCGGCCTACGACGAGGAGGACGTGATCGAGGCGAAGGTCGCCAACGCGCTCGCCCTCGACTACCCGCGCGATCGGCTCGAGCTGATCGTCGCCTCCGACGGCTCATCCGACGCGACGGTCGAGCGCGCCCGCTCGGCGGGCGCGGACCTCGTCCTCGATCTGCCGCGGGCGGGCAAGGTCTCGGCCCAGAACGCTGCCGTCGAGCAGGCCTCGGGTGAGATCCTCGCCTTCTCCGATGCCAACAGCGCCTGGCACGAGGATGCCCTCCGTCGCCTGGTCGAGCCCTTCGCCGACCCCGCGGTCGGCTACGCCTGCGGACAGGTGCGCTTCGTCGATTCCGAGGGGGAGAATCTAGAGGGCGCTTACTGGCGCTACGAGATGGCGGTGCGGGAGATGGAGTCTGGACTTGCCGGCGTCACCGCCGGCAACGGCGCGATCTACGCGGTCCGCGCCGACGCCTACATCCCCCTCGGCCCTGCAGGCAGCCACGATCTCTCCTTTCCCTTCGCCCTCGCCAAGCGCGGCCTGCGCTCGCTCTACCTCCCCTGGGCCCGGGCGGAGGAGAAGATGACACCGACGATCGCCGGCGAGTTCGCCCGCAAGCGCCGGATGATGGTCGGTCTTTGGGACATAGTCGTCGGCGAGCGGATGGCCTCGCCACGCGGCTACTCGGCCCTCTACGCCTTCGAGCTGGTCTCGCACCGGCTGCTGCGTTACCTCACCCCCTTTCTCCACCTGCTCGCCTTCGCCAGCAACCTGCTGCTGCTCGGACAGGGCACCGTTTACGTCGTCACCTACGGGATCCAGCTGGTGCTGATCGCCGCCGCGATCCTCGGCGGCCAGTTCGCTTGGCGGCCGCTGTCGATCGCCCGCTACTACGCGCTGACCACGCTCTCCATTGCCGCCGGGCTCTGGGACCGCCTGCGCCACGGTTCGCCCGCGGCTTGGGAGAAGGCGCCCGGCACTCGCTAGCGATGCCTCGCGCCTTCGACATCGCGATCGCGGCGATTGCCCTCGTCATCTTTTCGCCGCTGCTGCTGATCGCGGCGGTCGCAATCAGGCTGGGGAGCAAGGGTCCGGTCGTCTACCGGCAGCGTCGCGTCGGACTGCACGGTGAGGAGTTCGAGATGCTGAAGCTGCGGACGATGGTCGAGGGCTCCGATCCCGTCGGGGTCGGCACGGTCGTGACGCGCGACGATCCGCGGGTCACGGGTGCCGGCCGGGTACTGCGCCGCACCTCGCTCGACGAGATCCCCAACCTGTTCAACGTCCTGCGCGGCGAGATGGCGATCGTCGGCCCACGCCCGACGATCCCGGCCCAAGTCAAGGACTACTCGACGCACCAGCGCCGCCGCCACGAGGTTCGCCCCGGAATCACCGGCTGGGCGCAGGTGCAGGGTCGCGCCGGCATTCCCTGGGAGGAGCGGATCGAACTCGACGTCTGGTACGTCGATCACCGCAGCGCCGTCCTCGACGCCCGCATCTTGGCCAAGACCGCATGGCTGCTCGTCAGCGGCCACGGCCTCGCCCCCGACTGACTCAGGTGCAACGCATTTTCCATGCATAGGGTGGAAAAAACGTTGCACCCGGGAGGGGGGGCTAGGGTTTTCGGCGTGAGCGAGCGACCGAAGGTCTCCTTGCGCCGCTTCCAGCCGGCCGACGCGCCGGCGGTGCACCGCTGGTTCAACAACCCGGCGGCGACGGCGTCGCTGATGGAGCAGCGCGACTCCTTCTCGCTCGAGGACGCCGAGGGTTGGGTGCGCCGGGCGATGGACGATTCCGGCGAGGACCGCAAGTACGCGATCGTCGTCGAGGGCTACGAGGAGCCAGTCGGTTTCACCGCCCTCTATGGCCTCTTCCGCCAAACCGCGCCGGAGTTGGGAGCGCTGATCGGCGACGACGTGCGCGGCAAGGGCGTCGGCCGGCGGGCCGAGGCGCTGACGATTGCCAAGGCCTTCGACGAGTTCGACGCCCACCGCGTCTACGGTCGCATCCCCGCTCGCAACGAGGTTGCCAAGAAGACGGTTGCCGGGCTCGGTTGGAAGCACGAGGGCACGCTGCGTGCTCACCTCCGCCGCGAAGGGGCCCCAGCCGACGACTGTGAGGTCTGGGGCGTCCTCCCCGACGAGTTCCGCGCTGCCGCCGCGGATCTGCTCGCGTGACGGCCGTCGTCGAGCTGCTCGAGGACCGCGGGGAGGCGGCGGTAAGCGAGGAGTTCTACCGATCCCGTCCCTTCCTCGACGCCGAAGGGGCCACTCACACGCTGCGAATCGCGAGCGGCGAAGTCGAGCTGCTCGCGCCGCTGCTCGTGCGCCCGATCGGCGCCGGCCCGGAGCTCGACGCGATCTCCCCCTACGGCTACCCGGGCCTCGCCGCATCCGACATCGACCACACTGGAGGGGGGTCGATCTCGGATGCGCGGATCGATCCCGCGACGGTCGACTTCTCGGCAACCGGACTGGTCTCGATCTTCCTCCGCCACACGCTTGCCGATCCACCTTTGCTCGGGGCGAGCGAGCGCAACGTCGTCCAGGTCGCCGACCCGTCGCTGCCGCCGAAGACCCGGGGCAGCGACCGCAACCGGATCAACAAGAACCTGCGCCTCGGCTACGGGGTGAGGGTCGTCCCCGGCCCGGAGACGTCGCCCGGCGACCGCGCCGCCTTCCTCGCTGCCTACGAGCAGACGATGCGGCGCACGGAGGCGGCGCAGCGCTACTTCTTCGGCGTCGCCTACTTCGACCGCATCCTCGAGTCCGACCGAACCTGGCTGGCGCTTGCCGACGCACCGGACGGAAGCGTCGGCGCCGCCTCGATCGCAGCCCGCAGCGACGGCTTCCTCCACTACTACCTCAGCGGCAGCGCCGACGCGCACCTGCGCGACTCGCCGATGAAGAACGTCGTCGCCGGGCTCGTCGGCTTGGCGGACGAGCTGGGCCTGCCGCTCAACCTCGGCGGCGGGCTCACCCGGGGCGATCCCCTCGAGGAATTCAAGCGCGGCTTCGCCAACCGCGAGCAGGCGTGGCGCGTCTCCGAGATCGTCTGCGACCGCGCCGCCTACGAACGCCTCAGCGCCGGACGCGCAGCCAACTTCTTCCCCGCCTACAGAGCTAGTTGATCGTCGGTTCCGCCGGCGTCGGGCCGGTGAAGGGGAAGCCGTTGACCGGCTCGCGTCCGTGACCCCACTTGGCCTTGCCGAAGGCGCGGATCGCATCCAGCGTGGCGGCGCCCTTGTATTCGTTGCAGCCGATCAGATTTCGCCAGGTGGTTGCCGCCACCGCGTAGGACATGTTTTCGTTCGGGAAGAGCAGCGTCGCTCCGTACATCGAGTCATAGAGCCCGACCAGTTCCAGCTGCTCGCTTTCCGATAGGTCGGGCGAGTACTGGATCTCCATCCGCCCGTGCTCAAGCGAGTGGACGATGAAGATTTCCTTCGGCATTTCCCTGTAGGCGCCGTCCGCCTGTTGGAAGGGCGGTTCGACGTGGTTGCCGGAGGTCGGCGGGTTGGTGCCGTAGTTGGGGGTGGGGGCCGTCGGCGGGATGTGGGTGTGACCCTCGTTGGGGAGGTCGAGGCGAAGGTCGCAGCCGGCCTTTTCGGCGGCTTCTTTGAGGTCGGTCACCTTCGGCGCCGGCGGAGTCGTGCCTTCCCGTTCGTCGGGCTGGAAGCCATTGGTCGAGCCCGTGCTCTGGACGATGTGAGCGCTGCCGCTGTCGTTCTTGTTGCTGGCCGAGACCACCGCGACGATGATGCCGACGATGACGACCAGGCCGATGACTCCGGCAACGCCGTAACCGACCATGAGCCTGCGTCGGTCCGACCCTGCCTGTTTGCGCTCGCGTTCCTGCCGCGCTTCGCGCAGGCGTTCCCGCTCTTCCTCCCGACGATTTGCCATCCCGCCGCGGGATTTTAGTCAGAGAGACTTGCTCAGGTCGCCTGCGCCTCGCGGCGGGCGTTCCCAAGGCCGCGCCGCGCGCAGCGCCCCGAGCACCGCACGGGTGGCTGGCGCTCGGTTGAGGGCGTAGAAGTGGATGCCGGGCGCCCCCCCGATCAACAGCTCCGCGCACTGCTGCGCCGCGTAGGCGACTCCGAGCTCGAACTCGGCCCGCTCGTCGCCTTCGGCGGCCTTGAACGCCGCTTCCAGCGGCGCGGGGATCGTCGCATCGCAGAGGTCGCAGATGCGCTTCGTCTGAGCGAAGCTGGCGACGGGAATGACGCCGGCGAGTATCGGCACGTCTATGCCGACTGCTCGTGCCGCGGCGACGAAGTCGAAGTAGACCGCGTTGTCGAAGAAGAGCTGGGTGATCAGGAAGGAAGCCCCCGCTTCGACCTTTGTCTTCAGATAGACGAGGTCCGTTTCCAGGTCGGGAGCCTCGGGGTGCACCTCCGGAAAGCAGGCGCCACCGACGGTGAAGTCCCACCCCTCGCCGATGAAGGCGGCAAGCTCCGCGGCGCTGCCCAGCCCCCCTTCCGGCTGGACGAAGTCCTCTTGGCCCCGGGGCGGGTCGCCGCGTAGCGCGAAGACGTTTTCGATCCCCGCCTCGCCGATCCGGTCGAGCGTGGCCGCCAGGCCCTCGCTCGTCTCGCCGACGCAGCTCAGATGCGCCATCGTCTCCAGCCCGAGCTCGTCCTTCAGCGCGCGGGTGATCTCCACCGTCCCCTCGCGGGTGGAGCCTCCGGCACCGTAGGTGACGGAGACGAAGTCGGGCTCCAGCTCGCGCAGCGAGCGCGCTGTGTCGAAGAGACCCGCCGTCGCCTCCTCGGTCTTCGGCGGGAAGAACTCGACCGAGAAGGTCGGCCCTTTGGCGGCGATGATGTCGTCGATACGCACGCGGTGAGAGTAGCCGCCCTCGGACGCGGGAGGGGAGGAGGCTTAATTCCCGGATTTTGCGGGAACGTATTCGTCTCCCCCCTGGCGCTACCCATCGGGGCGCGCTAAATTCGATTTGCGACTGGGAGAGACAGGCTCCGCTGAAGCCAAGCGGCAGCGGTCTCGAAGGTGGCGCGAAGAAGCTTCGCGTGCGAAGGCTACGCACGGGCAGGCAACCGAGCGCCGTCCCCGGTCGTTTTTTCGTGCGCTGCCCGGCCGCCACCGCTTTGTATGTCCGTGGCGATGCGTAGCTTGGGCGCCGACCTAGAGAGCCTGCCATCCGGGTCAGCGACCGGGGCGCATCTGGGAGTCGGCGTTGCTGGATCCCCGTGTTCTCCTCCGGCAACTAGCCCAGCCGCTCCCGTACTCTCTTCGCTGTGAGCGAGGAGATGCGCTACGAACGGGTCGGCGCCGCAGCGCTGCTGACGATCGACCGGCCCGAGCGGCGCAACGCGATCGATGCCGCTGCAGCGGAGGGATTCCGCGCGGCCCTCGCCGACTTCGAGGCCGACGACGGGGCGAGAGTGCTCGTGCTCACTGGTGCCGGCGGCGTCGCCTTTTGCGCTGGAGCCGACCTGAAGGCGATGGACCTCGACGTCGACCATCCGCATGGGCCGATGGGGCCGACGCGGCTTACGCCGACCAAGCCGGCGATCGCCGCCGTCGACGGCTGGTGCCTGGCGGGCGGCGTCGAGCTGGCCCTCTGGTGCGACCTGCGCCTCGCCACGCCGGACTCGACCTTCGGTCTCTTCGAGCGACGCTGGGGCGTGCCCCTGGTAGACGGTGGCACGCAGCGGCTTCCCCGCATCGTCGGCATGGGGCGAGCGCTCGAGCTGATCCTCACCGGCCGACCGGTTGGGGCTGAGGAAGCGCACCGGATCGGCCTCGTCAACGAGGTGGTCGAGCCGGGCAGGCACGTCGACCGCGCGCTCGAGCTGGCGGAGCGCATCGCCTCCTTCCCCCAGGAGACGATGCTCGCCGACCGCCGCGCCGCGATCGAGGGCTTCGGCCTGCCCCTGGCCGAGGGAATCGCGCTCGAGCACAAGCTTGGCCGCGAGACCCTCCACGTCGCGGTCGAAGGAGCTTCTCGCTTCGCTAAGGGAGAGGGGCGCCACGGCGAGGGCGTCTGAGCGGCGGAGGAGTGGAGCCCTGCCCCACTCCTCCGCCGACACCTACTCTCGATCCGTGACCCGCTGCATCTCCATCTCGGCCTCCTCGGGGCCGAGGTAGGGCATCAATACGGCGAAGAGAAGATCGGGAAGGATTCGCGGCAACTCTGGCCCCCGACCGGCGCGGATCTCGTCGAAGATCATCGAGGTTGCGCCGCCGATCGCGAAGCGCGCCGTGTCGGGCGGCAGCTCGCCGCTCTGGCTGGAGTAGTCGCGGCCTTCCTCGAGGAACGGGGTGAAGCGCGCCAGGGCAGCCCGGTAGCGCCCCCGCGCCTCGTCGCCGGCCGTCGTCACCTCGACCATTGCCATGCGCGCGATGTCGGCCTCGGCGGCGAGCAGTTCGACCAGGGCGCCGAGGCCGGCGCCGATCCGCTCCGGCCAGGACTCGCCGGCCGCCGATTCGAAGGCGCTGGTGACGTGGGCTACGAGCACGTCGATGACCGCGTCGTAGGCCTCGAGGAAGCAGGACGACTTGTCCTCGAACATCTCGTAGAAGGTGGCCCGCGAGACACCGGCCACCTCGATCACGTCGGTGACGGTTGTCGCCTCGTAGCCTTTCGCCGCCGCGACGCGGACCATCGCCTCCAGCATTCGCTCACGCTGCGAGCGCACAACGTAGGCTCGGGGAAGGCCGTGACGGCCGCTGGGCAGCCGCTCGGGATTCGAAGTCGAGGACGAATCCACAGTTTCAATGTAGGGGAGCGATCGCGTGCTGTCCAACGCTCCGAGAACGCCCCGTTCCGGTTGGCAGCGTCGGTGTCGCCGGACGACTTCAGGTGCGCGCCGACTGCATCTCCGCTTCGGCCATCTCGGAGCCGAAGTAGGGCAGCACGGCGAAGTACATGAACTCGGGCAGCAGCTCGCGGAAGCCGTCACCCGCGCCGGTGGCGAGCCGGGCGTGGACGATCGCGTGGATGCCGGCGACGATTCCCTCCGGGGCGATCGGCGGCGGCGAGTCGTTATTGCCGGCGATCTCCCGCGCGGAGTCGATGAACTCGGCGATTCGCTTCATCACTTCCGCTCGCTTCTCCAGCGCCTCCTGCCCGGCGGCATGGACCTCGACGATCAGCGCTCTGCCGACGTCCGGTTCGCTGTCGAGGGCGTCGAGCAGTGCCGCCAGGCCGGCGCGGAGCTTGCCCACCCAGGTCGACTGAGTGCCCGCGGCCTCGACGACCAAGGCTTCGAGTCGCTTGACGCCATAGTCGAACGCCTCCAGGTAGCAGGCGTCCTTGTCGGGGAAGTTGTCGTAGAACGCCTGTCGGTAGAGGCTGGTCAGGTCGAGCACGGTGCGTACGGAAGTGCCGTCATAGCCGCTCGATCCGACCGCCTCGAGCATCCCCTCCAGGATCCTGTCGCGCTTGGATGAAGTCACGGGTTCGCGTCCGGGAGCGAGCCCGGGGCCCTGCCCCAAGGCGCCGCCCTGATCAGCCGCCGCCGGCATCTCGGTTGCGGCCTGCTTTCCCATCCGGTCCTTCCTCTGCTCAGTAAGGGAACGGGTTGTCTGGACCTCGGTACTGTAACGGTATCTGGTTCCGTCGTCCAGATTGGAATTGGAAATCTGCCCAAGTACGCTGGCTCGATAGTGGTCGATCGCACTCCCCAGGCGACGCGAGTGCAGCCGGGAAAGCACGCCCTCTCTCGCGAGTTCATCGCCCAGCACCAGCGGGCGCGTATCATCGCGGCGCTCGCAGGCGAGACCGTCGAGAAGGGCTACCGAGGCGTCACCGTCGCCGACATAGTGCGCCGCGCCGGCATCGCCCGCAACACTTTCTACGAGAACTTCTCCTCCAAGGAAGACTGCTTTCTCGCCGCCTGTGACTTCGCCGTGAAGGAGGCCAAGGGGCGGGTCGTCGAGGCCGCCAGCAAGGTCGATGCCTGGCCCCAGCGGGTGGGCGCGGGCCTCGCTGCCTTCCTCGAGTACGTAGCGAACGAGCCTGCCCTCGCCCGCACCTGCATAGTCGAGGCTCTCTCCGCGGGCCCGGCGGCGGTCGAGCGTTACGAGCGTTCGATTCAGGCCTTCGTACCGCTCTTCCGGCTCGGCCGTGAGACGGCTCCGAACGGCGAGGTCCTCCCCGAGACGCTGGAGGAGACGATCGTCGGCGGGATCTTCTGGATCCTCTACCAGCGGATCATCATGGGGCAGGTCGAGCAGATTCGCGACCTCCTCGACCAGCTGGTCGAGTTCTCGCTCACCCCGTACCTCGGCGCCGAGGCCGCAAAGCGGGTTGCGGCTGAATTTTCGGGGTCGCCGGCCGGGGGTTAGCCCTAGGCAGGGTGGGGGCCCATGGCCTAGTGCTGGACACCGAGACTCGCGAGCGCTCCAGCGAGCAGGAGCGCCAGGCCCTCCTCGCCGCATTGGTCGAGGTGGTTGCCGAGCGCGGATACTCCGAGACGACCGTCGAGATGGTCCTCGAGCAGGCCGGTCTTGTGCGCGCCGCCTTCGACCGGCACTTCCGTGACAAGCACGGCTGCCTTCTTGCCGCCTGGCAGGAGCAGAACGAAAGCTGCATGCGCGGGATGCTGGAGGCCTACAACAGCGAGGAGAGGTGGCCCGACCGCCTGCGGGCGCTGATCTGCGAGATCGTTTCCGGGCTCTGCCGCGAGCCCAGCCGCGGCAGCTTCGCGATCGAGGTCCTCGCTGTCGGTGACGCCGCCCGCGCCCGTCGCGACATGACGATGCGCGTCGTCGCTTCGCTGATCGACGCCGGCCGCAAGGAGATGGAGGACCCGGAGTCGGTGCCGCACACCACGGCAGAGGCGCTTGCCGGGGCCGCCTACGGGCAGGTCTATTCGCGGGTCATACGCGGCTGTGTCGAGGACCTGCCGAAGCTCGTTCCCCAGCTGATGGCCGCCGCCGTCATGCCTTATTTGGGAATCGATGCGGGCCTAGCTGAGCTTACACGCGGTTTTGAGACGCCATCGCGGTATCGTCGCCATGTGGCCAAACGCAGTACCCGTAACCGTGGCAACGGGAATGAGAGTGCCGAGGGATACCCGCCCGAGCTTGCCCGCCTACCGCCCGGACGGCACGGCTTGCCGCGCGAGTTCGTAACCCATAACCAGCGCGAGCGGCTGATCGCCGGCCTCGCCGAGGCGGTCGCCGAAAACGGCTACGCGGGCACGACGATCGCACACATAACCAGCCACGCCGCGGTCTCCCGCCGCACCTTCTATGAGCACTTCTCGAGCAAGGACGAGTGCTTCGTCGCCGCTTACGAGACTGTGATGGCCGAGCTGCGCCAACGGGTCAGCGCTGGTTTCGAAGAGGCCGAGGACTGGCCCCACGCGGTGCGCTCGGGAATCGCCGCGATGCTCGGTTTCCTCGCCGCCGAGCCTCAGCTGGCTCGCCTCTGCATGGTCGAGGCCCTGGTCGCCGGCCCGGTCGTGGTCGAGCGCTACGACGCCGCAATCCAGAGCTTCGTTCCCTACTTCCAAGGCGGCCGCGAGGGCCGCTCGCCCGAGGTGCTCGCCCGGCTCTCCCCGACTACCGAGGAGGCTCTGGTCGGCGGCATGGTCTCGCTGATCTCCCGCCGCATCATTGCCGGCAAGGCCGAGCAGCTGGAGGAATTGCTCCCCGACCTGGTCGAGTTCACGCTCACCCCCTACCTTGGCAGCGAGGAGGCTGCCAAGGTGGCGGCTGGGAAAGACTGAGTCCGCCGAATCAGGGCCGAGACCCTCGCCCATGGCGGGAGGGCATCCGCTCCTTATGATTGGGTATTGCGTTTTTCATTTAGCACTATAGGCTTTTCAGTTATCGCATCTACCAATCTTCCTTCAGAACTAGACCAGTCCGGCGAGAGCAATTTGGTTCGAGTCTGCTCGAAGGTGCTCTTCGGCAACAGCGATCGGCTCACAGTCGCTGTTGCAATTGCCAGGCATCCAGAACGAGCCGTCAACGCGACCGATTTGAGCTTCGAGCTGGGGATGATCAACAGCCAGGTTCGCGCTCAACTGGTTGCCCTGTGCAAGGTGGGGCTGCTCGAGCAGGGAGCACCCGGTCCCGGCAAGCGCTGGTACATGAGGCGCGAATGCTCCTTCTGGCAGACCTGTCTCGATCTTTTCGATGAATGGACTTAGCAATGCCGACGCCTCTGCCACCGGATCTTGGTGGGTCCTCCCTGTGGGGTCGAGCAGTCGATGTGCTGGCAACCCTGGGCAACGTCCTGCGCGGCCGTCGCGCCCGTGATGTGATCGAGCTTCTGGATGAGTACGAACGTGCCCTGGCCAGCCCACCCCGAGTGTTCAAGTTGCCGGAGGATCCTGAGCGAGAGCTGCTGATGGAGATCCGACGAAAAAAGCTGAAATCTCAGCTGGTGGTCGAGATCGCCTACAGCGTGCTCGGGGTGCTCGGGACCGTAGTGGTGTTGATCCTTGTCTCCAGCATGGCCTGGGAGCGCATCGCCGGTTGAGCCCTCACCTTGGCTCTTGGTCTAGGTAGAGGCTCTCGGAAGCCACCTCTTGGGCGCGGCGGTTCCAGAGCTTGACCTGGAGGTAGACGTCGTCGCCGTAGCCCTCGAGGGCGTCGAGGGCCAGGAGGGTGAAGCGACCGTCTGAGATCAGTTCCTGGTCCACGGTCTCACGATCGAGCTCGGCGCCGGCGGCAACGGCGCCGGGGATGAGGGGACGGCCCCAGACGAGGGTGACCGCGCCCGCCCGCCCGTTCTCCCCGCGCCAGCGGCCGATCACCTCGTCGTTGAGGTCGATCTTCCAGTCGGGGTTGTCCTCGACGAGGACGTCGGTGAAGTCGGCCTTGGCGTCGAGCTCGCTCGGCTCACCGTTCTCAGGCTGCACGTAGGAGACGTAGCCGAAGAGCTCGATCTGGCCGCCCGGCGACTCGGCCCTGGAGGTGCAGGGCACCCACACACGGCCGCCCCAGGCGCGCTCGGGGAACCAGGACAGCTCGCCTGGCAGCTCGACTCCCTCGGGAAGCTCCTCGATCGCCTCGCATGCCTGCTTGAACGACTCCGCCAGGCGCTCGGCGAAGCGCCCATGCGGAATCCCCTCCTGGGTCGAGTCGGCGATGAAGCGGGGGATCGGGCGGGGATTCGGGGGCATCAGAGCTCTTTCAGGTCCGCCGCAGCTCGCTCCGGCGGATAGGTGTTGATGTCCACGCCGGTGGCGAACTCGAAGGCGGCCTTGATGCTGAGCCGGGGGGCGATGTCGACGTGCCAGTGGAAGTGCTCCGCGCCGCGGGGTGCCGTTCGGACCCAGAGGTTGAGTTCGGGGGAACCGCCAAAGCGCTCGGCTAGCAGGCGCAGGGCGGTGTGGATCATCGTTGCTCCGCCGTCGTCCTCGACGAAGCTCGCAGTCGCTGCGCGCGGGATCACCCGCAGCTCGAAGGGCGAGCGTGAGGCCCAGGGGCAGATCAGCGCCGCCTCGTCGTCGATCGCGACGAGGCGCTCCTGCCGTCGCACCTCCTCGACCAGGACATCGCCGAGCAGCGAGCTGCCCTGGGTACGTTCGGCGTAGGCACCGGCGCGCTCGCGCCCGCGCGCCACCGCCGCCGGGACGAAGTCGAGCGCGTAGAGCTGGGCGTGGGTGTGCTCGAGCGAGGCGCCCGCGCCGCCGCCCTCGTTGACGATCAGCTGCACGTATGACGCCCCGGCGTGCGCTCGCATCCGCTGCCTCCAGGTCGCCACCGCCGCGGCAAACTGCTCCTCGCCCAGATCGGCCATCGAGGTCACGTGCTCGGGAGCGTTGACGACCACCTCGTGTGCCCCCTGCGCGGGCTTGGCGACGAAGAGGTTGGGGTCGCCGGCCCGGCGCGACTCGAGCAGCGGGTCGCCGGCGGTGGCGAAGGCGCCGGCATCCCCCGTCACTCCTCCCGAATGCGAATCAAGTTCTCGATCTATTTCGCCGGAATCTTGATTCGCGTCGGCTGATTTCGGATCGGCGAGCGCCGGATAGAGATTCGGCACCACTCGCGTCGTCCACCCCGGCGAGTCGGGCTCGCCTCCACCCGGCCGCGTCGCGTAGACCTCCGGCGGCGTGCGCTCCTCGCGTCCCTCGCAGAACGGGCAGCCGTCCGGGCCCTTCGGCTCGCTCGCCCTCGTCACGAAACCCTCGGGCCGCTCGGCCCGTCCCGGTGCCAGGATCGTCGGCAGCCCGGAGAGCTGGTCGATGCGCAGCTCGGGGCCGCTCACTCGCGTTTCGTCGCCTTGACGAACGGCTCGAGCACGTCCATCGGCAGCGGGAAGACCACGGTGGTGTTCTGGTTGCTGCCGATTTCGAGCAGCGTCTGCAGGTAGCGCAGCTGCAGCGAGGCCGGGTTGGTGCTGATGATGTCGGCCGCGTCAGTGAGCTTCTGCGCCGCCTGGTACTCGCCCTCGGAGTTGATGATCTTCGCTCGCCGCTCGCGCTCGGCCTCGGCCTGGCGGGCGATCGCACGCTGCATCTGCTCGGGGATCTCGACGTCCTTGATCTCGACCGCCGTCACCTTCACGCCCCAGGGCTCGGTCGACTCGTCGATGATCTTCTGCAACTCCTCGTTGAGCCGCTCGCGCTCGGAGAGCAACTGGTCGAACTCGGCCTTGCCGAGCACCGAGCGCAGCGCCGTCTGCGAGATCTGCGAGGTGGCGAGCAGGTAGTTCTCGACCTCGACCACGGCCAGGCGGGCGTCGACGACGCGGAAGTAGGCGACTGCGTTCACCCCGGCGGGAACGTTGTCGCGGGTGATCACCTCCTGCGGCGGGATGTTCAGCGTCACCGTGCGCAGGTCGACCTTGACCATGCGGTCGACCATCGGGATCAGCAGGATCAGCCCCGGCCCCTTCTGCGCGATCAGCCGGCCGAGGCGGAAGATCACCCCGCGCTCGTACTCGCGCAGCACCCTCACCGACGCACCGATGACGATCGCGGCGAAGAAGGCGACGATGACCAGGACTCCAAGCGCTACTGCCATCAGCTTGCTCCTTCCTCGGTGGGGGGCGCCTCGGGGCGGACCACCAGGGTCAGCCCGTCGACCGCATCGACGACGACTCTATCCCCAAGCCGGACCTCGCCGGCGCCGTTGGCGAGGCGCGCGCCCCACACCGTCCCCGCGGTCCAGACCTGGCCCTCGGGATCGATGTTGCTGCGCGCCTCGGCGGTCTCGCCGATCAGCTCCTCGCTGCCGGTGCGGACCGGCTCGCCGCGATGCGCCTCGAGCACCTTGCGGGTGACGAAGTAGAAGGCGACGATCGAGAGGATGCCGAGCGCGATCAGAGCCGGGCCGACGACGTCGGCGGCGCTGCTGTCGGACTCGAGCGCGACGATCCCGGCGGCAACCAGCCCGAGCGCGCCGATCGCGGCGAGGACGCCACCTGTCGAGAGCAAAAGCTCGCTGACCAGAAGGGCGATGGCGACGAGGGCGATGACGAGGGCGGCGTCCATATCCCGATTATCCGCCTTCGCATTCTTCGCGCAGGGCGAAGCGCTTGATGTAGGCCGCCAATTCGGAGTGCTTCACGAAGGGCCCCGCCTTCAGGTAGCAGAGCGAGCCGTCGCGTCCGTAGAAAGCGGTGTCCGGGATGGGGCGCGGGACCCCGATTGAGCGGCCGATGTCCCTGTTGGGATCGGAGTAGCTCGGATACGGCACCGGCTCCTCGCCGAGGAAGGTCTTGGCCGCGTCGTCTGAGTCCTGGCTGTTGACGCCGAGGAAGGCGACCCGTTTTCCGTAGGCGGCCGAGAGCTTCTGCAGCGTCGGAAACTCGAAGCGGCAGGGTCCGCACCAGGACGCCCAGACGTTGACGACGATTGGGTATCCCCGCAACGCCGCGATCCGCGCTTCGTAGGCATCGGCACCGCCGCCGAGCAGTTGGTTGGCCTGGCGGTGGAGCGCTGCGAGTGCCGGCGGCGATCCGGCCAGCGCCCGCGCGTAGTTGGGGTGCGGTCCGCCGTAGTCACCTTCCATCGTCGTGCCGCAGCCGCTCGCGAGAACGAGGGCAAGGAACAGGCCGACCGCCAGCTTTCGTCCCTCTCTGACCAATTCCTTGATTACAATACGTACGTTCGGTTTGCATAAGGGTGCGAACCGCTAGAGAGCGCCGAGGGACGAAGCGAGCCCCCGGCATCCTCGTCCGAGTGCCCCCGCCCACGACCTCCGTCGCGGTTGGGGACTAACCCGAAAGCCTTCATGGCCAAGACCAGCGAAGTTGCCGCGCCGGCGGCAGTGCCATCCAGCGCCGATATCGATCGGGCGGCTGCGTTCGTCCGCGAGCCCTTCCTGCTCGACGGCGAGGGCCCCGAGGCACTCGCCCCCGGCACCGCTCGGCGCCGCGCGCTCGACCTGGCGCTGAAGGAGCTGGACGAAGGGGCGGAGAACCCGTCGATCCAGTGGCGCCAGGACTTCTCGCTGCTGCTCGGGCTGGAGCGGCTGCTCGCCGAGGAGCCGCCGAAGCTGCGCGACGGCGCCGAGCTGAACCCGCATCAGGTCGATGCTCTCTCGGGGACGCTGACCGAGCTGATGGCCGAGCAGCAGACGGCGGCGACCAACGGCGCTCTCGTCGCCGAGGCCTCACCGGACGGGGAGGCCTCAGTCGACGACGAGGTACTGGCGCCGGACGAGGAGCCGCAGGACTGGGAGGTGCCGGCGGAGGAGGACGAGGAGACGATCGAGGAGGCCCCCGACGATCCCGGCGCCGCGCGGCGCTTCTGGTTCGAGCACGCGACCGGCGCCGGCAAGACGGTCGCCGCGGTCGGCTTCATCGACGCTTCGCGCACCGGCGGCGTTCTCATCCTCACCCACCGCCGCAACCTCGTCGACCAGTTCATCGGCGAGATCTCCGAGCGCGGCTACAAGGAGCGGCTGCGTCCGCCGCTGCTCGACGGCCGCGACGACCCCGACGGCCCGGTGACGGTCGAGACCTACCAGTGGTTCGTGCGCAACTACAAAAAAATCTCCGACGCCTACTCGATCGTGATCTGCGACGAGGCGCACACCGCGCTGGGCGAGAAAACCAGCGCCTGCATCCGTTCCTGGACCGGCCCCGTCTTCATCGGTATGACCGCGACGGGCGCCCTGATTGCCCGTCACGTCGCCGACCTCTTCCCGACCCAGACCTCGCGCTTCGACCTGATCCAGGCGGCGCGCCGCGGCGTGATCTCGCCGCTGCGCTGCATGCGCATCCCGCCCGGCCCGGGAGTGAGGACGATCGCCAAAGTGCCGCTGCGCAAAGGCGAGGTCGACCAGGACTTCGACCAGGAGGAGCTGGCCGCGCTGCTCGACCAAGAGCCCTTCAACGTCGCGATCGCCGACCTCTACAAGACGCGCTTTGACGGCATGGCCGGCGTCCTCTACACGGCCGGCGTGCAGCACGCGAAGAACGTGGCGCGGGCGCTGAAGAACGCCGGCGTCGAGGCGCGCGCCGTCTCCGGCGAGACGCCGAAGCGCGAACTGGCAGAGATCCTCGCCGCCTTTGAGCGCGGCGAGGTCGACGTGCTCTGCAACGCGATGCTGCTCGCCGAGGGTTGGAACTCGCCGCGGGCGACGCTCTGCATGCACTTGGCGCCGACCGCCTCGCGCCGCATCTATCAGCAGCGAGTCGGCCGCGTCACCCGGCGTGCGCCCGGCAAGGAGGCCGGCTTGGTGATCGACTTCGTCCACCCGGCGACGACGCACGACGAGGCAATCGTCACCTTGCACAGCCTGCTCGACCGCGACGTCTACCGCGGTGGGGCGATCGTGATTGGCCCCGTGCGCCGAGCACGGGGCCGGCGGATCCGCGTCGAGCGGCGGATCGTCCCGGTCTCCGACAAGGAGGACCGGCGTACCCAGGTGCTCGAACGCGAGCTCTGGCGGATCGCGGTCGAGAACCTCGACTATCCCGAGCAGCACGCCTGGGCGGCATTGGCCGGGGCGCGGGTCAACCCGCAGGGCTGGCGCCGGGCGCGGGCGATCCTGCAGGGGTCGGGCTCGCAGGAGCTGAAGCGCCGCTTCCTGCTCACCTGTGTGCAGCGCAATCGCAGCTCACAACTGAAGCTGAAGGCGCTGAGCGAGATCGCCGATCTCGGCGACGCCGAGGCCTTCGATGACGCGATCGAAATCGTCGGCACCTGGAGCCGCGACGACAAGCGGGCGGGAACGCGGACGCTGCTGCAGGCGCTGGTCGACAAGCGGATCGGCCGCCGCGACCAGGCGCAGGCGTGGGTCTGGCGGCTCGCCACCTACACCACCGAGCTGCACGAAGAGTATGCGGTGCAGCGCTGGCCGGAGACGAAGCGCCTGCTCGGCCTGCTCGTCAACTCGTCGGGCCGCGCCCATGGACGCAACGCACGGCGCCTCGTCCACGCCGCCCGCAAACAGGACCGCCGCCTTGCGGTGGCACTGCTGGCGGCCGCGGTTTCGCACACCCCGGAGGGTGAAGAGGTGCTGCGCGGCGCCCGCATGCGCATGGCCCGCAAGCCCTCGGCGATCGCCCGCGAGATGCTGCGCAACTTCCCCAAGGGCAAGCGGCGCAAACGCCCGAACAAGAAGCGGTCGAAGAAGGGCAGCGAGGGTCGGAGGGCCGAGAACGGAAAGGTCGAGTCCGAATCAGAGGCGGATCTGGACCTCACCGGAGCCGAGGACGGCGCGGCCCCCAGCGGCGAGGGCGACGACGAGGTTCCCACGGTCGTCGATGCCGTCGGCGACGCCTGAGCTTTTCCCCTCGTCCCAGGAGATCTCGCGACCGCGCAGGCCGTCGCGGCGGCGCCACTCCGCGAGCACTTCCTCGTCGCTCGCCTCGACCCAGTGGTCTAGGTGGCGATTTAGCGCCTCCGCGACGATCGAGGGGGTCGGGGGGAGTCCTGCCGGAGCAACAGCGGGGAGGCTCCGTTCGGACTCCCCCCGACCCCCTGTCGCCGGGGCGAAGAGCGAGGTCGCTGGTTGACGAAGGTCGGGCGGGAACTCGCGGGGAGCGATGGTCAAGTTCAGGCCGATGCCGATCACGGCCCAGCTCTCCTGGGGCTTCGCCTCCAGGAGGATTCCGGAGAGCTTGCGTTCTTCGAGCCAGATGTCGTTCGGCCACTTGACTTGACACCTGACGCCGGGACGCAACTCCTCCGCCGCGGCGCAGACCGCGAGCGGAACCGAGAGCGGCAGCAGCAGGTGTCGCTCGTCGAGCGGTCGCAGGATCGCCGAGTAGAGCAGCGCCTTGCCTTCCGGCGCGGTCCAGACCCGCCCCTGCCGTCCCCGTCCCGCGGTCTGTTCGCGAGCCGTGACCACCGTGCCGCCTGGAGCGCCCGCTTCGGCCAGCTCGCGAGCTCGGTCATTGGTCGAATCCGTGACCCTGTAATGCCTGTGCGGCGTCCCGAACCTCATCGAGCGTCGGCGATCAGGGCGACGATCAGGCCATCGACGTCGTGGCGCTCGGCTTCGACGTCGACCTCGAGGCCGACGGCGCGGACTCCCTCGCTGGTGATTGGGCCGATCGAGACAATGCGGGCATCTCGCGGGAAGCGCTCGCCGAGCGCCTCGGTCAGGTTGCGCACGGTGGAGGATGAAGTGAAGGTGACGTAGTCGGCGCCCTGGGCCGCCTCGATCGCCTCGGCGCTCGGCTCCTCGCGGACGGTCTCGTAGAGCGCGACGACGTCGACCTCGGCGCCGCGCTCGCGCAGCGCCTCGGGCAGGACGTCGCGAGCCTCGGCGGCACGAGCGACAAGAACGCGCCGGCCGGAGACGTCGACGCTGTCCAGCGCCTCGACCAGCGCCTCGGCGACGAAACGTTCCGGGACGACGTCGGCGATGACGCCATGCTCGGCAAGCGCTCGCGCTGTACCGGGGCCGATCGCGGCGACCGTCGCTCCCGCGAGCGCTCGGGCATCCAGCTTCGCTGCCCTCAACGCTTCGAAGAGCAACTGCACTCCGTTTGGGCTGGTCAGGCAGACGAGTGCGTAGTCGCCGATCGAGCCGATTGCCGCCCGGACTGTGTCGCTCTGGGTCCTTGGCTCGATCCGGATCGCCGGCATCTCGACCACCTCAGCGCCGAGCCCTCGCAGCGTCGCAGCCAGCCCGCTCGTCTGGGCGCGGGCACGGGTGACGACGACGCGTCGGCCGTGCAGGGGACGCCGCTCGAGCCAGGCCAGCGCCTCGCGCCGGTGCACCACGGGCCCGACGACGATCAGTGCAGGGGCGCCTATCCCCTCTCGCTCGACCGCCTCGGCGAGCGTGGCAAGCGTGGCGACGACGGTTCGCTGGCCGTCCATCGTGCCGCGTTCGATCGCCGCCGCGGGCTCGTCCGCATCGCGTCCCGCCTCGATCAGCGCCGCGGCGTTGGCGCCAAGGCGCTTGACCCCCATGTAGAAGACGAGGGTGCCCGGGAAGCGAGCGAGCGCTTGCCAGTCGATCGCGCTCTCCTCCTTCTCCGGGTCCTCGTGGCCGGTGACGAAGGCGACAGCCGAGGCCTCGTTGCGGTGGGTGACCGGGATCCCGGCGTAGGCGGTCGCGGCGACGCCGGCGGTGACGCCCGGGACGACCTCGAACTCGATCCCCGCGGCGCGCAACGCCTCGCCCTCCTCACCGCCCCGGCCGAAGACGAAGGGATCGCCACCCTTCAGTCGCACGACGCTTTTGCCGGCTTGCGCGGACTCGATCAACCGCTTGCCGATCTCCTCCTGGGGTACGGAGGGGCTGCTGGGCGCCTTGCCGACGTAGGTGAGCTCGGCATCTTCTCGGACGCCGTCGAGAGCGCCGGGAGGGATCAGGCGGTCGTAGAAGATCGCGTCGGCCGAGGCGATCAGCTCCAGCGAGCGGGCGGTCATCAGGCCCGGATCGCCGGGACCGGCTCCGACCAGGTAGACGACCCCGCTTCGCGCGCTCACGCCATCGCCTCCGAGGGGGTGTCTGAGTTTGACCACCGTATGTGGTGGGAAAACTCAGACACGTCCATCGCTCCACGCCTCCGCGCGGTCGAGGATCTCGCGGGCACCGGTGTCCAGCAGGCGCTTGGCCAGTTCCGCGCCCAGCAAAGTCGGCTCGGCAGAGTCGCCCTCGACGTGGTCGCGTATCCACTCGCTGCCGTCGGGCAGGCCGACGAAGGCATCGACGCCCATCCGGCCGCTCTTCAAGTCGACTACGGCGTGGACGCCGAGCGGGCTGTTGCAGGTGGCCCCGAGCAGGGCAACCGCAGCCCGCTCCGCGGTCAGCTCGCGCAGCGCCGGGCCGTCGACGAGACCCTCGATTGCGTCCAGGGAGGCCGCATCGTCGTCGCGTACCTGCAGGACCAGTGAGCCCTGGCCGGCCGCCGGGGTCATCGACTCGCTCGGGATCGGGAAGGCGATCTCCCCGACCCGTCCCAGTCGTCGCAACCCCGCGACCGCGAGCACGATCGCATCGGCCTCTCCGTCGGCGCGCTTGCGTAGTCGGGTGTCGACGTTGCCGTGCAGCTCATGCACCTCGAGGTCGGGACGGGCGGCGAGCAGCTGGGCACGTCGCCGCAGGCTTGCGGTGCCGACCCGCGCTCCTTCGGGCACGTCGTCGAGCGAGGAGCCCGGACCGACCCAGGCGTCCCTGGGGTCCTCGCGCGGGGGAACCGCGGCCAGGGTCAGCCCCTCCGTCAGCTCCCCCGGCAGGTCCTTGGCCGAGTGGACACCGACATCGGCCTTGCCGTCGAGCAGAGCCCGCTCGACCCCGCGGACGAAGCGCGACTTGTCGCCGGGTTCGCCGTCGGAGGAGACCTCGACCAGCTCGGCGCCGCCCAGCATCTCGGCGACCTGTCCGGCCTGGGCCAGCGCAAGCGCCGAGCCGCGAGTCGCGAGTCGCAGGGTCAAGTGGACTTGCGCCGGTGCAGCTCGGTCACGTTGGACGTCTCCTCGGCCTCGGGCTCGGTCTCGACATCGAGGCCGAAGAGCTCGCGCAGGACGCTGACGTAGGCGTAGGCCTCGTCGCTGCCAGCGGTTCGCTTCAGCCGCAGGGTCGGGTCGTGCAGCAGGCGGGAGGCGATCGCCTTGGCCATCGTGCGCAGCCGTTCCCGGTCCGCCTCGCCGAGGCTCTCCCAGCGCCCCTCGTTCTCGGCCAGCACTCGGTCCACCACGTCGTCGGCGCGCTCGCGCAGCGCCGAGATCGTCGGCACCACTTCGAGCGAGGAAAGCCAGCGCTCAAAGCGATCCTGCTCGGCGTCCAGCAGGCGCTCAGCCCGCCGCGCCTCGGCCTCGCGGCCGCTGGCGTTGCGTTCGACGATCTGCTGTACGTCGTCGATGTCGTGCAGGCTGACGCCGGCGATCTCGCGGCAGGCCGGCTCGACGTCGCGCGGCACGGCGATGTCGACGAGCAACAGCGGTCGTCCCTCCCGCGAGGCCATCACGTGCTCGAGCTCGTCTCGCTCGACGATGTGGTGGGGCGAGTTGGTCGCCGAGACGACGATGTCGGCCTGCTCCATTTGTTCGGGCAGCTCCTCGAAACGCACGGCGCTGCCCTCGAAACGCTCGGCGAGGCCGATGGCGCGGTCGTAGTGGCGGTTGGCGACGAAGACCGTTGAGACGCCGCGCCGGACCAGGGCGCGGGCGACCAGCTCAGCGGTCTCGCCGGCGCCGATCACGAGCACCCGCCGCTCGCCGAGATCACCGAGTGTGCGCCGCGCCAGCTCGACCGCGACGGAGGGGATCGAGACGTTCTTCTCGCTGATCCCGGTCTCCTCTCGTGCACGCCCGCCGGCGGCGAGGGCGCCGCGGAAGAGCCGATTGAGGATCGGCCCGGTGCCGCCCTCGACCAGCGCCAGCTCGTAGGCCCGCTTGACCTGCCCCTGGATCTCGGCCTCGCCAAGGATCATCGAGTCGAGTCCTGCGGTGACGCGGAAGAGGTGGCGGGCCGCCTCGCCCGAGCGCAGCGAGTAGAGGTGGCCGAGCAGCTCGGTCGGGCGGATCTCGGCCTGGCGAGTGAGCACGCCGAGGGCGGTCGACTCGGCCTCGACCGGGTCGGAGACGACGAGGTAGAGCTCAGTGCGATTGCAGGTCGAGATCGCCGCCGCCTCGTGAATGCCCGCCGCTTCGGTCAGCTCGCGCAGGGCGCCGACGGCGCGGCCCTCTGTCAGAGAGAGCCGCTCGCGCAGGTCGAGCGGCGCGGTCTTGTGCGAAACGCCAAGAGCAAGGAGCTCGCTCATGCGCTCACCTGCTCCCGCTCGGGCTCTGCTTTCCGCTCCTCGGCGAAGGCGGCCAGGTCCCTCAGCTCACGCTCCATGCGCTGCAGTTTCGCCGCCATGATTGCGACGTAGACGACGAGCAGGACGAGGAAGACGACGTAGGCGCCGGCGACGTACTTGCCCGCCTCGTCGAGAGGAAGAGCCGGGGCGCTGGCAAGTAGGGCGACCATCTAGCTCACCTCCGGTGCGATCCGCGATCCGCCCCCGGGCGTCGGCGCGTCCAGCGCCCTACGCAGCCGCTTCAGCTGCCCCGAGGCGCTCTTCGCCGTCAGCTCCAACTTCACCAGCGTTATCCAGAGCAGGCCGGTCGCGGCCAGGCAGACGAGGAAGGTGAACATCATCGATCCCGGCAGGCCGCCGTTGGCGGTGGCGAAGACCCGCGGGTGGACGAGGCTCTGCGCCATCCTCACCGCCATGAAGTTGAGCGGCACGAAGGCACCGGCGGTGATCGCGAAGACCGAGGCGTAGCGGCCCTGCCGCTCGGGATCCTCGATCGCGTAGCGGAAGGGGTAGTAGGTCGCATACATCAGGAAGACGATCAGGAAGCTGACCAGCGTCGGCTCGTCCCAAACCCACCAATGCCCCCAGGACGCCTTGGCCCAGATCGAGCCGGTGACCAACACGGCGACGCCGAAGATCACGGACATATGAATCGAGACGTACGACCAGGCGTCCCAGCGACGATCGCCGCTGCGCAGGTGGAGGATCGCGAAGACGCCGCCGACGACGAAGCCGACGAGCGCCGTGATCGCCAGCGGCACGTGCAGGTAGAAGATCTTCTGGATGAAGCCCTGGTCGGCGTCGAGCGGCGCGTAGAAGAAGACCAGCGAGAGGCTCGCGGCGAGGGCGACGACGGTCGCGATCGAAAGCTGTCTGAGTCCTTTGCCGTACATGTGCGTGGCGGGGGTCGGAGCGCTGCGCGCTCAGTCCTCCAGGAGGAAGTCGAAGACGGCGTAGCCGACCAGGAGGAAGACCAAATCGTATAGGCAGAGAACCCCGAGCCAGCCGCTGAAGCGGTGATAACCGGGACCGCCCACGGCGAGCAGCGGCTCGCTGGCGCCCGTCGCGGCGATCATCAGCGGCACGACGAGCGGCAGCAGGACGAGCGGGCCGAGCAAATCTCGGGCCCGCGACTGGACTGCCATCGAGGAGATCAGCGTGCCGGTCGCCGCCAGGCCAAGGTCGGCGAGGACGAGGACGGCGACGAGGGGAACGAGCGCCGCGGCCGAGTCGAGGAAGAAGATCGCGAAGACGGGGACGACGACCAGCTCCAGCGCCAGCAGGTAGGCGAACAGCGCCGCCGCCTTGGCGGCGAACAGCGCGCTGCGGTCGATTGGCGCCAGTCGGATCGCGTCGAAGCCGCCCTCCTCGCGCTCGGCGACGAAGAGGCGGTTGACGCCGAGCAGGGCGGCGAAGAGCAGCGTCGCCCAGAGCACGCCGGAGGCGAGGCTGCCGGAGAGGCTGGTGCGGTCGAGCCCGAAGCGGAAGACGACGAAGGTGGTGACGGCGAAGAGCGCCATAGCCGGCAGCGACTGCGGCGAGCGCAGCTCGCCGCGCAGGTCCTTGGCGAGGATCGCGCGGAAGGCGACACGCGAGTTGGTCATGCTGGCACCGGCCTTCCGCCTGCCTCCAACCGCAATACCTGGTCAGCCTCTTGCTCGTAGCGCTCGGGGTCGTGGCTGACGATCACGCGGGTGCGTCCCTCGGCAGGGCCGACCAGCGCCTGCGTCCGTCCGCGCCCTTCGGCGTCGAGGTTGGAGTCGGGCTCGTCGAGCAGCAGCAGCTCCGGCTCGTGCAAGACGCAGCGACAGATCGCAAGGCGCTGGCGCATTCCGGCTGAGAGTTCGGCGACGCGATCGTCGGCGCGGCGATCCATCCCGACTGCGACGAGGAGGTCCTCGATCCGCGCCTCGGCCGCTTGCCGGTCCAGCCCGTGCAGGCGAGCGTGGAAGCGCAGGTTCTCACGCCCGCTGAGGTCGCGATAGAGCAACGGTTCGTGGCCGAGGAAGCCGATTCGCCCGCGCAGCTTCCAGGTCTCGCCCGGCAATGCGCAGCCGAGTGCCCGCACCTCGCCGCCGCTTGGTCGCAGCAGGGTGGCGAGGATGCGCAGCAGGGTGGTCTTGCCGGCGCCGTTGGGACCGAGGACGAGCAGCGTCTGCCCGCTCGCCAGCTCCGCGTCCACGTCCGCGAGCGCCGTCCGTTCGCCGAAATCGCGGCGCAGCCCGGCGAGGCTCAGCGCCGGTTCGTCTGTCGCCTGGCCGGGCTCCACCGCGCTGATTCTGACCGGCTCATCCGAGTCGCGCGCCCCCGGTACGCTTTTGATCTCATGACCGAACACGCACCACTGCTCAACGAGGTCGACACTTACGGGCCCGCCTACATGCGCGTCGCCGAGCGCCTCGGCCGCTACGACGCGAGCGAGGAGGAGGCGCCGCTGGCGATCGGGCTGCTCGGCTTGAAGCCGGGCGACCGCGTACTCGACGCCGGCTGCGGCCTCGGCCGCTTCGTCGCCGCCCTCGCGGACAACGGCATCGATGCGGTCGGCGTCGACATCTCGAAGATCGCGATCGCCGAAGCCAAGAAGGAATACCCCGGCCCCACCTACGTCGTCGCCGATCTGATGCAACCGCTGCCCGACGAGCTGCGCGGTTTCGACGGTCTCGTCAGCCTCTCTTCGAGCTTCGGCTTCGGGGCGACGGTCGCCGAGGACGAGGCCATGCTGCGCGCCTACCACGACGCCCTGCGGCCCGGCGGCAAGATGGCGATGGAGCTCTCGGACCTCGAGCGCTCGCGCCACCGGCTGAAAACCGACGAGGGCGTGGTCGAGCGCGAGACGAACGGGGTCAAGGAAACGCTCGACGTCAACTTCACCACCGGGATGCTGCACGTGCACTACGTCTACGGCGACGACGTGGTCGACTCGCGCATCCGCATGTACGAGGCCGACGATCTACAGCGGATGGCGGAGGCGGCGGGCTTCCGCGACGTCGAGCATTACGGCAACTTCGCCGGCGGGCCGAAGCGCCCCGAGGACCGTCTCGTCCTCGTCGCCACGGCATGACTGCGGAGCGAGCAAGCGTGCATCCCTGGTTCTTCGCGCCGCGAGCGAAGCGGAGTCAGTTGTGATGACCGTTCGCGGGGCTGCAGTGGTCGTCGACGCCTACTCGACCGGGGCGCGACTGGCGCCGCGCTTCGCCGCCGCCGGCCTGCCGGTCGTCCACGTGCAGAGCAGCCCGACCCTGCCGGACTTCTACCTGCGCGGCTTTCGCGCCGGCGACTTCGTCGAGAACGTCGTCCACGAAGGCGACCTGGAGGCGACCGCGGGGCGGATCGCCGCCCACGACCCGGCCTTCGTCGTTGTCGGCGCCGAGCCGGGGGTGCCGCTCGCAGACGCGCTCAGCGAGCGGCTTGACCTGCCCTCGAACGGCAGTGCCCAGAGCGCCGCGAGGCGCGACAAGAACGCGATGAACGAGGCCCTGCGCGCGGCTGGTCTGCGCACCGCGGAGGCACTGAAGACCGCGGACGCTGGCCAGGCGGTCGCCTGGGCCGAGCAGCGCGCCGGCGCGCCGGTCGTCGTCAAACCGCTGGACAGCGCCGGCACCGATGGGGTCAGCATCTGCGCCGACGCGGCCGCGATCGGCAACGCTTTCGACGCGCAGCTCGGCCGTCCCAACGCCCTGCACGGCGCCAACGAGCAGCTGCTCGTCCAGGAGCTGCTGCAGGGAACCCAGCTCTTCGTCAACTCGATCAGCTGGGATGGCGTCCATCACGTCTCCGAGGTCTGGCGCGACAACAAGCTGCGCCGCGGCGCCAACTTCATCTACGACTACGAGGAGCTGCTGCCGCGCCACGGCGAGCAACAGGACCAGGTCGTCCCCTATGTCGAAGCGGTGCTCGATGCGCTCGGCATCCGCTACGGCCCCGCCCACACCGAGGTGATGCTGACCGACTCCGGCCCGGTCCTGGTCGAGTCGGGCGCGCGCATGCACGGCTCGGTCCCCGACGAGATCGTCGACCGCTGCACGCCGAGCCACCAAACGCTGACCGCCGAGGCCTACCTCGACCCGCACTCGGTCGGGCGCCGCGCCCAGCATCCCTACGAGCTGGCGGCGGGTGCCTATTGCGTGATGCTGATCTCCCAGCACGAAGGGCGGATCGTCGGCGACTCTGGCCTGCGCGAGATCGAAGCGCTGCCCTCCTTCGCCGGCACGATCTCGATGCTCGGCCCTGGCGACACGCTCAAACGCACGATCGACCTTTTCTCCTGCCCGGGGATCATCTACCTGGTCGATCCCGACCGCGGGCAGCTGAAACGCGACTACGACCGCATCCGCGAGCTCGACGCCGCCGTCTTCGAGACCGAGGAGCTGGTCGCCTCTTAGCTAACCGCGGCGCTTGCGCAGCGTGCGGCGGCCGACCTCGAGCAACGGCCCGGCGCCCTCGCGCAGCGCCTTGGTCCGCGTCGCGCCCTTGCCGTAGAGGAGCTTGGCCGAGGCGCGCACCGCTTCGCCCATCGTCTGGTCGTAGGGGTGCCACCAGAAGTCGCGGGCGAAGCCCGGCTCCCAGGCGTTCATCTTGATGTTGACGCACTCGTAGAAGCCGAACTTGGAGTGCGAGCGGCCGATGCCGGAGTCCTTGATCCCACCCCAGGAGCACTGGCAGGCACCGTGACTGAAGGAGTGGTCGTTGACCCAGACCATGCCCGACTGGATGCGACGGGCGATCCGCGCGCCCTTTTGGCGGTCCTTGGTCCAGACCGAGGCACCGAGGCCGAACTCGGAGTCGTTGGCGAGGTCGATCGCCTCCTGCTCGGAGTCGACGACGACGATCGGCAAAACAGGGCCGAAGATCTCCTCGCGCATGATCCGCATCTCGTGGGTGACGCCGGTGAGCACGGTCGGCGCGACGTACTTGCCGGAGAGGCCGGGAACGTCGACCGGCCCGCCGCAGAGCTTGGTGGCGCCGGAGGCGACCGCGTCCTCGATCAGGTCGACGACGATCTCGTACTGGGAGTCGGCCGTCATCGGGCCGATCTCGGTCTCCCACTGCAGCGGGTCTCCCAGCGTCAGCTTCTCGGCTTCGCGGGCGACGCCCTCGACGAAGCGCTCGGCGACCTCGCGCATCACGTAGACGCGCTCGATCCCCGAGCAGGTCTGGCCGGCGTTGGCGAAGCCGCCCCAGACGGCGCCAGAGATCGCGTTGTCGAGGTCGGCGTCGGCGCAGACGATCATCGGGTCCTTGCCGCCGAGCTCCAGCACCGAGCCCTTGAGGCTCTCCGCGCAGACCGCGCCGACCTTGCGGCCGACCTCGACCGAACCGGTGAAGAAGACCTTGCCGACGCTGGAGCGGGCAAGCGCGTCGCCGACCGCGCCGCCGCCGTGGACGACGCGAATCAGGCCCTCGGGCAGGCCGCCCTTCTCGAAGACGCGTCGGATCGCCTCGCCCAGCAGGGGGGTGAGGCTGGCCGGCTTCAAGACGACGCCGTTGCCGGCCATCAGCGCGATCGCAACCTCGCCGAAGGGGATCGACCAGGGGTAGTTCCAGGGCGCGATCACGCCGACCACCCCGATCGGCTCGTAGGAGAAGCGGCCTTTCTTGCTCATCAGGAAGGCCTGGCTCATCCGCACCTTCTCGTCGGCGAGGATCTTCGGGCCGGCCTTGGCGCACCAGTGCAGGGCGTCGACCGTCGGCAACAGCTCCATCGTGTAGGCCTCGGCGCGAGGCTTGCCCTGCTCGTTGACGAGCAGCTCGGCGATGTCGTCGATCTCGTCGAGCAGCGCATCTGCGGCGCGCTTCAGGTAGCGGCCGCGGTCGGCGAGCGAGAGCTCCGCCCAGGCGGGCTGGATGCGGGCGACGTCGTCGACCACTCCCTGGACCTGATCCGGGGTGATCGTTGCGACGGAGCCGACGAGCTCGCCGGTGGCGGGGTTGAAGCTCTCGAGGGTGGACTGGGCGGGGGGCGCTCCTGCTGTGGTGGCCATTTGGCGATTGTAGGGGGAAGGACTCGACCTATCCCGATACCCAATGGGGCATCGCAACCTCGGCGAGCGCCCTGACTCCCGCCTTGTACTGATCTTCCGTTAGGCGAAGATGGGAACGTCGGCGCATCTTCACCGAGTCCAACTCGATTGCATCGATAGTCGGCCCGTTGTGAGCGTGCCAGATCGACAACAGCATTTCGGTATCGATTCGCCAAGGCCACGCCACGATGTCCTCGGGACTTCTCAATCCGAGTTCTTCCTCCCTCCGGTCTTCGTAGAAGCGTGATTTGAAGATCCCGGCTCCGATGATCCGACCTCCCAATTCGGTGACGCCGTAGAGCAGGAAAAAGTCTTCGATCGCGATTCCGACGGGCCGCTTGTTGCGCGGGAAGTGGACTCGCTCGGCCAAGCGGGGCGACGAGACAAGCGCTCCGTCGACCACGTTGTCTTCGGCTAGCCACTGATCTGCCAGCGGCGAGCGCGCGGCGCCTATTGCCTTGATCCAAAACGCCATTTTTTCGCTCTTTTCGATTTCATATATGGAAATTTAGAGAAAACTGAGCACAAATAGAATTTCATATATCATTCACTAGGTCAAATGACGGAGCGGAAAGTAGCCCAGAGCGAGCGCGAGATCTTCATCGATGTCGAGCCGGATATCCGGATCCGGTTTCGGCGCAGCGAGGCGCCGCCGCCGGTTTCGTACGCAATAACGCTCGAGCATCTGTTCGACGGCAATTGGACCACCGTACGCCTGTGGGACAACGCCGATGGCGTCGATGAGCACCATGAGCACGAGCACACTCGCGCCGGGGGCAAGCAGGCGCCAGAGGTCCACGAGTTCGAGTCCCCCAATCGTGCAATGGCGGCGGCGATCAGAAAAGCCAAGTCTGAGGCTCAGAGGTTCGTGAAACAATGGCGGAGTCATGAGCCATGAGGCAAACATCGATCCCGCGATCGAGCGAGTGATTGCTGGGATCTACGACGATGAGCTTGCTGCGCGCTATCCCGATCGAACGCACTTCATCTCGGCCGACGACCCCCATCAGGGCGAGATGGCGACTCGGGCCCTGTTCGATGGGGACCCTGTTGCAATCGTCTACCCCGACGGGCACGAGCTGCTCGTTCGTCCCGAGCACGCGGTAGGGATTGCGGCACTCCTGCTCGTTCTCGTCGCGTTCTTCTCGAAGCTCCGCCGCGGAAGTCGAGGAAACGTAATTCAGTTGCCTCCCAGGGCTCGGATCGAGGCCCGGGATTCAGCCGGGCACCCCCTCGCTGCGTAGATCTCACCGCGGCTGAGGCGTGACCGGGAAGGTCGCCCTCCGCCCCCCTCATACTCAGCGGCAGTGGAAGGTCGGCTATTCGACAACGGCGAAGCCCGCTCAACAGAGGTCCCAGCGGAGGACGCTCCGTTGGCGGTGAGGATGAGGCCGAGAAGTCTCGAGGAGCTGGTCGGGCAGGAGCATGTGCTCGGGGAGGGATCGGCGCTGCGGACGGCGATCGAGAGTGGGAAGCCCCACAGCGCGATCCTCTACGGGCCGCCGGGGTCGGGGAAGACGACGCTGGCCCGGATCGCTGCGGCGGGCGCCGACGGTGCCTTCGAGGAGGAGTCGGCGGTCAACGCCGGCAAAGCCGAGATCCGCGCCGTGATCGAGCGGGCGCGCGAGCGTCGCACCGGCAACGGCCGCGCCACGATCCTCTTCCTCGACGAGATCCACCGCTTCAACAAGTCCCAGCAGGACGCGCTGCTGCCGGCGGTCGAGGAGGGGCTGCTGACGCTGATCGGCGCCACCACCGAGAACCCCTACTTCGAGGTCAATTCAGCCCTGCTCTCGCGCTGCCAGATCTATGAGCTGCACCCACTCGATCCAGAGCAGGTGGAGGAGCTGCTGCGCCGCTCGCTCGCCGACCGCGAGCGCGGCCTTGCTGACCCGCCGCCGGTCGAGGACGCGGCCCTGACGATGCTCGCCGAGCGCAGCGGCGGCGATGCTCGCGTGGCGCTCTCGGCGCTCGAGCGTGCGGTTGAGCGCTCGCAGGGCGAGCCGGTCGACGTGGCCGCGATCGAGGACGCGCTGCAGCGCAAGGCGCTCGACTACGACCGCGAAGGCGACCGCCACTACGACTTCGTCTCGGCTTGGATCAAGGCGACGCGCGGCTCCGACGTCGACGCCTCGCTCTACTACCTGGCGGTGATGCTCGAGGGCGGCGAGGACCCGCGCTTCATCGCCCGCCGCATGGTCATCCTCGCCTCCGAGGACGTTGGCAACGCCGATCCGCAGGCGCTGCTCGTAGCCGATGCGGCTGCGCGCGCCGTCGACCGCGTCGGCCTGCCCGAGTGCGCGCTCAACCTCGCCCAGGCCGCCGTCTACCTCGCCCTGGCGCCGAAGTCGAACGCCTCCTACAAAGCGCTCGGCGCGGCCCGCGGCGAGGTTCGGCGCCACGGCGCCAAGACGCCGCCCGACTATCTGCGCGACGCCCATTACCCGGGGGCGAAGAGTCTCGGTCGTGGCGAGGGCTACCGCTACGCCCACGACGAGCCCGGAGGCGTCAGCGACCAGCCGCTGCTGCCGGAGGAGGTGCAGGGCCGGCGCTTCTACGAGCCGACTGACCGCGGCTTCGAGGACGAGCTCGGCCGTCGGCTGGCGGCGCTGAGAAAAAAGCTTCACCGCGACTGAGCGGCCGCAACTCAGACACCGGCCCGGTGTTTATAGGTCGGCTTTCCAAGCTAGAGCCAGGGAGAGCCGACACACCGGCCGGAGGCCTGGACTGGGGGCCTCCGGTCGGGACCTAAAGGGGCCAATCAGGGGGGAACGGTGACTGCGCCTCGGGGGGCGCTGTCACCGCGTAGTGGGACTCCCCTAAGGTGAGTGTGTGACCGCTTCCGAGAAGCAGCGACTCCGGCTCGGTGGCATGGCGCTGCGCAACGGCTTGCTGATCCACGGACCGACCCACTGGGCGGCCGCGGTGCGCGATCCCGACGGCGCCGTTCAGGTTGCCTCGGAACCGAAGCCGAAACTTGCGCCCGGGCTGGCGGCGCGAGCCCCGGGATTGCGCGGGCCGCTGAAGCTGGCTGAGGCGCTCGCGGTCCTGCCGATGGTGCGCCGACGGATGCCGGACGCACGCCTGCCCTTCGAGGACCGGCGCGTCCTCGCTGCGATTGCGACGGCGTTGCTGGGGACGGCGGCGCTGCGCCGACGCTTCGGCAGTTCGGCCCTGCGCGAGGGCCTTGTGCAGGCGATCGGCGCCCTTCCCGCCATGGTGGCCCTGCTCGATCGGGACCTCGCCGCCTACCACGGGGTCGAGCACAAGGCGATCGCCGCTTACGAGCAGGGGATCGACGACCCGGCCGGTGTCCCCAAGGAGCACGACCGCTGCGGCTCGAACCTGATCGCGCCGATGATGCTGCTCTCGGCGGGCGGCACTGTGCTGCTCGAGCGGCTGATCGATCGTCCCGGTCCGATCGCGCGCGCCGCGGTCGGCTTCGGCGGCGCCTCGCTCGCGGTCGAGATGTTCGCCTGGAGCGACCGCCACCACGGCGACCCGCTGGCCGAGGCGTTCCACACACCCGGCCGCGAGATCCAGCGGCTGATAGCCACCAAGGAGCCGACACCCGACCAGCTCCAGGTTGGGGTTGCCGCACTGGCCGAGATCCTCCGCGCCGAGAACGGCGCGTAGACTGCCGCGCGTGTTCGGACGGATAGACCACGTCGGCGTCGCGGTCGAGGATCTCGACGCCGGCATCGTGCTCTACGAGAAGAGCTTCGAGATGGAGCTGGTGCACCGCGAGACGGTCGAGTCGCAGGGGGTAGAGGCAGTCCTGCTCGACGTCGGCGACGGCCACGTTGAGCTGCTGGCGCCGCTCGGTCCCGAGACGCCGGTCGGCAAGTACCTCGAGCGCAAGGGCCCCGGCCTGCACCACGTTGCCTATGCGGTCGAGGACATCGACGCCGAGCTGCAACGGCTTACCGCCGCCGGCATCGAGCTGATCGACTCCGAGGCGCGGACGGGGATCCGCGGCAGTCGCGTCGCCTTCCTGCATCCGCGTGCGACGGGCGCCGTGCTGACCGAGATCGTCGAACCCGCGGAAGGGGGTCATTAGATGGCAGACGCGCAGAAGGTCGAGATCGGCTTCGAGGGTGGCCAGGTCGTCTCCGTTCGCCTCACCGAGGACGAGCTGAAGGCGTTGCGCAAGCAGGTCGAGAAGGGGGGCTGGCACGACGTGAGGACGGAGGACGGCGTGCTCGCCCTCTACCTCGGCAAGGTCGCCTTTCTCCGCATCGACTCCATCGACCATCGGGTGGGCTTCTAAGCCCTCGTTCGGGTGCGCCTGCGAACGGCCCTTGGAATCTCCGCCGCGGCGGTTCTGGGCGCCGCGCTCTGGTGGCGCAAGAACCCCTCCGCCTGCCCCTACGGGCAACGCTTCTGGGTCGAGGCGCCGCACCCGATCATCACCCGCGAGCGCCTGCGCTCGGTGCTGCGGCCCGAGCCCGGCGAGCGCCTCCTCGAGATCGGCCCGGGCACCGGCTACTACACGCTCGACATGGCCGAGTGGGTGGGACCGGAGGGCACGGTCGAGATCTTCGACCTGCAGCAGGAGTTCCTCGACCACACCGGTCGCCGCGCAGCCGAGCACGGCCTCGCCAACGTCGTCCCAACTCAGGGCGACGCGACCGCGCTGCCCTTCGACGAGGACTCGATCGACGCCGTCGTCCTCACCGCCGTGCTCGGCGAGATCCCGGACCAAGGGGCCGCGCTACGCGAGATCCACCGCGTGCTGAAGCCCGGCGGCCGCCTCGTCGTCGGCGAGCTCTTCGGCGACCCGCACTTCACGACCCAGGCCAGTCTCAGGCGCCTGTCGGTAGACGCCAGCCTCGCCTGGCAGGAGCACTCCGGCAACTGGTTCGGGTACTTCGCGCGGCTGGCGCCAGGGCCCTAGTACCTCGGCGGACCTTCGCGGGGCGGTACTTCGCGCCGTTCTTCGGGGTAGGTCGCTTCGCGGCGGCGAGCACGATCCGACCAGATCGCCTCCTGGAAGAAGGAGAGGACCAGGCCGACGACTCCGGCGATCATCAGGATCAGGCCGACGGTGTCTATGCTGACACCCTCCACGTGCAGGTTGGTCGCGTAGCGAAGGATCGCTCCGACTGCAATGAGAAAGATCGCTGCTGCAATGGTCATGGCCTCCACCTACCCTTCGACATGAACGGGAAACGCCCCTGGACGCTTATCCTCGGACGGCTTTGCCGGCGATGTGCTTCAGGCGGGTTCTGTCTCGCTGGGCGAGCGCAGCTGGGCGTCCCTTCGATTTCTTGATCAGGCCGACGAGTTCCCGCTGCTCACGTTTCGTCAGGTTCGCCTCGGCGCGCTCTCGGCCTCTCTGTGCCAGCCAGACGGCGACGCCCCAAGCCATCTTCCACGGGACTTTCCTCCAGAGGGCAAGCGAGCTGTATCGGACGATCCAACCGAGCATTTCCCGTGTCTACCCGGTCGCCGGAGATGGCAAGCCGACTAGGGCGAGGGCGCGCCGGCCTGGCAAACCGGACACCAGTAGGTGGTCCGGTTGGCGTCGCCCTGTCCGCGGGAGCGGATCGGCGTGCCGCAGCGGGGACATGGGCGGCCGGCTCGGCGGTAGACGGCCCGGTCGTCGCGGCCATGGTCGACGGCGGCTTGCATCAGGTCGTGAGCCGCCTGGGCGACTCGGATCAGCTGAGCGGCCGGAAGCTCGCCGACCGGCTGCCAGGGGTCTTGGCGGGCGGCGAAGCAGGCCTCGTTCTTGAAGATGTTGCCGATGCCGGCGACGAGCCTCTGGTCGAGCAGGGCGTCGCCGACCCCGCGCTCGGGCGCGGAGCGGAGCGAGGTGGCGATGGCGGCGGGATCGAAGTCGGGGGAGAGGACGTCGGGACCGAGACGGGCGAGCACCGGATCGAGGCGCAGCGCGTCCCTCGCGAGGATGCGCAGCGTCGGTCCGCCGAACTCGACGGCTTCGGCCCGCTCTCCTCGGAGGACCGCCCAGGCGGCGGAGGGCGGCTTGCGCCAAGCGGCGCCCCGGTTGTAGACGTGCCAGGCGCCCCGCATGCCGAGATGGCTGTGCAGGACCAGGTCGCCGAGGTCGAGCAGGAGGTGCTTGCCGTGGGCCCGCACCGTCTCCAGGCGCTTGCCGTCGAGGGCGCTTAGGCCGACGGCCTTGGCGCGGGGGCTGGGGGAGTCGACGGAGACGACCTCTCCCGCAAGCGCCGCCTCTATCCGGCGGGCAGCTCGCAGGATCGTGTCGCCCTCGGCCACGTCAGGCGAGAGCGGCCCAGAGGCGGTTCTCGGCCTTCGCGACCTTCTTCGCACCCGAGTCGATCTCCCGCCAGAGAACCGGATCGGGATCGTCTAGTTCGCTTGCCGCGCGAAAGCCCTCTGCCAGCTCTGTCCAGCGCGCGGCCGCCTCGGCGGCGAGCGGCGCCTCGGGCCGTCCCGCCTCCTCGAGGAAGCGCGAATACATGAGGCGGAAGGCCCCGCCCCCCGTGCCGCGGCGCTCGATCACCTGGTAGCCGAAGCGCGCGCACCATTTCCAGTCCTCGGTCGCCTCGGGCCAGCTGCCCGCCTCCTCCGCCAGGCGTTCGACCGCGCCGAGGCCGGAGTACTCGCGGTACTCGGGTTCGACCATCGCCGTTGCGGCGCGCTCAATTGCTGCCGGGATCGCTTCGCGCAGCCGCTCGCCGTCGATCTCCCCCGCGGCGGTGAACATGTGCCCGGCGAGGGGGTAGGCGGGATGCTGGCTGTGACGCGCCTTGTCGAGGTCCTCCAGACGCGTCGTCGTCTGCAGCTCTTCGAAGGCGGTGTCGGAGAGGTGGACGAACTCGTCGTCGTAACCGGCGAGCACCACGGCGTGGCCAGGGAAATGTGCCGAGCTGCCGTAGTGGTCGAGGTAGTAGAGGTCGGTGAGCAGGAGGACGGGCTGGCCGGCGTCGACCTTCGCTCGCGCGGCCTCCCAGGCGTCGCCGTCGCCGGGCTCGAAGGTGCGCAGCTCGAGCGCCGCCCCGGTCAGCTCGGCGAAGGTCTCCTCGAGCCGCGCTGTGCGGCCGTTGAACCAGCGCGTCGGCGAGGCCTGGTCGAAGGCCACGTAGTAGAAGCAGGCGCCAGCCCCGAGGCCGAACGCCATCTCCTCGCTGAGATCGGCGACGCCGTGGAAGGCGAGCAGGTTGCGCAACGCTGTGGAGCCGCAGTGATGGCCGGGGGTGTGAACGTAGCCGGGAACGGAAGGCATCGAGGGGATTCTGATCGACCGAGGGGGTGGGACGCCATATCCTGCGCGGCCGATGCATGACCTCGACCTACAGCTCCTGCGCCTCATGCGCACTCGCGGCCACAGCCCTGGCGTGGAGCGGGCTGCGAAGCGGCTGGGCAAGGCCGGGAACAACGGGGCGATCTGGGTCGTGCTCTGCCTCCTTGTCCTTGCCTTCACGGATTCGAACGGCGAAGCGTGGTTGATCTGTGCGCTGCTGGCCCCGATCGCCATCGCGCTCAATTACTTGGTCAAGCTGATCGTGAAGCGACCCCGGCCGGTGTTGGAGGGGTTGCCGCCGCTCGGGGGGGCTCCGAGTTCGTTGAGCTTTCCCTCGGCGCACGCGACCTCGTCGTTCGCTGTGGCCACGGCGATGACGCGGGTCGACCCGCTCGGCGCGCTGGCTTTCATCCTGGCCTTTGCCCTGGCCCTCGGCCGTCCCTACCTCGGCATGCACTATCCCTCCGACGTCCTCGCCGGCGCCCTGCTCGGGGTGGCGCTCGGCCTACTGGTACCCCTGTCGATATGAAGGTGGGAATAGTGGGGCTGCCCAACGCGGGCAAGTCGACCCTCTTCAATGCGCTGACCAGCGGCGGGGCGCAGACCGGCGACTACCCGTTCACGACGATCGAGCCCAACGTGGCGATCGCCCAGGTGCCCGACGAGCGGCTCGAGCGGGTCGCCGAGACCGTCGGCAGCTCGAAGCTGGAACCGGCGACGATCGCCTTCCACGACATCGCCGGCCTGGTCAAGGGCGCCTCGGAGGGGGAGGGCCTGGGCAACCAGTTCCTAGCCTCGATCCGCGAGACCGACGCGATCTGCCACGTCGTCCGCTGTCATGCCGACTCGGGTGTGCCCCATCCAGATGGCCGTGTGGATCCGCTCGCCGACATCGAGACGATCGAGACCGAGCTGGTGCTCTCCGACTACGAGCAGGCCGAGCGGCGGCTCGATCGGGTGCGCAAGGGGGCCAAGTCGGGCGACCTGGAGGCGATCGCCGAGCGCGACTGGCTCGAGCAGGTGGTCGCGGCGCTGGCCGAGGGCAAACCGGCCCGCTCCGTGCCCGTCCCGAAGGGCGCCGCGCACGGCCCCCGCAACCTGCAGGCGCTGACCTCGAAGCCGATCCTCTACGTCGCCAACGTCGACGAGGGGGACGCCGAGCCGCCGCCGGCCGTGCTCGCCCACGCCGAGGAGATCGGCGCCGGGGTGGTCGCCGTCAGCGCTCGGATCGAGGGCGAGCTGGCCGAGCTCGACCCCGAGGAAGCCGAGGAGATGCGCGAGTCATACGGGGTCGAGGGCTCCGGCCTCGACCGGCTCGTACGCGCCGCCTATGAGCTGCTCGACCTGATCGTCTTCTTCACGGCGGGCGAGGGCAAGGAGGCCGTCGCCCGGCCGCTGTCGCGCGGCTCCACCGCCTGGGAGTCGGCCGGCACGATCCACACTGAGATCCAGGACGCCTTCGTCAAGGCCGAGGCGATTGGCTGGCGCGAGCTGGTCGAGTGTGGCGGCTACGCGGCGGCCCGCGACAAGGGGCTGTTGCGGATTGAGGGGCGCGACTACGTCGTGCAGGACGGCGACGTGATCACGATCAAGGTTTAAGCCCGCTTTTTCCTGGCGCTCTAGGGTTTCCGCATGGACCAAGGGGCGCGGTTCCCGAAGGTGGCCGCCAAGGCGGGCCACTACGAGAGCTTCTACGTGAAGGCCTGCCGCCCCGGCGGCGGCCAGGGGATCTGGATCCGCCACACGGTCCATAAGCGTCCCGGCGCCGAGCCCAACGCCTCGATCTGGTTCGTCCTCTTCGACCGCGAGGCGGACGGGCCGCGCGCGACCAAGGTCACTGTGCCGGCCGCCGAATTGTCGACTCCAGTTGGGCTATGGATCCGCGTCGCCAAAGCCGAGATCGGGCCCGGCAGCGCAAGCGGGTCGCTCGCCACGGACGCGCTAACAGCCTCCTGGGAGCTGGCATTCTCCGGCGACGCCGAGCCCTGCAAGTACCTGCCGGCGAACTGGCTCTACGAGGCGCCGGTGCCGAGGACCAAGTTCGTCGCTCCCTTCCCAGATGCTCGCTTCGACGGTCGCCTCGAGGTCGACGGCACGACGATCGACATCGCCGGCTGGCCGGGCATGATCGGCCACAACTGGGGCAGCGAGCACGCCGCCCGCTGGGTCTGGCTCGAGGGGACCGGCTTCGAGGGGGATCCCGACACCTACTTCGACGCCGGCGCCGCCCGGGTCGCGATCGGTCGGCGCACGACTCCCTGGCTGCCGTCGGGCAATCTCGTCCTCGACGGTGAGGTCCATCGGCTCGGCGGCTTCGGCAAGATCCGCGCCGCCTCGGTCGAGCCGCGGCCGACCGAATGCGAGTTCGTCCTGCCGGGCAAGGACGTCGTCGTCCGCGGCCGCGTCTCGGCTCCGCAGAAGGACTTCGTCGGCTGGGTCTATGCCGACCCCAAGGGCCCCGAGCACAACACGCTCAACTGCTCGGTCTCCGACCTCGAGCTGACGGTCGAACGTGCCGGTCGACAGCCAGAGCAGCTCACCCTTGCCGCCGGCGCCGCCTATGAGTACGGCCTGCCCGAGACCGACCACGGGATTCCGATTCAGCCCTACCCGGACGGGTGAATTGAGCGCCCGCTTGGGGGCGACGCGCTACTGGCCCCTCTGGCTGCTGGTTGCGCCGCTCCTACTCTGGACCGCGGTTCGCGTCTTCGGCCTCGAACGGGGCTACCCGCTGGTGGCGTTGATGGCCTTTACCCCCTACGTGGCGATCGCGGCCATGCTCGTCGCAGCGCTTGCCTTCGCTCTGCGCAACTGGGCGGCGACGGCCGGCGCCGGGCTGGCGACTATCTGCCTCGCTGCGGCCGTGCTGCCGCGCGCAATCGGGAGCGAACTGGAAGACCCAGCGGGACGCCCGACCGTCACGGTGCTGGCGGCCAACATCCACCACGGAACCGCCGATCCAGCAGCCCTCATCGCCCTCGTCAGGCGATTGCACCCGGATCTGCTCAGCATTGAGGAGCTGACGCCGCGATTTGCCGGCGCACTGCGCGCCGATGGCATCGCGCGCCTGCTCCCGCACACCCACCTGGCCGTGCATACGAACGTCAGCGGTGCCGGCCTCTACGCCCGCCATCCCCTGCAGCCGCTGCCCGAACCCGCCCGCTTCCAGTTCCGCATGCCGCGTGCCCTGATGCTGCTACCCGGCGGGCGCACCCTGCGGATCGTCGGCGTCCATCCCTATCCGCCCCTGCACTCGAGGGTCGGGGAATGGAACGCCGCGCTCGGCAGTTTGCCGCCGGCGGGCACTGGAATTCCCTGGGTCCTCCCCGGCGACTTCAACGCGACCCTCGACCAGGCCTCGCTGCGCGACCTGGTCGCCCGTGGATACCGCGACGCCGCCGACGTCGCCGGCGAAGGACTCGAACCGACCTGGCCGGTGGGGGAAACCCTGCCGCCCCTGATCGCGATCGACCATGTCCTCGCCGATCGCCGCCTTGGCGTCGCCGCCTACGGCGTGCTCGACCTCCCGGGAAGCGATCACAAGGCGGTCTACGCGCGGTTGATCATGTCTAACGACTGACCTGCTTGACGAAGGTCATCCAGGTGCTGTAGGTGCCGAGTGCGGCCTCCAGCTGTTCGCCGCTCACCTTGGTCACGCCGCCGGTCCCATAGAGCTTTGCCGTGACGATCCTGGGCGAGACGCCGCGCTTGGTGACGACGACTTTCTTCAGCCGCCCGTCGAGGTAGGCGCCGAGGCGGGAGCTGATTTCGGGGCCGGAGAAGCGCAGCGTCCAGTTGTGCAGAGGGCAGTAGTAGTCGTAGGGGTCGGGGACGCTGACCAGGTAGGGGACGGACGGGCCGAAGAAGACGTTCTGCACGCTCTCGGTCTGCCCGCCCGAGCAGGCAGAGAAGAAGGTCTCGGCAATTTTGCCGCGGTAGAGGACGACCTGACCGCGCGTCGCCGCCGCCGCCGCGTTGGTCGATGACGTCTCGGTCGAGAGACCGCCGTAGACCTGGCTGCGGGTGTCGCTGTAGAGGTCGAAGCCGTTGCCGCCGACGTCGGCGGTGAGGGCGAAGGAACGCGACTCGACCGCCTGGGCGCGCAGCTCGGCCTGGGGCCAGGAGGGCGGCGACTCGTTCGGGATAACCCCTTTCACGTACTGCTCGAGGGCGAGGGCGTTGACGACGTTGAGCGAGCCGGGGTCGCTTTCGGTGGGCACGACCTCGAGCGCCCCGCGGTAGGCGCCGAGGCCGGAGATCGCAACCCGGCCGTTGCCGGCGGCCCGCAGCCTGCGCCCGCAGTCGGCCAGCGGTTTGCCGCTCGAGCTGCGCAGCTTCACCCGCGAGCCGTTGCGGTGCGCCTCGTAGCTGCGCTGCGGGTCGAGGGCCTTGCCACAGGCGCTGGTCGCGCCGCTGAAGCCGACGTCGCCCGGCGCGATTTCGAGCAGCACGCGCACGACCCGCGGTCCCTGCAGCGTCCCGATCGTGGTCCCGGTGTAGTAGTGGGCGAGGATGAAGCGGTAGCCCTTGCCGTGCCTGGCGTAGCCGTAGGCCCCGTACTGGCTGACGCCGACCCCGTGGCCGAAGCCGTGGCCCTTGATCAGCCAGGAGACGCTCGCCTGCGCGGGGGCGGCCAGGCAGAGGAAGGCGAGCAGCGTCAGCAGTCGAATCCGCATGGTTCGAGCAACAGGTTCTAGCTGGGAGAGTCGCGGCCTGCTCTAGTCTGAAAGAGACCGCACATGGCGACCCAGACGGTGCAAGCGACCGACCACAAGCTCCTCGCCGCCGGCGAGTGGCGGGAGACCGGCGAGTGGGGCGAGGTGCACAGCCCCTATGACGGCACCGTCGTCGGGCGGGTTGCCGAAGCCGACGCGGCGCTCGTCGACCGCGCGGTGCGCGCCGCCCACGAGGCCTTCCTCTCGGCGGACTTTCCCCAGCACGAGCGGGCCGCCGTTCTCGACCGAGCCGCGGAGCTGGTGCACGAGCGGGTCGAGGACCTCGCCCTGACGATCGCGGCCGAGGCCGGCAAGCCGCTGAAGACGGCACGGGTCGAGGCGAGCCGCTGCGTCGACACGCTGACCTTCTCCGCCACCGAGGCGCGCAAGCTGACCGGCGGCACCGTGCCGATGGAGGCCTCCCCCGCCGGCGGCGGCAAGCTCGGCGTGATGCTGCGCGTCCCCTACGGCGTAGTCGGCGCGATCAGCCCCTTCAACTTCCCGCTCAACCTCGTCGCCCACAAGCTCGGGCCGGCGATCGCCGCCGGCAACTCGATCGTGCTGAAGCCGGCGGGGCAGACGCCGATCTCAGCGTTGAAGTTGGCCGAGGTCCTGGTCGAGGCGGGACTGCCGGAGGGATGGCTCAGCGTCGTCCCCGGGCCCGGCGCCGAGGTCGGCAACGCGATCGTCGAGCACGAGCTGACCCGCGCCCTCACCTTCACCGGCTCGGCCGGGGTCGGCTGGGGCATCCGCAGTCGGGTGCCCCACAAGAAGGTGAACCTCGAGCTCGGCTCCAACGCGCCGCTGATCGTCCACTCCGACGGCGACTGGGAGACGGCGGCGGACAAGGCGCAGCTGCACGCCTTCTCGCACGCCGGGCAGAGCTGCATCTCGATCCAGCGCGTCCTCGTGCACGAGGAGATTGCTGACGCTTTCACCGAGCGCTTCGTCGCCAACGCCGAGGCGCTGCGGGTCGGCGACCCGCTCGACCCCGAAACCGACGTCGGGCCGCTGATCTCGTCCGGCGACCGCGACCGGGTCAAGCAGTGGATCGACGAGGCGGTCGAGGGTGGCGCGGATCTGCTCACCGGCGGCGAGCTGGTCGACGAGGGGCGTTGCCTGGCGCCGACCCTGCTCGGCTCGCCCTCGCACGAGGCGAATGTCTGGTGCGAGGAGATCTTCGGCCCGGTGGCGACGATCGACCGCTACTCGGACTTCGGCGAGGCGCTGCGGATGGCGAACGACTCGAAGTTCGGCCTGCAGGCGGGGGTCTTCACCCGCGACGTCGGCCGTGGCCTCGAGGCCGCCAACACGCTCGAGTTCGGCGGCGTCCTGATCAACGAGGTGCCGACCTTCCGCGCCGACCAGATGCCCTATGGCGGCGTCAAGGACTCGGGCAACACGCGCGAGGGCCCCGCCTTCGCCGTCTACGAGCTGACCGAGGAGCGCTTCGTCACGCTGCAGGGCTGACCGCACTCCCCAGCCCGTATTCCCTAATCCCAACTATAATTGGGGTATCTGTTCTATTGTTTCGACAACAATGGACTTCCGACGCCCACTCAGCGTTGTGGCCCCCACCCTCGACGGGGACGTACTCGCCGTCCTCGCGGGGGCGGACGAAGAGTTCACCGGGCGTCGTATACATCGCGTCCTCGGTCACGGCTCCGAGCACGGGGTGCGCAAAGCGGCTGACCGGCTCGTCGAGCAGGGCATCGTTGCTAGGCGTCAGGCCGGACAGGCGAAGCTCTATAGCCTGAATAGAAGCCATCTGGCAGCGTCTTACGTCGAAGGTCTCGCGTCCTTGCGCTCGCAGCTCGTAGAACGGCTTAAGGAGTCCGTACGAACTTGGAAGAGCCCTCCGGCGGCGGTGCTTCTGTTCGGCTCCGTCGCACGTGGCGAAGCTGGCGTGAAAAGCGATCTCGACCTGCTTGTCGTGCGGCGTCCGGGTACGAAGGAGGAGTCCCCGCGTTGGCAGAACCAGTTGGCCGCCCTCGAGCGCGATGCGACCGTTTGGACCGGCAACGAGGCGCGGGTGATCGAGTATGGCAAGCGTGACCTGGCCGACGACGATGTTCGCCATGTGGTCGAAGCGGCGCTCGACGAGGGCATCCCCATCTACGGCGGTCGTATGCGCTTTCGCCGCCTGCTTGATCGCTACGGAGAGTGATGGCGACTCGCCTCCGCGACTGCGACGATAGGACTGCAGCAGGGCGGCTCGCCAAGGCGGAGCAGTTCCTCGAGGCCGCGGCAACAGTGCGGGATCTCGCTGACGACGAGGCCGATGTAGGGGATGCGCTGGTCACTCTCTGCGTCCACGCCGGGATTGCCGCCGCGGATGTGATCTGCTGCGTGGCCCTCGGCCACTATGCCCAAGGTGAGGATCACCTTCAGGCAATCGCCGAGGTGTCGAAGGTCTCCCCCGACGGGAAGCAGCTCGGCAGGGATCTGCGCGCTCTCCTGCAGATGAAGTCGCGGGCTGGATACGCCGCCCCACCTGTGACCGCCGACCAGCGCAAGCGCGCCTGGAGACGGGCCGAGAGCCTGGTCGAAGCGGCGCGGTCTCGGCGCGGCGCCTGACCACGAGCTCCCTACTCGTGTGGCCTCGCCATCCGCCGATGGTCGAGCGCCTCCTCGAGCACCGCGGGCTCAACGCCCTGCTCGAGGGCTACCTCGCGCAGCAAGCGGCCGGACTCTGCGGCCGCCTTGACGATGTCGGCGGCACGGTCGTAGCCGATGTGCGGGTTGAGGGCGGTGGCCGTTGCCAGGGTGGCCTCGGCGTGGCGCTCCGTCATCTCCTCGTTGGCCTCGACCCCCGCGACGCACTTCTCGTTCAGCAGTCGCGAGGCGGAGGCGAGCAGCTTGACCGAGTCGAGGAGATTTCGTGCGATCAGCGGCACGCGCACGTTGAGCTCGAACTGGCCCTGGCTGCCGGCCACGGTGATCGCCGCGTCGTTGCCGATCACCTGCGCCGCAACCTGGATCACGACCTCGGGGATCACCGGATTGACCTTGCCGGGCATGATCGAGGAGCCCTTCTGCAGCTCGGGCAGGCGCAGCTCGGCGAGACCGGCGCGCGGCCCCGAGCCCATCAGCGCCAGGTCGTTGGCGATCTTGTTGAGCGAGACCGCGTAGACCTTGAGCGCGCCCGAGAGCTCGACCAGGGCATCGCGATTGCCCTGCGCCTCGAAGGGGTCGAGCGGCGCCGAGATCTCCAGGCCGCTGTCGGCCACGAGCTTCTCGCGCACCTTGGCGGCGAACTCGCGGTGGGTGTTGAGGCCGGTGCCGGTCGCGGTGCCGCCGAGCGGGATCTGGCCGACCCGGCGCAGCGTCGCCTCCACCCGCTGCACGCCGAGGCGCACCTGCGCCGCGTAGCCGCCGAACTCCTGGCCGAGCGTGACCGGCACCGCGTCCATCAGGTGGGTGCGGCCGGCCTTGACCACGTCGGCGAACTGACCGGCCTTCGCCTCGAGCGCCGATTGCAGGCCGCCCATCGCGGGCAGCAGGTCGCGCGTGACCTCGTCGAGCGCCGCCAGGTGGACGGCGGAGGGGAAGACGTCGTTCGAGGACTGGCCCATGTTGACGTGGTCGTTGGGGTGGACGCCGTCGCCGGCGAGGTTGGCCAGCACCTCGTTGGCGTTCATGTTCGAGGAGGTGCCCGAGCCGGTCTGGAAGACGTCGATCGGGAATTGGTCGTCGTGCTCGCCCTCGCCGACCGCCTTGCCGGCGGCGGCGATCCGCTCGGCGAGCGCCGGGTCGAGCTGCCCCAGCTCGCCGTTGACCTCGGCCGCTGCGGACTTCAGCCGCCCCAGCCAGCGCACGACCGGAACGGGCACCCGCTCGCCCGAAACCGGAAAGTTCTCGACCGCCTTCATCGTCTCACCGCCCCACAACTGCTCAGTCAACTGTGTCCTCCGTCTGAGTTTGCCGCACCAGGGTATTCAGCCGTGCGCTTCGCCCGCTTCGAACCCCCGCTGGTAGGTCCGCAGGAAGGTCGCTGGGAGCGATGCGCCGTCAGGGCTGTAGCGGGCGGCCGCGGTGAGGCGGCGGATCAGGTCGGCATGGATGCCGCTCGTCCCGTCGGCGCCCCGCTCGGCTGCGCCGAGCAGATAGCCGAGCCGCAGGTTGGCCGCACCGCCGGGCTCGGCGCGAGCTTCGGCGTTGAGGCGCGTCGTGACCGTCACCAGCGCGCCCCCAACGGCCGCCAGGTCTCCCGCCTTCTGGTTCTCGACCAGGCAGTCGCTGATCGGCGTCCCGTGCGGCAGCTCGACGGCTCCCGGCGCGCCCTTCAGCGCCGTTAGATACGGGCCCGGGCCTTCGAGGCAGGCAACCGGGGTCGAGTCGCTCGTCGTCCCGCAGCCGGCACTGGCGGTTGCGAGGAAGATCGCGGCGATCGAAAGACGGCGGCGCATCGGCCGCAATCCTAAGTTCAGTCGCCGTTGGCCGAGACGCCGCCGGACTGGAAGGTCGAGACGCCGCCCGGTGGCCCGGCGGGTGGCTTTGCGGCGGGCTTGCGCTTCTTATGGCGCCGCGGCTTGCCGGTGTTCTGTTCGACCGGGAAGACCTCGACCCATTCGGCGAGCTGGAACTGGGGCACGGCGGCGTGTTCCCAGGAGAGGTGCAGGTGGTTGCCGCAGCCGTGGCCGGCGTCCCCTTCGTAACCGACCCAGCGGAAGGGCGCCACCGGACGGTTCTGCTGCGGCTCGGCCCACTTTGCGAGGCGGGTGATGCCGCGCCAGGTTTCGTCGCACCTGCCGTCGCCGTTGACAGGCACGACGTCGACGGCGAGGCCGTTGTAGTGGTCCGAGTGTTTGACGTGGCAGCCATGGCAGCCGACGTGTTCGCCGTTCGGCAGCGGCCCCGAGTAGCCATCGGTGACGTAGATCGGGAAGTGCTGCGCGATCCAAACCAGGTCGGGGACGATCCGCTTGTCGACCATGTCGCCTTCTTCGTGAGGGACCGACGCCGGGATCGGCACGATCTTGCCCTGGGCGTAGACGATGCGCGTCACCGTCGGACCGGCGGCCGCGACGGGGGCCTGGATCGCGCAAAGAGCCGCCAACGCGGCCGCGGCCAGGAGGATCTTGCGTGCGAGTGCCCGGTGCCCCACTCGCGCTGTATCGGCATCGTCGCGGGGAAGCCTTGAGAACGGCAATCCACATATAGGGTTTCGCTCGGTATGACCAACGTTCGCGAGGCCAGCTTCGACCTCTTCCGCGAGCTCGGAATGACGACGATGTTCGGCAATCCCGGCTCGACCGAGCTGCCGATGCTCGCCGACTTCCCCGCCGACTTCCGCTACGTGCTCGGCCTGCAGGAGGCCGTCGTGGTCGGGATGGCCGACGGCTTCGCCCAGGCCTCGGGCCGCACGGCGGTCGCCAACCTGCACACCGCGCCGGGGGTCGGCAACGCGATGGGGGCGATCTTCAACGCCCAGGCCAACCACTCGCCGGTGCTGGTCACCGCCGGGCAGCAGGCGCGCGCCCAGATCACCCTGCAGGCCAACCTGACCAACCGCGACGCGATTCGCATGCCCCACCCGCTGGTCAAGTGGTCATACGAGCCGGCTCGGCCCGAGGATGTGCCGCTGGCACTTGCCCACGGGGCCCACCTCGCTTCGCTGCCGCCGCGGGGGCCCGTCTTCGTTTCGATCCCGATGGACGACTGGTACGCCGAGGTCGACGAGGGCGACGCGCGGGAGGCGATCGCCCGCCGCGTCGACGGTCGCGCCGCCGCCGACCCCGCCGCCGTTCGCGTCCTTGCCGACCGGCTCGACAGCGCCACCAACCCGGTGATGGTCGCCGGCCCCGACATCGACGCCTCCGGGGCTTGGGACGACGCCATCGCCCTGGCCGAACGCCAGCGCTTGCCGGTCTGGGCGACGCCCGCGACCGGGGGAGGCCGACTTGGCTTCCCCGAGAACCACCCGAACTTCCGCGGCGTCCTGCCGCCGGCGATCGGTCCTATCGGTCAGACCCTCGAGGGTCACGACCTGATCCTCGTCGTCGGCAGCTCGGTCTTTCCCTACTACCCGCACATCCCCGGCCCCCTGCTGCCGGAGGGCGCAAAGCTGGTCGCGATCACCAGCGATCCCGACGAGGCGGCGCGGGCGCCAATGGGCGACGCCCTGGTCGCCGACGTGAAGCTGACCCTGGAAGCGCTGCTCGCCGACCTGCCGGAGTCCTCGCGCTCGACTCCCGAGCCCAACCAGGGCCCGCAGGAAATCCCGCCCGCCGACCCGCTCGACTCCTCGACCGTGCACACGGCGCTGGGCGAGGTCTTCCCCGAGGACGGCATCGTCGTGCTCGAGTCGCCGGCCAGCACGCTCGCCCTGCGCAACCAGCTGCGCCTCTCGCGCCCCGGCAGCTACTACTTCAGCGCCGGCGGCGGTCTCGGCTTCGGCCTCTCCGCCTCAATCGGGGTGCAGCTCGCGCAGCCCGACCGCCCCGTCGTCTGCGTGCTCGGTGAGGGCTCGGCGCAGTACGCGATCACCGCCTTCTGGAGTGCCGTCGCCCACAAGGTCCCGGTCACCTTCCTCGTCATGCGCAACGAGGAGTACGCGATCCTCAAGTGGTTCGCCGACGTCGAGCAGGTGAGCGGCGCGCCGGGCCTCGACCTGCCGTCGCTCGACGTCGCCGCCGTCGCCGAGGGCTACGGCGTCAACGTCCGCCGGGCGGGCGACCGCGACGAGGTGCGCGGCGCGCTCGAGCAGGCGCTCGCCTCCTCGCAGCCAGAGCTGGTCGAAGTCCCGGTCGCGCCGGGCATGTCGCTGTTCTGATGGCCTCGCCGGACCGCGCCCCCGATTCGCTGGCCAGGGGAGCAGCCCAGCCGCTGCGTGGCGACCTCGAGCGGCTGCTCGGTGCCGACCGCGTCCTTGCCCGCGCCGGCGACATCGTCCGCTACGCCTCCGACGCCAGCCCCTACCGCCTCTTCCCACAGGCGGTGGTGATGGCGCGCGACGCCGGGGACGTCGCCAAGGTGCTCGACTACGGTCGCGAAAAGGGCATCCCGGTCATCTTCCGCGCCGGCGGCACCAGCCTCAACGGCCAGGGGCAGAGCGACGGCATCCTCGTTGACGTGCGCCGCCACTTCGGCGGCGTCGTGGTGGAGGATGGGGCGGAGCGCGTCCGAGTCAAGCCCGGCACCGTGCTCGGCCACGCCAACCGGGTGCTCGCCTCCTACGGTCGCAAGCTCGGCCCCGACCCGGCCAGCACCGACATCGCCTGCGCCGGCGGCGTAATCGCCAACAACTCGGGCGGGATGCGTTGCGGCGTCACCCGCGACTCCTACTCGACGCTGCGCTCGATGACGCTGGTCCTGCCCTCGGGGACGACGATCGACACCGCCGAACCCGGCGCCGCTGAGCGCTTCGCAGCCGAGGAGCCCGAGCTGGTCGCCGGCCTCGCCGCGATCCGCGACGAGATTCGCGCCGACGCCGAGCTCAGCGAGCGCATCCACCGCAAGTTCGCGATCAAGAACACGACCGGCTATCGGCTCTGCGCCTTCCTCGACGCCGACGAGCCGCTGGAGATCTTCCGTCGCCTCGTCGTCGGCTCGGAGGGCACGCTCGCCTTCGTCGCCGAGGCGGTCTTCGAGACCGTCCCGGTTCCGGCTCGCACGACGACGGCCTGGATCCACTTCCCCGGCATCGACGAGGCGATCGCGCCGGTCCGCGACCTGGTCGAGTCGGGCGCCACTGCGGTCGAGCTGATGGTCGCCCCGGCGCTGATCACCGCCGCCTGGAACATGGTCGGTGCGCCAGAGGAGTGGAAGGAGCTGCCGCCCGAGTCGGCGGTGCTGCTGGTCGAGTACGGGGCGGAGGACGACACCGGCCTCGACGCCTATGTCGAGCGGGCGAGGGAGATCTTCGCCGCACACGAGATCATCAGGCCGATCGACTTCACCCGCGACGCCGAGGAGATCGAGCTGGCTTGGCGCGTGCGCGAGGGCCTGCACGGGCTGATCGGTCGCCTGCGCCTGCCGGGAACGACGCTGATCGTCGAGGACGTCTGCGTGCCGCCCGAGCGGATCGCCGAGGGCGCTCGCGACCTGCAGGCGCTGCTCGGCGAGCATGGCTTCCTGCCCGGCGTCGCCGGCCACGCCTCGGCCGGGAATCTGCACTTCATGCTCACTCCCGACTTCGCCAAGCAGGAGGACCTGGAGCGGTACGAGGCCTTTATGTCGAAGCTGGTCGAGCTGGTCGTCGGCAAGTACGACGGTTCGCTCAAGGCAGAGCACGGCACCGGGATCAACATGGCCCCCTACGTCGAGCGCGAGTGGGGGGAGAAGGCAACCGAGCTGATGTGGCGGGTGAAGCAGCTCGCCGACCCCGACGGGGTGCTCGCTCCCGGCGTCGTGCTCAACCGCGACCCCGGTGTCCACCTGCGCAACCTGAAAACGACGCCGCCGATCGAGGAGTCGGCGAGCGCCTGTGTCGAGTGTGGTTTCTGCGAGCCGGTCTGCCCGAGCCGCAACCTGACGACGACGCCGCGCCAGCGGATCGTCCTGCGCCGCGAGATCGCGCGCCAGCCGGAGGACTCGCCCGTGCACCGTGCCCTGCTCGCCGAGCAGGAGTACGACTCGCTCGAGACCTGCGCCGTCGACGGCTCCTGCCAACTCGCCTGCCCCGTGGGCATCGACACGGGCAAGCTCGTCAAGGAACTGCGGCAGGAGAGCCACTCGGCGCGGGCGGAGCGCGCCGCGCTCGCCGCTGCGAAGCGTTGGCATGCGGTCGAACGCGCCGCCCGCGCCGCCCTGCGACTCGGCGGCCCACTCGCCCGTCGCACCAAGCGCGGCAAGGCGCTGCCGGGACCGGCCTCGGTGCGGTTGCCGGCAACCGAGCGCGAGGGCGCCGCCGCCGTCTACGTCCCCTCATGCACCAACCGCATCTTCGGCGGTTCGCCGGTCGAGGCGATGGTCGAGGTGTCGCGGCGGGCCGGCCTGCCGGTCTGGATCCCCGCCGACGTCGCCGGCAGCTGCTGCGGGCTGCCCTTCGGCTCGAAGGGATACTCGGAGGCGCACGCGCAGAAGGCAAACGCGATGGTCGAAAACCTCTGGCGCTGGAGCGAGGAGGGCGAGCTGCCGATCGTGATCGACGCCGCCTCCTGCACGCAGGCCGTCACCGAACCCGGCGATGGCGTCCTCTACGAGGAGAACGTCGATCGGTTCGCGGCGCTGGAGATCCTCGACTCGGTTGCCTGGGCGAACGATCGCCTGCTGCCGCACCTCGAGGTCGGTCGCAAGGTCTCCGCCGCCGCCGCCCACCCGACCTGCGCCACCCGTCACATGGGCCTGGCGCCGCGGCTTCGCTCCCTCACCGCCGCCCTAGCCGAGGAGGTCTACGTCGCCCCCTCGGCTACCTGCTGCGGCTTCGCCGGCGACCGCGGCATCTCGCACCCGGAGCTGACCGCGTCCGCGACTCGCCCCCAGGCCGAGGAGCTGGCCGGTCGCGACTTCGACGCCCACCTCTCCAGCAACCGCACCTGCGAGATCGGGATGACCCGTGCGACCGGCGAGCCCTACGAGTCGGTCGTCTGCCTGCTCGAGCGGCTGACGCGATAAGCGGCTCAGCCGGGGGTGGCCGAGGATTCGCTTGCGGTCGCCTGTCGAGCCTCGGCCTCGCGGATCGCCGATGCGATGCGTGGGTCGCGCTCGCTGCGGCGATCGAGCAGCGGGTTCATCAGTCCGCGCAGGGCGGAGAGGTAACGCCACCATTTAGGCGCAAAGATGCGCGGCGCCCGCTCTTCGATTCCCTTGACGACGGCCGCTCCTGCCTTGGGCGGCGTGATACGCCTCATCAGGAAGGCGGGGGCTATTTCCTCCAGCACGCCGGCGCCGGGCTTGGCGAAAGCGTCCTGGACCATCTTGGTGTCGACCCAGCCGAAATAGGCGACGCTGGCGCTCGCCCCGAAGGGCACCAACTCGGTCCGCAGGGCCCGTCCCATCTGCTCGGCTGCGGCCTTGGAAACCATGTAGGAGCTGCCCAGCATCCCGTTGGCGAAGGCGGCCACAGAGGCGACGACGACGATGTGACCCTTGCGCTCGGAGACCTGCGGCAGGGCCGCTCGCACCGTGTGCCAGACGCCGAGCAAGTTGACCTCGATCACCCGCTCCCACTCCTCCGACGGGACCGACCGCATCGTGGCCATGGTCGGCGGCGCAATGCCGGCGTTGGCCATTGCGATGTCGAGGCCGCCGAAACGTTCGACCGTCTCCGCCACCGCTGCCCGCATCGCCCCCGCGTCGGTGACGTCGGCGACGATTCCGATCGTTCGCTCGCCGATCCGCTCTGCTGCCTCGCGCACCTCGTCGGCGTCGACGTCGAGGAGCGCGACCGAGGCGCCGCGCTGGTGCAGTTGCCGCGCCGTCTCGTAGCCGATCCCGCGGGCGCCGCCGGTGATCAGCGCCACCTTGCCGTTCACGTCGTAGAGGGGCATTGCGCCGCGCAGCCTACCCGCTCCTAGAATCCGCCGTTCATGCCCGGCTTCAAGCCAGTTGACACCAGGCAGTCCTTCCCCGAGCTCGAGGAGCGCGTGCTCGAGCGCTGGCGCGAGGACGACGTCTTCCACCGTTCGCTCACTCAACGCGAGGGCGCCGAGATCTGGAGCTTCTACGAGGGGCCGCCGACGGCAAATGGACGCCCCGGCTCCCACCACGTCCTCTCCCGCGTCTTCAAGGACGTCTATCCCCGCTACAAGGCGATGTGCGGCTACCGGGTGCCGCGCAAGGCCGGCTGGGACTGCCACGGCCTGCCGGTCGAGCTCGAGGTCGAGAAGCAGCTCGGCATCTCCTCCAAGCAGGAGATCGAGGACTACGGGATCGACAAGTTCAACGCCCGCTGCCGCGAGTCGGTCTTCGAATACGTCGAGGAGTGGAACCGGCTGACCGAGCGGATCGGCTTCTGGATCGACCTCGACGACCCCTATGTCACGCTCGAGGACGACTACATCGAGTCGGTCTGGTGGTCGCTGCGCAGGCTCTGGGACGAGGATCGCCTCTACGAGGGCCACAAGGTCGTCCCCTACTGCCCGCGCTGCGGCACGGCGCTCTCCTCGCATGAGGTCGCGCTCGGCTACGAGGACGTCAAAGACCCCTCCATCTACGTGCGCTTCCCGTTGCTCGGGGAGGACGGGAGCGAGACGGGCGAGTCGCTGCTGGTCTGGACAACGACTCCCTGGACGCTGCCAGGCAACGTCACCGTCGCCGTCGCTTCCGACGTCACCTATGTCAAAGCGCGCGTTGAGGGGGAGACGCTGGTCGTCGCCGAGCCGCTGCTGGAGAAGGTGCTGGGCGAGGAGGCGGAGGTGCTCGAGCGCTTGGCCGGTTTGGATCTGGTCGGTCGCCGCTACGCGGGCCCGGTCTACGAGCTCGAGGAGGTCCCGGCGAACGCCTTCAAGATCGTCGCCGGCGACTTCGTCACCACCGAGGACGGCACCGGCCTCGTCCACATCGCCCCCGCCTTCGGCGAGGACGACTTCAAGGTCGCCGCCGAGAACGGCATCTTCGATCCGAAGGTCGCCGGCACCCTCTTCAACCCGGTCGGGCTCGACGGCCGCTTCGACCGCCGCGTCAGCGGCTTCGAGGGCGAGCTCGTCAAGGACCCGGAGGTGACCGAGCGGCTGATCCGCGATCTCGGCCGCCGCGGCTTGCTCTACCGCGAGCAGGTCTACGAGCACGCCTATCCGCACTGCTGGCGCTGCGGGACGCCGCTCCTCTACTACGCCAAGTCGAGCTGGTACGTGAAGACCGCCGAGGCCAAGGACCGGCTGCTGGCCAACAACGAGACGATCGGCTGGCATCCCGAGCACATCAAGCACGGCCGCTTCGGCAAGTGGCTGGAGAACAACGTCGACTGGGCGCTCTCCCGCGACCGCTACTGGGGGACGCCGCTGCCGATCTGGCGCTGCACCTCCGGCGGCTGCACGGAGACGTACTGCGCCGGCTCGGTCGCCGAGCTGCGCGAGCGCGCCCGCGGCGAGGTGCCGGAGGACCTGCACCGCCCCTATGTGGACGAGGTCGCGCTCGATTGCGAGCGCTGCGGCGGCGAGATGCGTCGGGTCGAGTCGGTGATCGACACCTGGTACGACAGCGGCGCGATGCCCTTCGCGCAGTTCCACTACCCGTTCGAGAACGAGGAGCTGTTCGCGGAGCGCTTCCCGGCCGACTTCATCTGCGAGGCGATCGACCAGACCCGTGGCTGGTTCTACACGCTGTTGGCCGAGTCGACGCTGCTCTTCGACGAGTCCAGCTACCGCAACTGCGTCTGCCTCGGCCTGATCCTCGACCCCGAGGGGCAGAAGATGTCGAAGAGCAAGGGCAACGTGGTCGAGCCCTGGGACGTGATCGCCGCCCACGGCGCCGATGCCCTTCGCTGGTACTACCTGACCGCGCAGCAGCCCTGGTCGGGCTACCGCTTCTCGGTCGACACGGTCGGCGAATCGGTGCGCCAGTTCCTGCTCACGCTCTGGAACACGTACTCGTTCTGGGTGCTGTACGCGAACGCGGAGAACCTCGGACCGGGCGACTTCGAGGGTGAGCTCGCCCCCGTCGAGGACCTCGACCGCTGGGCGCTCTCGAAGCTCCAATCGACGATCTCGACGGTCCGCGAGCGGATGGACGCCTTCGATTGCACGGCTGCGGGCCGGGCGATCGCAGAGTACGTCGAGGAGCTATCCAACTGGTACGTGCGGCTCTCGCGGCGGCGCTTCTGGGAGGGCGACAGGGTCGCCTTCGCGACTCTGCGCCACTGCCTGCTCGAGGTCGCCGCCCTGCTCGCTCCCTTCACTCCGTTCCTCGCCGACGAGATCCACGCCAACCTCGCCGGTGGCGAGGGAAAGGAGTTCGGCGCCGGGGCCGACTCGGTTCACCTGCGGGACTTCCCTGAATTCGACCCGACCCTTGCCGACCCGGAGCTCGAGGCGACGATGGACGCCGTGCGCCTCACCGTCGAGCTCGGCCGCGCCGCTCGCGCTCAGGCCAAGGTCAAGGTGCGCCAGCCGCTGCGCCGCGCCGTGATCGTCGCCAACGACGCTGAGCGCGAGGCGATCTCCGCCCGCGCCGACCTCGTCACCGCCGAGCTCAACGTCAAGGAGCTCGACTTCGTCTCCGAGGAGGCCGACCTGGTCAGCTACCAGGTCAAGCCCAACTACCGTGCGCTTGGGCCGCGCTTCGGCAAGCGTATGCCCCAGGTCGTCGCCGCGGTCGAGGCGCTCGACCCCAAGCACGTCGCCGAGGTGATGGGCAACGGCGGTGAGATCGGCATCAACGTCGACGGCAGCGAGCACACGCTCGGCGCCGACGAGGTGACGCTCGCGCTGCAGCCGCTGGACGGCTACGAGGTCGAAGCCGAGGCCGGCCACGCCGTCGCCCTGCAGCTCGAGCTCGACGAGGGGCTGCGCCGCGAGGGGCTTGCGCGCGAGATCGTCCACGCCGTGCAGAACGCCCGCAAGGCCGCCGGTCTCGACATTTCCGACCGCATCAAACTCGCCCTCGGCGGCGACGAGGAGCTGCTCGCCGCCGCCCAGGCTCACGAGTCCTACGTTGCCGGCGAGGTGCTGGCCACCTCTGTCACATACGACGCCGACGGTCCACCGGTCCGCATCGACGGCCGCGACCTCCACATCTCAGTTTCCCGCGCTTAGTAGCCAGCGGAGTAGGCAGTCGACTCCTGCGCGCAGAGCTCAATTTCAAGCCTCGTGAGCCACGGGAGCTTTCTCGGTAGCTGTTGTGATCTGGGCGCTTGGATTGCCTGTCGGGAGAGGGACCGGGGCACCCCTCATCCGGAGGCTCATGTGACCACGCCTGAGCCCTGAGCCACAATCCAGCTGCGCGACGGTCTCCGGGGAGGGGTGCCCCGGTCCCTCTTAGATCGAGCCAAAGATGTCCTGTTTGCGGCCACGAATCGTCGCGATCCTTGGCGAATGGACGAAGGGAGGGGCTTTCGCGCAGATGTCGAGGGCCTGCGGGCACTCGCGATCGTCGTCGTGGTGCTCTGCCATGCCGGCGTCGCGACCTTTGCCGGTGGCTACGTCGGGGTCGACGTCTTCTTCGTCATCTCGGGCTTCCTGATCACTCGCCTCCTGCTCGGCGAGGTCGAGCGGAGTGGGACGATCTCGCTGCGCGGCTTCTACGCGAGACGCGCCAGGCGCCTGCTTCCCCAGTCCGCGCTGCTGCTGGGGACCGTGGCTACCCTCTCGATTGTCGTCTTCTCGCCTGTCCGGGCGATCGAAGTTTCCGGCGACATCATCAGCTCGGCCCTTTACACGGCGAACTGGCATTTCGCGGCGAGGTCGGTCGACTACTTCGCCCAGGGCCAGGAACCGAGCCCGGTCCTACACCTCTGGTCACTGGCGATAGAGGAGCAGTTCTACCTCGTCTGGCCGGCCCTGCTGCTGGCCGCGAGCTGGCTCCCGCGGCGGCACGGACGCTCCCCCCGGCCGGCACTCGCCGTCGCCCTCGCGATCGCCTGCGCGGCTTCGCTACTGCTCGGCGTCCGCCTGGCCGAGGCGCAGCCGGTCTCCGCCTACTTCTCCGTCGTCGGCCGCGCCTGGGAGCTTGGGCTCGGCGCGGGGTTGGCTCTGCTCGTTGCCGTGGCGATCCCCCGCCTCGCGGCGCTTGCGATCGGCTGGGCCGGGCTCGCTGCGATTCTCTACGCGACCTTCGCCTTCGACGCGCTCACCCCGTTTCCCGGGCTCGCCGCGCTGGTCCCGACGCTGGGGGCGGCCGGACTGCTGTTCGCTGGCCTCTCGATCGACCAACCGCCAGCCGGGTCACCTCCTTGGCTGCTCTCGCGAGCGCCGGTCCGCTACGTCGGCCGCATCTCATACGCCTGGTACCTGTGGCACTGGCCGGCCCTGGTCTTCGCCGCGGCGATCCTCGGGCCCCTCTCCGCCGGCACCGGTCTTGCTGTCGTCCTCGCCTCGCTCGTGCCGGCGGTGATCAGCCATCACCTGGTCGAGGACCCGGTCCGTCGGGCGCGCTCGCTGGCCAGGCTTCCCAACCGCTCGCTCGCGCTTGGGCTCGGCTGCACGGCACTGGCGATTGCCGCGGGGCTGGCAGTGAGTGTGGCGCAGCCCACGTTCAACACCGCGCCGTCTTCTCAGACAATTGGGGCGCGGGCCCTCCTCACAAAGTCGGTTCCGCAGGAAGTTGCTGTCGCGCTGCGCCCGAGCCCACTCGATGCCGCGGCCAACCGCGGCCCGGTCGTCGCCGACGGCTGCCTGGTGGGAATCGAAGGTACGCGTTCCGGGGACTGCGTCTACGGCGATCCCTCCGGTGGTCACACCGTCGTCCTCTTTGGCGACTCGCACGCCATGCAGTACTTCCCGCCCCTCGAGTTTCTGGCGGAGGAATACCACTGGCGGCTCGTGGTTCTCACCAAGCGCGAATGCACGCCGGGAACGGTGACCATCCAGAACCCACTCTCCGCCCGCAGGTACTCCCAGTGCGATGCCTGGCGGGAGCGCTCGCTGCAGCGGATCGCGCTGAGTCCGAAGGAGACAACCGTCGTTATCAGCGGCAGCACCGGCTACACGGCGTACAGTCGCAGCGGCGAGGCACTCCACGACGCGGCAAACGCGGCGACGCTCGAGGCTGGCTACGTGGAGACGTTGACGCGGATCCACGAGGCAGGCCTCTCGACCGTGTTGATTCCCGACATGCCCGCCTCACCGCGCGACGTCCCGAGCTGTGTCTCCGAACACCCCAACCATCTGCGGGCCTGTGCCTTCCAGCGGGTTCGTCGCCATAACCACGAATTCGACATCCGTGCCGCGGTCGCGGCGCCGCAGGTCACCGTCCTGGACCTGACGCCCGAGGTCTGTCCTCGCGGCCTATGCCGGGCGGTGATCGGCAACGCGCTCGTCTACCGGGATCGCTTTCACCTGACGGCGACCTTCGCCCGCACCCTCAGCCCCTGGCTGGAGCTGGGGCTGATGGAAATGATCGGGCCGGCGCCGGTGTCGAGCGCGATTGCCCTGAATGGCTCGGATGTCGCAGCGCCGATAGCGCTCGCCGGCAACGTGCCCGTCGGGTCCGGGTGACGAGATTCGAGATCGAACAGGTGGTTGCGGAACCCATACGCATCGATCGAGATGAGAAGGGCAGGCCGCGCTATCTTGGAGAAGTCAAGGGCGAGCGTATTCGAGTGGTTGTCGCCCAGGGCGATCCGGACGTGATCGTGACCGTTCACCCAAGGAGGGGTCGATGAAAGCCGACTACGACAGTCAAGCCGAAGCACTGTCAATCGATTTGGTGGAGGTCGACCGCTGGGACGACGGTGACCCTGTAGATGACACCTACTGCAATGTGGCATTGCGGAGGGGGCGCCCAGTCAATGTCGAGCTGCTCGATCCCGCCGACCACCTGGACCTCTTGGATGTCGTCGCACAACGATTCGCGCTCGACTCGGCGGCGCTCCGGGCAACGGCCCAAGCGGCCTTGGCGGCTCCGGATCGAGTCGTGACGGTAACGCTGGACACAGCCAGCGCTACAGCTTGAGCGTCTGAATCAGTCCTCAGCTGGCTCGCCGATGATGAAGTCGGTCCTCTTCGAGTCCGAGAACTTCACCCAGCAGTGCTCGGGGGCGGCGCCGGCGACCTCGACGAGAGCCGCTTCGATCCGCTTGGCGATCTCCGCCTTCTGCTCGTCGGAGCGACCCTCGAACCAGTGGACGTGGACGAAGGGCATGAGCGCGCTCCTGCCGGCTCGCTAGGCGAGCGCCGGCTCCAGCTCGGCCTCGAGGCGACGCTTGGGCATCGCGCCGACCACCTTCTTGGCGATCGCCCCGTCCTTGAAGAGGATCAGGGTCGGGATCGAGAGGACCTCGTACTGCGCCGCGGTCTGCTGGTTCTCGTCGACGTTGATGCTGACGATCCGCAGGTCGTCGCGCTCGGTGTCGATCTCCTCGAGCACCGGGTGGACGACGCGGCATGGCCCGCACCAGGGGGCCCAGAAGTCGACGAGCACGGGGCCCTCGGCCTCGAGCACCTCGGACTTGAAGGTGTCGTCTGTCACGTCGTGGAGCTTGCCTGTCACTGGGATCGGTCTCCTGTGGATCGAGTTTCGCCGCTCAATACTTCAGAAAGTATAGCGAGGCCCTTCCGATCTGGCGACTGACCTTCGGCGGGTCTCAACGGCCCAAGCGTAGAAGGGGTACCCGCCAGATCGCCTCCCACACGATCGAGCGGCTCATCTTCGACTTTCCGTCCTGCCGATCGCGGAAGACGATCGGCACCTCGGTGACGCGGAAGCCGAGCTCGATCGCCCGGTAGGTCATCTCGACCTGGAAGGCGTAGCCGCGCGAGCGAACCGCGTCGAGGTCGATCGCTTCCAGCACCTCGCGGCGGAAGCACTTGAAGCCGCCGGTCAGGTCGCGCACGTCGAGGCCGAGGACGAGGCGCGAGTAGGCGCTGCCGCCACGGCTGATCGTCTGACGCAGCGGACCCCAGTCTGCGACTCCGCCGCCGTCGACGTAGCGGGAACCGAGCACGAGGTCGGCGCGCTCGGCCGCCTTCAGCAGCCGCGGCAGGTATGCGGGCTCGTGGGAGAAGTCGGCGTCCATCTCGGCGATCAGTCCCGCACCCTGGTCCAGCGCCTGCTTGAAGCCTGCGATATAGGCGGGACCGAGCCCCTCCTTGAGCGGCCGGTGCAAGACGTGCACCGAATCCTCTTCGCCGGCGAGCCGCTCGGCGATCTCACCCGTCCCGTCGGGTGAGTTGTCGTCGACGATCAGCACCTGGGCCGACTCGGGCAGCTTCCCCCGCGCCTCGGCGACGATGCGCTCGATGTTGGCCGCCTCTTCGTAGGTGGGGAGGACGAGCCAGGCCGGTCCCCGTTCGCTCTCGGTCGATCCCATCTGCGCGATGCTATTCGGCGTGACCAATGCCGAGATTGCCGCCGCCCTCGAAGAGCTGGGCGTCCTCTACGAGCTCGACGGGGCGGTCAAATACCGGGTGCTCGCCTACGGCACCGCGGCGAAGGCGATTCGCGAAAGCCCGGTCTCCGTGGCCGAGCTGTCCGCCGCGGGGCGGGCGACGGAGATTCCCGGCGTGGGCAAGACGCTCGCCGAGAAGATCGACGCCCTGCTGGCGACCGGAGAGATCCCCGCCGCCGTCAAGCTCAAGGCCAAGTTCCCGCCGACGCTGATCGAAGTGACGCGCGTCCCCGGCGTGGGGGCGAAGACGGCGCGGCGACTCTTCGACGAGCTCGGCGTCTCCTCGCTGGAGGACCTGCAGAAGGCCGCCGAAGAGAAGCGCATCCGCGCTCTCAAGGGGCTCGGCCCCAAGGTCGAGGAGAACGTCCTCGCCGGCCTCGAGCGGATCGGCGACCCCGACGACGGAGCCAGCCGCGTGCTGCTCTCGATGGCCCGCCCGATCGCCGAGGAGCTGGCGGCGGCGCTGCGTGCGCATCCCGCCTCCGAGCGGGTCGAGGTGGCGGGCTCGGTTCGCCGCTGGGCCGAGACCTGCAAGGACATCGACCTGATCGCCACGGCCGAGGAGCCGACCGCGCTCGCCCAGGCCCTCGTCGAGAACCCGCTGATCGCGGCGGCGGGCAAACCGGGGCCGAACGGCGTCAGGGCCCAGACCAACAACGGGATCTCGATCGACCTGCGAATCGTCGAGCCTGCCGCCTTCGGCAACCTCCTCCAGCACTTCACCGGCTCGCAGGCCCACAACGTGCAGCTGCGCGAGGACGCGGTGGGACGCGGCCTTTCCGTCTCCGAGCACGGCATCACGGACAGCGAGAGCGGCGAGGTCGAGCTCTGCGCCGACGAGGAGGCTGTCTACGAGCGCCTCGGCTACGCCTACATCGAGCCCGAGCTGCGCGAGGGCCGCGGCGAGCTGAAGGCCGCCCGCGAAGGCAAGCTGCCGCGGCTCGTCTCGATCGACGACGTCCGCGGCGACCTGCACTCGCACACCACGCTCTCCGACGGACGCAACACGCTGGAGGAGATGGCGGAGGCCGGACGCGAGCGCGGCTACGCCTACATGGCGATCACCGACCACTCGGCGAGCCACGGCTTCGGCGACCACGTCACGGCCGAGCGCCTCTGGGAGCGCGTGGCGGAGGTCGCGGCCTGGAACGAGGGCAGGCGGGGATTCCGCCTGCTCGCCGGCTCGGAGGTGAACATCGGCCTCGACGGAAGCCTCGACTACCCGGAGGACCTGCTCGAAGCGCTCGACTGGGTGGTTGCCAGCGTCCACACCTCCTTCGCGATCTCCGAGAAGGAGATGACCGCGCGGGTGCTGGCCGCGATCGAGAACCCCCACGTCGACTGCATCGGCCACCTGACGGGACGCCTGATCGGCCGCCGCGAGCCCTACGGAATCGACGTCGAGGCGGTCGCCGAGGCGGCCGCCCGCAGCGGCACGATGCTCGAGATCAACGGCAACCCCAATCGCCGCGACCTCTCCGAGCACCACGCCCGCCTCGCGGTCGAGGCCGGCGTCACCATCGTCCTCAACACCGACGCTCACGGCGTCGACACCCTCGACAACATGGCCTACGCGGTCGCCACCGCCCGCCGCGCCTGGCTGACCGCCGATGACGTCGCCAACACACGGGGGTGGAGGGACTTCAAGAAGTTGCTGCGGCGATAGGCCCGCAAATTGCGGATCACGGCCCGGGCAGGCGTGATCAAGTTGACACACTTTTGCGCGTGGCCGATCACCTCTCGCCCGCAGGGCGCAGCCGGGTAATGGCGCGCATTCGCTCCAAGGACACCAAGCCAGAGCTCGCTATTCGACAGGGACTGTTCGCACTGGGAGTGCGCGGCTGGCGCTGCCACACGCGAGCTTTGCCAGGCCGCCCCGACCTCGCCTTCACTCGATGGCGTGTCGCGGTCTTCGTCGACGGTGCGTTCTGGCACGGCCATCCCGACCACTTCACCTTCGGCAAGTCCGGGGATTACTGGGACGCGAAGATCGCGCGCACTCAGGAACGCGACCGGCTGGCCAACGAAGAGCTGGACCGCCGCGGCTGGACCGTCCTTCGCTTTTGGGATTTCGAGGTGCGTGAGAAAACCGCGACGTGTCTCACCAGGATCGTCGCAGCGCTGGAGGAAGCTGGGCGGCCGTCGCCGGCGGATGCGCCTACGCGGCGGCTTGCGCCGACTGGACTGCGGACAGCGTAAGTGCTCGCCCGATTTCCCTGCCAACCGCGGCGGCAACCGGGGGAGGAAAAGCGTTCCCCACCTGCCGGTACTGCGCTGTCTTGCCGCCCGCGAAGGCCCAGTCGTCGCGGAAACCCTGCAGGCGGGCTGCCATTCGTACGGTGAGCCTGGGCATGCCCTTGAAGCCGGGCGCTGGAGGCTCATCCGCAAGGCCGTGGCCGTCGACCCCGAGCGCTGCCCACTCTCGCTTTGCCCTGGTCGGCCCGAGGTCGGGACCGCCATGCTTCTTAGACCCACCAACCAGTGTCGGGGCGATTCCCTGCGCTCCTTTACGCCAGCGATCCGCGCCGCGCCAGCGATTCTCGGCCATCAGGTCGTGCAGGCTGTCGCCGACGGTCGGAGGTGGCTCCGTGCCTTCGGCGGGCCAGGCAAAGTCCCAGCCGAGGTCAGCCCGCAGGGCGACCAGGATCGTCCGTGGCCGCAGCTGGGGCACTCCGAACTTCGAGGCGTGGAGGAGGCGCCACTCGGTGTCGTATCCCAGGTTGCGCAGCCTGCGCTCGATCTTGCGCCTGTAGCTGGCAAATTTCGCATCAAGCAAGCCACGGACATTCTCCAGCATCACGGCACGCGGGCCGCATTCCTCAACCAGTCGCAGCGCCTCTGGGAAGAGGTCACGCTCGTCGCGCGTGCCGAGCTGCCTGCCGGCCTTCGAGAACGGAGGGCAGGGAACGCCGCCAGCCAGAAGGTCTACTTCGCCCTCCCACTCGCGCGACGAAAAGGCGCGAACGTCGCCAGGCGTTCCTGCAGAGGGCCGCGGGCCGCCCATTCGTGGGCCAACCACATTCCAGTCCGGGCGGTTGAGCAGGAGAGTCTCTACGGCCCAGGGCTCGATCTCAACCAGCGCCAAATGACCGAATCCAGCCTCCTCCAGCCCCAGTGCCTGCCCTCCCGCGCCAGCACAGATCTCAATCGAGGAAAGCATCTCTGTCGACAGGCTCGAGGGTTCCCCAGGCACGCTTCGCAACCTACGGATTGCGCCCGACGGTATAGCCTGGCTGCCGCGTGGCTCGGCTTCCTGATCCAGACAGCGAGGAGCTCAAAGAACTCGAGTTCAGCGTGCTCGAGCGGGAGGTCTATCGCCTGCTCTACGAGAATCGCGGCACCCCGCTGACCATTGCGCAGGTCCGCAAGAGGTTGAAAGTGGCTTCGGGGACCCAGGAGCACCTGAACCGCCGCTTGCGCGAGCTCTACCGAGAGTTCGACATAGAGCGGAGACGGGTGGGCAATGCGATGACCTATGAGCTAGTTGGACGCCTGCCCGTGTCCCGAGCCAGCGGGAAGGTCAACAAGGCGCTCCGGGCGTTCGTCTTGCGCAACCAGCGGTGTGACCAGTGTGGCCGCACCCCAGGCGAGCACGGGGTCATCCTGCATGTGGATCATAAGATCCCCAGAGAGTGGGGCGGAACCGATGATGTGGGAAACCTGCAGGCGCTGTGTTCAGAGTGCAACGAAGGGAAGAAGAACTACTACGCGACGTACGACCAGTATGCCCCCCAGTTGCGAGAGGCAATCGGCCATGAGGAACCTCACCGCCGCATTGGCGAGCTGCTGAAGGCGTTTGGGGGAGAGCCGGTCAGAAGCGATCTCTTGGAGCGGGTAGCCAATGCCCAGCAATACCAGGAGGATTGGCAGAAGCGGCTACGTGAGCTGCGCCTGCTGGGTTGGAAGATCAAGGCCAGCAAGAAGAAGGAAGACGGCCGAGTTGTCGCCTATTACGAGCTTCAAGAAGCTCAGCCCTGGCCGGTTGGCAACATCGCAGGTGAGATCCGCACCAGGGAACGGGCGCGCCGGGGAGATCGCAGTTAGGTATTTAGGCGATCGCTGCGGAGGCCCGGAGTCCGCACGAGCTGGATCGGCCTGAAAGCCGAGTTGGGGACGACGTAGAACTTGACCCCGTCGCGTTGCTCGATCGCCAGCACGGCGGCCTCGCGCGAGTGCCAGGCGAGCGAGACGAGGAGGGCGTAGCCGGCGCCGATCGCGGCGACGCCGGGGAAGAGAACGCCGAGGACCCCGGCGGCGATCGCCGTCGCCCCGATCGGCCAGAGACGGGCGACCGCGATGCGATTCGGGGTCTCGCTGGGCAGCGAGGTCGCTGTCCGCGCTCGGGCGAGACCGTCGCGCAGCGCGTCCGCCGCGCGGCTGGGCCGGCCGAGATAGAGGCCCACGGCGAGGGCGACGATCCACCAGGCAGCGGCGACGACCAGGGTCGTCGTGTCGCTGTCGCGATTGGCCGCAATCGCTGTGATCGCCGCCAGCGCAGTCGCCTCGCCGCCGGTGAGCAGCACGGTGACTCGCAGCAGGTCCGAGTAAGGCATCGCTAGGCCACCAGCTCTTCGAGCAGCTCGAGCCAGCCCTCGGGCCCGTCGACGACGAGATTGGCCTCCTCGCCCAGCTCCGGCGGTGCCTCGGCCGAGAGGACGCCGACGCAGATCGCCGCTCGCAGGCGCCCCTCGTCACACAGCTCGTGCAGGCGCCGGCAGGCGTCGAGGTCGGTGCGGTCGTCACCCGCGTATGCCGCCACCGCGATGTCCTCCTCGGCGAGCAGTGCGCCCACGGCGGCGTCCTTGCCGCCGCCGCCGACTGGCCGCAGCTCGAGGACCTTGCGTCCCCAGCGCGGTTCGAGCCCGGCGCGGCCTGCCTGCGCGGCGATCTCGTGGGCGTGGGCCTCGGCGGTGCGTTCGTCCACGGCACCGCGCCAGTGCAGCGCCTGGATCGGGCCCTTGTCCTCGACCCTCAGTCCGACGACCTCGAGCCCCGGCCCGTCGTGCAACTCGAGGAAGTCCGCCGCCTCCCGCTCTCGACCGGTCACGGCGGGGTCCAGCCGCGGCTCGTCTTCGCCCGGCAAGAGCAGCTCGAAGCCATGGTTGCCGGCGTAGGCGACGCTCTCGACCCCGACCAGCCGCCGCGCCTCGACGGCACGGCGGCCGGAGATGCAGCCGACCAAGGCGTAGCGCTCGCCGAGGGTTTCGAGCAGTTCCCTCGCCTTCGCCGGCACCGCCGCCTGCTCCGGGCGCTCGACGATTGGCGCCAGGGTGCCGTCGACGTCGGTGAGGATCGCGGTCCGCTGCGGGTCGGCTCGCAGGACCGCCAGGGCAGAGCGCCGTGCGGTGTCCCCTGTCTCAGATTCACGAGACACTGCATCTAGTATCGCGGCACGATGGCCGTCGACCCGGTTCCTCCTGCTCACCGCATGCTGAAGCTCGCCGCGATCGGCACCCTGGCCGGCATCTTCAGTGGTCTCTTCGGCGTCGGTGGCGGCACGGTGATCGTGCCCCTGCTGATCTTCTGGTTCGGCTATGGCGAGCGCCTTGCGACCGGCACCAGCCTCGCAGCGATCGTCCTCATCGGGCTGCTCGGCACCGTCGCCCAGGGGGGCATCTACGGCAACGTCCACGTCCTCACCGGCCTCTGGCTCTCGATTCCGGCGGTGTTCGGGGTCATCGCCGGGACGGCGATCCAGCAGCGCATCCCGCAGCGCGCCGTCTCACTGCTCTTCGCGGCGCTGCTCGTCGCGATCGCGATCGAGCTCATAGTCCCGTGAACGAGGTCCTCGCCATCCTGATCGCCGCCGCGGGTGGCCTCGCCGGCGGTCTCGTCGGCGTCGGCGGCGGCGTCCTCTTCGTTCCCGCCCTGACGGTCTTCCTCGGGCTGAGCCAGGTCGAGGGCGAGTCGACCTCGCTGCTGATGATCGTCATCGTCGCCCTCGTCGGCACGATCCGCCAGCGCTCCTACGGCAACGTCCGTCTTCGCGACGCCCTCGTCATCGGGGTCCTCTCGCCGCTCGGCGTCCTGATCGGCGTCGCCACCTCCAACGCTGTCCCCGAGCGGGCGCTGGAACTCGCCTTCGCGGCCCTCGCCCTCTTTGTCGCTTTCGGCCTCGTTCGCAGGGCGCTCTCGAGCCCTGCCTGAGCGACCCCTCGCCCCCCGAGCAGCCAAAGCCCCGCCTGTAGTCTCAGGGTCGTGGATTCATTGACCTGGGATGTCGAAGTTCCGCAGCTGCGTCAGCCGATCCTCGTCTGCTCTTTCCGCGGCTGGAACGACGCCGCCGGCGCCGCCTCGACCGCCCTCGGCACCGTCGCCGAGGCCTTCGACGCAGAGCAGGTCGCCCGCCTCGATCCCGAGGACTACTTCGATTTCCAGTCGACCAGGCCGACGATCGTCCTCACCGAGGGCCAGGCCCGCCGCATCGACTGGCCGCAGAACGACCTCTACGCGGCTCGCGTTCCCAACGCCGACCGCGACCTGATCCTGCTCGACGGCACCGAGCCCAACCTGCGCTGGCGCACCTTCTCGGAGACGATCGCGACTGCCGCCGACGCGCTCGGCGTCGAGATGGTGGTGACGATGGGGGCGCTCATAGCCGAGGTCTCGCACACGCTTCCGGTTCCGATCACCGGCCTCGCCTCCGACGAGGAGCTGGTCGAGGAGCTCGACCTGCAGCGCTCCACCTACGAGGGCCCGACCGGGATCGTCGGCGTCGTGCACGACTGCTGCCGCAAGGTCGGGATGACCTCGGCTTCGCTCTGGGCCGCCGTTCCCCACTACGTTGCCGCCGTGCCGAACCCGAAGGCCGCCCTCGCCCTGCTGCGGCGCCTCGAGGGCCTCACTGGGATCGCCGTCGAGGCCAGTGAGCTGGAGGCGGAGGCGACCAGTTTCGAGGAGCAGATCGACCGGGCGATCGCCGCCAACCCCGAGATCGAGGAGCTGGTCGACCGCATCGAGTCCGAACAGAAGGACCAGCTCGAGGACTCGGAGGACCTGCCGTCGGCCGACTCGATCGCCCGCGACTTTCAGCAGTTCCTGCGCCAGCAGGGCAACCAGTAGCGCTGCGTCAGCTCTCCGCCGCCGGGCAGATGAGCCTGTAGTCGCACCAGCCGCAGGTGGTCGGCGAGGGTCGCGGCTCGAAGTCCTGGCTGGTGACGCCCTCGCCGACTTCGAGCACGGTTCGCTCTACCCGCTCGGCGTCGTCGGGCCTGACCGGCGCGGCGACCTTCTCGGCGTCGAGCACGTAGTAGTAGCTGCCGGCGCCGACCTCGAGATCCCAGGCTTCGCGCGCCGCGAGCCGGTAGAGGGCCAGCTGCAGGTCGTTCTCCAGCTCCGCCTCGCTCTTGCGTTCGCCGGTCTTGTAGTCGATCAGCTCGTGGCTGCCGTCGGGCAGGCGATCGACCCGGTCGACGCGGCCGCGCACGTGGTGGGGGCCGATCCGGATGTCGAACTTGCGCTCCAGCCAGAGCGGTTCCCCCTCGCTCTGCCGCTCGCGTTCCCAGTAGAGGCGCATCGCCTCCTGTGCGCGGTCGCGGAACTGCAGCTCGTCGTCGCTGCTGCCGAAGCCGGTCCGGCGCCAGCCGGCCTGGAAGAGTTCCATCAGGCGCTCGAGTCCACCCTCGCCGTCCTCTTTGTGGAAGCGCTCGAGGACGTTGTGGACGAGGATGCCGAAGCGCTGATTGATCGTCGGCTCCTGCGGGATGCCGAAGACGCGGGCGAACTTGTACTTCAGCGGGCAGGTCAGGTAGAGGTCGAGGTCGGAGGCCGAGAGGCTGAGCGAGCCGTCGCCGCGCCGGGGGAGGAATTTCTCCAGCGAGGGTTCGTTGCGGGCGGCGATCAGGTTGCGCCTGCCGTCTTGCTCGCGCTCGGACTCGAGCAGGTAAACGTCCAGCGAGGATGCGTCCAGCTCCGCCTGCTGCTCCGGCGTTGCCACCTGTCGCAGGAGTCCGTTGACCGCCTCGATCGCCTCGGCGGTGGCCTCCTCTCCCGGTCGCTGGGCCAGCGCGGCGAGCTTCAGCAGCTCGAGGTGACGGGCGATCGCCCGGTTGAGGTCAACGACGGTGTCGAGGCGCGGCTCGGAGAGCTCTCGTCCCGCTCTCCATGACGCCTCGAGCACCTCCTCGCGCAGCTTGCGATAGGTCGCATGCAGTCCCTCGGCTGGCCCGAACAGCTCCTCCTCGTGCTCTTCCTCGTCTTCGCGAGCGGGTTCGCCCTCGCCGGCGAGTCGCGAGAGGGTCAAGGTCGTGCAAGCACCTATGTCCTCGGAGCCGACGTCCAGCGCGAAGACGTGGGCGAACTCGGTCCCCTTTGCGGTTCCCCGCGCCAACCCCTGGACGACGCCCGGAGAGAGCGGCTCCTCGCCGCCGGAGGGCTCGACGCCCGCCTCGGCGACCGCGCTCAGATAGCGGACGAAATCACGCGTCGCGCCGTGGGGTTCCCGTCGCGCCCAGACAGCCGCCAGCTCGGCCAGTCGCGAGAGGCCGAGCAGTCGCTCGGCCACCTCGGGCTCGGCGGCGAAGAGGCGCTGCCGGCGCAATCCGACCCGCTCGACGAGCCGCCTGACGAAGACGTCGGCCCGGCGTTCCTCCATCGCCGTCGAGGCTTCCCCGTAGAGCTTGAGGAAGGCCTGGATGCGCTCGCGACCCTCGGGCGGGATCTGCGGGCTCTCCAGGGCAGCCTCGCAGGCCGAGACCATGTCGACCTTGCGGCGCCGGGCGATCGTCGTCAGCCGCGCCAGATCCGCCGAGCGCAGCTCGATCGGCGGCCGCGTCAGGGCCCTCGCCACCGCCGCCGAGTCTTCCGGGTCGGCCAGGGCCCGTAGCCAGGCGATCGCGTCGCGCACCTCGGGGCGCTGGAACAGCGCGGCGGGTCCGGCGAGGTGGAACGGGATTTCCCGCTCCTCCATCGCGGCTGAGACCGCGCCGCCATCGGCGCTCGCATCCTCCACGAGCACGCAGATCTCCTCGGGCGCCGTTCCGCTCGCAATCAAATGCTCGGCTTCCCTCGCCACCGCCTGCGCCTGCGCCCGCTCGTTCGTGCAGCGCCATCTCCGCACGCTCGGAGTTCGGAACACCTCGTGCAGGACCAACGTCTCCACCGCGGGTGGCGTCGCAGGGGGGACCGCCCCCGAGGACGCTTCAGCGACCGGAGGGGGCGGTGGGTCCCCTGCGGCGACAGGACCCGCGGTCGAAAGGCCTTCCGTGTAGAGGTGATTCGGATTCTCAGCTCTCAGCTCTCTCAGGACGGCGCGTTGTGCTGCGGTCGTGTCCTCGTACTCGTCGACCATGAGATGGGCAAAGCGGGCCGCGACCCCCGAGCAGATGTCGGGCTGCTCGCATAGGAGCTTGTTGAGCAGCAGGAAGACGTCGCCGCGATCGAGGTTGCCGGACTCGGCGAGGATGCGGTCGTGGGCGGCGCAGAACTCGGCGAGGTCGGGGTCGGGGGGGTCCGAGCCGGCCTTCAGCTCATCCACCTGTTGCAGCAGTCGCGCGAGCAGGCCTGCCGGGTTGCCGCGGATGTCGTGATTGCGCAACGGCAGGTCGTCGATCCGGTCGAGCAGGATCGCGAGTCGCTCAGCCGGGCCGAGGACGTCGAAAAACGGGTCGAGGCCCGCGGCGATCGCGTAGTCGCGAAGCAGTCGCTCGCCGATTTCGTCCCAGGTTCCGACCCAGAGCTCGGTGCCACTGCCGCCGAGCAGTTCCTCGACGCGAGCGCGCAGGTTACGCGCGGTGGCCCTGTGGGAGGCGAAGACGAGAACGCGGTCCGGCTCGACGCCGCTCCCGATCAGGAGGGCGAAGCGGCGGGCGAGCGCCTCTGTCTTGCCCGTGCCGGGGGCTCCGACGAGAAGCAATGGCCCATCTCCATGTCTGACGGCGCGCTCCTGAGCTTCTGCAAGGGCGAGCATGGTCCAACGCTAGCGGGTGGGGAGCCTCCATAGGATGGGCCGGATGGATGTTCTTTCCGCGGATTGGACGGGAATCTGCCGGCGCATCGTCGCCGCCCAGCGGGCGATCTTCGAGGAGGTTGCGGGCATCGAGGCGCGTACCGTCTACGAGGGCGTCGGCAAGGGCGGCGATCGGACGCTGGTCATCGACAGGCGCTGCGAGGACGCCGTCTTCACCGAGCTGGAGGGGCTGGCCGGCGAGGGCGCCTCGTTCGTCGCCGTCTCCGAGGAGCGCGGAGAGGTGCATTTCGGCGAGGGCGGCCCGGCGCGCGTGGTTATCGACCCGATCGACGGTTCGCTCAACGCGAGGCGCACGCTGCCCGCCCACAGCCTCAGCATCGCCGTCGCCTCCGGTCCCTCGATGGCCGACGTCGGGTTCGGCTACGTCTACGACTTCGGCGCCGGCGAGGAGTTCGTCGCCCGTCGCGGCGACGGCGCAACGCTCGACGACGCGCCGATCGAGGTCGGGGAGGACCGGGAGAAGCTCGAGCTGCTCGGGCTCGAGGCCGCCGAGCCCGGTCGGGCGCTGGAGGCGCTCGGCGCGATCGCCGGGAAGGTCTACCGCCTGCGCGTCGTCGGCTCGATCGCGATCACGGCGGCCTACGTCGCCGCCGGCCGGCTCGATGCGATGCTCAGCCTGCGTCCCTGCCGCTCGGTCGATGCCGCCGCCGCTCAGTTGATCGTTCGTGAGGCGGGCGGCCGGGTCGCTTTCGGCGATCTCCCGCTCGAGCAGGCGGGCCTCGGGCTCGAGGCTCGTTACCCGATCGCCGCCGCCGCCGGCGAGCGCGGACTTGCGATTGCGCGGACCGCCGAGTAACCGGTCGGCCCCGCCGGTTTAGAACACACGTTCGCTAGGAACATATGTTCGCTACACTGGCGAACCTCCCCCTGGCAGGCAAACCCATACCGAAAGGGATTCATCTCCATGCCAACGCAGAGCAAGAGCGCCAACGGCGCGCAAGCGAAAGCGAAAGCGCCGGCGACCGAGAAAAACCAGGCTCGCACCGTTGCCGAGACCGCCGTCGACCTTCCGGTCGGAGCCGTCCTCGCGGTGGCCGACCGAGTCAGCGAGCTGGTCGAGCCGTTCACCGGCCGGACCGGCGCCGAAAAACAGCTCAAGTCCTACCGCAGCGAGCTTCGTCGTCGGGTCAAAAGGACCGAGCGGCGGGGCACCACCGCCCGTCGCCGGGCGACCACCGAGGCGCGCAAAACCCGCGCCCGCTTCGAGCGCGAGGCACGCAAGCGTCAGCGCACGGTGGAGACGACCCTGAAGCGCAACCGCGACGAGCTCGAGCAGCGCGTACGCAAAGCCCGCGAGCTTCTTCCCGTCTGAGCGGCTCAGCGACCTAGTACTTCGACCGGCCGCGAGCCGGCTGGCGCGAACGGCCAGCCGGCTCGCGCCGCGGCGAAGGCCCTGAAACGAAAGCGCACGCCGCGACTGTCGTCGTCGGCGAAGCGGTAGGCGTAGCGGAAGTTGCCGTGCTCGTCGGCCTGCACGGTTCGGAACTCGCTCCAGCTCAGGCCCGGGAGGCGGAACTGGAGCTGGACGGGACCGCTGACAGCGGCGGCGCCCGGCGCCCGAACCCTGCCGCTGAAGATGACGGGTTGCCCGCCGACGCGGGCCGTCGACGAGGAAACCCGCAGCGAGACGCAAGGGCGCATCGCCAGATATGAGCTGGGACTCTCGCTGCCCTGCTCGGTATCCGTCGAGGGGAAAACCGCCCGTACCGTACGGTTCGGCCCCGGTCGCAGGCGAATCCCGAAGTTTCCATCGTCTCCTGTGCGGACTGTGATCACGTGCTCGCGATGCTGCGAACCGGCCGCGAAGTGCTCGACCACTCGGACCACCTCGCCCGCCAACGGCGCTCCACGTCCAACCAGCAGCCTGCCGCCGAAGCTGACCGAGCGTCGGCATGACGCTGCGCGGCCTCGTGTCGAGAGGTCCGCCGTCAGGCGTGTCGGCACCTTGAGTGGATTGCTCAGCCGCATCGCGCTTCCGTTGGCGCGGGCTGTGGTCGACGCTCGGTTGCCCGCCCTGTCGAACACGCTGGCGCGGAATTCGTACTCGCCGGAAGGGTATGACTCCGAGCCCCAGTGCGCGCTCATCGTCGAGCCGGCGAGCTGGGTGGGCAGATGCTCGAAGGACGCACCCGATCCCACGGCACGCACCGCAATCTCGGCGCCCGTTGTCGGGTCGATCCCCGAGAGAGCGTCGCCGACATGTGTCTCGATCCGCTCCGGCTGAGCCGGGTCCTGAGCATTTGCGAAGGCCAGAAACGGCGAGTCGCGATCGATGCGGACCGTCTCCGTGCGCGGCTGCGGGTTCTGCAGCCCGCCGGCGAGACTGCCGTCGTCGACGTTGCCCGCCGCATCCCGCGCGTAAAAGGCGACGATGTGAGCTCCCGAGCCAATCAGGGTCGTCGAGGCCCTCTCGCCAGGCGAGCCGAGGGGCACGCCGCCGTCGACCCGAATTGCCGTGAACGGCATCGGGCCGCCTTCTTCCTGAGACATCCCCGCGGCCCCGTCGGTCGCCGTGGCGACGAGTTTCACGGGCGCTCGTGACCAGCCGTCCGGGACGCCGGTGAGCTCCGTCGTCGGGTAGGTCTCGTCGACTCGCAGGGTGGCGCTTCCCACCGACGCCGAGCGGGTCCAGGAACCGGAGACGGCGACGGCATGGGCATAGTCGATCCCCTCGGGCAGGTCGGCCAGTTCCAGCGTGTCGGCCTCGATCCCGCCCTGCAGGTCGGTCTCGGCGTCCGAGCAGTCGGTTGCCCCTTCGCATGGCGCCCCGTCTGGGTTGCGGTCGATCGAGACCGCATAGCCGCGAATCCCGGAGAGCGGCAGCGGCTCGGCCGGATGGGTGAGACGAAGTTGCAGGGGAAAGTCGTCGCGGCCGATCCACGCTCCCGGTCCCAGCGGTGCGACCGTGCCCGGCGGCGTGTCGTCGAAGCGCAACCTCGCCGACGCCGCCGGGCCCTCGTTGCCCATGCCGTCCTCGAGCCAGACCTCTGCGGTGTAGGCGCCGACGGCGTTCGGCACCGCCAGGTGATCGATCGACGTCGCCGGCCAGCCGATCCTCGTTTCCTGCAAGGAGACTTCGCCGGTCGGATCGAGCAGCCGGTAATGGACCGCCGCGACGCCGGGTGGGTTGCTCCAGCGCAGGGCGAAGCTCGATGCCGCGTGCCAGGTCTCCTCGCCGCCGTCGACGCTCAGCCCGATCGGCTGAAACGCCACCGCTCCGGCTGAGGAGGGAAGGAGTGCGACGACCGCGAGGGCGAGAGCGACCCAAGCCTTCACGGGCCGAACTCCCCTGCGGCAGAGCCCCCTGAGCTTTCCGGCTCGGGAGCTGGTTCGACGGGAGTCGGTTCGAATTCGACCGGTTCGGGCGCTTCGCTTTCGATCGGAGGGCTCGTGGGCTCGGGTGGGTCTTCGGGCTCGGCGCGACGCTTTGCCTCGGAGCGCTTGCGATCGTTCCGCGCCTGCCTGGACCCGAGCCCGACGTTCTTGCCTGCCGGGACCTGCGACGCCTCAGCGGTCCGCTCGATCGCCGGTCCGGCGCTCGGGGCCTCGTGGGCGAACGGCACGGGCAGAACGCCGATCGCGACGCAGCCGGCCGTGCCCGCCGCGCACGCCGTGACCACCTTCGTCGTCCCGGAGACCTGTGAGCCGACCCTCGTCAGCAGGTCGTGGACGCGTCCCAGCAGCGAGCGGGAGGGGAGGAGCGCCGGTACCAGGGCGCCGGCCAGCCTCGGCGCCGCCCGGTAGGCGCGCATCGTGCTGCGGCAGGAGGCGCAGGCACGCAGGTGCTCGCGAACGATCTCGGCATCCGCCATCGAGGCTTCGCCATCGCAAAACGTCGAAAGCAGGGGCCGCAGCTCGCGGCAGCGGCGGCCATCCTCGCTGCGGGAGACGAAGTCGCGGAAGCGACTTCGCCCCTCGGCGAGCACGCGGTTCACTTTTGTCTGGCTGTAGCCAGTCAGGCGGCCGATCTCAGCGTAGGAATAGCCCTCGGCAAGCAGGCCGAGGGCGCGCAGCTCTGCCGGCTTCAGGCGCCGCAGGGCCTCACGGCTGCGGGCGACGTCCTCGCGTCGCTCGACCTGCTCGTCCGGCCCCTCGACCCGCGAGGGCAGCGAGGCCAGCGGGTCGACCGCGGGGCCCTCCAACCACTCGGGCCGACGCGGACCGAGCAACCGCTCACGGCTGCGGCGCACCGCCAGCGCCTCATGCTTCGTCACGGTCTGGGTCCAGCGGATCAGCTCGTTGGGGTCGGTGGTCGGCGCTTTGGTCAGGACGATCTCCAAGGCGCGCTGGTAGGCGTCCTCGGCGTCGCCGGCGTCGAGCGAGTAGCGCTGCGCCGTCTTGCGCAGCGCGGACTCGTAGCGGGCGATCAGCTCGACCGCCGCCCGCCTGCGAGCGTCTTCGAGCTGCCGCGGCTCTGTATCTCCCAACCGGTTCAAGACCCCCTCCCAAACATGTCTTGCCAATCGGCGCACCCGCCCCGTCTCTCCCCCCTCTTGGACGGGTGATCGGACGCTTAGTCCGCAAATTGCAGGGATTGCCTGCAGCCGGGCTCTTCGCCGGGCGGCCGATAGCATCAGCTCGATGAGTAACTGCGTAGTTACCGGCGGGGCTGGCTTCCTCGGCTCGCACCTTTGCGACCGCCTGCTCGAGCAGGGTCACCGGGTGATCTGTGTCGACAACCTCGAGACCGGCTCGCTGCAGAACGTCGAGCACATCCGCGACCCGAACTTCGAGTTCCGCAACATCGACATCACCGAGCAGGTCGACATCCCCGAGCACGTCGACTTCGTCTACCACCTGGCTTCGCCGGCCAGCCCGATCGACTACCTGCGGCTGCCGCTGCACACGCTCAAGGTCGGCTCGCACGGCACCCACCACATGCTCGGCGTCGCCAAGTTCAAGCGCGCCCGCTTCCTCCTCGCCTCGACCAGCGAGGTCTACGGCGACCCGCAGGTGCACCCGCAGACGGAGGACTACTGGGGCCACGTCAACCCAATCGGGCCGCGTGGCGTCTACGACGAGGCCAAGCGCTACGCCGAGGCGCTGACGATGGCCTACCACCGCCAGCAGGGCGTCGACACGGCGATCGTCCGCATCTTCAACACCTATGGGCCCCGCATGCGCGCCCATGACGGCCGCGCGATTCCGACCTTCCTGCGCCAGGCGCTGCAGGATCGCCCGCTTACCGTCTTCGGCGCCGGCGATCAGACGCGCAGCTTCTGTTACGTGGACGACCTGATCCGTGGGATCGTCGCCCTCGCCGAGTCCGACGTGCACTCGCCGGTCAACATCGGCAACCCGAACGAGTTCACCCTGCTCGAGCTGGCGAAGACGGTGATCGAGGTGACCGACTCGCGCTCGGAGATCGTCTACGAGCCGCTTCCCACCGACGATCCGCAGCAGCGCCGCCCGGACATCGCCCGCGCCCGCGACCTGCTCGGTTGGGAGCCGGAGATCGAACTGCGCGACGGCCTGCGGACGACGATCGAGCGCTCCGGCTTGGAGCGCTTGGTCGGCGCTTCGGACTGAGGCCTTCCCAGACCGGGCTAGGAGGCGATGGCCTGCTCGGCGTGGGTGGCGCTGGCCGCCGTGCCGCCGTCCGTCGGGCGGTAGAAGGCGATCGAGGTCGGCACGCCTGCCAGCTCGTCTCGCATCCTGGTCCAGGTCCGCATCGCCGCCGTCTCGGTCGGCCAGCCATAACGGGCGAGCAGTTCTTCGGAGCCGCGCTCGTCAGGAGCGGCCACCGTCGACTCGGTAAGGGCGGCGGCGAGGGCCGTCATGCCCCTGCAGAAGCTGTCCTCGTCCCAGGAGATCTTGCCGCTGCCGTCGATCTCGACGTAGCCGTTCTCGGCGAGGAAGCTGAGTTCGACGTAGGCCGCGCCCGGGTCGCCGTAGAACTCGGGTCCGCGGCGCAGGTAGTGCAGCATCTCGGCGATGTGCGTCGCGCACATGTCGAGGCGGCTGACGCCGGAGATCTCGAGCCAGGGCTCGGAGATCGTCATCAGGAAGCCGTAGACATCGGCGATCGCCTCCTGCAGCGCCATGAACGGCTCGATCCCGAGCGTCTTCATCCAGCTCTCGTAGTCGGTCTCGGGGACGATCGTGTTATGACCGTGGTCGTGCCCCCGGATCCACGGCATCAGCGTGTCCTCGACCGGGGTCTCGGTCGGCGCCATCGGACCGTCGAGCAGCACTTCAGCAAGCGGGATGGTGATCACCTGGTAGCGGGCGATGTGAACGTTGCGCATGTAGAGGGTGCGCTGCTCCTCCAGGGCCAGCCCGTCGATTCCTTCGTCCTCGGGCATGAAATAGGCGAAGTGCTTGGGATGGCCCGCCGCCTCGCCGGCTGAGATCAGCAGGTCGGTGACGTTCATCGGCAGCTTGAAGGGCACGTGCAGACCGTTCGAGCCAATGCCCTCGCGCAGGGCGTCGAGCGCTCCCTCGAGTGAGTCGTCGAGGGCGTCGAGCAGCTTCTGGTTCTCCTCGTCGCGGGACGCCGCCAGGAAGGAGTGCAGGCCGGCGCGAGTCTTCATTCGCCAGGTGCAGAGCTGCCCGCAGACGATCTCCAGCGACGGCTGGACGTTCTTGCGGGCGATCTCGATCACGGTCTCGCGGTGGTCGCTGGCGCCTGAGAGGGCCTTGGCGCGCATTCGGATCAGCTCGGCGCTGTCCTCGTCCACCACCTCGGCAAGTTCGAGCAGCAGCTCGGACATCTCGCCGCGCAGGGCGGAGGCAGCCTGCTCGGAAAGGAAGGCTCCGTCGACGGTCTGCATGCCGCGCAGCGCTTCGCTCAGCGCCGCCAGCTTGACCAGGATCGGCATCGCTTGCTCGGGGTTGGAGGCGGGCTGGCCCTCGAGGCACACGTGGCCGACGCCGTGCTGGTCGTCGACCGGCCAGAACGGCGGTAGGAGCCGCGGAATGTCGTTATTGCCCTGCACCATCTGGCTGCTTCCCGTCGAGCGAAGCTACAGAACAGGACTGGCAATTTCAACCAAAGGTCGTGTTCTCCTCGTCAACGAAGGAGGGCGGCCAGCCAGCCGCCCTCCTTCCTCGCGATTTTGCGCGGCGTTACTGCGTCTGCGCCGTGAAGGAGAAGGTCCCGAGCGGGTCTCCTTCTACGAAGGGTTCCGCTTTCGTTTTGGTGATCGCTTCGAACGGTCCGACGAACACCGAGTTCAGCGTTTCCGCCGTCACGGCCTGCAGGGTCGCGGTGGCGTTTTCGACGCTGACCGTTCGCGCCGACGGATCGGATTTCACCGTCGCGCCGGTGAGGCTGATGTTGGCGATCGAGCTGCGCCCCAGCGGCCCGAGGTTCAGTTTCGGGTCGATGCCTTCCGATTCGACCGTCACTTCGACCGTCGCGGTCTTCGCCCCCAGGTCAACCCAGATCGCGTTCAGCGTCATCTTCGTTTCGACGCTTGGTGCGAATTGCTGGACCAGCCTCAGGCCACCCGTCGTCTGCATGACGCCCCCTTCGGCGTTCGGGGCGATCGTGCCACCGCTGATCGGGAAGGCGTAGGACGGCGGGGGAATCGGTACCGGTTCGGTCGCCGGCGCGACCGTTTCGATTTTGATGCCTACTTTGGCGAGCTTGATGTCGGTTGCCAGGCTGGTAGCCAGCGTCGCGTTGCCGCTGGGCAGAACGGTGACCGTCTTCGGCTGCGTTTCGGAGAGTCCCGAACCGAGGCCCTTACCGCCCTTGAACGGGGCCTTCTTGGCCTGTTTGCCGGTGAAGCCGAGCTTCTTGTTGAGCTGCTTGGCCGCCTTGTTCGTCAGCTTCGTCGAGCCGATCGTGACGTTGGCGCCGAAGCCGTTGCGGGTGGAGCTGAGGCCGCTCACCGAAGCGAGCTTCATGCTCTTGCCGGCGACCTTCGCCTTCAGCGACTTGTTCGTCGTGTCGAGCACGATCAGCTTGACCACGGCGCTCTTCTTGCCGTGCTTGAACTTGATCCCGCCGTTGTGTTCGATGACGCCCTGGCCGTTGGTCGGGTCGAGCGAGCCACCGCTGACAGGCAGGGTCACCCTGCGGGCTTTGATCGTCCCGGGGCTCACCTTGATCACCTTGGTGCCGCTCTTCTTCAGCTTCTTGAACAGGTTCTTGTTGAGGGTGATCGTGGTCGTGCCGCTGGCGAGCGGGTCGCTGGCGGCCGAGGCGAACGGCGCCAGGACGAGCAACGCAGCCAGTGCGGCGACCGTAGCTACCGCTGACAGCATCATCCCCCGGGCCTTAACTGGCTGGGTAACTTCGTTCATTCGATCCTCCGTTCAGCTGCCGCCCCCTGCTGCCTAGGCGACTTACGGCATGTGATTTACAGCCAAGGTTATTCCCGGCATTTACACCCACAAACCGTATTTGGCCGCATTGTTCCGGTAGGGCGCATCGGCGACCTTGCCCCCATATCCTGTGGCCATGGCCACCGAAGAGACCCATCGCAGCATCGCGCCGCTCGTCGGCCCCGAAGACGAGCGCGTCTTCACCGACTCCGGTATCGAGATCGAGCGCGTCTACGACGAGAGCGACGTCGCTCCGGGCCTGGAGGAGCGCCTCGGCGAGCCCGGCGAGCCGCCGTTCACCCGGGGGATCCACGAGGGCATGTACCGCGACCGGCTCTGGACGATGCGCCAGTACGCCGGCTTCGCCACGCCCGAGGACACCAACGAGCGCTATCGCTACCTGATCGAGCACGGCTCGACTGGGCTCTCGATGGCCTTCGACCTGCCGACCCAGTTGGGTCGGGACTCCGACGACCCGCTCTGCAAGGGCGAGGTCGGCCGCACCGGCGTGCCGATCGACACGATCGAGGACATGCGGATCTGCTTCGACCAGATCCCGCTCGACAGCGTCTCGACCTCGATGACGATCAACGCCCCGGCGGCAATCCTGCTGCTGCTCTACGAGCTTGTCGGCGAGGAACAGGGCGTGCCCTCCGAGAAGCTGCGCGGCACGGTCCAGAACGACGTGCTCAAGGAGTACATGGCGCGCGGCAACTACATCTATCCGCCGGAGCCGACGATGCGGCTGACCACCGACATCTTCGAGTACTGCCGCGAGAACGTGCCGAAGTGGAACACGATCTCGATCTCCGGCTACCACATTCGCGAGAAGGGCTGCTCGGCTGTCCAGGAGGTCGCCTTCACGCTCTCCAACGCGATCGCCTACGTCGAGGCCGCGCTCGAGCGCGGCCTGGCGATCGACGAGTTCGCCCCCCGTCTCGCCTTCTTCTTCAACGGCCACAACAACGTCTTCCAGGAGATCGCCAAGTTCCGTGCCGTGCGGCGGATGTGGGCGAAGATCGTCGGCGAGCGCTTTGGGGCACAGGACCCGAGCTCGATGAAGATCCGCTTCCACACCCAGACCGGTGGCGTGACGCTGCAGGCACAGCAGCCCGAGGTCAACATCATCCGCGTCGCCCTGCAGGGCTTCGCCGCCGTTTGCGGCGGCACCCAGAGCCTGCACACCAACGGCTTCGACGAGGCGCTGGCGCTGCCGACCGAGCGCTCGGCACGGATCGCCCTGCGCACCCAGCAGGTGATCGCACACGAGTCGGGCGCTGCCGACACGGTTGATCCCTTCGCCGGCTCCTACTTCGTCGAGTCGCTTACCGATGAGGTCGAAGCTCGCGCCTGGGAGCTGATGGAGAAGGTCGAAGAGCTGGGCGGCTCGGTCGAGGCGCTGGAGTTCATGCAGCGCGAGATCGAGGAGTCGGCGCTCTCCTACCACGAGCGCTACAAGTCGGGCCAGGACATCGTCGTCGGCGTAAACAAGTACGTCACCGACCAGGTCGACGACGTCGACATCCTCCGCGTCGACCCCGAGGCCGAGGAGCGTCAGCTGGCGCGGCTGAAGACCTTCAAGGAGTCACGCGACCAGGCTGTTGTCGAGGCCAAACTCGAGTCCCTGCGCGACGTCGCCCGCGGCGACGGCAACCTGCTGCGGCCGATTCGTGACGCCCTCGCCGCCAACGCCTCGATCGGCGAGGTCTGCGGCGCGATGCGGGACGTGTTTGGCGAATACCGCGGCGGCGCGTTCTTTTGAGCATGCTAATGTATGCTCATGTCACTTGAGCACCGACTCCAGATCCTCCTCGACGACGAGCGTCATTCGCGCATAACGGCCGCCGCGCGTGAGCGCGGCGTCTCCGTCGCAACGGTGGTACGGGAGGCGATCGATCGTGGCGTAATCGCCTCTTCGAGTCGGCGCGAGGCAGCCGGGCGCCGCCTGCTCGACGCATCGGACATGGACGTGCCCGATGTCGCCGGGCTGAAGGCCGAGTTGGCGACCCTGCGTGCGCGGCGGGCGTGATCGTCCTCGACACCACCGTGCTCGTGTATGCGAAGGGCGCGGACCATCCCCTGCGCGACCCGTGTCGCGAGCTGATCGCAGCGATCGGGAGTGGCGATATCGAGGCGACGACGTCTGTCGAGGCAATCCAGGAGTTCGTCCACGTGAGGGCGCGCCGGCGAGACCGCGAGGATGCAGCTGCACTGGGGGGCGACTATGCGGACCTGCTGTCTCCCCTGCTCGAGGTCGATCGCGAAAGCCTGCGCTCGGGGTTGGGGCTATTCGAACGGATTGAGAGCCTCGGAGCCTTCGACGCCGTTCTCGCCGCCGGCGCGATGGCCGCCGGCGCGGCCGCCCTGGTCTCCGCCGATGTCGGGTTCAGCGAGGTCCCCGGCCTCGTCCATGTCGTTCCCAACGCCGCCGGCGTTGCCGGTCAACTCAAAGGCTGAGCTCCGCTGCGCCTTATGCATCCGTAGGGAGCAAAAAGCGCACCCGAAGCAGGAACCGGAACCAGTGGGTTGAAGCGGGCTCCATGATCGAGGTCTCGCGGACGCTGATGAAGTCCGAGCCCGAGCTGGTAGAGCTGATCGCTGCCGTCGAGGGAGTCGAGGTCTCGATGGCCGAGAAGGGCTTTGGCACGCGAGTCGCGGTTCGTGCCGGCGAGGGTTCCGGGCTCGCCGAGTCCGACTTGGAGCGAATCCTGGATGGCTTGGCCGAACCGCGGAAGCAGCCCTTCGCCTAGCCCCAAAACGTCTTCAAAGGAGATGAGCGAGTTGAAGCAGCTGAGGAAGCACCTGTCCTTCGCCAACGTGATGTCGTGCATTGCGCTGTTCCTGGCCCTGGGAGGAGCCGCCTACGCGGCGAAGAGCAAGGTGAAGACGAAGGACCTCGGCAACGGAGTGGTGACGACGCCGAAGCTGCACAACGGAGCGGTGACGGCGCCGAAGCTCCACAACCGCTCGGTGATCTCGAGCAAGATCGCGGTCGGCAACGTCGGCACCGAAGCGCTGGCCAAGGGCGCGGTCCGCTCCGAACAGCTTGGCGGTGGCGTCGTCACCGAAGGGAAGATCAAGGCGGGTGCGGTCAGCAGCAGCAAGCTCGCTCCGAACTTCCTCGGCCAGCTGGTCAAGAACGTGGCCTATGCCAACGCCGAAAGCGGCGTGGACAGCGAAGACGCGAAGACAGTCACCGCTCTTTGCCCGCCTGGCAAGGAGGCGATCGGCGGCGGCGCCCGCGTAAACGGCGAACTGGAAGAGGTCGCCGTGACCGGCTCCAATCCCTTCGTCGACGAAAAAAGCGTGCGCACAGGCTGGAGCGCCTATGGCCGTGAGCTTCCCCAGGAACCGGGGAGCAAAAAATGGTCGATCACGGCCTTCGTAGTCTGCGCCGAACTCTAGGCCGAGAGCTTCACCGCGTTCACGAGGGCCCGCTTTAGGCGGGCCCTCGTCGTCTCGGGACACGGCACGAGCGGCCGAAATAGACTCCCCCGGCCCGATGCGCGAACGCAACCCGATCACCCACGAGGAGAAGCTCGCCTACCTGCGCGAGCTGCGCGAGGAAGCGATCCACTCGGCCTCCGAGGAGGCGGTGGAGAAGCAGCACGCGAAGGGCAAGATGACCGCCCGCGAGCGGGTCGAGAAGCTGCTCGATCCGGGCTCCTTCGAGGAGCTGGACACCTTCGTCCGCCACCGCACCTACGACTTCGAGATGCAGAAGAAACGGCCCTGGGGCGACGCCGTCGTCACCGGCCACGGCACGATCGACGGCCGCACGGTCTTCGTCTTCTCGCAGGACTTCACCGTCTTCGGCGGCAGCCTCGGCGAGGTGATGGCGGAGAAGATGTGCAAGGTGATGGACCTCGCCGCCCAGGTCGGCGCGCCGGTGATCGGCATCAACGACTCGGGCGGCGCCCGCATCCAGGAGGGCGTCGTCTCGCTTGGTGCCTACGGCGACGTCTTCGTCCGCAACGTGCAGTGCTCGGGCGTGATCCCGCAGATCAGCCTGATCATGGGGCCCTGCGCAGGCGGCGCCGTCTACTCGCCGGCGATGACCGACTTCATTTTCATGGTCAAGGAGACCTCGCACATGTTCATCACCGGCCCGGAAGTGATCAAGACGGTGACCGGCGAGGAAGTCGAGTTCGAGGAGCTTGGCGGAGCGATGAGCCACAACTCGAAGTCGGGCGTCGCCCACTTCGCCTCCGAGGACGAGGAGAGCTGCCTCGAGGACGTGCGTTATCTGATGGGTTTCCTGCCCTCGAACAACCTCGAGGCGCCACCCCGCTTCCAGCCCGAGGACGACCCCGAGCGCGAAGACGAGGAGCTCGACACGCTCGTCCCCGACGACCCCTCCAAGCCCTACGACATGCGCGAGGTGATCTCGCGCGTCGTCGACGACGGCGAGTTCTTCGAGGTCCACGAGCACTTCGCCAAGAACATCGTCTGCGGCTTCTCGCGGCTCGACGGCTTCCCGGTCGGCATCGTCGGCAACCAGCCGGCCTTCCTCGCCGGCGTGCTCGACATCGAGGCTTCCGAGAAGGCTGCCCGCTTCGTCCGCACCTGCGACGCCTACAACGTCCCGATCCTCACCTTCACCGACGTGCCCGGCTTCCTGCCGGGGACCGACCAGGAGTGGAACGGGATCATCCGTCACGGTGCCAAGCTGCTCTACGCCTTCACCGAGGCGACGGTGCCGAAGCTCACCGTCGTCACCCGCAAGGCCTACGGCGGCGCCTACGACGTTATGAACTCGAAGCACATGCTGGCCGACTACAACGTCGCCTGGCCGACCGCCGAGGTCGCGGTGATGGGTCCGGAGGGCGCGGTCAACATCATCTACCGCAAGGACATCGGCTCCTCGCCGACCCCCGACGAGCGGCGCCAGAAGCTGATCGACGACTACAAGGCGCACTTCGCCAACCCCTACTCGGCGGCAGAGCGCGGCTACATCGACGACGTGATCGAGCCGCGCCAGACGCGGCCGAAGCTGATCCGGGCGCTGCGCATGCTGCAGTCCAAGCGCGTCGCCCAGCCGAAGCGCAAGCACGGCAACATCCCGCTCTAGCAGCGGAGCGTCAGCCGGCTTCGATCTTCGCGACCCGGCCGGCGATCCATTTCGCCAGCGGGTCGGTGCGCGTGTAGATCTGGGGGCGGCGGGTCGTGCAGCCGTCGAAGCCTCCCTCGGTGATGCCGAACTCGATCCAGCCACGTTTGGCATCGTGGGCGAAGAGCGGCCCGCCGGAGTCCCCGAAGCAGGCTCCCGAGGCGAACTTCGGGAAATCGACGACGCAGACGCGCCCCCAAAGTCCTTCGCAGCGCGAGCCGTCGACGACCGTCTTCGTCCACATCAGCGATTCGGTGGGAAGCCTCTGTTCGATGCTCGTCATCCCCCATCCCGCGATCCGCGCTCGTGTGCCCAGGCGCACGAAGCGTGGGCTCTTGGCCAGCGGTATCGCCGGGGCGGCCACCGGCGCCGTCAGGGCGAGCAGGGCGGCATCGCCGAAGTCGTTGCGCGACGTTCCGGCGGCGAACTTCGGGTAGGGGACAAGCCGAGCGACGGTCGACACCGTCCGTTCGGGCGAGGTCCAGTTGACGACGCCGGTGACGATGCTGTAGGCGGCCGCGCTTCGCATGGCGCCCGTTTCCTCGTTCAGCGTGCAGTGGGCGGCGGTGAGGACGACCTTGGGAGCGATGACGGTCCCGGTGCAGGTGAAGAGTTCTCCTCCTTCGGAGGCGACGACGAACGCCATCCAGGGATAGGCGCCCTGCGTGGCTTCCTTGCCGCCGACCACCGATGCGCGCGCGGTGGCGCTGCCGGGCTCCGCGTGGGCCACCGAGACGGCGCAGATCGCCACCAGCGGCAGGACGGCAGCGACCGCAGCAAGGAGGTTTGCGCGCATGGGTCGCACCTTTCCCTCATCGGCAGGTCGGCGTCGCCAGTTGAGTTCAGGGAACGGCGGTTGCCTCGGTCTCGACGCCGCCACCCTCGATGCGACCGCCGCGGATCGCGGACGTGCCGCCGTCCTCCTCGCGGGTGAGGCGGTAGGCGAGGTATACGGGGATGATCGAGATCAGGACGACCAGGACGGCGACGGCGTTGACGATCGGGCGCTGCTGGGCGCGGAAGAGGTTGCTGAAGATCCAGTAGGGGAGGGTCTGTTCTCCGGCCCCGATCGTGAACGTGGTGACGATGATCTCGTCGAAGGAGAGGCCGAAGGCGAGCAGCCCGCCAGCGCCGAGCGCCGAGCGCATGTTGGGGAGCGTGACGTAGCGGAAGGTCTGCCAGGTGTTGGCGCCGAGGTCGGCTGAGGCCTCCTCGAAGGAGGAGGACATCCTGCGCAGGCGCGCGATCGAGTTGTTGTAGACGACGACTATGCAGAAGGTGGCGTGGGCGACGATCACGGTGAACAGCGAGAGGTCGATGCCGAACACCTGGGTGAAGGTGTTGTTGAGCGCCACCCCTGTCACGATCCCCGGCAGGGCGATCGGCAGGATGACGAGGAAGGAGATCGTCTCGCGGCCGAAGAAGCGGTGCCGGGCGACTGCAAGCGAGGCGAGCGTCCCCAGGACCAGGGCGATCGCGGTGGCGGCGAGCCCGACCTTGATCGAGGTCCAGAACGCGTCGCGTGCCGTGCTTTCGATCGCCTTCGGGAACCACTCGAAGGTGAAGCCGGGCGGGGGCCATTCGAGGATCTTGCTCGAGTTGAAGGCGTAGATTCCGAGGACGATCAGTGGGATGTAGATGAATGCGAGCCCCGCGCCGATCGCGACGCGGAGCAGGATCGTGGATCGTCTCGAGAGCCTCATCGTTCCCCTATACGTGCTCGAAGGCGCCCAGCTTTCGCGCGACGAGCAGGTAGCCGACCATCACCACGATCGGTACCAGCGCCAGTGCCGCGGCGAAGGGCAGGTTGTTGGAGATGTTGTTGAAGACGACGTTGCCGATGAACTGGTTGTTGGAGACCAGCTTGGGTGTGATGTAGTCGCCGAGGGTGAGGGCAAAGGTGAAGATCGAGCCGGCGACGACGGCGGGGAAGGAGAGCGGCAGGATCACCCTGCGGAAGGTGGTGAAGGGTTTGGCGCCGAGGTCCTCGGAGGCGCTGATCAGCGAGTTGGGGATGCGCTCCAGCCCGGCAAAGATCGGCAGGATCATGTACGGCAGCCAGAGGTAGCTCATCACCAGCCAGACCGCGGTATTGCCGTAGCCGGGCCCGTGGAGGCCGAGCGGTTCCAGAACCCAATCGATCAGCCCGCCGCCGCCGATCATGTTGCGCCAGGAGAGGACCTTGACCAGGTAGCTCGACCAGAGTGGGATCAGCACGGCGACGACGAGGATCGCCTTGGTCCGGCGACTCGCGACCTTGGCCATGTAGAAGGCAATCGGGAAGGCGAGGACCGCGTCCGTGATCGTCACCAGCGCCGCGATCAGCACGGTGCGACCGATGATGTCGCGGTAGACCGGTTCGTTGAAGAGAATTTCGAAGTTTTCGAAGCTGAGGCTTTTCTGGAGCTCGCCGCTGACGGCATTGACCGACCACAGAGAGGCGACGAGGAGGAGGGCCAGCGAGCCGAGGTAGCCGACGACCAGCCAGCCGGCAGGGCCCGCCAGGAGCGCCCCCGCCTGAAGGCGGGGGCGCCCGTGGAACAGTTTGGAGAGCCGGCGGCTCAACCCTTGATCGAGGTCCAGGCCTGGACCCAGTCGTTGTAGTCCTTGCAGTCTTCGGACCCGTTGCCGCAGTCGGCGAGCGGGGTTTGCCAGTAGTAGACGCGCTTCCAGAAATTGGGTTCTTCCGCGTGGTATTCAGAGCAGAAGTTCGGGTTTGCGGTTTTTTCGCAAGCCAGTTCCTGGGCCGGCGCCTCGCCGAAGTATTCCGCCACCTGGGCGTTCGCCTTCGGTTCGATGATCCAGTTCATCCACATGTACATGCAATTGGGATGCGCCGCTTCGGAGCTGATCATCCAGGTGTCGGACCATCCCGTCGCTCCCTCTTCGGGCAGGAAGCCCTGACTCGCCGGGCTGGCCGCCACCGGCTTGCCTTCTTCCTTGAGCAGGAAGTACTGGTACTGCCATGTCGTGCCGACCTGGTTGTCGCCGCTGGCGAAGGACGAGATCTGCTTTTCGGCTTCCGACCAGTATTCGCCGACCAGTGGCCGCTGTTCTTTCATCAGCTGAACCGCCGCTTCGAACTGTTCTTCATTCAGCTCGTAGGGATCGTCGATCCCAAGATCGGGGTTGTGCGTCTTCAAGTAGACCGCCGCTTCGGCGATCGACATCGGGTCGTCGTACTGGCTGATCTTGCCCTTGTATTTGGAGGCGACTTCGGGGTCGAGCGTGACGTTCCAGGACTTCGGTCCGGGCTTCACCGAGTCGCTGTTCCACATCAGCAGGTTCGCTCCGCGGCCATGGGGTATGCCGTATGGCTGGCCGTCGAAGGTGTTGTAGGGCTGGTCCTTGAGGTCGGAGAAGACGGTCTTGTAGTTCGGGACGAGGCTGACGTTGACCGGGTCGACGTCGTTGCCTTCAACCAGCCGGGCGGTGGCGTTGCCCGAGGCGGAGACGCCGTCGTATTCGCCGGTCCGCATCAACTGCACCATTTCGTCGGACGTGCCGGCGACCTTGTCGCTGACCTTGCAGCCGGTCTTCTGTTCGAAGGGCTTGGTCCATTCCGGTTCGACGTAGCCGGCCCAGGAGATGAGGTTCAGCTGCCCCTCGCCCTTGCCGATCTTCTGCAGCTCTTCGCCGCCGCTTTCGTTGTCGCTTGATCCACCGCAGCCGGCGAGCAGGAGCATCACCGCCAGCAGGCCTCCGATTACAAGCCACGCTGTCCGCGCGGGGTTTGCGTGCGTTCTCACGATGATTCCTCCTCTGTAGTGGACGAACTGCTGCGGACGGCGACCGTGTGCTCCGGGCGCCACCCGACAACGACCTCCCTACCCTGCTCGGCACGCCACTCATCAAGCGACGTTCCGTCTACGTTCTGCCGTATTACCTGAAGCTCTCCGCCGGCCTCCAGCGCGACCGTGTAGCGGGTCACCATGCCGGCGTAGGCGACCTCTGCGATTCGCCCGCGCTCGGTGTGCAAACCGTTCGCCGCCGCCGCCGGATCGACCAGCTGGATCTTCTCGGGACGGATCGTGAAGCGGGTGCCGTCGCGCTCGAGCAGGTTGGAGACGCCGACGAAGCCGGCGACGAACTCGGTGGTCGGGCGCTCGTAGAGCTCGACCGGCGGGCTCACCTGCTCGATCCTGCCGTCGTTGAAGACGGCGATCCGGTCGCTCATCGTCAGCGCCTCGTCCTGGTCGTGGGTGACGTAGACGAAGGTGATGCCGACCTCGCCCTGGATCGCCTTCAGCTCGACCTGCATCTGCTCGCGCAGCTTCAGATCGAGGGCGCCGAGCGGCTCGTCGAGCAGCAGCACCCTGGGCTGGTTGACGATCGCCCGGGCGAGGGCGACGCGCTGGCGCTGCCCCCCCGAAAGCTCGCCGGGCTTGCGCTCGCCGTAGCCCGGTAGGCGGACCATCTCCAGCGCCTCGTCGCGGCGCTTGGCCCGCTCTGCCTTGGCTACTTTCGCGATCCGCAGGCCGTAGGCGACGTTCTCGCCGACCGTCATGTGGGGGAAGAGCGCGTAGTCCTGGAAGACGGTGTTGACCGCCCTGTCGTAGGGCGGCACCCTGCTTACATCCTCGCCGGCCAACTCGATCCTGCCCTCGGTCGGCTCCTCGAAGCCGGCGATCATCCGCAGCGTCGTCGTCTTGCCCGAGCCCGAGGGGCCGAGCATCGTGAAGAACTCGCCCGCCTCGATCTCGAGGTCGATTCCCCCAACCGCGACTACGTCCCCATAGCGCTTGGAGAGCTCGGTGAGGCGGATGTCGGGTGTAGCAGCTACACGAAAACGTTATCCGAGCGGTCGAGGAAATCAAGGACAGTCTCACCCCGGCCGGTTGGCCGGGGTGGAGTACGGTCCTTTCGCCCGCTCAGAAGCCGGCGGGGTGCCTGGCGACGTAACCCACGTTGTCACGCAGGTCTGCGTGCCAGCGCGGGCCGGTGCCGGTGGCGTCACCCGAGGTGTCCCAGCGGACACCGGCGATCACCGCGTAGGCGTGTCCGGCGTTGGCGTAGACGGTGATCCAGCGCCCTTTACCGCCCAGGCCCCAGTTCTCCATCGGGCCTGAAGGCAACGGGCTTTCGAGGAACTTGCCGCCGTGCAGCGCGAAGCTGACGGAGCCGGAGCAGTCGTAGCCGCGATCCCACCAGCGGGCATGACCGCCGCCCCAGACGTAGGGCTTGGTGCGGATCTTGTTGGCGGCTGCGATCACTGCTTTGACCCGCGGCGGAGCCGACTTCGGCGGGATCAGCTGGCCGCTCTTCAGCAGCCTGGCTTTTGCCGTCGGCGTGCAGATGTCGGTTTCGGCGGCCGATACGCCCCCTCCACCGCATTCTGCAGCTGCCGTGCCCGGAGAGAAGGCCAAAGCGGCCAAGGCTCCGAGTGCGGCTATGCCTAGTTTGAGCTTCTGCTTGTTCTGGTGCAAACCGATCTCCTTCGTCGGCCTACGGGGTTAGCTGTCGGGCTGGCGCGAAAGGAGCCTGCGCCCCCGCCCGGGTCGGGCGAGTTAGCCCCGAAAACGTGGTTCCCCCGCTCCCGCGACGCCTGAGGCGGGCGGGATTAGGCGTTTCGGTTATTTCGAACGGCGGCAGTGTAGACGATCGACCGGCCGTTTGCTCATGGAAAACAAACATTTTGCGATCTTTCGCACATGGGAAGGGCTTTATCCCTTCGACGCCGAGGCTGCTAGCTTGCGCGCTGCGATGGAACTTGCGGGGAAGACGGCGCTGCTGACGGGAGCAACGGGCGGCCTTGGGCGGGCGATAGCCAAGGCTCTGGCGGCCAAAGGGGCGACCTTGGTTCTCAGCAGCCGCAAGCCCGAGGACCTGGAGAAGCTCGCGGCTGAGCTGCCCGGCGAGGGGCATCGCACGCTGCCATGCGACCTCGCCGAGCAGTGGGCGGCGGAGAAGCTCGCCGCCGAAGCAGGCGAGATCGACGTTCTCGTCGCCAACGCCGGCCTGCCCGGGACCGGCCGCCTGCCCGAATTCAGCACCCAGAACCTGCTTCGCGCCCTGCGCGTCAACCTCGAGGCGCCGATGATGCTCGCCCGCGGCCTGGAGCCGCAGATGGTCGAGCGCGGCGAGGGACACATGGTTTTTATCTCCTCGCTCTCGGGCAAGTCGGCGACGCCGCTTAGCTCCGTCTACAACGCGACCAAGTTCGGCCTGCGCGGCTTCGCCCTCGGCCTGCGCGCCGACCTCGACCCGCTCGGCGTTGGCGTCTCGATCGTCTCCCCCGGCACGATCCGCGAAGCGGGCATGTACGCGGACTCGGGCGCCAAACCGATCCCGGGCCTCGGCACCGGCTCGCCAAAGCAAGTAGCCGATGCGGTTGTGAAGTGCATCGAGCGCAACAAGGTGGAGATAGCTGTCGCCCCCGTACAGCAGCGCTTCCTCGCCCACTTCGCCTTGGCCAGCCCAGCTATCGGCGTCAAGGCGGCCAGCGGCGATTCCGGCCAGAAGGCCGCTGCTTCTGTGGCCAAAGGGCAGACCGACAAGCGCTGACTAAGGAGTACGGGCCGGGGCGGGCGGTTCCGATGGAAGTCGCCAGGGCTTTGCACGGCCGGAACGCCCTGCAACTAACTCAAGGCACCCACTTCTGCACGCGGCTGTTGCCGTCGATCACCCAGACGTTGTCTTCGGAGTCGACCGCAATACCGCCGGGACCATTGAACTGGCCTTGGCCGCTGCCTTTGGTGCCGAACTGGCTC